>Ga0137308_100313_pt1 | contig 86556 bp, 89 predicted proteins | sample Inofrocosms_June_FD_97181 | JGI IMG/M metagenome (GOLD analysis project Ga0137308, IMG submission 97181) | Mouse cecal microbial communities from Vienna, Austria - N-Acetylneuraminic and N-Acetylglucosamine D2O microcosms_June | ecosystem: Host-associated > Mammals > Digestive system > Large...
TTGACAAAGGGCGATTCCGTTTTGCGGAAAACGATTCCGAAAAAAGAAAATAAAATAGTACACAAAACGCCGACTTTGTGTTACACTTTTTATCATAAGCATTTTAAATGGGGTTGTCAAGGTTTAGAGAGCTACATATTCCAAAAAAGCGTTTTGCACGAAAAAGTGCTCAATTTTTAATAAGCACCACAAACAGACTTTTATGGCGGTTTATAAGATGCCCGGCGGGCATGGAGGCCAGACGGTTTTCCAGCGAAAAACCCTAGGTGCAATCCCGAGACGGCCAGGTCCTGTCCGGCGTTCCGGTCTTTGGAATGCCGCCGCGATACATGGGGGAAGGAGTAAAGGTTGTTATGGCGAGAGAGCAGATTTCCAGCATCCTTCGGGCGCTGCAGATTTTGGAGTGCTTTACCGACAACAAAACAGAATGGACGCTGAAAGCACTGGTAAAGCAACTGGACATGCCGACCACCACGGTGTTCCGGCAGGTGTCTACTCTGACTGCCCAGCAGTACCTGATTCAGGACCCCGTGCGAAAAAGCTATCAGGTTGGCCCCCGGCTGATGCTGCTGGCTACTTCCATTCTGAGCCAGTCGGATCTGCGCCGCCTGGCCCGGCCGGAGCTGGAACACCTCAGCGACATCGTTCAGGAGACGATCAACCTCAGTGTCCTGTTGGAGCGGGATATCTTCTATTTGGACAAGGTGGAAACGCGCCGCTCCATCGTCTGCAATACCCGGATTGGCAGCCGCGCCCCCGCTTATGCCACCAGCTGCGGCAAAGCGATTATGGCGAGCCTCAGCGAAGAGGAAATCGACAGCTTCTGCCTGTGGATGGAGCGAGAGGCTCAGCCGCTGACGGAACGCACCATCACGGACTCGGCGCGGATGCGGAAGGAGCTGGCGGAGGCCAGGATCAAGGGCTATGCCATGGACGACGGAGAGATAGAGACGGGGCTGGTCTGTTACGGCGCTCCGGTCTACGACATGAACCAAAAGGTTGTTGCGGCGGTCAGCGTGTCCGGGCCGGAGTACCGGATGCGGGCGGAGCAGGAGCTGATGATCCGGGAGGTCCGGAAGGCGGCGGCCGCCGTCTCCCGCCTGCTGGGCTACACGGATACGCGGTAAAAGCCGGTCTTTCCCATACCGGCGGCTGTTTATGCGGCGGAGCGACCTGGGAATCTGATACAAATGATGGCTCCGAAGGAAACATTTTGTCAGCGTCCCGTTTGATTCGGTACCTTGACAAAAACGAATAAATTATTATGCAAAAATGGTTGATTATCTCAAAAAAGCCTTGATTTACGGGCATACAAGCAGGATTTTGAGCTGAATTTACTACCAATTTACTACTTTTGAGGGAAAGAGCCTTGATATGCCGCCCGGAACCCTGCAAGCCCAGCCACCAGCACACAGCATTGAGAAAGAATAAATGAAAACTGAATACGACGCAGACGCGGCGTTTCTCTATCCTTAACGGGAGAACAGGAACGCCGCTTTTTTATGCCCTCATGTTACGCAGTAGGGGCGAAAAGAGCCTTGCTATATGCGGCTTTGCGGGCGCGTTTCTGCCGGGGACAAGGATTTATACCTACCCCCGGCAAAATGGCGTTCTATCGCGTAACAAATCCACAACCAAGCGGCGCACTTGCGCCAGAGGAGCCGCACGCCCCCTATTCATTCAAACCGGGCGAAAGCCTGTAACCACCCACAACCACAAAAGGAGGATTTTATTATGGCACAGAAAATGACGGGAGCATTGGTATTTGATGAGCGCACAGACCGCTACGACATTCGCTTTGACCTTGCCAGCTATTACGGCGTGCTGCATTGCGGGGACTGTTTCGATGTGTTCACACGCGGCAAGTGGAAGCCGACCCGTATTGAAATGAATATGGCGCAGGAATGGTACTTGGTGGGTATCAAAGCTGACGACTTAAACGGGCTGCGGTTGCGTATCTGACTGCCGCCCCATAGACTACCCCGAAAGGAGGGACAGACCCCATATATGTTGTTGTAGCGTATGCGGTGCGCCCTTTGCGTCCAGCTCTAACCGGGCTATTTACTGCCCGGACTGCCGGAAGCGTATCACCCGCAGACAGACCGCCGAACGCATGAGAAAAATGCGGGAAAATGTGACGCGATAGGGACGAAATAAGCCTTGATTTATGCGGCTTTCCGGGAGGGAAAATGAAACAGTAATGGCAAAGATCCCCCTGATGTAGGAAAGTGAAAGTACTACATCAGGGGATATCTTCCTTTGCATTTTATTTCTTTGTATACGAACCATGGAGAACAAATTTTACAAGGGGGTACTTAATCATGGAAATGAACCTTCGCAGCAATTGCCGGTATGCCATTGCCTGCCCCACCAGCATGGGCGTCCGCATCACTCCGGACGCCCGCATGGCTGTCCACAACAGCAATCATTTCTATATGCAGACCACCAGCGCTGAATCCAACGTTCTGAACGTTTCCGCTTCTTTGGGGCGGGAATGTCTGGTGCTGACCAAGTTTGTCAAGGGCAGTCCCATTGCCCAATTCATCAAAAATGACTTGCGTTCCTGCAACATTCGCTATGAAGGCCTTGAGGTGGATCAGGGCGGCCCTTGGGGATTCCGCCACCAATTCAACATCGCCGACAGCGGCTTTGGCATGCGTGCCCCCCCGCGTGTGGAATGACCGTGCCGGTGAGGTCGGCAGAACATTGTCTGCCGGCGAGTTCGATGTGGAGCGCATCTTCGGCGAGGAGGGCGTGGGCATTCTGCATTTGTCCGGCTTGATCGTGGCCATGAGTCCCGAAACCACCAAGTGCTGTCTCGAGCTGGCTCGTGCCGCCAAGAAGTACGGCACGCTGGTCAGCTTTGACTTGAACTACCGCGCCACTTTCTGGAAGGGACGCGAAGAAGAGCTTGGCGCTGCGTTCCACCAAATCGCCTCGTTGGCGGATGTTCTGGTGGGCAACGAAGAGGATTTCCAGTTCTGCCTGGGCTTCAAGGGGCCCGAGGCCGGGGGAAAGGATCTCGGCAGTAAGATCGACAGCTTCAAGGGCATGATTGGCGAGGTCATGTCCAAGTACCCCAATGCCAAAGTCTACGGGACGACGCTGCGGCAGATCATCAGCGCCAACGAGCATATGTGGGGATGTCTCCTCTGTGCGGAGGGGCAGTGGTACGTGGAAGAACCCCGCGCCATCCAGGTTTTGGACCGGATTGGCGGCGGCGACGGCTTCACCGGCGGCCTGCTGTACGGCATACTGAAGGGCTGGGCTCCTGCCGAATGCGCCCAGTTCGGCTGGGCTACCGGCGTACTGGCCGCCAGCAGCCTGAATGACTATGCTGAGCCCGCCGATGAAAAACAGATCTGGGATATCTACGCCGGCAATGCCCGCGTGCAGAGATAACAAGGGAGGTACATCGGGATGAAAAAAGCTGATATTGCCCTGATTGGCCTGGCTGTCATGGGCGAAAATTTGGTCATGAACATGGAATCCAAGGGCTTCACGGTGGCTGTGTATAACCGCACCACTGAAAAGGTGAAGCATTTCGTGGAAGGCCGCGCCGCCGGAAAGAACATCATCGGCTGCTACTCCATCGAAGATCTGATTGCCAATCTGGAAAAGCCCCGCAAGGTATTCATGATGGTCAAAGCCGGTGCTGCCGTGGATGCCCTCATTGAGCAGCTGCTCCCATTCCTGGAAGAAGGGGATATCCTTATTGACGGCGGCAACAGCCAATTCCCAGACACCGTCCGCCGCACCGCTTATGTGGAGGGCAAGGGCCTGCTGTATATAGGCTGCGGCGTCTCCGGCGGCGAAGAGGGCGCTTTGAACGGTCCGTCCATGATGCCCGGCGGCTCTCCTGCTGCCTGGCCTTTCGTCAGGCCCATTTTTCAATCTGCGCCAAGGTGGAAAATGGCGTTCCCTGCTGTGACTGGGTGGGCGAAAACGGCGCCGGACACTTTGCCAAGATGGTCCACAACGGCATCGAGTATGGTGACATGCAGCTGATCTGCGAGGCCTATCAGCTGATGCGCGATGGCCTGGGCATGAGCGCCGAGGAAATGCACGCCGCCTTCATTGAATCCATCCGCAAAGCGCTGTATGCGTCCAAGATCATTTCCTACGCACAAGGTTATACCCTCATGCGTACTGCCGCCAAGACCTACGGCTGGAATCTGAATTACGGCGGCATCGCACTGATGTGGTGGGAGGGGCTGTATCATACGCAGCGTGTTCCTTGGAAAAATCAAGGAAGCTTACGAACAAATCCCGCGCTGGAAAACCTGCTTTTGGACGATTATTTTGCCGGAACCATCAAAACACTGGTTGTTTCCTGGCGCGAGGTAGTCGCTTACACTGTGAAGGCGGGCATTCCCATGCCAGCGTTTACCTCCGCCCTGAACTACTTTGACGGCTATACCACCGCATGCCTGCCGGCCAATCTGCTGCAGGCGCAGCGCGATTACTTCGGCGCCCACACATATGAACGCGTCGACCAGCCCCGCGTCCAATTCTATCACACGAATTGGACAGGCCATGGAGGCAGCACCGCTGCGGGTACTTATAATGCCTGAGCCCATCCGTATCATCGCCTTCGATCTGGACGGCACTCTGCTGGACTCCAATAAGGAGTTGAGCCCCGCAAATCTGGCCGCGCTTGAGCGGGCCGCCGCCGCGGGGATCGAGCTTGTTCCCACCACGGGCCGCTTTTTCAATGCCATGCCGGCTCCAATCCGCGAACTGCCGTTCCTCCGCTATGCCATCACCATCAACGGCGCCGCGGTGTCGGACCTTCGTGCCGGCAAGACGATTTATCAGGCTGAGATGCCTTGGCGGCTGGCGCTGGACATAATGAGGGAGTTGGACCCGCTCCCGGTGGCCTATGACTGCTACATGGGCAACCGCGCCTATATGACCGCCGCTCTGAAAGAAAAGATTGACGACATGGTCTCCAGTCCTCATTACCGCAGGATGCTCCGCGACCTCCGTATTTTCGTTCCCGACCTAAAGGAGTATCTGATGGAGCAAAAGAAGGATGTCCAAAAAATCCAGTTCTTCAGCCCGGACGAAGCCCTGCGTAAGCGCCTTTTGAAGGAGCTGCCCCTGCGGTACGAAAACATCTATGCCTCCACCTCTGTTCCGGACAACGTGGAAATCAACCAGATCCACGCCAACAAGGGCGAGGCGCTGATGGTTCTGGCCGACTATCTTGGCGTGCCGCGAGACGCGACCATGGCCTTTGGCGACGGTCTGAACGACCTATCTATGATCAAAGATGCCGGTATCGGCGTTGCAATGGCCAACGCCTGCGATGAAGCAAAAGAATTAGCCGGCTGGATCGCGCCGTCCTGCGATGAGGCCGGTGTGGCCTGGGGCATCAACAAATTCTGCTTCGGAGAAATGTAATCCCGAAAAACGTAGACTGAACCGCATCCTGCTTTTCGTGAGGCCCATTTTAAACAGCAAAGGACACCGGCGATGCCGGTGTCCTTTGCTGTAAATCCGCCAAGATGCCTGTCTGCTTCAGTAAAATTCCATTAGAGAACATTTGGCAGGATAAGGTGGAATAAGTTTCGCAAAAAGAGACATGGTTTGCAGGACCCTGGCAGAATAAAGTTACCACACACCATTCTGAAAGAAGACGGCAAAAGCTGCCCGGGAGAAAGCAAAAGCCGTGGTGGAAGAACTTCGTTCTATGAAACCGAAAGAGGCCGCCAAGAAGGTAGAAGACGGCATCGAAGAGACGATCACCTACTGTGATTTTCCCAGTGAACGCTGGGCGCGCATCCGTACCAATAGTGTCATTGAACGGCTTGACAGGGAAATACGCCGCCGTACCCTGGCTGGTGGGCTGTTTCCCAGACGGCAGCTCTGTCCTCATGCTGGTCTGTGCCAGGCTGTGCCATGTGGCCGGTTCCCAGTGGGGGAACAAGAAGTGCATGAATGTGAAGCACTTGGAGACCATTCCGGAAAACGCCTCTGTTGCCGGCTGATTTCATTCTCAAGAGCCTTCAAACTTAAAGTGCGAAAGGCTCTTGACATTACCGTCTCCGATTCATCGTCGCAGAGATAATCGGACAAACGATTTCCGGCATGGTCAGGACTTCCTTTTGCGGTGACTGCCTAATGTTTTGCGTTTTGCGCGTCATTCTTTATCAGGCACCCCCAAAGACAGCCTCTTTATCGTATCTTGTTACGGCTCGATGCGCGTTTCCAGCCGCCGGAAGGTGAAGGTGCCCACGGCGAAGAGCGCTCCGCCCTCGCCTGTGACCCGGGCCTCCAGCACGCAGACGCTCCGCCCGCCCGGAAGCTCCCGGGCCTCCGCCGTCAGCTTGTCGCCCGCCTGGGCGCTTTTCAAGAAGCTGAACGAGCAGCTGATGGTAACGGCCATGGTCCCATAGGCCGCCATGGCGGAGCCGCAGGCCGTGTCCGCCAGGGCGAAGTAAACGCCGCCGTGGGGAACTTGAAGGGGGTTCAAATCCTCCTCCGTCACGGTTTTCGTGGCCCGGGCGTAACCGGGGCCAAGCTCCTCCACGTAGATGCCCAGTTTTCTGCCGAAGAGATTCTTCTCGTTGCGAAAGGCGCGGATTTGCTCGTAGTCCATAGGAATGACTCCTTTCCGGCGCTGAAATAAAGGGAGGCGTCCCCTCACTGCCGGATGGTGAACTGGCGCCCGTCGGAGCGGACGCTGCCTTCCTCCCGGAGGCGCTTCAGCTCCCGCATCATGGCGCTGCGGTCCGTGGCGATGTAGTCGGCCAGGGTGCTGAGGGAAAAGGGGAGGGTGAAGGTCCGGCTTCCCGACTGCTGGGAGAGCTGGCGGAAATAGCACAGCAGCTTCTCCCGGATGGACCGCCGGGACAGCACGTCCACCCGGCGGGAGAGGGCCTGGGCCTTGTCCGCCATCAATTGGAGCATATTCTGAACCAGGATGCTGTGCCGCTGGCAGGCGTGGCCGCAGCGGCTGAGAATATGGCTGTAGTCGATAAACACCACGTCGCAGGGGCGGCGGCAGACCACCTCCAGGCTGTCCCCCGTGGACCCGGCGAAGGCCAGGGTCTTGCCGAAGACGCTTCCTACGCCCAGGTCCTCCAGCACCGTGGCCACGCCCTCCTCGTCAATGCGGATCAAGGACGCCTGGCCCCGTTCCACCACGCCCACGGCGTCGGAGGAGAAATCATAGATCAGCTCGTCGGCCCGGAAGGACCGCTGGACCGCCTGAAAACAGGACAAAATCTCTCGGTAATCCTGATAGCTGATGTCGTGAAACAGCGGACTTTTTTCCAATTCCTGTTCGCTAAGCATGTGCTCATCCCCTTTAGTTGCATATCCCACACAGTAAAATATGATACCAGCTTCTGCTTAAAAAGTAAAGCACAATTTTTTACTCTCGGCCCTTCCAGTGCAACTTTCGGTATTTTTTACGAAGCCCGTTTTTCAAAGGCGGGAAGGGCCGTCCGGAAAAAGCGCCGCGGGTTCAGGAAAAAACGGGAAAAAGCGTTCATGGAAACCGGATTTACGTTTTCGACCCGGTTTGTTTACAATTTGTTTATATCCATCCATTGACAACAAATCCATCCGGTGGTAAACTCGCTTTAGCACTCCGGGAAAAGGAGTGCTAAAGCATCAAAAACGGCCCGTCCCGGCAGGCGGCGGGCATTAGGAGGAGGACGGCGTGGAGCTCTCGGACCGGAAACGGCAGATACTGAAGGTGGTGGTGGAGGACTATGTCCGCACCGCCGAGCCGGTGGGGTCCAAGGCCATTGCCGCTGAGATGGGGGGCAGCGTCAGCTCCGCCACCATCCGAAACGAGCTGTCCGACCTGACGGAGATGGGCTATTTGGAGCAGCCCCACACCTCCGCGGGGCGGATGCCCTCCCCCAAGGGCTACCGCCTGTACGTCAACGAGCTGATGGAGGCCCAGCGCCTCTCCCTGGCGGAGACGGAGAAGATCAACCAGTCCCTCCAGCTAAAGATGGAGGAGCTGGACCGGCTTTTGGCCCAGGCGGGCCGGGCGGTGTCCGCCCTGGTGCGCTACCCGGCCTATGTTTCCGCCAGCCGGAAGACCGAGCTCACCGTCCGGCGCTTCGAGCTGCTGGCGGTGGACGAGCGGAACTGCATCCTGGTGATGATGACCAGCGACAGCAAGGTGAAAAGCCAGCTCCTTCGGATGCAGCTCAAGGTGGACCCGGCGGACCTGCCCGCGGCGGCGAACCTTTTGAACAGCCACTTCACCAATACGGACCCCGGCGGCATGAGCCGGCATCTGATGAGCGTGGCGGACCAGGTGAGCCCCCAGCTCTTCCTGCTGCTGTCCCAGGCCGTGGGCTTCGCGGCGGACGCGCTGGAGGAGGCGGGCCGGCGGGAGATTGTCACCGCCGGAGCCAGCCGCCTATTAAAGCTCCCGGAGTTCCGGGACGCCGACAAGGCCCACGAGCTGATGAGCTTCCTGGCGGACAGCAAGGAGGAGCTCCCCCAGCCGCTGCACCGGGAGATGGAGATCCTCATCGGCCCGGAGAACGTGAAGGAGGTCCTGCGGGACACCAGCGTGGTGGTGGCCAGCTATGATATCGGAGACGACATGCGGGGCCTCATCGGCGTGGTGGGCCCCACAAGAATGGATTACGCGGCGGTGGCCGCACGGCTCTCCGGCTTTGCCGAGGGGCTGACGCGATTGTTTGGAAAACAGGAGGAACTACCCCCCAAGGAGGAACCGAAATGACGGAAGAGAACAAGCAGCCCCTGGAGGAAGAGACGGCGGAGAAAGTCCCCGAGTCCCAGACGGAGGGACCCGCCGGCAAGGCGCCCAAGGGCAAAAAGAAGAAGGAAAAGGGCGGAATCACCTTCACCAGGGAACAGGTGGAGCAGATGGAGGCGGCGGCCCGCCAGCTGGAAACCACCAAGGACCAGTTTACCCGCCTGGCGGCGGAGTACGAAAACTACCGCAAGCGCACCGCCAAGGAAAAGGAATCCCTCTACCAGGACGCCAAGGCGGACACCATCCGGGAATTCCTGGCGGTGTACGACAATTTGGAGCGGGCGGCGGCGGCCCCCGGCGGGGAGGACGACCCCCACAAGAAGGGCCTGGAGATGATCTTCACCCAGTACAGGGAACTCTTGAAGAAGCTGGGCGTATCGGAGATCGAAGCCCAGGGCCGGCCCTTCGACCCGGAGCGGCATGAGGCCGTCATGCACGTTGACGACGAGAATCTGGGCGAAAACGAAGTGGCCCAGGTCTTCCAGGCGGGCTTCCTCCTGGGAGACAGGGTGATCCGCCACGCCGTGGTGCAGGTCGCCAATTAAAAACGCGTTCAAAATAACATTTTCATATAATTCAGGAGGCAGTCATTATGTCTAAAGTAATCGGTATCGATTTGGGGACCACCAACTCCTGCGTGGCGGTGATGGAGGGCGGCGAGGCCGTCGTCATCGCCAACGCCGAGGGAAACCGGACCACCCCCTCCGTCGTCGCCTTTTCCAAGACCGGCGAGCGCATGGTGGGCCAGGTGGCCAAGCGCCAGGCCATCACGAACCCCGACCGGACCATTTCCTCCATCAAGCGGGAGATGGGCTCCGACCACAAGGTGGCCATTGACGGGAAGAACTACACCCCCCAGGAGATCAGCGCCATGATCCTCCAGAAGCTGAAGGCGGACGCCGAGGCCTATCTGGGCGGCGCCGTCACCGAGGCGGTCATCACCGTCCCCGCCTACTTCACCGACTCCCAGCGCCAGGCCACCAAGGACGCGGGCAAAATCGCGGGCCTGGACGTCAAGCGCATTATCAACGAGCCCACCGCCGCGGCCCTGGCCTACGGCGTGGACAAAGAGCAGACCCAGAAGATCATGGTCTACGACCTGGGCGGCGGCACCTTCGACGTCAGCATCCTGGACATCGACGACGGAGTCATCGAGGTCCTGGCCACGGCGGGCAACAACCGCCTGGGCGGCGACGACTTCGACGAGTGCGTCATGAAGTGGCTGGTGGCGGAGTTCAAGCGCAGCGACGGCGTGGACCTCTCCAATGACAAGGTTGCCATGCAGCGCCTCAAGGAGGCCGCCGAAAAGGCCAAAATCGAGCTCTCCGGCGTCACCACCTCCAACATCAACCTGCCCTATATCACCGCCGACGCCAGCGGCCCCAAGCACCTGGACATCACCCTGTCCCGGGCGAAGTTCAACGAGCTCACCGCCCACCTGGTGGATGCCACCATGGGCCCCGTGCGCCAGGCCATGAGCGACGCGGGCCTCAAGCCCTCCGACCTTTCCAAGGTTTTGCTTGTGGGCGGCTCCAGCCGCATTCCCGCCGTCCAGGACGCGGTGAAGGGCTTCACCGGCTCCGACCCCTTCAAGGGCATCAACCCCGACGAATGCGTGGCCATGGGCGCGGCGCTCCAGGCGGGCGTCCTCACCGGCGACGTGAAGGGCCTTTTGCTGCTGGACGTGACCCCGCTGTCTCTTGGCATCGAGACTTACGGCGGCGTGTGCACCAAGCTCATCGAGCGGAACACCACCATCCCCGTGAAAAAGAGCCAGGTCTTCTCCACCGCCGCCGACAACCAGACCAGCGTGGAGGTCAACGTCCTCCAGGGTGAGCGGGAGATGGCCGCCGCCAACAAGTCCCTGGGCCGCTTCCACCTGGACGGCATCGCCCCGGCCCGCCGCGGCGTGCCCCAGATTGAGGTTACCTTCGACATCGACGCCAACGGAATCGTGAACGTCTCCGCCAAAGACCTGGGCACCGGAACGGAGCAGCACATCACCATCACCTCCTCCTCCAACATGAGCAAAGACGACATCGAAAAAGCGGTCAAGGAGGCGGAGCAGTACGCCGCCCAGGACAAGAAGCTCAAGGAGGAAGTGGAGACCCGGAACCAGGCGGACCAGATGGTCTACCAGTGCGAGAAGACCCTGGCGGACATGGGCGATAAAATCCCCGCCGACGACAAGGGCAAGGTCCAGGGGGCCCTTGACAGGCTGAAAGAGACCCTGAAGGGCCAGGATACCGCCGCCATCAAGGCGGATACGGAGGCCCTCCAGCAGGCGTTCTACGCCGTCAGCGAAAAGCTGTACCAGCAGGCCAATCCCCAGGGCGCCCAGCCCGGCGGAGATCCCGGAGCCGCCCAGGAGGGCCAGTACTACGACGCGGACTACAAGGTCGTGGACGACGACGAGCAGAAGAAATAAAATTGGGATTACGCGGGGCCGCTGAAAGGCGGCTCCGCTTCCCCCTGTTAATTACCCGGCCTGAGGCACAGAGGGGCCGGGACGGAGAGGAGGAGCAAGGAAGCGGGCGCGGCCTTCGCGGCTAGGCGGAGGCGGGGCCCGGCGGACTTTGCAACGACGAATGGCTGAGCAAAAGCGAGACTATTACGAGGTCCTGGGCGTGTCCAAGGGCGCGTCGGACGACGAGATTAAAAAGGCGTACAAAAAGCTGGCCCGGAAGTACCACCCGGACTTGAACCCGGACAATAAGGAGGCCGAGGAAAAATTCAAGGAGGCCAACGAGGCCTATGAGATTCTTTCGGACAAGGAAAAACGGAGCCGGTACGACCAGTTCGGCCACGCCGGTGTGGACCCCAACTTCGGGGCGGGCGGCGGCTTTGACGGAGGCTTCGACTTCGGGGATCTGGGAGACATTTTCGGCAGCTTTTTCGGCGGCGGCTTCGGCGGCGGGCGGCGGACGAATCCCAACGCCCCCCAGCGGGGGGAGAGCCTCCGCATGTCCTTGATCCTCAGCTTTGAGGAGGCGGCCTTCGGCTGCGAAAAGGCCGTCACCGTGGAGCGGCTGGAGCCCTGCGGCGCGTGCCAGGGCAGCGGCTGCGCCGAGGGCACCACCCCGGAGGTTTGCCCGGACTGCCACGGCACCGGCACGGTCCAGGTCCGGCGGCAGACGCCCATGGGGGTCTTTGCCACCTCCTCCCCCTGCTCCCGCTGCGGCGGCAAGGGGAAAATCATCCACCAGCCCTGCAGGGAATGCCGGGGAGCGGGAGCCGTGCGGAAGCGGAAGACCATCCAGGCCAGCATCCCGGCGGGCATCGACAACGGGCAGACCATCTCCATCCGGGGCCAGGGCAACGCCGGGAAGAACGGCGGCCCCGCCGGGGACCTGCTCATCACCATCACCGTCCGGCCCCACGAGATTTTCCGCCGGGAGGGCACCTCCGTTCTCTGCGAGGCCCCCATCACCTTCGCCCAGGCGGTCTTAGGCGCGGAGCTGGAGATTCCCACCATCGACGGCAAGGTGAAATACGACCTGCCCGAGGGGACCCAAAGCGGATCGACCTTCCGCCTTAAGGGCAAGGGCATCCCCTCCATCAACGGGCGGGGCCGGGGGGACCAGTACGTCACCGTCTACATCGAGACTCCCCGGAATTTGACGAAAGAACAGAAAGAGGCCCTGCGGAAATTCGCCGAAACCATGGGCGACGAGAACTACGAGGAGCGGAAGGGCTTCTTCGGCAAGGGCAAGAAAAAGAGGTGAGCCAAACCATGTATCTGGCGGATTACCATGTCCACTCCCGGATTTCTCCGGACGGCAGGGATTCCATGACCGCTCTGGCGGAGGCCGCCGTCGAGGCGGGGCTGAACGAGCTTTGCTTCACCGACCATGTGGAGCCCATCGTCTGGGCCAGCACGGACCTTCGGGGGCCCTATGACTGGTCCGCCCTGACGGCGGAATTTGAAGCGGCTCAAGCCGCCATGGGAGAGCGGATCAAGCTGCGCCTGGGCATCGAGCTGGGAGACGCCTGCTGGAACTTCACCCATACGGAGAAGCTGCTGGCGGACGCGCCGCCTTTCGATTTTGTGATCGGCTCTGTCCACATGCTCTCAAAGCGCTATCAGGGATTGGACCTCTACTATTTCGACCCCAAGACAGAGGAGGAGGCCTATGACGGCATTGCCGACTACCTGGGCCAGGTGAAGGCCATGGCAGAGTGGGGGAAGTTCGACGTGCTGGGCCATCTGACGCTGCCCCTGCGCTATCTCAACGAGAATCGGGGCTGGAATCTGAGCATGGAGCGCTTTGGCGGGGAGATCACGGATATCTTCTCTATTTTGAAGCGGAAGGAAATTGGCCTTGAGCTGAACACCAACCGGGGCGGTATGCCCCTGCCGGACGGGATGTGGCTGCGGCTGTATGAGGATATGGCGGCGGACCCCATCGTCACCCTGGGCACCGACGCCCACTCCGCCAAATTTGTGGGCTGCGCCGTCCGGAAGCGGCAGGCGCTTTTGCGGGACTGCGGCTTTGAGAGCTTTTGCACCTTTGAGGGGCGGAAGCCCATCCGACACGCATTGTAACGGAAAAGAACAAATTTACGGTCGAAAATAATATTGATTTTTTGGAAAATCTGGAGTACAATATAAGCCACAAAATTTGAATGCACGGGGGAATACTACCATGAAGATCGCGCTGGGCTGTGACCACGGCGGCTATGATTTGAAGCAGCATGTCATCAAGGTCCTGGAGGGGCTGGGCCATGAGATCGAGGACTTTGGCTGCCACTCCAAGGAAAGCTGCGACTACCCCGACTTCGGAGCCGCCGCCGCCCGGGCCGTGGCGGAGGGGAGCTGCGACCGGGGCATTGTGATCTGCACCACCGGTATCGGCATCTCCATCACCGCCAACAAAGTGAAGGGCGTCCGCTGCGCCCACTGCGCCGACTGCCTCCAGGCGGAGATGACCCGCCGGCACAACGACGCCAATATGATGGCCATCGGCGCGGGCTTCACCGGGCCCAACATGGCCGAGCGGATGGTGGAGGTCTTCCTTTCCACCGAGTTTGAGGGGGGCCGCCATGCCCGCCGGGTGGAGAAGATGATGGCCCTGGAGGGCTGAGCTTCCCCCAATAAAAAACGACGGGAGCGCCGCTCCTGAAAAGAGGTGACGCGCATGGTGGGAACCAAGGGCTACAGCAGCTACCGGGGGCGGGGGCCCAAGTGGAAAATTTTGCTGGCAATTCTGCTGGTGCTGGTGATCGCGGTGGCCTCCAGCGTCATCTATTTGCAGCAGTTCCTGGTCTATGGCGCCGACGGCAGCCGCCAAATCCGCCTGCCCTGGCAGACGGAGGAGAAGGCCCCCCCGCCGGACGGGGAGGGCGAGGCCCCGGAGAACCAACCCGACGTGGACGTGGTGGTCCAGGAGCCGGAGGACCAGGGCCCCAAGGAGACGGCGGCCTTTTCCCTTCCGGCCCAGGCGCTGACACAGGCCCTGTGGCAGGAGACGGAGAAGCCTGCGGGGGCCAACGCCGTGGCCGTCCGCCTGAAGACCTCCAACGGCACGGTTTACTTCAACGCGGCCAACGCCGTTTCCGGCGCGGTGGAAACCGAGATGGACACCGCCGCCGCCCTGGCTGCGGTTACGGCCCAGGAGGGGCTGCACACCATCGCCAGCGTGGCCTGCCTCCAGGACTTCAAGGCGGCCAACGCCGACGTGGAGGGCCGGGGCCTGAAAAACACCGGCGGCTATATCTTCTACGACGGGAATAACAGCCTCTGGCTGGACCCCGCCAAGCCCGGGACCCGGGAGTACGTCTGCGCCCTGGCGAAGGAGATCGCGGAGCTGGGCTTTGATGAGCTGCTGCTGACGGATTTCAGCTATCCCACCGTGGGGAAAATCAATAAGATTCATTACAACACCGACGTGCCCCTGGCCAATAACCTGGACCTGCTCCTCAGCGATCTGAACACGGCCCTGGAGTCCTATGACATTCTCCTGTCCGTGGAGGTGCCGGAGGCCGTTATCGCCGAGGGTCCCGACACAGTGGCCGGGCTGGACCTAAACCGCCTGGTGAGCCGGGTGGACCGCGTCTACGCCGTCACCACGCCGGAGAAGGCGGAGACTCTCTCCAATCTGGTCGCCCAGGCGGCGGGGGCGGAGGGCAAGACGGAATTCGTCCCGGAGCTGACGGCGGACAGCCCCGCGCTGACGGGCAGCCGCCTGATCCTGGCGGAGTAACGAAGCACCCTGTAAAAAGAGAACGGCTCCCGGAGGGAAACCCCTCCGGGAGTTTTTGGCTTAGAGAAAAAAACAGAGGAGGGTGGACCATGAGGCGGCTGGCGGCGTTTGCCGGGAGCTTTTCCTTGGGCGTGTTTCTGGCCCAGTATGTTCTCCGGGGCGGCTGGATACTGGCGGGCGCCGGGTTGGCGCTGGCGCTGGGCTTCTTGTCGAAGCTCCTGCCCTGGGAATGGCGGCGGCGGGGCGTGATCCTCTGCGCCGCCCTGGCTCTGGGCCTGGGCTGGAGCTGGCTCTACGCCCGCCAGGTCCAGAGGCCCGCCCAGGAAATGGCGGGGCGGAGGTCGGACTTCACCGCCACCCTCTGCGGCTACGCCGAGGAAACGGATTTCGGCGCCCGGGCGGAGGTCCGCGTGGAGGGCGTCCCCGGCAAGGCGGTGCTCTACGCCGGGGAGGAGCTGCTGGACCTGGTGCCCGGCCAGACCGTAGCCGGACAGGCCAGGTTCAACGACGCCGCCCGCGTCCGGGATGAGGATATTACCGCCTTCACCTCCAAAGGCGTTTTTCTCCTGGCCTATGCCCGGGGGAATCTGGAGGCCGGGGAGGGGCCCCGGAACAGTCCCCGCTGGCTTCCCGCCCGGATGGGCCGGGCCATGAGGGAGCGTATCCAGGTCCTTTTCCCCAGGGACGCCGCCGGATTCCTGACGGCCGTTTTAACCGGAGATCGGGGCGGGATCTCGGAGAAGGCCTACACGGCCCTCGCCGAGGCGGGGCTGAACCACATCCTGGCGGTGTCCGGTATGCACTGCGGCTTTCTCATGGCCCTGGCGGGCTTCCTGCTGCAAAGCCGGAAGCTCCAGGCCCTGCTGGGCATCCCGCTGCTGGCGTTTTACGCCGTCCTCACTGGCGGAAGCCCCTCGGTGCTCCGGGCCTGCGTCATGCTGTCCCTGCCCCTGCTGGCCATCCTGGCCCGCCGGGAGAGCGACGGGCCCACGTCCCTGCTGGCGGCCCTGTTTTTGATCCTGCTGGCGAATCCCTTTGCCGCCGCCTCCGTCAGCTTGCAGCTGTCCTTCGCCGCCATGGCGGGCATCCTCTGGCTGACGCCGAGGCTCCGCAAGGGCCTGGTTGGGGAGAAGAAACGGGGGAAAACCTGGGGACGGATCTTCCACTTCCTGGCCCTCTCCTTTTCCGCCTCTATGGGAGCCATGGTGTTTACCGTGCCGCTGACGGCGTACTACTTTGGCGCTTTGGTGCTGATTGCCCCTTTGAGCAGCGCCCTCTGCCTCTGGGCGGCTGCCTGGGCCTTCAGCTTCGGGCTGTTGTCGGTGTTTGTCAGCTTTTTCTACCCGCCCCTGGGAGCGCTGCTGGCCCTCCCGGCCCGGCTGGCGGCGGAGTACATCCTCCTGACCGCCGGGCTGCTTTCGAGGATTCCCTGCCACGCCGTCTATACCGCGAACCCCTATTTGAAATACTGGATTGTGTACGCCTACTGCCTCTTCGCCGCCGCGTATCTGGCCCGGCGAACGGGGAGGAGGAAGTACGTTCTGGCCTCCGCTCTGGCGGCGCTGACCCTGGCTTTGACCCTCCGGCTGGGGGCGGCCCGGTATGGGAGCGACTTGGACGCCCTGGTTTTGGACGTGGGCCAGGGGCAGAGCGTGGTGCTGGCCTCCGAAGGGACCTTCGCCCTGGTGGACTGCGGCAGCGCCAACAGCTGGAAGGACCCCGGCGCGGCCGCCGCCCGGCAGCTGGCGGCCATGGGCTGCGAACGCCTGGATTACCTGCTCCTCACCCACTATGACAAGGATCATGTGTCCGGTGTGACGGGCCTTCTGGACCGGCTGGATGTGGATACGCTGCTGCTTCCCGAGGGGGAGGACGACGCGGGGCCCCAAGAGGCGGTCCTCTCCGCCGCCGGAGCGCACGGCGCCGCCGTCCGGTTTATTACGGCGGAGGAGCGCCTGGACTTCGGCCGGGGCACGCTGACGGTCTACCCGCCTGTGGGGGACGCCGGGGACAACGAGCGGGGCCTGTCCGTCTTGGCCTCCGCCGGGGAGAATGACCTTCTCATCACCGGCGACATGGACGCCGCCACGGAGAAAAAGCTGCTGGAGACGTTCGATTTGCCGGACATTGAGGCCCTGGTGGCGGGGCACCACGGCTCCAAATACGCCACGTCCCAGGCGCTGCTGGACGCCGTAAGGCCGGAGACGGCCTGTATCAGCGTGGGGTCCAACTCCTACGGACACCCCACGGAGGAGACCCTGCTCCGTCTGGCCCGGCAGGGCTGCGGCATCTACCGGACGGACCTGCACGGGACCATCCATCTCTCTTGGAACCAGGAGGAAAGCCATGGCTGAAAAAAAGAAGGCCCCCCGAAAGGGAGCGGCCCTGCAAAAATTCAAGGAGGACCTCTCCGCCGGGACCATCGGCGCCGCCTACGTTTTCTATGGCGAGGAGAGCTACCTCCGGGAGTACTATCTGGGGGAGCTGCGGAAGAAGCTGGTGCCGCCGGGCTTTGAGACCTTCAACTACCACGCCCTGGAGGGGAAGGACCTGACGGCCCAGATTCTGACGGAGACGGCGGAGGCCATGCCCATGATGGCGGAGCGGACCTTGACGGTGGTAACGGACTGGGACCTCTTCAAGCTGGGGGAGGACCAGCGGGAAAAGCTCATCGCCCTGCTGGAGGATCTGCCGCCTTACGGCTGCATCGTCTTTGTTTACGACACCCTGGAGTACAAGCCCAACCGGACCATGAAAAAGCTCTGCAAGGCCGTGGAGTCCTATGTGGAGGCGGTGGAGTTCCCGGCCGCCTCCAGCGCGGACCTGATCCCCTGGATTTCCCGGCGCTTCAAGGCCCTGGGAAAGGAGATCGACCGGGCTGCGGCGGAGTACCTGATCTTCACTTGCGGCGCCCTGATGACGGGCCTGGTGCCGGAGATTGAGAAGATTGCCGCCTATGCCAAGGGCAAAACCGTCACCCAGGCGGACATCGACGCCGTGGCGGACCCGGTGCTGTCGGCGGAGGTCTTTAAGCTGTCCGACGCGGTGCTCCAGGGGCGCTATGACCAGGCGGCTTCCATCCTGGGGGACCTGTTGAAAATGCAGACGGAGCCCATCATGATCCTGGCGGCCCTTGGAAGCCAGCTCCGGCGCATCTGGACCGCCCGGCTGGCCCTGGACAGCGGCAGGGACCGCTATTGGCTGATGGAGCTGTGGGGCATGAAGTCCGACTACCCCGCCAAGCTCCTCTTGAACGCCGCCCGGAGGACCACGGCGGAGTGGTGCGCCCAGGCGGTGCGGAGGTGCCAGGAGCTGGACCGCCGGATGAAGAGCGAGCGGGGCGTGGACAGCGCCGGGGAATTGAAGCTGCTGCTGGTTTGGCTGGCGGCGGAGAGGAGCTGAGGAAATGGAGCGCGTCCGGGAAGTCATTGTGGTGGAGGGCCGCTACGACAAGAATACCGTCTCCCAGGTGGTGGACGCCACGGTGGTCACCTTGGGCGGGTTCGCCGTGTTCAACGACAAGGAGAAGCTGGCCTTTCTCCGCCGCCTGGCGGAGAAGCGGGGCCTCATCATCCTGACGGACAGCGACGGGGCGGGCTTCCTCCTGCGGAATTATCTGAAGGGGGCCCTGCCCAGGGACCGGGTGAAGCAGGCCTACATCCCCGACGTGAAGGGCAAGGAGCGCCGGAAGCGCCGGGGCGGCAAGGAGGGGAAATTAGGCGTGGAGGGTATGTCCCCCACGGTGCTGCTGGAGGCGCTGCGCCGCTGCGGGGCCACGTTTGAGGACAGGCCGCCCCCGGAGCGGCGGGAGGCCGTCACCAAGGCGGACTTGGTCGCCCTGGGCCTCAGCGGGGGAGAGGGCAGCGCGGAAAAGCGCCGCCTGCTTTTGAAGCGTTTGGACCTGCCGGAGCACCTCACGGCCAACGGCATGCTGGAAGCTTTGAATCTCCTGTTCGGCCGGGAGGAGCTGGAGGCGCTTCTTGCGGAAGAGCGGGGCTTCGACAAAGTTTGACAGGCTTTACGGGATGCCTGTGTTATGCTGGAAGCAGAAAACGCCCGCGGCGCTTGGAAGAGGCGCGGGCCGGAGGAGGGAGCGGATTGCGCAAGATGCTGGTAGGAGAGGTCCCATGCCTGTCGTCACAGGCGCGTTATTATCTGCTGGAGGAGGCCGGGAATTTCGGCGTCCAGATTGAGCTGGAGGGAGAAGAGGCGTCGGTGAGGGATCTCAGCCTCTCCCGGCAGAAGGTCCAGGATTTGGCGGAGGCGCTGGTCCGGGGCACCGTAACGCCGGTGGGCCTGCGGGATGTGGTGGACGACTGGCTGCTGGAATAAGAGGGCAACATTTACAAATTCTTCATAACTTTTGCGAAAAACCCCCTTTACAAATGGGGGCGGCTGTACTATGATAATCACTGTTAGCACTCCGGGTATTTGAGTGCTAACAGTGATTACGTTTTTTAATTTTTAATATTTTAAGGAGGAACCCGATATGAAACTCACCCCGCTTGCAGACCGTGTCATCCTGAAAATGGTGGAGACTGAGGAAACCACCAAGGGCGGCATCATCCTCACTGGCTCCGCAAAGGAGAAGCCCTCCGTGGCCGAGGTCATCTCCGTGGGCCCCGGCGGCACCGTGGAGGGCAAGGAAGTCACCATGACCGTAAAGCCCGGAGACAAGGTGATCACCAGCCAGTACGCCGGAACCAAGGTGAAGCTGGAGGACGTGGAGTACACGGTGGTCCGGCAGAACGACATTCTGGCGATTGTCGACTAAGCAGAAACATCAATTGATTTAAAAAATCGGGAGGTAACGATTTATTATGTCTAAGCTCATCAAGCGCGGCGAGGACGCCCGCAAGGCCCTGGAAACCGGCGTCAACACCCTGGCCGATACCGTAAAAATCACCCTGGGCCCCAAGGGCCGGAACGTGGTTCTGGACAAGAAATACGGCGCGCCCCTCATCACCAACGACGGCGTGACCATCGCCAAGGAAATCGAGCTGGACGATCCCTTTGAGAACATGGGCGCCCAGCTGGTGAAGGAAGTCTCCACCAAAACCAACGACGTGGCCGGCGACGGCACCACCACCGCCACCCTCCTGGCCCAGGCCATGATCGGCGAGGGCCTGAAGAACCTGGCCGCCGGGGCCAACCCCATCGTGGTCAAAAAGGGCATGGCCAAGGCCGTGGAGGCCGCCGTGGCCGAGGTCAAGGCCCAGGCCAAGACCGTGGACGGCTCCAAGGACATCGCCCGGGTGGGCGCGGTCTCCTCCGGCGACGAGGAAATCGGCAAGCTGATTGCCGACGCCATGGAAAAAGTCTCCGCCGACGGCGTCATCACCATCGAGGAATCCAAGACCGCCGAGACCTACAGCGAGGTGGTCGAGGGCATGCAGTTCGACCGGGGCTATATCACCCCCTATATGGCTACCGACATGGAAAAGATGGAAGCCGTGGTGGACGACGCCTATATCCTGATTACCGATAAGAAAATCTCCGTCATTTCCGACATCCTGCCCCTGCTGGAGCAGCTGGTCCAGTCCGGCAAGAAGCTCCTCATCATCGCCGAGGACGTGGAGGGCGAGGCCCTGAGCACCCTCATCGTCAACCGCCTCCGGGGCACCCTCAACGTGGTCTGCGTCAAGGCCCCCGGCTTCGGCGACCGCCGCAAGGAGATGCTCCAGGACATCGCCGTCCTCACCGGCGGCACCGTGGTCAGCGAGGAAGTGGGCCTGGAGCTCAAGACCGCCGACATCTCCCTGCTGGGCCGTGCCCGCCAGGTGAAGGTGACCAAGGAAAACACCACCATCGTGGACGGCGCCGGCGACTCCCAGGCCATCAAGGACCGGGTTGCCCAGATCCGCTCCCAGATTGCCAACACCACCAGCGACTACGACAAGGAAAAGCTCCAGGAGCGCCTTGCCAAGCTGGCCGGCGGCGTAGCCGTTATCAAGGTGGGCGCGGCCACCGAAACCGAGATGAAGGAAAAGAAGCTCCGCATCGAGGACGCGCTGAACGCCACCCGCGCCGCGGTGGAAGAGGGCGTGGTAGCCGGCGGCGGTACCATCTTTGTCAACGTCATTCCCGCCGTGGAGGCCCTGGTGGACGGCGTAGAGGGCGACGAGAAGACCGGCGTGCGCATCGTGGCCAAGGCCCTGGAGGCCCCCATCCGCCAGATTGCCGCCAACGCGGGCCTGGACGGCTCCGTCATTCTGGAGAAGGTCCGCTCCGGCGAGAAGGGCTATGGCTTCGACGCCTACAAGGAGGAGTACTGCGACATGGTGGCCTCCGGCATCATCGACCCCGCCAAGGTGACCCGCAGCGCCCTGGAGAACGCCGCGTCTGTTGCCGGCATGGTGCTGACCACCGAGTCCCTGGTGGCCGACAAGCCCGAGCCCCCCGCTCCCGCTCCCGCCGCGCCCGACATGGGCGGCATGTACTAAGCCGAAGAAAAGAAGCGGCGCCCGCGCAAGCGGGCGCCGCTTCTTTTGCGGTTAAGAGAACGGCGTCAGGCCGTGCACAATCTCCGCGCAGGCCCGGAACTCCTCCTCGTCCGTCCGCCACAGCTCATACTCCGGCAGGGAGGGCAGGCCCATGGACACCGTGGGCTTGCGGTAGATCATGCCGCTGTCCACGGGGCCCCGCCGCCCGGAGGTGTGGAACACATGCACCCCGGTCCGCCGGTGGATGTCCCGGATGCTCCCCGCCCGGACGCCGCAGCCCGCCATGACGGCGATCCGCCCCGCCGCCTTCTCCCGGAGGGCCCGCAGGGTCTCCGCCCCGGCCGGGGCGTCCTTCTCCTGCCCGGAGGTGAGGATGGTCCGGCAGCCCAAGGCGACGGCCGCCTCCAGGGCCTCCAGGGGGTCCCGGGTCATGTCGAAGGCCCGGTGGAGGGTGACCTCCATACTCCCGGCGGCCTCCATCAGACGGGCCATGACGGCCCGGTCCAGCGTCCCCGGCGGCGTCAGGGCGCCCAGCACCACGCCGTCCGCCCCCAGGTCCCGGAAGCGGCGGACGCAGTCCTCCATCTCCTCCACCTCCGCCTCCGAGTAGAGGAAGTCCCCGAAGCGGGGGCGGATAAGGACGTTGACGGGAACGGCGCAGTCCCGCCGCACCTGCCGGAAGAGGCCCAGGGAGGGGGTGGTGCCCCCGATGGAGAGGTTGGCGCACAGCTCCAGCCGGTCCGCGCCGCCCCGGCAGGCGGCCAGGGCGGAGGCGTGGGAGTCCACGCAGCCCTCGATGAATCCATAAGCCATGACAAAGCTCCTTTCCGGTAAACTCAGCCCCATTATAGCAGGGCCCCCGCCGGGGCGCAAGCAGGTGCCCTGCGGGTTCTTTGGAAAGAGGTGGAAAGCCGCCGAATAACGCTTGTATTTTCCATACAAAAGTGGTAGAGTAGGGAAGTAGGGACAACCCCTGAAAACTTAAGAGGAAAGGACACTGGATACATCATGAAACGAAAGAGTCAATTATTAGCTTGGCTGATGGCGCTCTGCCTGTTGGCAAGCCTGGCCGTTGTGCCTGCGGCGGCGGAAGGGACTGATGACGGAAATCCCCCTACTAGCGAGGGTGGTGGTGACCAAGGCGGCGGTTCCGGAAGCGGCGGCTCCGGGAGCGAAGGCGGCTCCGGGAGCGAAGGCGGCTCCGGAAGCGAAGGCGGCTCCGGAAGCGAAGGCGGCTCCGGAAGTGAAGGCGGCTCCGGAAGCGAAGGCGGCTCCGGAAGCGAAGGCGGCTCCGGAAGCGAAGGCGGCTCCGGAAGCGAAGGCGGCTCCGGAAGCGAAGGCGGCTCCGGAAGCGAAGGCGGCTCCGGAAGCGAAGGCGGCTCCGGAAGCGAAGGCGGCTCCGGAAGCGAAGGCGGCTCCGGGAGCGAAGGCGGCTCCGGGAGCGAAGGCGGCTCCGGGAGCGAAGGCGGCTCCGGGAGCGAAGGCGGCTCTGGCGGCAACGGAAGCACCGGAGACGGCGAGCAAAAGCCTCCTGTTACGGACCCCAAGCCGGAGCCCCCTAGCATCACCTCCCCCACCTCCAGCAATTTCTCCTGCCCCTCCTCCGTGAACTTCGGCACGCTGGAGAAAAACGCGTCCAGCAGCAGCCGGACCCAGACCTTTACGATTAAAAATAATAGCGACTACGAGATGAAGCTCAGCTATTCCACCCCCAGCGGCTACTCCATCTCGGGGCTTCCCAGCTCCCTGACGGCGGGCAGCTCCTCCACCGTCACGGTGCAGCTGAACAGCGCCAGCAGCACGGGCAACTATGACCGGCGGCTGACCATCACCGCCTCCTTCGTGGGCGGCAGCGGCTCCAATGACTTTTCCATCAACCTCTACGCGACGGTGGTGGAAAAAGGCTACACCATCACCGTGGACCCCACCAGCAAAGACCTGGGCAAGCTGAAAGAGGGCTACACCGAGAAGGAAGCCAAGGAAAAGGAAATCACCGTCACCGTCCAGAATAAGGGAGCCTCCAATGTGCGGATGGACGCCGTAAAAGGAAACGACCACTTCCTTGTCACCGCCGTGAAGAGCGACTCCGTGACCCTGGAAAACGGCGACAAAGCCGAGTACAAAATCGTCCCCAAGCAGGATCTGAAGGTGGGCACCTACACCGACACCATCACCTTCCAGACCCGGGAGAACACCTCGGCCACCTTCAAGGCTACCGTGGTCATTGAAAAGAAGCTGGCCCCCCTGACCGTGGAGCCCGGCACCCTGGACTTCGGCATCGTGGAGGAGGGCTACACGGCCCTGGCCCAGAAGACAGTTACCGTGAAAAACAACACGGAATACGCCATCCGCCTGGACCAGCCCACCTCCTACAGCTATGAGGTCAGCCTCCTGACCCAGACGTCCCTGCCCGCGGGCGGCAGCACCACCTTTACCATCCGTCCCCGGACGGGCCTCCCCGCCAACGCGTATAACGGCGTGGTGGAGCTCTATGGCAGCGGCGAGTCGGCAAAAGTGAACGTCCAGTTTGCCGTGACCAAGCCCGCCGGCCCCTCCACCTTCTCCGACGTGGCCGCCGGCAGCACCTTCGCCGCCGACATCGCCTACGTCAGCCAGAAGGGCCTGATGAGCGGCGTGGGCGAGGGCCGCTTCAATCCCGGGGCCCCCGTCACCCGGGGCCAGCTGGTGACCATCCTCTACCGGCTGGAGGGCCAGCCCGCCGTCAGCGGCGCGGGCTTCCCCGACGTGGCCGCCGGGTCCTACTGTGAGAAGTCGGTGAAGTGGGCCGCGGCCAACGGCATCACCGCCGGAGGCAAGGACGGCCTCTTCCGTCCCGGCGACTCCATCACCCGGGAGCAGCTGGCCACCTTCCTGTTCCGCTATAACGCCTACAAGGGCTACGTATCCACCCAGCGGGCCAACCTGGCGGACTTCTCCGACGGAGCCGCCGTGGCCTCCTACGCCAAGGAAGCCCTCTCCTGGGCCAACGCGGCCAAGCTGGTAAACGGCACCTCCGACGGCCGCCTGAATCCCTCCGGCGGCGCGACCCGGGGCCAGGCGGCGGCGATTCTCCACCGCTTCTGCGTGAGCATCGGGAGATAACCGGATTTGCCATGAAGCGAATCGCATGAAAAAGCCCCCGGAAACCAGTGGTTTCCGGGGGCTTTCCTGTTCAGCGGGAGTTACTGCCGGACGTAGCCGTCCGCGTCCGCCGTGTAGCGCTTTCCGTCTACGGTGACGGTGGTGTTTTTGTAGATGGTTCCGTCCGCGTCCCGGTAGCGCCAGCCCCGGTCGTCCTTCGTCCAGCCGCCCATGTTCACGCCCTTGAACAGGTAGCTGGTCAGGCCGATGGCCTCCCGGGTCTCGTCGTCCTGGAAGTGCCACCACTCGGAGCTCAGGCCCCGCATGCCCGTGGCGGTCATATACTTCTCCAGGAGCTTGGCGTTGTCGTTGTTCAGGTAGGCGGCGGAGTACCAGCTGAGGTCGTGGATGGCGCTTTGCATTTCCAGCTCCTGTCCGCCGTCGATTTTCTCCAGGGTCAGGTCCAGGGCAATGCCCCGGTTGTGGGCGGAGGTCACCCGGGCCAGGAAGCTGCCCAGGCTAAAGCGCCCGTTGTTGGTCATAATCTGGAAGTAAGTCTCATACTCCGGCTCTTCGCCGTCCCCGTCCTGCGCCTCGCCCTCCGGCGGTTCGCCTTCCTGCGGTTCACCTTCCGGCGGTTCGGGGGGGAGGTCCGGCTGCGGGGCGGGCTGGGGCTCCGGCTGGGGGACTTCCGCGGGATCCAAGCCGCCCTCGCCCTCCTCGGGCAGGGTGAAGAAGGGAATATCACCGGCGGGCTGCGGAGCTTGTCCCTCCGGGCCGGGCAGGGGCCCGCCGTCCGGGTCCAAGCCCTCCGTTCCGGCCTCCTCCTCCTGGCGCAGGGCCAGATCCTCCCGGCTGATTTTCTCCCCGGTCTCCGGGTCAATCAGAAGCCCGTCCTCCAGGCCGGCTTCCCAGCCGGTGACGGGGTCCAGGACCCTGGGGTCCTCGTCCTGCCCCAAGGGCGCGCCCTCCGCGTCCTCATAGCTGTATACCAGGGCGGCCAGCTCCAGCTGTCCGGCGGTGGTGTCGTAGAGGAAGCGGGTGGCCTCGTTGGGGCGGAAGGCCTCGTAGATTTTCAGGCGGTAGCCGTCCTTCTCCGCCGCCTGGGCGGCGCTGAGGAGCTTCTTGGCGCAGGGGTAGAGGTAGGGGACCAGGAATTCCCCGTCCGCGTCCTGGATATGCTCGAAGCCCTGGATCACCTGGTCCGTAATCAGGGCGATGGGGTTTTCGTGGACCTTGAAGATGGAGCGGTAGCTGTTGGTGATGTCATAAGAGCAGTGGTCCCCCACGTACTCCGGCAGGTTGATCATGCAAAAGCGGCTGTCCACCCAGCCGTATTGGTCCTTGTACCGGACCTGGAACCAGTCTCCGCTCTCCTCCAATACGCAGAGGGCGGTCCCGCCGGGGATTTTTCCCAGGGAGGAGGAGCTCTTGTCGGCCTTTTCGTAGAAGGGCTGCTCAATGATGGGCCAGATGGTGGCGTACAGGGGATCGATGGAGACGGAGAACTCCGCCTCCTCCGAGGAGAGGACGGCGCCGTTTACGCTCTTGGACACCACCTGGAAGCGGTGGTGGGACCCGGAGCCCAGGCGGCCCAGGTCATATTGGAAGTGCTCCGCCAGCTCCAGAGTGTCCAGCAGAGTCCAGCCCTCCTTGTCCCATTCCTGGAGCTCGTAGCGCTCTCCCCGGGTTTCGTCCCACTCCAGGGTGTAGACCCGGGGCTCCGTCTCGCGGCAGACCAGGTTCAGATCGTCGCCCAGCAGGTCCTGGCGCTCCACGCGGATGAGATTGGAGGCGGGGCCGCAGAGAACATAGCCCTCTCCCTGGACGGCCGCCCGGACAAGAACCTCCAAAGGATGCTCATAGCTGGGCAGCACCAGGGTGCCGCCCTCCTTGTAGACGTCCAGGCTGATTTGCTTTGCGCTGGTGGAGGCCACCTGGCGGAAAACGCCGTCCGTTTGGTCCAAAGAGAAAATCTTATAGAATCCCGGGACCTGGCCGGAGAGCTTCCAGGAGAGGGAGAGCGTGCCGGGCCCCGGCGTGCCCACCGCTTCCGGGGCCTTCAGGTCCGTGAAGCGGACCTCTGCCGTCAGCTCCTGGCTGGCCAGCCTGCGGAAGAGGCCCAGGAGGTTTTTCCCCTCCGCCACAGCCCGGATGCGGATCGTCATGGGCAGGGTGCAGCTTTCCAGGAGGATACGGGGACGGTTTTCCAGCTTCTGGGTGTGCCCGCTTTCGCTCGTAAGCTCCAGGTCGTAGAGCACAGGGGTTATCCGGGGCCCGGCGGCCTCCCCGGCCGGAGCGTCTTCTCCGCCGCCGTCCTGTGTCTCCGTCCGGCTGCTGGGCCGGGCCTCCGGCCAATCCAGCTCGGCGGTTCCGTCCGCGTTCAGGCAGATGCGGATATCCCCCTCGCCAAAGACGAGGCGGGCGCCGCCGGGTATGTAGAAATAAGCCGCCGTCAAGGCCAAAGCCGCCAGCGCGAAGGCGGCGGCTCCAGCCAAAATGATTTTTCGAGTCATCAGATTGTTTCCCTCCAAGGGTCAGACTGGGACGTGCCAAGGGTATTCTACATCCCTCAGGGTGCGCAAAGCGTCAGAATACGGCATAGACCGTCTCGTAATCCGCTCCCTTTTCCGTGTAGACGATAAAGCCGTCATAGACCAGCTCGCCGTCCTCGCCGTCGATGAGGCAGCTGGGGGCGTAGTCGGAGGAGATGGGGCGGCCGATGGCGGCGTACAGCTCGCTGACGGGACGGCCCACCAGCCCCTGGGCCACGGCCTTGCGGTCCACCGCCGGAGCGGGCTCGGGCTCTGGTTCCGGTTCTGGCTCCGGCTCGGGTTCCGGCTGGGGCTCCGGTTGAGGCTGGGGCTCCGGTTGAGGCTGGGGCTCCGGTTGAGGCTGAGGCTCGGGCTTCGGCTCGGGCTTCGGCTCGGGCTTCGGCTCGGGCTTCGGCTCCGGTTTGGGCTCCGGTTTCGGTTCCGGCTTCGGAGCGGGCGTATCCTTAGGTTTTTCCGTTTGCACGGGTTCCGTCTGGTCCTTGGCCGGGGCCTCCTCCGGCGTGTCCGCCTCAGGGACCTGGGCTTCCGCGTCGGGGGAGTCCTTCTCACCGGCGGCGGATTCCGGCTGGTCCTGGCCGCTGTCCGCTTCCGGCTTTACCGGGTCCTGGGCAGGGGCCGCCTCGGCGGGAGCGCTCCGTCCTGCCGGTTCCCCGGCGTCCGCCGGGGCCGGGGCGTCCTCCGTTTGGGAGGTCTGGCCTCCGCAGGCGCAGAGGGCGCACAGCAGCGCTGCGCAGAGTAGGAAGCTCCATAGCTTTTTCATAAAAGATCGTCTCCTTTGCCTTATGTCTCAGACGGCGGCTCCGCCGCTCTGGGGCCGCCGGTAGTTCCAGCTGTTTCCGGCGTCGTAGAATTTGTAGAGGTTCACGTCGAACCGCTTTTTGCGGCGGTAGGCCATTTCCAGCTCTGTATCGAAGATGTAGTTTTTGCCGTTCAGGTTGATTTCCACCCAGCTGTGGGGAGAGCGGCGGACGCCCACCGTGCCGTTGTAGATAACGGAGTCGTAGCCGATCCAGCGGGAGAGATACCAGAAGAGGGAGGCGTAGCAGTAGCAGTTGCCATAGCCCGTGTCCAGAATGCGCAGGGCGTCGGTTTCCATGTAGTCGTAGACGCCCATCTCATAGGGTGGACGGCGCAGATAGGTGAAGGAGTCCCGGGTGTAGAGGAAGAGGGCCCGGAGCTTCTGCTCCTGGGTTTGGGAGCTGTCGGTGCGGGCCAGGACGATTTTGTGGAGCCAGGAGTCCAGCTCGTTGTTCCCGGTGGTGAAGCGCCCGTTGATGTTGAAGTAGTGGTTACCCACCATGGCTTCCCGCACCACGTCGCCTCGCGCGCTGTCATAGCAGTACAGCCAGCCGTCGGACAGCTGGATGCCGTTTTGAGGGACCGCCTCCCTGGCGGTGTGGGAGGTCCAGCTCTCCGCGCCGCCGGACGCCGTGTACTGATGGGGGACGGTGGCCTCGCACACATCGTAATAATACCAGCTGGAGGGGGCCACGTCCACGTAGAAGGCGGGATGGTGGCCGTCGATGTAGGCCCGGTCCGCCGTCCGGCCCAGGGCCCGGTTCAGCAGCACCACCGCCGCCGCCCGGTTGATGGTCTCGTCGGGGTGGAAGAGCCCGTCGCTGCCGCCCTGGGCCCAGCCGTAGGCCTGGGCGGAGCGGATGAAGGGTGCGTTCGGGTCGTCCTCCGCCACGTCGGGGAAGAGCTGGCCGTCAGTCCGCAGGGGGAAGAAGCAGGCGATGTACCGGACGAACTCCCCCCGGGTGACGGCCCGGCCGGTGTCCAGCATGCCGTCCTGGGCCTCCAGCACGCCCAGGTCCGCCAGAGAGCTCACAGCCTTGGCGTACCACGCTCCCGCGGGCACGTCGGCGTAGGCCGTGTTGGAGGCCGGGGCGTCCGGAGGCAGGAGACGGTAAAGCATCTGGGCCGCCTCGGCCCGGGTGACCTGCCGGGTGGGGTTGAAGGAGGGGAACAGGCCGCTGCTGCCCTGGGCATAGGCGATGTGGCTGTCGGCGGACAGGGAGATCCCCGCCACAACCTTGCCCGCCGTAATGTTTTTCCGCTTGGAGGGCCCGGAAGAGTTGGGCTGGCTGGGGGCGACGCCGCCGTTGTCGCCTTCCCCGGCGGGCCGTCCGGAGGCGCTGGGCGTGCGGGAGGGGTCCGGCGCGACGCCGCCGTTGTCGCCTTCCCCGGCGGGCCGTCCGGAGGCGCTGGGCGTGCGGGAGGGGTCCGGCGCAACGCCGCCGTTGTCGCCTTCTCCGGCGGGCCGTCCGGAGGCACTGGGATTCCGGGAGGGGTCCGGCGCAACGCCGCCGTTATCACCCTCCCCGGCGGGCCGTCCGGAGGCGCTGGGATTCCGGGAGGGGTCCGGCGCAACGCCGCCGTTATCGCCCTCCCCGGCGGGACGGCCGGAGGCGCTGGGATTCCGGGAGGGGTCCGGGGCAACGCCGCCGTTATCACCCTCCCCGGCGGGACGGCCGGGGGTGCTGGGAGGCCGCACCGGGTCCGGGGCCAGGCCGCCGTAGTCGTCCTCACGGTAGGCCTGCACACCGGGGCTCTCCGCGCCGGCAGCGCAGACGGGTACGGTGGTGACCAGCACCACCAGGGCCAGCAAAAGCGCGATCCAACTGTTCTTACCCATGCTTGTTCTCTCCTTTATCCGTGCTTGATTGAGTACGCGATACTCAGAGACCCGGGGCCTTTGGACTGCGATAGGCAAGGCCCAGGGGCTGAACGCCCTCCGGCAGGTAGAGGCCCGCGCCTCCGCCCTCCAGGAGGAACGCCTCATAATACGTTCCGTCCGAGGCGGAAACCAGCACCGGGGAATCCGCCTCCGGGAGCTCCCGGCCCGCAAGAGCCGTGGGGCCGGTGACCAAGACATAGCCCGGCAGGTCCTCCGACGGCTCCACATCGAAATTCACGCCGCTTCCATAGACGGTGAAGCCCTCCGGTTTTTCCGTTCCCCGGCCGGGGGCGGGCATGACGGGGACATTCTGAATGAGATACCGGAGGTTCCGCTCCACCAGCTCCGCCGCCACATAGTCCGCCTCCCGCTGGGCAGCCAAATTCAGACGGTAGGGCATGGAGCGGGAGAACAGCGCCGCGCCGAAGCTGTCCGCCAGATAGGGGTAGAGGTTGTTCCCGAAGGAGTCCCGGAACATCACCAGGTACCCCTCCCCGCCGCCGTGGGTCATGATGGTGAGGTTCTCCGCCGAGCGGATGGGGACATCATATTCTATGGTCAGTTCGCCGCTGTAGACCGGATCGGCCTCCAGGCCCTCCCCGGCGGGATAGAGCATGTCATAGAGGTCGCCCTTGTGGACTTCCTCCCGGGTGAAGGGACCGTCGAAGTAGCCCGAGGACCGGCCCAAGGCCTTGTTCACCGCGTCGGCGGCCAGCGCCGCGCCCTTGCCGTTCCAGTGGGAGTCGGTCTTGAAATACAGGGTTTCCTCCTGTCCCCGGAAGAGGGCGAAGCAGTCCAGGTAGTCCACGCCCTGCCGTTCCAGCTCCTCCGCCAGCCGCTTCGCGTCCCGGGGCTTGCGGGCGGAGGGGAGGGTGAGGTTTGGCATATGCTCCGGGTAGAGGGAGTTCTTATTGGGGGCCAGGGTGAAGAGGAACCTTGCCCCCTGGCTCTCGCAGTACTCCGCCATCAATCTGAGATTGCGGGCGGCGGAGAAGATCTCCCGGTCCGTCATGGGCTGCAGCCCCACATAGTCCGGCAGGGTGTCGGCGAAGTAGAGCCAGCCGTCCGTGCCCAGGACCACATCCTCGGTGATGGAGCTCCGGAGCCCCTTGGCGTTCAGGGCGGACCAGGCGGTAATCATCTCCTGGCGGAGATAGAAATTGTCCCCGGCGTAGTCCTGGATTTGGGAGAGATAGCCGGGATTCCAGTTTCCCTCCGGGTCCCGGAGGGAGGGGGCCCTGGAGAGGGCCTGGTTGCCGCCCGCGGCGCTCTCCTGAGCGGGGAGCAGCATCCCCAGGGAGGGAATGAGGCACAGCAGGAGGATGAGCGCCGTAAAGGCGGCGCAGGCGATGTTCTTTTTCATGGAGGCACCTCAAAACTGAGCGTAAATGAAGGGCTGGAAGCTGCTGCCCGCCGCCGCCAGGAGGCAGAGGACAAAGAGAGCCGCCGCCCCGGCGAAGGAGGAAACCTCCAGCCAGGGGCCGTCCAGCCGCCGTTTCAGCCAGGGCCCCACGGGCAGACTGCCCACGATCCCCGCCCCCAAGGCACACCACACCGCCGGGCTGATTCGCTCCAGGGCCAGGGTGGAGGCCGGGGAGAGGGCAAAGCCGGTAAACATGGCCCGGAGGACCGTCATGGCCTCGGCGAGGCTGGATGCCCGGAAGACCACGAAGCCCACGCACACCGCCAGCAGGGTGTAGACATGTCCCGCGAAGCGGCCCAGGGGCTTCTCCGCTTTCATGGGCAGGGCGCTTTCCAGGGCGGAGAGAAGCCCGTGCCACGCGCCCCAGAGGACGAAGGTCCAGCTGGCCCCGTGCCACAGGCCGCAGAGCAGGAAGACCACGGCCTTATTGAGGCACTTCCGGGCCGTGCCCCGCCGCCCGCCTCCCAGGGGGATGTACAGGTAATCCCGGAACCAGAAGGAGAGGGACAGGTGCCACCGCCGCCAGAACTCGGTGATGGAGGCGGAAATGTAGGGGTAATCGAAGTTCTCCGGGGTCTCAAAGCCGAACAGCGACCCCAGGCCGATGGCCATGTCGCTGTAGCCGGAGAAGTCAAAGTAAATTTGCAGGGTGTAGGCAACCGCCCCCAGCCAGGCCATCCGCCAGTCCAGGCCGTCCCCCAGGGCGAAAGCGGCGTTGACCACCGTGGCGGCCATTTCGGAAATCAGGGCCTTCTTGGCAAAGCCCACGGTGAAGCGCCGGAGCCCCTTGGCCGCCTGCCCGGCGGTGACCCGGGGGCTTTCCAGCCCCTGGGCGAACTGGCCGAAGCGGGAGATGGGGCCGGAGACCGCCTGGGGGAAGAAGGAGAGATAGAGCAGCACGTCGGAGAAGCGCCGGGCCCGGGCGTTTTCGTCCCGGTAGACGTCGACGGCGTAGGACATGGATTTAAAGGTGAAAAAAGAAACGCCCAGGGGAGCGAGGAGCCCCGCGGCGGGGATCTCCGTCCCCAAGAGGCCGTTGAGGCTCCCGGTAAAGAAGTCCAGGTACTTGAAAGCGCCCAGCAGGAGAAGGTGGAAGGTCAGGACCGCGGCCAGCAGGGCCTTCCGCGCCCGGACCCGGGGCATGAAAAAACCGGCAGCCCAGCTTACGGCGGCGGACAGCAGAAGGCAGGGGATCCCCTGCCACTGCCCGCAGGCATAGAAGGCCAGACTGACGGCAATAAGCAGATACTTCCTCCCCCTGACCGGAACCAGCAGGCTGAGCAGCCAGGCTGCCGGGAAGAAGAAAAACAGGAAGGGGGCGGAATGGAATGCCATGCAAACACCAACTCCTAATAGAAAAGCTTCTGCCGCCGGAACAGGAAAATATGTCGAATCTATGAAGATTATACACCTTTGCAGAGAAATGTCAAGGCGCAGGGCAGAGCCTGGATTGTTCAGAACCCTTTTTACCCAAAAAGCAATGATATGCAAAAACAGCGGCGGCATATGCCGCCACTGTTTTCCGTGCCGTATTCTCAGAGCCTGGCCGCGATGGCGTCCAAAAACTCCCAGCTGTCCACGCCCCGGACCTGGAAGCCCGGCTCCACCAGAGGCAGGAGGTCTTTTGTCATGATCCCGTCCTCCAGGGTTTTCAGGGAAGCGGCTTCCAGTCTCTCGCCGAAGCGGACCAGGCCGGGGAGGCCGTCCAGCTCGCCCCGGCGCTTCAGGGCCCCGGACCAGGCGAAGATGGTGGCCATGGGGTTGGTGGAGGTCTTTTCCCCCTTGCGGTAGCGGTAGTAGTGCCGGGTGACGGTGCCGTGGGAGGCCTCGAACTCCATGGTCCCGTCGGGGGAGACCAGTACGGAGGTCATCATGGCCAGGCTCCCGAAGGCGGCGGCGATCATGTCGCTCATCACGTCCCCGTCGTAGTTTTTCAGCGCCCAGATAAAGCCGCCCTTAGAGCGGATCACCCGGGCCACGGCGTCGTCGATGAGGGTATAGAAATAGGTAATCCCCAGCTTCTCGAACTCCGCCCTGTAGGAGGACTCGTATTCCTCCTCAAAGATACGCTTGAATTCCCCGTCATAGACCTTGGCGATGGTGTCCTTGGTGGAAAACCACAGGTCCTGCTTTTGGCTCAGGGCGTACTGGAAGCAGGAGCGGGCGAAGGCCCGGATGCTCGTTTCCAGGTTGTGCTGCCCCTGCCAGACGGCGGGGCCGTCCACGGTCTGGACATTCAGGGTCTTTTCCGCCCCGCTCTCCCCCCGGAAGGTGAGGGTGGCCGTCCCCGGCTCCTCCGTGGTCATGTCCACGGCCTTGTACATGTCGCCGTAGGCGTGGCGGGCGATGGTAATGGGCAGCTCCCAATTCTTTACCACCGGCCGGATAGCGGGCAGGACAATGGGGGAGCGGAAGGCCGTGCCGTCCAGGATGGCCCGGATGGTGCCGTTGGGGGACCTCCACATCTCCGTCAGCTCCGGGTATTCCTCCATCCGCTGGCGGTTGGGGGTAATGGTGGCGCACTTCACCGCCACGCCCAGGCGGCGGGCGGCCTGGGCGGCGTCCACGGTGATTTGGTCTTTTGTGGCGTTGCGGCTCAGCAGCCCCAGGTCGTAGTACTCGGTCTTCAAATCCACAAAGGGCAAAATGAGCTTCTCTTTGATTACCCCCCATAGAACGCGGGTCATCTCGTCCCCGTCCATCTCCACCAGGGGGGTGGTCATTTTGATCTTTTCCATAAAGCGCCTCCGTCAATTGGTCCGTTTCGCGTAGTAGTTCATGAGGCAGCCGTCCAGGATGATCTCCTGTTCCTCCGCCGTCAGGCCCCGGACATGGAGCAGGATGTCCCCCTCGCCGCCGTCCGCCTTCAGGACCTTGGCGGGGATGTCCTCCCGCCCCTCCGCAACGGCGGCGCGGATATGCGGGACAAACACGCAGTCCCCCGCCTCATAGGGGAACTCTGCCCCCTCGTCCAGGGTGAAGGGCAGGATGCCCCAGTTGATGCAGTTGGAGCGGTAGCGTTTTGTGGCAAACTCATAGCAGATATTGGCGAAGCCCCCCAGCACCTTCTGGCAGCTGGCGGCCTGCTCCCGGGCGGAGCCGTCGCCGGGGCGGTTGGCGAAGACGCAGGAGCCGAATTGGGTTTTCGCCGCGTCCGCGCCGCAGCGGTCCAGCAGGGCTTGCAGCCGCGCGGGCACGTCCCCGGCCAGCCGCCGGGCCTCGCTCTTTGCGATTTCTTTGGCGCGGCCCACATACTCCGGTTCCCGGCGGGACAGGGTGAACTCCGCCAGCCGCAGGGGATTGGAGCGGTAGGAAGACGTTTCGCCGGAGGGGATCAGCTCGTCGGTGGTGGTCACGCCGTCCCGGAGGACCGCCGCCAGCTCCACCAGCAGGTTCTCCGCCAGGGGCCGCATCTTGGGCCAGTCGGTGATGTTGGGCCCCAGGATCAGCTCCTCCTCCGGGCGGGGATGGCCAAAGCCGTTGTAGACCCGCTTCTCGTATACGCCCTTGTCAAAGTGGTAGGGACGCCGAACGGGCTGGTATTCGACTTCCGTGGCGGGGGTGATCTTTCCGCCGTTTAAGGCCGTGGCGGCGATGGACCGGGCGTCCATCAGGCACACGGCGGCGAACTGGCCCTCGCCGGGCTTGGAGCCCTCCCGGTTGGGGAAGTTCCGCGTAGTGTGGCGGAGGCTGAGGCCGTTGTGGGCGGGCACGTCCCCCGCGCCAAAGCAGGGCCCGCAGAAGCTGGGCTTGATCACCGCGCCGCTTTGGAGCAGGTCCGCCGCGGCCCCGATCTTCGTCAGCTCCAGGCTGACGGGCACGCTGGTGGGGTACACGTCCAGGGTGAAGTACCCGTCGCCGCAGCTCCCGCCCCGGAGGATGTCCGCCGCCTCGGTAATGTTGTCGAAAAGCCCCCCGGCGCACCCGGCGATGACCCCCTGGTCCGCCCAGACGCCGCCGTCCCGGACCTTTTGGGCCAGGTTGATCTTGGCCTTGGGATAGCGCTTCTGCGCGTCCGCCTCCACCTTTGCCAGAATGTCCGGGGCGCCCGCCAAAAACTCCCGGATGGTCCAGGCGTTGGAGGGGTGGAAGGGCAGGGCGATCATAGGCTCGATTTGGGAGAGGTCCAGCTCGATGTACTTGTCGTACCAGGCCCACTCGCCGGGATGGAGCTCTTTGTATTCCTCCCCCCGCCCGTGGGCCTCGTAGAAGCCCCGGGTTTCTTCGTCGGTCTCCCAGATGGAGGAGAGGCAGGTGGTCTCCGTGGTCATAACGTCGACGCCGTTGCGGTAGTCGATGGGCAGCCCCGCGATGCCCGGCCCGGCGAATTCCAGGACGCAGTTGTTCACAAAGCCGCTTTCAAAGGTGGCCTTCACCAGGGCGATGGCCACGTCGTGGGGGCCCACGCCCCGCCTGGGCGCACCGGTGAGGTAGACCAGGGCCACCTTGGGGTAGGGCACGTCCCAGGTGTTTTTCAAAAGCTGCTTACAAAGCTCCGGCCCGCCCTCGCCCACGGCCATGGTGCCCAGGGCCCCGTAGCGGGTGTGGGAGTCGGAGCCCAGAATCATCTTCCCGCAGCCCGCCAGCTGTTCCCGGGCATAGGAGTGGATGACGCTCTGGTTGGCGGGGACATAGATGCCGCCGTATTTCCGGGCGGCGGAGAGGCCGAAGACGTGGTCGTCCTCGTTGATGGTGCCCCCCACGGCGCAGAGGGAGTTGTGGCAGTTGGTCAGGGCATAGGGAATGGGGAACGCCCCCATGCCGGAGGCCCGGGCCTGCTGGATGATGCCCACGTAGGTGATGTCGTGGCTGGCCATGGCGTCAAAGCGGATCTGAAGCTTCTCCGGGTCGCCGGAGACGCTGTGGGCCTGGAGGATGCTCCAGGCCAGGGTCCGCTTCCGGCCCTCCTCCGCGGAGAGGGGGGCGGAGGCGTGGAGACGGCCGCTGGAGAGAAAAACGCCGTTGTCGTGAAGGGTGATCATAGCGGAAACCTCCTGAAATCAACTTCTGTCCGCCAGGGGCACATAGGCCCCCCGTTTGCAGATGGTCTTATAGGCGGGACGGATAATCCGCGGGTCGTCGGAGCAGCACTCCTCCATGCGGTGGGCGCACCAGCCGGCCATGCGGGCGCTGGCGAAGATGGCGGTGTAGAGGTCCGTGGGGATGCCCAGCAGCCGGTACACGAAGCCGGAGTAGAGATCCACGTTGGCGCAGATGGGCTTGTCGATGCCCCGGACCTCCTGGAAAACTTGGGGGGCCAAGCGCTCCACGGACTCGATGAAGTCCAGCTGGTCCACCATGCCCCGCTTTTCCGCCAGGTGGCGGGAGAACTGCTTGAGGATCTCCGCCCGGGGGTCCGAGAGGGTATAGACCGCGTGGCCCATGCCGTAGATAAGGCCGGTGCCGTCCCCCAGCTCCCGGTTGAGGATGCGGACCAGCTGGTCCTTCACCTGGCCGTCGTCCTTCCAGTCCCGGACGGCGTTTCGCAGATACTGCATCATCTCCACCACCTTGATGTTGGCCCCGCCGTGGCGGAAGCCCTTCAAAGAGCCCACGGCGGCGGCGATGGAGGAATAGAAGTCCGTCCCGGTGGAGGTGAGGACCCGGCAGGCGAAGGTGGAGTTGTTGCCGCCGCCGTGCTCCGCGTGGAGGATCATGCAAAGGTCCAGAAGCTTGGCCTCGTCGTCGTCGAATTTCGAGTCCTTGCGCAGGGTGTAGAGGAAGTTCTGGGCCACGCTCAGATCCGTCCGGGGCCGGTGGAGGTAAAGGCTGTCCTTGTCGAAATAATGCCGCTTGGCGGCGTAGGAGTGGGCCACGATGGTGGGCGTCCGGGCCACCATGCGGAAGGATTTGAAGAGCTCGTTTTCCAGACTTCTGTTCTCCGCCTCGCCGTCGTGGGAGTGGAGGGCCAGGATGCAGCTGGCCAGCTTGTTCATGATGTTCTTGTTGGGGGAGCGGAGGATCATGTCCTCGGAGAAATAACCGGGCAGCTGGCTCCACCGGGCCATGAGGACCTGGAAATCCTCCAGCTGGGAGAGCGTGGGCAGCTGGCCGAAGAGGAGGAGGTACACCGTCTCCTCAAAGCCGAAGCGGTCCTCCCGGATACAGCTTTGAATCAGATCCTCGATGCTGACGCCCCGGTAGAAGAGCCGCCCCTTCCGGGGAATCTTTTTCCCGTCCTTCAGGTCGTAGCCGTCCACGTCGCCGATGCTGGTGACTCCGGCGACGACGCCGGTTCCGTTGGGATACCGGAGGCCCCGCATCACGTCGGTTTTGGTCCGGCCGGAGGGGAAGATGTCGTTGTCCCGGATGAAGTCCTCGGAGCCGCTGACGAAGGAGAGGGAGGACTCGATCAGCTCCTGGTGCCGGAGCATCCGGTGAAGGTCGCGTTCGGTTTTGTAAGACATATCAGGAAACCGCCTTTAAAAAGTGTGGGCAGTCCGCCGGGAAGCGGGCGGCCCGCCGTGGGTATTTGATTTATTATAATGTATTCCGGGCCGGATTTCAATGCCACAAATCACCGATTATCCGGCGGGTTTTCGAGAGAAAACTGATTTTTTGAGCGCCGCCGCCCCCCCATAGAGCCGAAGACGTAGAACAGGCGGTGCTGTCAGTCTGAAAAACTATAATCTTCCAGTGAGGTCAACATTAGAGCCGCGTTTTTCATAACTTTGCTTGCGCATTGTGCCGGAAAATGGTATACTGAGGCGAAAAGGGAGGTTAAGGCATGGAGAGCATTGATTATCTGTGGAAGGACCGAAAGCGCTTTCTGGGCATGCCCCTGTCGTTTACCCGGTACCGCCTCAGCGAGGACCGGCTGTTCTGCGAGACGGGTTTTCTCAATGTGAAGTCCGACGAGGTGCTGCTTTACCGTGTGCGGGACCTGCGGCTGACCATGAGCCTGGGCCAGCGTATCTTTGGCGTGGGGACGGTGTGCGTAGTGTCGTCGGACAAGAGCATTCCGCACCTGGATCTGAAAAATGTGAAGGACCCCCGGACGGTGAAGGAGCTGATCCACAAGAACGTGGAGGCGGCCAAGGACAAGCGCCGCATGCGGGCTACCGAGCTTTTGGGCGGGGAGGACGGTCCCGTCTGCCAGGAGTACGGCGAGGACGCCGAACTGGATACGGAAGAGGACGAAATCTGAGTTTCGCGGCGGAGGGCCGCCCCACAAAGTGGGGCGGCCCTCCGCCGTAACGCTTTTCCCCGCGGGTCCGGTCACGCTTCCAGCAGGGACAGAATCCGCTTTTTATAATCCAAAAATTCCCCGCTGACCGGGAAGGACGGGTCCCGGGGCCTGGGTGGGCGGATTGTCAGCTCCGCGGCGACGCGCCCCGGCCGGCCGGAGAGCACGCAGACCCGGTCCGAGAGGAGGATGGCCTCGTCGATGTCGTGGGTGATGAAAAGCGCCGCCATGCGCAGCTGGTCCATCATGCCCAAGTACCATTGGTGGATTTCCCGCTTTGTCAGGGCGTCCAGGGCGGAAAAGGGCTCGTCCAGCAGCGCCGCCTCCCGGGACCCCAGAAAGGTCCGCAGCAGCGCCGCCCGCTGGCGCATTCCGCCGGAGAGCTGGGCGGGATACTTGTCCTCCGTGCCCTCCAGGCCAAAGCGGGGGAAATAGGAGGCGGCCTCCGCCCGGGCCTCCCGCTTCTTCATGCCCCGAATGACCAGGGGCAGGGCGGCGTTGTCCAGCACCTTCTTATGGGGCAGGAGCAGGTCCCTTTGGAGCATATAGCTGACCTGTCCCGGCGCGCCGGTGACGTCCCGCCCGTTCAGGAGCACCCGGCCCCCGTCGGGCCGTTCCAGTCCGGAGAGAATGTTGAACAGCGTGGTCTTCCCCGCGCCGCTGACGCCCACCAGGCACACCAGCTCCCCCGGCCCCAGGGAGATGGAGACGTTTTCCAGGATTTTTCTGCCTCCGTAGGACTTGGCGACGCCCTCCGCCTGAAGGACGGGGTGATCCCGGCCCGTCATTGGGGAAGGAAGCTGTTGGTGAAGCCCGCGTTTTCCGCAATGGGGTTTTCCACCAGGCCGTTGTCGTTCAGCCATTGATAGAAGGCGTTCCAGCGGCCGGGGTCCATATAGCCCCAGCGCTCCGCGTCCGCCTGATACTGCTCCGCCATCCATTTCTGGCTGGCCGTGACCAGGGCGGCGCTGCCGGAGAGGGAGCCGGTATCGTCGCCGTCCATAAGCATCTGGGCGGCCTCCTCCGGGTGCTCCACGGCATAGGCGTAGCCCTTGGAGGCCGCGGCCAGGAAGGCCCTGGCGGTTTCCGGGTGCTCCTTCAGAAAGGCGTTGTTGGCAACAATGATGGGGGTGTAGAAGTCGAAGACCGGGTCGATGTCTTTGAAGTAAAAATAGTCGGTCTCCAGTCCCGCCAGCTCCGCCGACACGCCGCCCCAGCCGTAATAGACCCAGAGGGCGTCCGTCAGGCCCTCCCGGAGGGCTCCGGCCTCGTCGGTGACGGCGTAGGGGACCAGATTGACCTGGGAGAAGTCCCCGCCGTCCAGCTCCACCACCCGCCGCAGCATGGCCAGCTCAATCAGGCCGTTGTAGGTGGAATAAGTATGGCCCTCCAGGCCTTTGGGCCGGTCCATGCCCTCTCCCGCCCGGGAGAGGATGCCGGAGGTGTCGTGCTGGAGAATGGCGGCCACCGCCGTGATTTCCAGAGGCTCCTCCCGGGAGAGCGCCGCGGCCAGGGTGTCCTGGGCGGTGACGGCGAATTCCGTCCGCCCGGCGGCGCAGAGGGCGGAAGCCCCGTCCTCCGGGGGCTGGAGAATCTGTACATCCAGTCCCTCCTCCTGAAAATAGCCCAGGGACAAGGCGGCGTATAAGCCGGTGTGGTTCGTGTTGGGAGTCCACTCCAGGCAGATGGAGACGGGGGTAAGACCGCCGCCCGCCGTCTCCCCGGCACCCGCCCCGCAGGCGGGGAGGAGCAGAAGCAGGACCGGCAGAAGGACCGCCGTTTTCCAATGTTTCATCGTTTAATCGTTCCTTTCAATTTTTTCAAAGGCCTCCCAGGGGCAGGCCCGCCGCCGCAGCGCCGTCACCAGGCCCATCAGCAGCAGGCTGACGGCGACGATGACCAGAATCACGGCGAACATCTTGTCAAAGGCGTAGGCCTTTTTTACCCGGATCATGTAAACGCCCAGCCCCTGGAAGCCCCCCAGCCACTCGGAGATCACCGCTCCCACCACCGCGTAGGACGCGGAGACCCGGAGGCCGGAGAAGAAATGGCTTAGGGCGGAGGGAAATTCCAGGTACCGGAAGATTTGCCGGCGGCCCGCCCCCATGGAGCGCAGCAGATCCGCCGCCGCCCGGTCGGTGCTGGCGTAGCCCTCCAGCAGGCTGACGGCAATGGGAAAGAAGGTGGTCAGGGCCACCAGAGTCACCTTGGGGGCCATGCCGAAGCCCATCCAGAGCACCAGCAGCGGCGCCAGGGCCACGGTGGGGATGGTCTGGGTGATGACCAGAATCGGGTACAGCGCCCGGTACAGGACCGGGACATGGTGCATCAGGGTTGCCAGGATCAGCGCCGACAGGATTCCGGCGGCAAGGCCCAGGGCGGCTTCCAGCAGCGTCACCCCGGCGTTTTCCAACAGGACCGGGGCGTCCTCCGCCAGGGCCCGGCACACGGCGGCGGGGGAGGGCAGCAGAAACGAGGGAACCAGCCTCGCCTCCGAGGCCAGCAGCCACAAGAGCACGGCCGCCGCCAGGGACCCGGCGGCGGGCAGCTTACTGCCGGTGCGGTCCGACTTTTTCATCGATTCCCAGCACGCTTCCCTCGGGCTTGTAGACCAGCTTCACATAGGCGGAGACCTTCTCGCTGCCCGCCCGGTTGGCAATTCGCATGCAGTTTTCCACGATTTCCATCAGCTGGTGAAGATCTTCCCCCTCGACGCAGGTCTCGCTGGGACCCACAAAGCAGTGCAGGCCGGTGGACCGGATGTAGGCGATGACCTCGTCCACGATGCGGACGATCTCCCGGTCGCTGGAAGCGACGGGCAGAATTTGGATTGCGGCGTTTGCTTTCATGTTCGGTTCCTCCAAAAAAATAAAATCAGAACATCCGGCAAGCTATGCCATACGGATGCTCTGACTGCTTCAGAAACGACTTCCTACGCTGGCATTACCCAACAGGTTCAAAGGGTCAAAGGCCAAATGCCTTACTCTCAGCTGCGCGGCAGCCCCCCTGGCGATTCACTTGTCTTTTGTTCTGGGGACGGCGGACCGTCCCACCGCTACTGTAACACGGATTCAAAGGGAATGCAAGGAAAACTTGAGGCCTTTGCCGCTTTCCTGTCAAAAAGGGTTTGCTGTTCTTGCCTTTTATCCGCCCGGCGCTTATAATATAAAAATAAAGAGCCTGAATTTCGGCACAGACCGTCCGGCGGTACGGTCCGCCAAGGAAGCAGAAGGAGGAAAATCACGATGAAGGGATTGCCCAACGAGGAGCGGCAGCGCTTGGGGGCGCTGCTGGAGGAAGCCTCCCAAGCGGAGGTCATGGGGAAGATTCCCCAATTTTCCCAGGCGGAGGTGCACAATCTGGCTCCGCTCCCGGCGCGGGCCCCGGAGGCCCTGGGGATGCTGGTGTTCAATATGGAGCGGGGCGTGTGCCTGGAGGAGCTGGGGGATTTTTTGGAAACCTGCCCGGCGGTCCGGCCCTTCGATGTGATTCTGGCCAATGAGCTGGACGACGGCTGCGTCCGCTCCGGCGGAAAGGACACCACTTTGGAGCTGGCGAAGCGGCTGGGGATGAACGCGGCGTTCGGCCTGGAGTTCATCGAGCTGGTGAACGGGGAGGACTCCAAGGGCTTCCACGGCAACGCCATCTTCTCCCGCTGGCCCATCAAACGGGCCAAGGCGGTCCGCCTGCCGGAGCAGTACAACTGGTACTTTGACCGCCAGCGGCGGATTGGCGGGCGGCTGGCCGTTTTGGCGGAGTTGGACGTGGCGGGCACGCCGGTGGGCGTGGGCGCCATCCACCTGGAGAACCGGACCCACGGCCCGGGCCGCCGGGCCCAGCTGTCAGCCGTGCTGGCGGAGGCGGAGGCCATGTTCCCCGGTATGCCGGTGATTTTGGGCGGGGATCTGAATACCAACACCTTCGACGGCCGGGACAAGGACGCCATCCGGGCCGTGGCGGGAAGCCCTGAGCTCCAGCGCCGGTGTTTGGAGGATGTGGCGGACTGGGAGGAATGCCTCCCGGCGGCGGAGGAAGCGGGCTACCGCCTCCTGCCGGACAGGGCCGCGGCCACCCGGCGCAAGCCCCTCCCCGGCGGGGGGCATCTGGACCTGCGGCTGGACTGGCTGCTGGTCCGGGGCCTGGAAACAGGGGAGAGCCGCACCATCTCCACCCGGAAGGAGGACTGCGGCTTTGCCCTGCCCGGCAGCGCTTTGGCGGCGTTCACCGGGGAGGAGCTTTCCGACCACAACGCGGTCTGGGCCTCCTGCGCCCTGAAGTGAGAACCCCGCCAAGCTGAACGCCGCCGGGGCGGAGATTCCGGCGGGGAGGGGGAACGCCGCCTTCGCCGGGCACATCACCGGGCGGAGCTTGGAACCCGAAGAGAAACCGGGGGCGCACAAGAACGGTGCGCCCCCGGTATTGTTCCATGTAAGCCCGGCGTTTTTTCAAACCGGAGCTTATTCCTCCTCGTCCGTAACAATGAGGCCATAGCCGCCGCTCTTCCGGCGGTAGACGATGCACAGGCTGTCGTCCTCGCTGCTGCGGAAGACGAAGAAGCTGTGGTCCAGCAGGTTCATCTGCAGGATGGCCTCTTCCGTGCTCATGGGCTTTACGGCGAAGCGCTTGGTGCGGACCACGGGGAATTCCTTCTCCTCCGCCACGTCGAAGTCGGTGGACGGGGCGGGAGGCGGGAAGCCCTCGCTCCGCAGGCGCTTGGACAGCCGGGTCTTGTTCTTCAAAATCTGGCGCTCGATATAGCCCACGGCGGCGTCCACGGCGCCGCGCATATCGCCGTCCGGCGCCTCCGTCTGGGCCCGGAGCAGAGCGCCGCCGCTCCGAACGGTGATCTCCACTGTGCAGCGGTGGTCCTTCTCCACCGAGAATGTCACAAACGCGGTGGTATCCTCCCGGAAATACTTTTCCAGCTTCGCGATTTTCTTTTCCGTGTAAGCCTTGATGGAATCGTTGAGGGAGACCTTTTTGCAAGCGTAGGTGTACTTCATCGAGATCGCTCCTTTCGTGTGAAAAAGGGCCGGTAAGATCGTTGCGGAAGCCCTTTTGTATAATATAACATATTTGTATTGAAATGGGAAGAGGAAACCGGCGTTTTTTCAAAAGATTCACAAAATTTTTCCGCCGCACCCGCCAAGCGGCGGCTTTCGACAAAAGAAGTCGGAAAACGGCAAAACTTTCTATTTACAAGACCTGGAAAACATGGTACTTTGATATAGGAAGCTTTCCAATATCCCACCCGCTTGGGCCGCATGGCGTTTGTCCGTGCGGCTCCTTTTTATGCCATGAAGAAAACCGCCCGGCTCCGGGCAGTTTCAGCTTGTCAAAAAAGTGCTGGCCGAACGGGAACGGAAAGGAAAAGAGCTGCGAGAGAAGGGCGGCCCCGCATAAGGACAACAACAAGATTACCGTCCAGAGCATAACAAAATGCGGCAGCCAAAAGGGTTGCACCCCACAGGGAAACAAAGTGAACCGGGGGTAACAAGACGGCACGGGGCAAATAAGAGCAGCAGCGTCAAAAGAAGTCACTTTCTGTGATGATCTTAATATTCTTTCCCTTTTTCTGTAATTCCTGAACTTTTTCGACCTTCTTTTTTCCAAAACCTCCCTGGCTGCCTAGGACCAGGCAGTTGGTCTTGCCGCTGACCGCGGTGGTATACCGCCCGCCTTTTTCTACGATTAAGGCCTTTATCTTGTCCCTATCGTTGCCGCAGTGGGCAGAATCTCCTGTGAGGACAAAGGCACTGGCCGAAACCGCTATATCAACCGTTTGGCACACACACGCGGTCCAGAATATCCCGTTCCTTCCGCCGCTGTGCCAGAAAATATCCGGAGAAAAGATCGCTTTTATCCATCAGGGATTCCATCTGCCCGGTCACCTCTTGGCCGCTCAACCAGACCAATCCGCCATGACATTCTCATACAGGATATGAAGTTTGACGGGGACAGATTGAATGAAATTGTAGACCTCATGCTGGAAACCGTCTGTACCCGGAGAAAGACGATCCGCATTGCCGGGGACGACTACCCCGCCGAGCTGGTGAAAGCAAAGTTTATGAAGGATGGCATGTATTGAACTGTCCGCAAAAAATGACCGACTGACCTGGACCAAGAGCGGACACTTTGTCTTGCTGTGGGACTGGGATGACAAGGTGCGGATTCTGGACCCGGCCAGCTCCACGGACAAGCGGCTGAACGGCGACCCGGCCACCTTCCGGCGGGAGGCCCGCTGCTACTGGCTGGTGGACGCGAAAGATTACAACAAGGAGGATGAAGATTTGAATATCGACAAGCTGACCGATGAGGAAGTGCTCCAGCTGGGGAAGCGTCTCCAGACGGTGATGGGAAAACAAGCTGTGAGCTCCGCCCTGGCGCCGGAGTTTCGGGAGGCCAAGGCCCAGGGCATCACCGACGGCAGTAGCCCCGGCGCGTTCTGCACCCGGGCCCAGGCTGCTGTTATGACGCTGAGGGCAACAAAAATGTGAGAAAGCGGAGGGTTTCAGCCCTCCGCTCTTCTGCGTGCAAAAGTGCCGGCATCCCTGAATGGCCCCCTGAAAAAGCGCCAAACGGCAGGGCTTTGCGGGGAAGCAGCCCCCCCGGCTTGACCCCAGAGGGCACAAGCGGACCCCGCAATCCCGCCCCCAACCCGCTCTGCGGGCCGAGGGGGGACTTGGGACCCCCGGCCTTTATCCTGCTATAATTTCGACCGATGGGTTCAGCGGAAGAATATCCACCAGTTATACACCGGCTGATTCAACCGTTTTGGTATCCTCGCCGGGTACGGCGGTGATATACTTTCCCCGCAGACAGAGGTTCCCTTCTTTTATCCCTGCGGCGTCGGTCCGCTCTATGCAGCATGGGACCTCTATCTTATGAGGGTTCATTGTTGAGCCGGATGCGGGAGCGGCAGCTCTCCGCTCATCTCGAAGCAGGATATGACTCATAAGAGCGCGAGGACTGTCTGTAAATTTCAGCAGGATGGTGTTTGCTATGTTTATCGTTGGAATCGACATCGCCAAGCGCAGCCATATGGTCCGTGTCATCGACTCGGAGGGACGGACCGTGTGCAGGCCCTTCTCCATCCGCAACAGCTGCTCCGGTTACAACGCGCTGCTGGAGCGGCTGCGGAAGCTCACGAATCACAAGAGCGAGTTTCTCTTCGCCATGGAATCCACGGCCCACTACTGGCTGGCCCTCTACACCCGTCTGCGGAAAGAGGGATATCAGGTGGTGGTACTCAATCCAATCCAGACGGACGCCATGCGGGAGATGCTGATGGAGGAAAATAAGACGGACGAGATCGACACCCTGGTCATCGCGGAGACCATCCGCTTTGGCCGGTACAAGGCCAGCAGTGTACCGCAGGAGAAACTGCTGGCGCTGCGGGAGCTCTGCTGGAACCGCTTTTATCTCATCGACATGGGCAGCGATCTCAAGCGGAAGATCACGGCCCTGCTTGACCAGGTATTCCCCGAGTTTGAAAGCCAGTTCAGCTCAATCTTCGGGAAAACCGCCCTTGCCGTTTTACGTCAGTATCCCACGCCGGAGAAACTGTCCAGGGCGCAGACCGGAAAGTTGACCGAGGTCCTCCAGGCCGCCAGCAACGGACGCTTTGGGGAGTGGAAAGCCAGGCAGCTCAAAGAGCTTGCCAGGGACAGCTTCGGCATCCCGGACTGCGAGGGCGCTTACTCCGCACTGCTCCTGCTGTACCTGGGTCAATTCCAGTCTCTTCAGGACGCGGCCGCCGTATTGGAGAAAAGAATTGCGGAACTGTTCTCCCAATTTGACTCCACCCTCACTTCCATCACCGGTGTTGGCCCTGTGCTGGGCGCCGTCATTCTCAGTGAGATCCGGGATATCTCCTGCTTTGCCTCGGCGGATAAGCTGGCGGCCTATGCGGGGCTGAATCCAAAAGTGAAACAGTCCGGGGATATGAAATCCAGCACCGTCCATATGTCCAAGCGCGGCTCGCCGTATTTACGCCGGGCTATTTGGATGGCCGGCGCCATTGCGGTGCAGTTCGATCCTATGTTCAAGGCCTATTACGAAAAGAAATCGGCGGAGGGGCTGCGCTATATGAACATCATTGGCCATGTCTCCAAGAAAATGACGGCCGTCATCTTTGCGGTCATGCGGGACAACAAGATCTACAAGCCTGTTTTGCCCGCCGTTTAACAACCCACTTTCCATACAGCTTATCTGGTCCACTGGGGTGGGCTTGGTTTTCTATACCTTCTTTCCTCTCTGCTCCATTCATCGCTTCCCGAATTTTTATACTTGACAAATCCTTAGCCGGCTGCTTTATTTTCGACCGGGGGATTTTAACGGTGAGTTGAGGACAGCGTTTTGGCTGGGAGAGCAAAACGGCTCTCGCACGAAAGCGTACGGATTGAATATTACTTATAACAACATGGTTTGTATACCTACGGCCCGCCCATGGCGGTCGCGCCCCTCCCCAACGTCCGGGCGGTGCTGGACTACGCCGTCACGGAAATCCCCGCGGAAAAAATCTTCCTGGGCATACCCAACTACGGCTATGACTGGCCGCTGCCCTTTATCCAGGGGGAAACCCGGGCCCAGTCCATTTCCAACCAGCGGGCCATTGAGCTGGCCATTCAATACGGCGTACCCATCCAGTACGACGAAACGGCCCAGTCCCCGTTCTTCCGCTACACCGACGCCGGGGGAACCGCCCACGAGGTCTGGTTCGAGGACGCCCGGAGCATGGACGCCAAGCTCCGCCTCGTTGCCGAATACGGCTTCCAGGGAGCGGGGTTCTGGAACCTCATGCGGCCGTTCTCCCAGGTTTGGCTGGTGCTGGATTCCCTGTACGACGTGGAATGACAAACAGGAGGGCCCGGCGTTACACCGGGCCCTCCATTTATCCGCAGGAAAGAGCCAGAAAATTTCTCAAACATTGATTTCAGGGGTGTCCCCGCTCTCCGCCCCGGCCAGCAGGGGGGCAATCCCCTCCAGGAACGCCTCCACCTGGGCGGCGCAGCGGCCGGTGTAGAGCTTCGGGTCCAGCACGGCCTCCATCTCCGCCTCCGTCATGGCGAAAGCGGGCTCCGCCGCCAGACGGGCCAGCAGGTCGCAGGGCTCGCCCTCCTTCATCCTGGCCGTGGCGGCCATGGAGCAGGTGCGGATGATTTCATGGAGCTCCTGCCGGTTGCCGCCCCGCTTGACCCCCTCCATCATCAGGTTTTCCGTGGCGATGAAGGGAAGATATTCCCGCACCGCCCGCTCCACCACCTTCTCGTTGACATGGAGCCCGTCGGTGACGTTCCGGCAAAGGCGCAGGATCGCGTCGGCGCAGAGGAAGCCCTCCGGCATGGAGATGCGCCGGTTGGCGGAGTCGTCCAGGGTCCGCTCCAGCCACTGAACGGAGGCGGTCATGGGGGCGTTCATGGCGTCCGCCATCAGGTAGCGGGACAACGAACAGATGCGCTCGCAGCGCATGGGGTTGCGCTTATAGGCCATGGCCGAGGAGCCGATCTGGTTCTTCTCGAAAGGCTCCTCCACCTGCCGGTCGTGCTGAAGCAGGCGGATGTCGTTTGCCATCCGGCAGGCGCTCTGGGCCACGGAGGAAAGGCAGTTCAAAATCCGGCTGTCCACCTTCCGGGGATAGGTCTGGCCGCAGACAGGGAAGGTCTTCTCAAAGCCGAACTCCCCGGCGATCCGACGGTTCATCTCGTCGATTTTCGCCCCGTCCCCCTCAAAGAGGTCCATGAAGCTGGCCTCGGTGCCGGTGGTCCCCCGGCAGCCCAGGAATTTCAGGTTCTCCAGCACAAAGTCCAGCTCCTCCAAATCCGCCAGGAAATCCTGCATCCAGAGGGTGGCCCGCTTGCCCACCGTGACCAGCTGGGCGGGCTGGTAATGGGTGTAGCCCAGGGTGGGGGTATCCGCGTACCGCCGGGCGAACGCGGCCAGATTTCCCAGCAGGGCGGTCAGCCCCTTCCGCAGATACCGGAGGCCCTCCCGGTAGAGGATGAGGTCCGCGTTGTCTGTGACATAGCAGCTGGTGGCCCCCAGGTGGATGATGCCCGCCGCCGAGGGCGCGGCCTTGCCATAGGCGTATACATGGGCCATCACGTCGTGCCGGACTTCCTTTTCCCGGGCCGCGGCCAGGTCGAAGTCGATGTCGGTGAGATGGTCCTCCAGCTCCGCCACCTGCTCCGCCGTCACGGGGAGGCCCAGCTCATGCTCCGCCCGGGCCAGGGCCACCCACAGCCGCCGCCAGGTCTGGGTGCGCTTTTCGGCGGAGAAGAGGTTCAGCATGAACTCTGATGCGTAGCGGGAGGAGAGGGGGGATTCATAGCGGTCTTTACTCATGGGGCCTCCTTCAGCGGATGATGATGGCGTCCCGCTCCGGGCCTACGGACACGTAGCCGATGCGGCAGCCGATTTCCTTCTCGATATATTCCACATATTTCCGGGCGGCCTCCGGCAGGTCCTCCCAGGTCCGCACGCCGGAGATGTCGCAGCCCCAGCCGTCCATATACTCCACCACCGGCTTCGCCTCCGCCAGCAGGGCGGGGAAGGGGAAGCGGTCCGTCTGCTGGCTGCCCAGCTCATAGCGGACGCAGACGGGGATTTTATCCAGATAGCTCAGCACGTCCAGCTTGGTCAGGGCGATGTTCGTCGCCGCCTGGCACTGGACGCCGTAACGGGTGGCCACGATGTCGATGGGCCCCACCCGGCGGGGACGGCCCGTCTTCGCGCCATACTCATTTCCGGCCTGGCGGAGCTTCTCCGCCTCTTCGCCGAACCACTCGCAGGTGAAGGGACCCTCGCCCACGCAGGAGGAGTAGGCCTTCACCACGCCGATCACCTCGTCAATCCGGGCGGAGGGCAGGCCGGAGCCCACCGGGGCGTAAGCCGCCACGGCGTTGGAGGAGGTAGTGTAGGGATAGATGCCGTAGTCCAGGTCCCGAAGGGCGCCCAGCTGGGCCTCGAACAAGATGCGCTTGTTCTCCGCTTGGGCCTGGCGCAAAAACGCGCCGGTGTCCCGGATGAAGGGGCGGATTTTCTCGCCGTAGTCCGCCACGTAGTCCATCAGCTGCTCGATGGTATAGGGCTGGGCGTTGTAGACCTTGGTCAGGGTCAGGTTCTTCCACTCCAGCAGATCCTCCAGGTGGGAGCGGAGCTGCCCCGGATAGAGGAGTTCCCCGGCCATGACGGTCTTTTTCTGGAACTTGTCGGAGTAGAAGGGGGCGATGCCCTGCTTGGTGGAGCCGTATTTTTTGTCCTTCAGGCGGGCCTCCTCCAAGCCGTCCAAATCCCGGTGCCAGGGCAGCAGCAGGGAGGCCCGGTCGCTGACCATCAGGTTGTCCGGCGTAATGGCCACGCCCTGGGCGGTGACGTCCTGTATCTCCTTCCACAGGCTCTCGCAGTCCAGGGCCACGCCGTTGCCCAGGATGTTGACCACGCCGTCCCGGAAGATGCCGGAGGGCAGCAGATGGAGGGCGAACCTGCCCTTTTCGTTGACGACGGTGTGCCCGGCGTTTCCGCCGCCCTGATAGCGGACCACCACGTCGTAGTCCTGGGTGATCAGGTCCACCATACGGCCCTTGCCCTCGTCGCCCCAGTTGATGCCCACAATGGCGCAATTTGACATAATGAAACCTCCCCGCGCCGCCGCCCGAAAGATAGGGCGGCGTTCCGCTTGCTCACGGCCAGCGGCCAGCCGGTGATGGGGGCCTGTCCGGCCCCGGGGGTCCTGACGGCGGCGGATTAGCGCCTCCGGCCAGCGAAAAGAAGGGCCCCGCGGTCCGCGGGGCCCCAAAGTTTCCCTTCCCTATTATAGCGGCAGTTTTCCCATAAGTAAAGAGAAAAGCGCAAGTTCCTCAAATTTTTACAGGTTCCGCATAAAAAGGTATGACCCCTGGCCTTCCGCCGGGGCGGGTTCTTTCACTTTCATGTGACGGTAAAGCGCTTCGCGGTGCTGGAGACGGCGTAGCGCTCGTATATTTCCGGCCGCTCCGCTTTCAGGGCCTTGGCGTCCAGCCGGGTGCTGGAAACGGATTTCCAGGAGACTTTGTAGTGGGCCGTCTCCACCTGCTCTACGCCCCGGGCTTCCAGCTCCGCCTTGACGTCCTCCTCAATGGCCTCCGCCTCTTTTTTCAGCGTGTCCATCTCCCGGCGGCAGCGCCGGAGCCGGGCCAGCTTCTCGTCCATCTGCAAGTTGTCCATAGCGTCCTCCCATGTGTTCGGTTTGCTAGAGACTATGAGGGGAGGGGGACGCTTATGACGGCCTTTTAGAGATGGTGGTCCCGGAGGAGCTTTTTCGCCTGCTCCCACAGCTCGTCGCTGACGGTTTGAATTACCGCCACCTTCCGCACCAGCTCCGGCAGGGCGGCGGTGAGCTCCGCCTCCACAATCGTCTCGCTGGTCAGGTCCGCCGAGGGGCACCCGGCGCACTGGCCAAGCAGCTTCACGTACAGCACGCCGTCCTCCAGGTGGTCCACGGCGATCTCTCCCCCGTGGGCCCGGAGGGCGGGGCGGACCTTCTCGTCCAGCACAGTTTCAATCCGGTTCAAATCTTCCGTCATGGCTGTTCCTCCTGTTCCGCCGCCTTGGCGGCGAAGATTTCTTCCTGGATACGGCGCCGGGTGTCGTCAAACAGCAGTTCCCGGTTGTGCCGGAAATAGGCGTCGCAGCCGAAGGTCTCGATGAGCCAGCTGGTGTCCGGCCCGGCGGTGAGCTCCGTGACGAACAGCACCAGCTCCTGCCCCTGGCCGAAGGTCTCCTCTAAAAAGGCGAAGGCGTGGTCCAGCTCCGCCTTGGCGTCCCGGGCCTGGGAGGCCCGTTTCTCCACTTCCTGCCCGAACCAGCCCCGCACCGCCGCCATGGCCAGCCCGGAATCGGCGGGGTTCTCCTGAATGAGGCGGCGGCGGTAGTCCTCCAGGATGTTGATTTCCAGCTGGGCCAGGGCCTGGCGCTGTTTATCCCCCTGGCCCGCGTTCCCGGCCCGTTTCAGGGCCTCCCGGCGTTCGCCAGTCAGGGCCTCCAGGACCGCCTGGGGGTCCTCTCCGGCGGCCAGGGCCTCTTTGAATTTTGTCAGGGCGGCGTGGAGGTTTTCGCACAGGCTGTCCCGGCGGTGGATCTCCCGGGCGGCCTCGGAGAGGCGGGAGAGGAGCAGCCCCATGACGGACAGCTTCTCGTCGAAGGGCGCGGCCCGGAGCTCCCGGACGGTGATGGGCTTCCAGGTTCCCGTCAGGATGTCGTCCACATGGTAGATCTTCCGGTACTTGCCGTAGAGCTCCAAATAATTGGCAAAGTCCCGGGCGATGCGGGGAAGCTGGATATACTGCCCCACCACCTCCCGGTCCGCCTTGAGGCCCAGGGTTTCATAGACCGTCAGCAGCTCGCTCAAATCCTCCCAGCCCCGGGCGGTGGCGAACTGGATGCCCTCCGCCGTGGTCTCCACCCGGTAGAAGTGGTCCTTCCTGATGTCCAGATAGGACACCACCGCCCCGTGGAGGCCCTTGGCCCGGGCGTACTCCTTCCAGACGGCGAAGTCCTCCTGTACGTCGATGCGCTTCACCCGGTCCAGGGTCACCACGTCGAAATCCCGGACGGAGCGGTTGTATTCCGGCGGGTTTCCGGCGGCGGCGATGAGCCAGCCCTCCGGCAGGCGCTGGTTGCCGAAGGTCTTGCACTGGAGAAATTGCAGCATCATGGGGGCCAGGGTTTCCGAGACGCAGTTGATCTCGTCCAGGAAGAGGATGCCCTCCTTGAGGCCGGTTTTCTCCATCAGGTCATAGACGGAGGCCAGAATTTCGCTCATGGTGTACTCGGTGATGGAGTAGGTCTGCCCGCCGTAGGTCCGCTTTTCGATGAAGGGCAGGCCCACGGCGCTCTGGCGGGTGTGGTGGGTGATGGTGTAGGCCACCAGGCCCACGCCGGTCTCGGCGGCCACCTGCTCCATGATCTGGGTTTTGCCCACGCCAGGGGGGCCCATCAGCAGGACGGGCCGCTGGCGGACCGGGGGGATTAGGTAATTCCCCAAGGGGTCCTTGGCCAGGTAGGCTTTTAAGGTATTGGTGATTTCCTGTTTGGCTTGTTTGATATTCATGGCGTTTCCTTCCTGGTTCCCCGGCAGGGGAGGGGAGATAGTACTCGCCCTTGCGGGCGGGGCGGATTGGCGGCTGGCGACGGCTGGTCCATTGCACGGCCCAAAAGAGAAAAGGAAGTAAGGGCCCTTCTATCGGTAGAACACCCTGTATAGGGGCGGACCTGTGTGTCCGCCCTTTTCCCGGACCCACTTACTCCCTCCACTCGGCCAACTCCTCCAGCGGTTTCCGGGGCCGGGGCGGCGGATTCCCGGCGGCGTACCCCAAGGCCATGGCCGCCGCGAGAGCTCCCGGCCCGCCGATCCATTCCCGCAGCGCGTCATAGGCGAAATAGGTGTTGCAAATCCAAAGACTGCCTAGACCCAGCGCCGTGGCCTGGAGGGCCATATTCTCCAGGCACGCGCCCAGGGACTGGGCGTTGCAGAGCTCGGTGACCCGTTCGTCTGTGTTCAGCGTCTGTCTCGGGTCCTGGCCCAGGGGGTTCGTGACGAAGATGACAACCGGGGCTTGTTTCATGATGGCCAGCGTTTGGACTGCCCCGCCGAGATGCCGGGCGCTCTCCGGCAGGAGGGGGCGGCGGCGTTCCTCCTCCAGGCCCTGCGCCATGGCGGCCAGCGCTTCCGCCTTTTTCTTGGCAAGGGCCACGGTGAACCGCCAGGGCTGGCGGTTTTTTGCCGAGGGGGCCAGGGCCCCCGCTTGCAGCACGGTTTCGATATCTTTCCTGGAAACCGGCTGGGGCAGATAGGCCCGGATGCTCCGCCGGTTCACGATTTCAGACAGCATAGCGCCTCCTTTACAGCTCCGGCAGCTCGTCCAGGTCCAGTTCCTCCGGCAGTTCCTCCGCCGCCCGGTCTAAATCCGGGGCCTCCAGCACCAGCCGGATGGCCCAGGGGGGCGTTTTCACGGAAAGCGGCGGCTCTCCCAGGAGGATGAAGGCCGTTTCATAGGGCGTCCGCTTTTCCGGGTAAATTCCCATGCCGTCGGTGAAGTACACAAGGCCCCGGAGGCTGGTGAAGGCCCCCGCCTCCTGGAGCTTTGCCACATGGTCGAATACCGGGCGGAAGTCCGTGGCGCTGCCGCCGGTGAGCCGGAAGTTCTCCATATAATTCCGCAGGTCCTCCAAATCGTGAAGCACATCGTCGGAGCGGATTTGGTCGTCGCACTGGATGACGCGGATGTTCACTTTTCTGGTAAAGGTCCCCGCGCTCCGCAAAATCGCGTAGGTGCAGGCCAGGAACTGCCGGACCCGCTCCCCGGAGGTGGACATGGAGGTGTCCACGGCGATGACGAAATCCTCGATCCGCTTTTCCTCCCGGGTTTCCGGCGGCTCCACCAGGGGCATGTTTCCGTAAAGCCGGAGGCCGTAGGAATAAAAGCCGTAGTCAAAGGCGTCGGCGTCCACCGCCGCCACCTCCCGGGGGGCGGCGAAGCGGCGGAGAAACGCCCGGTAGTCCACGTCGTCCCGGATGGCCGCCCGGACCTGCTCCAGCACGGCCTCGCCGCCGGTCCCCTTGTCCGAGAGGACCGTCTCCAGGCCCGTCTGGGCCTTGCCGGAGAGGTTTTGCCACTTCTGGTCCTGGCGGCGGCTCTGCTCCTTACCGTCCTGCCGCTCCGGGTCCCAGAGCCCGTGGTCGTCCACCAGAAAGGCCCGCTGGAGCTGGGCGATTTCATACTCCGGCAGGTTCAGCCGCAAAAGGCGGCGGTAGATGCCCTCCGCCGTCAGCACCGGCATGTCCCGCTTGCACTCACCGTAGAATTTCCGCTTCCGGGGAGCCGCTCCGGCGTTGAGGCAGGGGTAGTCCAGTTCATCCAGAATACTCTCCACCGCCGCGTCGCAGCTGAGGTCCCACAGCTCCGGGAGCTTGCCCCGCTTCTTCGCCAGATGCCGGAGCATGCAGTGGAGAATCACATGGAGATAGGCCCGGCAGGTCCACACCCGGCTCCGCAGATAGCGGTCCGCCAGCCAGGGCCCGTCGTAGTACAGCGTCTCGCCGTCGGTGGCAAGGGACAGCGTGACCCCGCCGCCGGGGGCGAAAGCCAGAGCGCAGAGGGCCGCGTCCAGATAGGGCAGGCTCATATACAGCTCGTTCCGGGAGGCGAAGAGGATGTCCCGCCCAATCCCGGCAAAGTCCTTTTGTTCCATAAAACCCTTGGCCCTTCTATAATGTAAAGGATTTTTCCGCTCCGGCGGGGAAGCGGCGGTGCTGCTCCTCCAGCAAAGCCGCCAGGGCCGCCGTGGCTCCCCGCTCCCGGGCCAGGGCACAGGCGTCCAGGAGGGTTTCCCGGTCCGGCTCCGTCAGCTCCAGAAGGAAGGGGAGGGCTTCCCCTTCTTCCAGCAGGAGGCGGAGGGCCTCCCCGGCGTGTTCCTTTAAATAGGCCCGGTAGCCCGCCGCCGCCCCCTCCGCCAAATCCACCGGCCAGCGGAGGCGCCGCCAGGCAAGGCGCAGGGCGGCGGATTCGTCGTGCTCCATCCCCAGAAAGTCCCGCCAGAGGCCGTCGTACTCCTTGAGGGACAGGCGTTTTTGACGGAAGCAGTGGTGATAGGGGTAGCCCGCGCCGGAGATGAAGTAATCGAAATGATGGGCGGGGCAGTTTTCTTCATAGAGCTCTGTATACTCCGGGAACAGCAGACGGGCGGTCTCCCCGCCGGGGCCGTAAACGGTCACATCCAGCTCCCGGCTGAGCTCCCCGGCGAACCAGGCCAGGGCCTCCCCCTGGTCCGGGCCTGTCCGGGTCAGGTGGAGGGTATCCAGGCTGCGGCAGTTCATCAGCGCGCCGCCGCCCCAGCGGGACACGCCGTCGTGAATACGGAGAGTGCTTAAGGCGGAGCAGTTCAACAGGGCGTAGTCCCCCACGGCCTTCAGGGTCTGCGGCAGGGTCAGGTCCCGGAGGCTCCGGTTGTCCCAGGCCGCCCCCTCCTCCGGAGGGATGCAGGTGATTTGGAGGGTTTCCGCCCCGGCGGGCAGGGGAGCTGTTTGCCGGTCCGGGGCCAGGGCCCGGTTTCCCAGGGCCGTCACCGGCAGGCCGAGCAGCTCCTCCGGCAGGACGGCCCGGGCGTCGGGGGTCCCGGCCCGGAGAAGGGTGACGCCGCCGCCTTCCCGGCGGAAAACCAGCTTCCAATTGCTTGCGCCGCTGACGGTTTCCATAAGCCCGCGCCTCCTTCCGTTTTTCCAGAGGTAGTATACCACAGGCGGGAGCAATTTCCTAGCCAAAATTTTTTTCATCGACCCCCTTGACAAACTGTTCATTCTGTATATACTGTATATGAACAGTGAAACGGAGGAGCATCCATGGAAATCATCATCCGCAACACCGGGGGCCAGCCCATCTATGAGCAGATCTACTCCCAGCTCAAGGCCCAGATCATCGCCGGGGTCCTGACCCCGGGGGAGGCCCTGCCCTCCATCCGGGCCCTGGCCAAGGATTTGAAAATCTCCGTCATCACCACCAAGCGGGCCTATGACGAGCTGGAGGCCGAGGGCTTCCTCTACACCGTGGCCGGGAAGGGCTGCTTTGTGGCGGAGAAGAACCTGGACCTGATCCGGGAGCAGCAGCTCAAGGAGCTGGAAAACCACCTGACCGCCGCCGCGGGACTGGCGAAGAGCTGTTCCGTGACGGTGGAAGAACTGATCGACATGCTGCGCGTCCTGTTAGAGGAGGAGAACGTATGAACGCCATTGAACTGAACCATATCTGCAAGTCCTTTGGAGAATTTGCCATCCGGGATTTGAGCCTCACGGTGCCCAGCGGCACCATCTGCGGCCTGGTGGGGGAGAACGGCGCGGGCAAATCCACCACCATCCGCCTGCTGATGAACGTCCTCCGCCCCGACGGCGGGACCGCCAGGGTTTTGGGGGTGGATGTGTCCTCCCCGGAGTTCCGGGCCGTGAAGGAGGACGTGGGCGTCGTTTTGGACGAGGCGTATTACCCGGAAACCCTCACCGCCGTCCAGGTGGGGAAGGTGATGGCGGGGACCTACAAGCACTGGGACCAGGGGACCTACGACGGCTACCTCCGCCGCTTCGACCTGCCGGGGAAGAAGCCCTTCAAGGACTTTTCCCGGGGCATGAAGATGAAGCTGTCCATCGCCGTGGCCCTGAGCCACCAGCCAAAGCTGCTGATTCTGGACGAGGCGACCTCCGGCCTGGACCCCATCGTCCGGGACGAGGTGCTGGAGATTTTCAACGAGTTCACCCGGGAGGAGGACCACTCCATTTTGATTTCCTCCCATATCCTCAGCGATTTGGAGAAGCTCTGTGATTACATTGCCTTCCTGCACAGGGGACACCTCCTCTTTTGCGACGAGAAGGACCAGCTTCTGGAGACCTACGGTGTCTTCGCCGGGACGGCGGAGCAGCTGGAAAGCCTCCGGGAGGAGGCCGTCCTGGGCCGGGAGTCCAGCGGCTACGGCGGGGTCCGGGCCCTGGTCCGGCGGGAGGAGGTCCCGGCGGGCTTGGGGCTGGAGCGGGCGACGGTGGAGGATATCATCCTCTTTATGGTGAAAGGAGCGAAATGATGAAAGCGCTGGTACAGAAGGATTTCTATGTGATCTGGAAGCAGATGAGAATGTTTGTCCTGGTGTTGGCGCTGCTGTCCATGGTGAACAGTGCGTTCAATACGGTGTTCCTGGTGGTCTGGTGCTCCATGCTGCCCTATACGGCCATGGCCTATGACGAGCGGAGCCATTGGAATCAGCTGGCGGCCATGATGCCCTATTCCAAGCGGGATATCGTGCTGAGCAAGTACGTGCTGGGCTGGCTCTGCATGGCGGCGTCGGGGGTGTTCTGCCTGGCGGTGCAGGCGGCGGCGGGGATTGTTTCGGGAAGCGCGCCCAGTGTTCCCACCCTGCTGGCGAGCCTTTGCTTGGGAATCATCACCCTGGATATCACCTTACCGGCGGTGCTGCGCTTTGGCGTGGAGAGGGGAAGGATGATTTTCATGGTGGTGATCTTCGGCGTGGCGATCTCCATAGGGATTCTTGTGGACATGGTGGATGAACTCCCCAGCCTGCCCGTTCCCCTGGTGGTGCTGCTTCCCCTGGGGGCGGCGGCGGGAACGGCGCTTTCCATCCCTCTGTCCATGAAGCTCTACAAGGAGAACTGAAAGGAGAGGTACGCAATGCCCCATGTACCAAATAATCTGCTGCTGCTTCTGCTGCTTTTGCCGCTTGCGGACCGGCTGTGGAAGATGTGGAAGGACCACCATTAAGGAGAGGTGACATGAAAAATACCAAGCGCTGCCCCGTCTGCGGCTCCACGGATGTCATTCGGGTCCCGGACGACGCCCACCGCTACCTCTCCAACGGCATCTTCCTCACCCGGGCGCTGATGGTGAAGCGGATTCCCGTGGCCCGCTATGTCTGCCATGACTGCGGATACCTGGAAAACTGGGTGGAGAACCAGCACGAACGGGACAAGATCAAGCGGGCCTGGGGATAACCGGCGGGCCCTCCGCCTTATGGCGGAGGGCCCGTTTCCTCATGCGTTTTGCAGGCTTCTTTGCAGCAGTCCCATCAGGGTTTCCGCGTGGGCGTAGGACTGCTTGCTCATCTCCTCGAAGAGCTTTGTCAGACAGGGGTCCATGGTGTCCTCGGCGGAGCGGGCGTAGTTGAAGCCGCTGCACGCCGCCGCGTGATAGCGCTCCCGGAGGGCGGGGCACCAGCGGCCTGCGTAGATGCGCTCCGCGCTGACGCTGGGGCGGTAGCGCCGGCCGGTGATGAGGTAGTGGGCCGCCATCAGCCGCCGGGCCTGGTCCTGGAGTTCCGCCGCCATGTCCCGCAGGGGCTTCCGGGCCCAGGAGGGGGCCTGGCGGGTCAGGGCCAGAAGATAGCGCCGGTCCGACAGGGCCGCTTCGATGTAGCCGGTGATGACCTCCAGCATCTCCTCCGCCTCGGTGCCCATGCAGCAGGGATTTTGTTCCGCGCCGGGAAGCGAGGCGTCGGGGCCCGCGGGAACGGGAACGGCGGGGGCCTCCGGCGCGGCGGGGAGGACGGTAAGGGCCGGGGCGGCGGGAATCGCGGAAGCCTCGGACCGGGCGGAGGCCGCCGGCTGGGCGGGGGCCGCCGGCTGAGCGGCAGCCGCCGGCTGGGCCGCCATGCCGGGGTAGGGCTCCAGGTTGGGGGCGACCCGCTGCCAGATGCGGTCATACTGTCGAAAATCGTAAACTTCCGGTGTTTGGGGCATATGTTCCATGAGAGGTCCCTCCTTTTCCTCCCAGTCTATGCAAAGGGTAAAAAAATGGTTCCTGTTGCGCCTGCAACAGATAAGAGGGGCGCTTTTGGGTAAAATGTAGAAGAAAACCCAAGGCATTCGTTGCATTCTCCCGTTATATCTGGTAGAATGCTGTCTGACACAGCAAGCAAAGGAGGATTCCCCCATGCTGGAACTGAAACACCTCAGCTACGCCGTTCACGAGGACGGCGGGGAGCTGGGCATTTTGAACGATATCTCCCTCACCGTCGGCGGCGGGCGGCTGGTGGTCTTCACCGGCCCCAACGGCGGCGGAAAGACCACCCTGGCAAAAAGCATCATGGGCCTGGTGAAGCCCACCGCCGGGCGGATACTCTGGAACGGGCAGGATGTCACGGATCTGGGCATCACCGAGCGGGCGAAGCTGGGCATCAGCTACGGCTTCCAGCAGCCCCCCCGGTTCAAGGGGCTGACGGTCCGGGATTTGCTGACCCTGGCCAGCGGGGACGGGACGCTCTCCAAGGACCGCTGCTGCCAGTACCTCACCCGGGTGGGCCTGTGCGCCAACGACTACCTGGACCGGGAGGTGGACGCCTCCCTCTCCGGCGGCGAGGTGAAGCGCATTGAAATCGCCAGCATCCTGGCGAGAAACGCGAAGCTTATGATTTTTGACGAGCCGGAGGCGGGCATTGACCTGTGGTCCTTCGCCCGGCTGACGGAGACCTTCGAGCAGCTTCACGCCGCCGGAGGGGCTACCATGATCATCATCTCCCACCAGGAGCGGATCATCTCCCTGGCGGACGAGGTCATTGTGGTGGGAGACGGGCAGATCCGCCACCGGGGGACCCCGGCGGAGATTCTGCCCCAGATTCTGGCGGACACCCTGGGCACCTGCCCGGTTTTGCGGAAGGAGGCGATGGCGCAATGATGGATACCGAGATCGATCGCGGCTTACTGGAAAAGATCGCGGACCTCATTGGCAAGCCCGTGGGGGCCTTCAACATCCGCAAGGACTCCGGCTGCGACGGCCGTCAGTCTACAGAGCACATTGAAATCACCTCCAAGGAGGACAAGCCCGGCATCGACATCCGGGTCAAGCCCGGCACCGTGGGGGAGACCTGTTATATTCCCGTCATCATCACAAAGTCCGGCCTCCGGGAGATGGTCTATAACGACTTCTTTATCGGCGAGGGCTGCGATGTGGACATTGTGGCGGGCTGCGGCATTCACAACTGCGGGGGGGAGGAGTCCCGCCACGACGGCGTCCATACCTTCTACGTGGGCAAGGGCGCCCGGGTCCGCTACACCGAGAAGCACTACGGCGAGGGGGACGGAACCGGAGGCCGGATCATGAACCCCCAGACGGTGGTCTATCTGGAGGAGGGGGCCTCCATCCAGATGGAGACCGTTCAAATCCGGGGCATCGATTCCACCAAGCGCTCCACGAAAATCGTCTGCGGCAAGGGAGCCGAGGCTGTGGTTACGGAGCGGCTGCTGACCCACGGAGACCAGACGGCGGAGAGCGACATGGAGATCATTCTGGACGGCGAGGATTCCAAGGGCCGGGTGATTTCCCGCTCCGTGGCGCAGGACCGATCGGAGCAGGTGTTTTACCCCCGTATGGTGGGCAATGCCCCGTGCTTCGGCCATGTCCAGTGCGACTCCATCATCATGGGGACGGCTAAAATCAAGTCCATCCCCGCCATCACCGCCAACTGTACCGAGGCCCAGCTGGTCCACGAGGCGGCCATCGGCAAGATTGCCGGGGACCAGCTGCTGAAGCTGGAGACCCTGGGCCTCACCGAGGAGGAGGCCGAGGACTGCATCCTCAAGGGCTTCCTGGCCTGACCATTCAAGACGCAAAAGCGCCCCGCCGTCCCGGCGGGGCGCTTTCATGCGCTCAGGCGGTTCTGGTCACGACATTTGCGAAGCTGAACCAGCCCCGGGGGTCCCGAAAGGCCCCGGTGAAGGTCTCCCGCAGCTCCCAGGCGGTGCCCTTGGTGTAAAGGGGGGCGAAGGCGGAATTCATCAGCAGCAGGGCCTCGGCGTCGTGGAGGCAGCCCATCCGGGCGGTGCCGTCGGCGGCGCCCGCTACAATTTTCATCAGCGTGTCGTAGGCGCTGCTCTCATAGCGGACCAGGTTCTCCCGGCTCTCGGTGGTCCAGGACATCAGGAAGCACTCCGCGTCGTTGGCGGAGGCGGTGAGGGTCCGGCCCGCCAGGTCATATTCCCCGTTTCTCAGGGCGGACATCAGGCCCCGTTCCGTCAGGCCCTTGGGCACGGCCTGGACGCCCAGGACCTCCAGCCACTGTTGGCAGAGGAGCTGGGCCACAGCGTCGTTTACATCGTTTTTCAAATAGAGAAATTCCAGCTCGCCCAGGTCCGCGCCGCTGTTGTACCCGGCCTCTGCCAGCAGGTCCCGGGCCTGCTGGCAGCGGGCCTCATAGCCCTCCGGGCCGTTGTCCAGCAGGGGGGCGCTGAGGGCGCGGAAATCTCCCTCCTCATTCTCCGGTACGCCGGGGGGGACGACGCCCTCCGCCGGCAGGGCCGCCGCCCCCGCCGCCTGGGCCAGGGCGTTCCGGTCGATGGCCAGGGTCATGGCCTCCCGCAGGGCCGGGTCGCCGAAGGTCTCGGACGCGCAGTTGAACAGAGCGGCGTAGGTGGCCAGCTCCGGCAGGGGGGACCACTCCGGGTCCGCCGCCAGCTCTGTCAGGCGGGCGTCCGGCAAAGGCCAGACGGCGTCCACGGTCTTGCTCTCATAGAGGGACCAGGCTTCCTCCGGCGAACCGGCAAAGTGGAAGGTGACGCTCTGGGGCCCCGGCTGGGCGGCGTAGTAGCGGTCATTGGCGGTCAATTGGAGGAGGCGGCCCTCCTCCAAAGAGGCGACGGTGTAGGGCCCGTTGGTCACCAGCTGGGTGGGGTCCCCTTCCCACCAGGACTTGTCCCCGGAGGCGGCTTTCAGCTTCTGCACCACGTCCTGGCGCAGGGGCATGGCGGCGGGGGAGGTGCAGACCTCCTTTAAAAACCAGTCGTAGCGCCCGTTCAGCGTCACCACCAGGGTGGAGTCGTTTTTCGCCGTCACCTGGAGGAGGCTCATGTCCTTGGCGGCCCGGGCCTCCTGATAGCCCTTGACCACGGACAGCAGGTCCGCGTAGCGGGAGCCGGTGGCGGGGTTCGCCAGGCGCTGCCAGGCGTAGACGAAATCCCCGGCGGTGACGGGCTGCCCGTCGGACCAGCGGGCGCTGCGGAGGCGGAAGGTGTAGGTGACGGTGATGGCGCCCTCCTTGGTCTCCTCCTCCTGGTCCACGCTTTTGGCCATGCCGGGGAGGACGCTGGTTTTTCCCGTGCTGTCCACCGTCACCCGCATAAGGTTTTCATAGAGATGGGCCAGGACGGTCTGGCCTTCGGTGTCCTCGGCGTAGATGGGGTCCAGGGACTCCGGGGCGGACCCCACGCAGACGGCCAGGGCCATGCCCTCGCCGTCCTTGGCACAGCCGGACAGCAGGGCGGTGCACAGCAGCCCGGACAGCGCCAGGGCCGCCAGGCGTTTGACGAACTGTTTCATAAAACCTCCAGAGACGGACCGTCTCTTCATTTCTGATTACAGCCGCACCGCCGCCTGGGCGGATTTGGCAGACATCTATTATAAAGAATTTCGCCCGCCTTGTAAAGGCGGGCGGGGCAAAAAAGTAACAAAAATGACAAAAATTAAGGAACCGTTCAAATTTTAGGCGAAGCCCCCCGGCCTCACAGGGTTTCCAGCACCTCCGCCACAGTGCGGCAGCGGGTGGAGAAGCGGGCCCGGAGCTCCGGCGCGGCGCCCTCCATCAGATAGGGGCGGCCTGCCCGTTCCAGCATGGAAACGTCGTTGTAGTTGTCCCCGAAGGCCATGACCTCCTCCAGCCGCAGGCCCAGGGCCTCGCAGAGCCGGGAGATGCCCAGGCCCTTGTCCGCCAGGGTGAAGTCCACCCAGACCGCTCCGGCCACGGCGCAGCGGAAATGTTGCTCCCACTTGGGAAACAGGGCGGCCTTGGCGGCTTCGATGCCCGTGGGGCAGTAGGCGGAGACCTTGATGATGTCCTCCGGCACGTCCGCCGGGGCGGGGAGGACGGCGGTGCGGTTGCCCAGGAACCAGCGGATCTGGTCCTCCAGGTCCGGGGTCTTGGGGCAGAGGTAGCTGACGTCGGCGCCGGAGATCAGCACCTCCGTCTCCGGCAGAGTCAGAATCTCGGCGCACAGCTCCTCGGCTAGGCGGCGGTCCATGACGGTTTTGCTTAAAATGGGTCCAGGGCTTCCGGAGCCGTAGACCACCGCGCCGTTTTCGCAGAGGAAGGGCACTTGGTCCGCCACCGGGGCGAAGAGCCGCCGGAGGCTGGTGTACTGCCGTCCGCTGGCGGGGCAGAAGAGGACGCCCTTCTTTTCCAGGCGGTGGATGTGGTCAAAGATCTCCGGGGGAATCTCCGTGGCTCCGTTTTGGAGCAGGGTCCCGTCGATGTCGCTGGCGATGAGGCGGATCATGGGTGGAGTTCCTTCTTTCTATATCAGGCAACATTCAAGAAACGCGGGCGGCGGAGCTGCAGCCAGGAGCGCCGCCTGGAATGCTTCTTTTTCATGCTCCCGTTTCTGCGCTGTGGCGCTTTACGGTCCAGTATACCCCATCCCCGGACGGGGTTCAAGCCCGAATTTCTCCGCCGGACTGTTAAGAATCCGTGCGGAAGTGCAAGGAAACGCCGCTGGCGTTCTCCGGGAAAACCCTCTATAATAGAGTCAAATCCAATACAGGAGGTCACAGAATGAGTTTGGGAAGCAATCTGTCCGACGCCCGGAAGAAGAAGGGCCTGTCCCAGGAGGCCGTGGCGGAAAAGCTGGGGGTGAGCCGCCAGACCATCTCCAAATGGGAGACGGACGAGACTCTGCCGGACATCCGCCAGTCCAAGCACCTGGCGCTGCTTTACGGCCTGACCCTGGACGAGCTGATCGCCTTTGACCTGGAGGTCCAGGAGATTCAGGAGGTCATTGACCGCACCCGGGAGGAGGTCTCGGACAAAATCGACTGGACCAAGGCGTGGAGCAAAAAGTACCCTGTCCTGGCCCAATACCAGTCCCAGGTGGACGCCGCCCCCTACGCGGCGGAGCTGGAGCGGCTGCTGGAGGAGCTGAAAAGAACCTGCGGCTACAATGAGCTGGACGCGTTTTTGGTGCTGAAAGACATTCTGGCACAGGTTTGGAAGGCCCGGAAGCGCGCCTGAGACGCCATTGCTGAGAAATATTTCACAATAAAAAGAAGCCCTTACAAAAAAAGATTGTCTATTTTATAACTTTGCTTGACTTTTCCAGTCTGTGTCCCCATAATAATATTTAGGAAACCAAAAAAACTTTTAGGAGAGAAGTGAAGTCATGAGCAGACTGGAAGTGAAGACCCCCGGCCAGGCCCAGGCGGTGGTGGAGCAGCTCTACCGGAACATGGAGCGGCGCATCGCGGCCAGCCCGCCGGGCCTCTGCCCCGTGGACATGGCCCTGAATTTCCTGGACCTCTGCCGGGCCCAGACCTGCGGCAAGTGCGTGCCTTGCCGCATCGGATTGACCCAGCTTTCCAACATGATCCGGGAGGTGCTGGACGGGGAGCCGGATCTGGGCATCCTCCGGCGGATTGAGAAAACCGCCCAGGTCATTGTGGACACGGCGGACTGCGCCATCGGCACCGACGCCGCCAGCCTGGTCCTCATGGGCCTCAAGGGCTTCCGGGACGATTACGAGGAGCATATCCTCCACCACCGCTGCCTGGGGAGCCTTAAGAACCCCGTGCCCTGCGTGGCGCTGTGCCCTGCCGGGGTGGATATCCCGGGCTACATCGCCCTCATCGGCGAGGGCCGCTGCGAGGACGCGGTGCGCCTCATCCGCAAGGACAATCCCTTCCCCACGGCCTGCGCCTATATCTGCGAGCACCCCTGCGAGGCCCGCTGCCGGAGGAACATGGTGGACGACGCGCTGAACATCCGGGGGCTGAAGCGCTACGCCGTGGACCAGGCCGGGGACGTGCCCCAGCCCAAGTGCGCCAAGGCCACCGGGAAATCCGTGGCGATTATCGGCGGCGGCCCCGGCGGATTGTCGGCGGCCTACTATCTGGCCCTCATGGGCCACAAGGTTACGGTCTATGAGAAGCAGAAGGCCCTGGGCGGCATGATGCGCTACGGCATCCCCAGCTACCGCTTCCCCCGGGAGAAGCTGGACGGGGAGATCGCCTCTATCCTGTCTCTCGGCATCGAGGTACATACGGAGGTCAACGTGGGCACCGACGTGTCCTTCGACCAGCTCAAGCAGGAGTACGACTGCCTCTATCTCTCCATCGGGGCCCATACCGACAAAAAGACGGGCATTGAGGGGGAGGACAGCCTGGGCGTGGTCTCCGCCGTGGAGCTGCTGCGCCACATCGGGGACAACGAGATGCCGGACTTTACGGGGCAGAACGTGGCGGTCATCGGCGGCGGAAATGTCGCCATGGACGTGACCCGATCCGCCATCCGCCTGGGGGCGGAGAAGGTGACCTGCGTCTACCGCCGCCGCCAGGAGGACATGACCGCCCAGGCGGAAGAGGTGGAGGGCGCGATTGCCGAGGGCGCGGAGGTGCTGACCCTCCAGGCGCCCCTGCGCATCGAGGCGGACGAGAACGGCCATGTGGCGGCCCTTTGGACCCAGCCCCAGATCATCGGTGAGATGGACAAGGCGGGCCGTCCCCGGCCGGGCACCGCCGACGTGGAGCCCCTGCGGATTCCGGCGGATACCATCATCGTGGCCATCGGCCAGGGCATCGAGACCCGGGGTCTGGAGCAGACGGGCATCAAGATTCAGCGGGGCGGGGCCCTGCTGGCGGACTCCAGCACCCAGCTTCCCGACATGGTGGGCGTTTTCGCCGGGGGCGACTGCGTGACGGGTCCGGCCACGGTGATCCGGGCCATCGCCGCCGGAAAGGCCGCCGCCGCCAACATCGACGAGTACCTGGGCTTCAACCATGAGATTGAGTCCGAGGTCAAGGTCCCCACCCCCCGGTGTACGGACCTCCGCCCCCGGGGCCGGGTCAACGCCACCGAGCGGGACGCCTGTGAGCGCAAGGGCGACTTCCAGTGCATCGAATGCGGCATGACGGACCAGGAAGCCGGGCAGGAGTCCTCCCGGTGCCTGCGGTGCGACCACTTCGGCTATGGAATCTTCAAGGGAGGACGTGTGGAGAAATGGTAAACTTTACAATCAACGGCCGGGAGCTGTCCGCCCCCAAGGGGATCACCATCCTGAACGCGGCGGAAAAGGCGGGTATCCCCATTCCCCACCTGTGCTATTTGAAGGAGCTGAACGAGATCGCCGCCTGCCGCATGTGCATGGTGGAGGTGGAGGGCACGGAGCGCCTGGTCCCCGCCTGCAACACGGAAATCCTGGAGGGCATGGTGATTTACACCAACTCCCCGCGAGTGCGTGACGCCCGGAAAACGAACCTCCGGCTGATTCTCTCCCAGCACAATTCCAACTGTACCGTTTGTGTGCGGAGCGGCTACTGTGAGCTCCAGAAGCTCTCCCACGACCTGAACATCCACTACCAGCCCTATAAGGTCCAGCCGGAGCGCTCCAACGTGGACCTGAGCGTCCCCATCGTCCGGGAGGCCGGCAAGTGCATCAAGTGCATGCGCTGCGTCCAGGTCTGCGACAAAATCCAGGGCATGAACATCTGGGACGTGGCGGGCACCGGCTCCCGGACCACCGTGGACGTGAGCTATAACCGCTATCTCAAAAACACGGACTGCGTATTCTGCGGACAGTGCGTCACCCACTGTCCCACCGGGGCCCTGACGGTCCGGGACGACACGACGAAGGTCCTCCGGGCCCTGGCGGACCCGGAAATCACCACCATCATCCAGGTGGCCCCGGCGGTGCGGGTGGCCTGGGCGGAGGTCTTCAACCTCCCGTCGAAACAGGCCACTACGGGCCGCATGGTGGCGGCGCTGAAACGCATCGGCTTTGACTACGTGTTTGACACCAACTTCGCCGCCGACCTCACCATCATGGAGGAGGGCAGCGAGTTTATCGACCGCTTCACCCACCGGGGGAAGTACCGCTGGCCCATGTTTACCTCCTGCTGCCCCGGCTGGGTGCGGTTCCTCAAGACACAGTACCCCAGTTATACGGACCATTTGTCCACAGCCAAGTCCCCACAGCAGATGTTCGGCGCGGTGGCAAAGAGCTATTTCGCGGAGAAGATGGGCCTGGACCCGAAGAAGGTCTTTGTGGCCTCCATCATGCCCTGTTCCGCCAAGAAGGCGGAGAGTGAGCTGCCCACCATGAAGGACGCCTGCGGCGACCCGGACGTGGACGTGGTGCTGACCACCCGGGAAATGTGCCGCCTGTTCCGCAGTGACTGCATTGTCCCGGCGGACCTGGAGGAGGCGGAGTTTGACAGCCCCTTGGGCACGGGCACCGGCGCGGCGGTGATTTTCGGAGCCACCGGCGGCGTTATGGACGCGGCCCTGCGGAGTGCCTACTATCTGGCCACCGGGAAGAACCCCGACGCGGACGCGTTTAAGGCCGTCCGGGGGGAAAAGCCCTGGAAGGAAGCAGCTTTCAATATTCCCGGTGCGGGGGATATCCGGGTGGCGGTGGTCAGCGGCCTGGGGAATACCCGGAAGCTGATGGAGGCCATCGAGGAGGGAACAGCCGATTACGACTTTGTGGAGGTCATGGCCTGCCCCGGCGGCTGTGCCGGGGGCGGCGGCCAGCCCATCCACGGCGGCGCGGAGTACGCCGGGCAGCGGGGAGACAAGCTGTGGAAAATGGACGCGGGATCTGAAATCCGCTTCTCCCACGAAAACCCGGATGTACAGGCCCTGTACCGCACCTACCTCAAAAAGCCCTTGGGAGAGCGCTCCCACCATCTGCTGCATACGGACCACGGCGCCTGGTCCGCCGGAGAGAACGGAGGACGGGCGGCGGACCAGGACTTATAACCGAATTTTGGAGGAGCGGAAAGAGAGAAAAAACCGGAGGAGGCCGTCTTTTGACGGCCTCCTCCGGTTTTGGAGAGTGTATATAGCAGATAAGCGTAAGCTTACAGCTCGCAGAGCTTGAGGAGCTCCTCCCAGTTCTTATCGACTTCCTTCTGGGTCTGCTCGATCATCCACTCGTTGCCGGGCTTGAACATGTGGGCGAAGCGGCCCTGGGCCTTCAAGTATTCTTCAACCGGCAGCTTGTTCTTGGGCTTGTAGCTTAGGATGTACTTGCCCTCAATGACCTCATACAGGGGCCACACACAGGTCTCCACCGCCAGCTTGGTGATCTCCATCAGCTTCTCGCTGGGATAGCGCCAGCCCCGGGGGCAGGGGGCCATGACGTTCAAAAACGCCGCGCCGGGGGTGTAGATGGCCTTGTGGGATTTCTCCGTGATGTCCTTGAAGTTCCCGATAAAGGTGGTCTGGGCCACATACGGAATCCCGTGGGCCACCATGATCTTGGTCAGGTTCTTCTTCTGCTGGGGCTTGCCGGGGACCACTTTGCCCACCGGGGTGGTGGTGGTGTCGGCGAAGTGGGGCGTGGAGCTGGAGCGCTGAATGCCCGTGTTCATGTACGCCTCGTTGTCGTAACAGACATACACCAGGTCATGTCCCCGCTCCATGGCCCCGGACAGGCTCTGGAAGCCGATGTCATAGGTTCCGCCGTCGCCGCCGAAGGCGATGAATTTGTAGGTTGCGTCGATTTTGCCCCGCTTTTTCATCGCGTGGTAGGCCGTCTCTACGCCGGAGAGAGTCGCCGCGGCGTTCTCAAAGGCGTTGTGAATGAAGCTGTCCTTATAGGACGTGTAGGGGTACATGAAGGAGGAGACCTCCAGGCAGCAGGTGGCGGAGCAGACCACCGCGTGGTCCTCCGGCTCCAGGGCCCGCAGCACCGTCCGCACGGCGATGGGGCAGCCGCAGCCCGCGCACATTCTGTGACCGCCGGTAAAGCGGTCTTCCTTCATGACATTTTCTTTCAGATTATAGGCCATGTTGACTCTTCCCTCCTTACTCGCGCACGTCCAGGTAACGGTACGTCTCGCCCACGTCCCCGGTCTCAGCAATCTTCTCCAGGTCCGCAAAGACGTGCTGGATGCTCTCCACCCGCACGTCCCGGCCGCCCAGACCGTAGATGTAGCTGATGCCCTTGGGGCCGGAGATGCCGTTGGCGTACAGGCCCGCGCAGGTTTCCGCGAAGATGGGTCCGCAGTGGGCGTTGAAGCTGTCGTCCTTGTCCATGGCGGCAAAGGCCTTCACGTTTTTCAGGGCCTCCGCAATTTCTGCGGCGGGGAAGGGACGGAAGGAGCGGATTTTAATCATGCCCGCCTTCCTGCCCTGAGCCCGGAGCTGCTTGATGGCCTCCCGGGCGGTTCCGGCGGAGGAGCCGATGATAATAATCGCTTCCTCGGCGTCGTCCATCTCGTATTTCTCGATGAGGCCGTACTGGCGGCCCGTCCAGGCGGCGAATTCGTCCGCCACGTCCTGGATGACCTTCTTTGCGTCCATCATGGCCTGGGCCTGGGCCCGCTTAGTCTCCATGTAGTAAACCGGGGTAGAATAGGGGCCCACAGCGATGGGCTCGTCCTTGTTCAGGAGGTAGTGCTGGGGCTTGTACTCGCCCACGAACTCCCGAACCTTCTCCGTCTCCTCCAGTTCGATGTTCTCAATGGCGTGGGAGGTGATGAAGCCGTCCTGGCAGATCATGATGGGCAGGGACACCGCCTCGCCGATCCGCATGGCCTGGAGGTAGTTGTCATAGGCCTCCTGGTTCGTCTCGGCAAACAGCATCAGCCAGCCCGCGTCCCGGACACTCATGGCGTCGGAGTGGTCGTTGTTGATGTTGATGGGGCCGGACAAAGCGCGGCAGGAAACCGCCAGGGTGATGGGCAGGCGGTCCGAGGCGGCCACATACAGCATCTCGGCCATGTAGATGAGGCCGCAGGAGCTGGTGGCGGAAATGGCCCGGCATCCGGCGGCTTCCGCGCCGATGCAGGTGGACATGGCGCTGTGCTCGGATTCCACGGCAATGAAGTCCGTGTCCACTTCGCCGTTGTCCACATAGGCGGAGAAGTACTGGGGAATTTCGGTGGACGGCGTAATGGGATAGGCTCCCATCACGTCGGGGTTGATTTGCTTCATCGCGTAGGCAACGGCTTCGTTGCCGGACAGTCTCTCTCGAATGCTCATTTATCGCCCCTCCTTACTTTTCGTCCTTGACCATGGTGATGGCCCCGAAGGGGCAGACATTGGCGCAGATGCCGCAGCCCTTGCAGAAGAAATAGTTGAAATCCTCCCGCTTGCCGTCCTTGTTGACCGGGATGGACATATCCGGGCACACCGGCGCGCACAGCAGGCACTGCTTGCACTTATCAAAATCCAGCACCGGCTTCATGGTCCGCCAGTCGCCGGTCTCCACCACCTGGGAGGTGCCGCCTTCAAAGATAGCGCCGCCGGGGGTGATGTCCTTCCATGTGACCTGAGGGGTCATATCCTTCGCTAAATGGCTCATCCTTCCTTGACCTCCTCCATCGAACGTTTCAGGGCCCGCATGTTGCCCTCAATGACCTGGGGCTTGGAGGCAAACTTATGCTTGAAGGAAGCCTCCATGTCCTTGACGAATTCCTCCGCGTCCACCACGCCGCTGACCTTCACAATCGCCGCCAGCATGGGGGTGTTGGGGAAGTTCTTGCCCAGCTCCTCTTCGGAGATTTTGCCCGCGTCGATGGTGCATACCCGGCCCTCATAGCCCTTCAGCAGGGGGCGGAGCTCTTCCGGGGACTTGCCGGAGTTGATGACGATGGCCCCTTCTTTCTTAAGGCCCGCCGTCACGTCCACGGCGGAGATCAACGTCTCGTCCACCACGACTACATAGTCCGGCTCATAGATGTTGGAGTGGACCGTGCTCCGCTCCGAGCTGATGCGGTTGTACGCCGTAATGGGCGCGCCCATGCGCTCCGGGCCGTACTCCGGGAAGCCTTGGACGTATTTGCCCGTGTTGAACGCCGCGTCCGCCAGCAGAAGCGAGGCCGTCTTCGCCCCCTGGCCCCCACGGCCGTGCCAGCGGATTTCTACGATGTCTTTCATGCGCTGCTTGCTCCTTTCGTTTCTTTGCTTGGAGGCGGGGAAGGAGGTGAGGCTCCGGCCCGGTCCAAGCTTATTGTACCGCAAACGCGGCGGGCAGTAAAGACCTGCCCGCCGCTGAAATGTAAGAAAATTACACCAGGGGGTCCAGCACGGCCTTGAAGTCGGCAATGATGTCCTCGGCGTCCTCCAGACCCACGCTGACGCGGACCAGGCCCTCGGAGATGCCGGCGGCTTTCAGCTCCTCGGCGGAATAAGTAGAGTGGGTCATGGTGGCGGGATGCTCCACCAGAGTCTCGGCGTCGCCCAGGGAGACGGCCACGGTGCACAGCTCCAGCTTGTTCAGGGCGGCGGCGGTGGCGGACTTGTCGGCCTTCAGTTCCAGGGCGATCATGCCGCCGGGCAGCTTCATCTGTTTCATGGCGGTTTCATGGCCCTCAAAGCTCTCCAGGCCGGGATAGTAGACCTTGGAGACGGCGGGATGGGCCTCAAAGAACTCGGCCAACTTCTTGGCGTTGGCACAGTGGCGCTCCATGCGGATGTCCAGGGTCTTCATGCCACGGGCCATCAGGAAGGCGTCGAAGGGACTCATGACCGCGCCGGTCAGGTCCTTCAGGCCGAACATGCGGCACTTACCCACAAACTCCTTGTCCCCGACAATGACGCCCGCGATGACATCTCCGTGGCCGTTGAGGTATTTGGTGGCGCTGTGAACCACGGTGTTGGCGCCCAGGGCCAGGGGCTGCTGAAGGTAAGGCGTGCAGAAGGTGTTGTCCACGATTACCCGGATGTCGGACTTGAAGTCATGGGCGGTCTTGGCAATCAGGGCGATGTCCAGAATCTTCATGGTGGGGTTGCAGGGAGTCTCGAAATACACCACCTTGGTCTTTTCGGTCATGGCCTTTTTGAGGTTTTCAATGTCGCTCAGGTCGGTGAGGGTGACCTTGACGCCGAACTGGCTCAAGCCGTGCTCCAGCAGGGAGTAGGTGCAGCCATACAGAGTCTCGTCCGCCACGATCTCGTCCCCGGCGGAGACGGAGCTCCAAAGAGCGGTGGAAATAGCGCCCATGCCGGAGGCGGCTGCCAGAGCGTCTTCGCCGCCTTCCAGGTCGGCCATCTTGGCTTCCACCAGGTTGGTGGTGGGGTTGCCCAGGCGGCTGTAGATGTAACCCTCTTCCTTGCCGGCGAAGCGGGCGCCGCCCTGCTCCACAGACGCAAACTCAAAAGTGGAGGTCTGGTAAATCGGGGCGCACAGAGAGCCGGCGGTGTTCTCTACCTTGCCGGCGTGGATCTGGCGGGTGGCGAAGCCCTTGTTCTTACAGTTCATAATTGTTTACCTTCCTTTCTTTTTTTCGCCGGCCGGCGCCGGCTTTTGCTGGAAAAAGTTAGAGTTCAATTTTTCTGCTATTGAACGCCCTTCTCTTTCCGGCGCCGGGCGGACCTGTGAGAGTGTATGGAGAGACAATTATACAGCGGAATTAGGGTAATGTTGACCAGGAAGCGGAGAGCGGTCCTCCGGCTTTTTGTCAACTCCTATAGTCATCATACCATTTTTCCCGCAGGGGTGTTAGTATGAGTTTTTTTGAATTTGTTAGCGTTTTAAGTGATAGCCATTTGACATTCCGGGAAAAGTACTCTATAATACCTGAAAGGCTTTTATAGGAGGGGAACGGTGCGATGAACTTTCAGCAGCTGAACTATGTGGTGGAGATATCAAAATGCGGCTCCATCAATAAAGCGGCCAACAAGCTGTTTCTCTCCCAGTCCGGCATCTCCACCGCCATCCGGGAATTGGAAGAGGAGCTGGGCATCCAGTTCTTTGTCCGAAGCAACCGGGGCGTGGAATTCACGCCGGACGGGCGGGAGTTTTTGGGCTACGCCGCCTCCTTGCTGGAGCAGAAGCAGTGGATCGAGACCCGCTATGGAGAGGCGCGGAACGCCGCTCCGGCCACGCATCTGTCCGTCTCCTCCCAGCGCTATCCCTTTACGGAGGATGCCTTCATTGAGCTGCTCCAATCCCCGGAGGCCAACCGCTATCAGTTTTCCATCCGGGAGGTGGACATGGACGCCGTTATCGACGACGTGTATGACCACCGGGCGGATATCGGAGTTATCTGCCTGACGGAGCTGACGGAAAAGATCATTTTCCGTTTTCTGGATTCCCGGGCCCTGGTCTTCCACGAGATTGCGGAAGTGGACCCCTGCGTCTACGTCCGCCGGGGCCACCCCCTGGCGGAACGGCCGGCGGTGAAGGAGGCGGACCTGGCGGGATATCCGTATGTATCCTTTGAGCGGGAACAGGGCGTGGCGGTGGATTTCTCCGAGGAGTACCGGATGCTGTCCTTGAAAAAGCCCGCCCGGCAAATTCGGGTCAACAGCCGCAGCGCCATGCTGCGGGTGCTGTCCTACACCGACGGCTTTACCACCGGCAGCGGCCTGATTACGAAAAGCGGCGGCTACCGGAAGCTGATCACCCTGCCTCTGGCGGAGAAAAGCGGCATCCGCATCGGCTGGATCGCCTTGAGGAGCGTCAAGCTCTCCGCCCAGGCGGAGCGGTTTTTGAAGCTGCTGGAAAAGAATATCCTGGAGTCCATCCAGTTTACAAACGAGGCCCGGCAGTCCCGGAAGGAGGAGACTCTGTAAGGAGAGTGGGACTGCCGGGCGGAAACGGGCCGGGGTTTGAAAAAGGAGCGCGCCGGAAGACCGGCGCGCTTCAAAGCGTCTTTAGATGGAATGCTCCCTCTCAATGGCCTTCTCGGCTTCCAGAAGGGCCTTCTTGGCCGTGACGCCGGACTCGGCCACGTCATACTCCCAGTTCCAGGGGTCCTTCTTGCAGGCACCGTCGGCGAAGGGGATGAAAATGGAGGCGATGCCCACAATGGCCAGCACCCAGCAGTACCACAGATTGGGGATGATGTCCGTGGGGTTGATGTTTATGCCGCAGGCCACCGTCAGGGACGCGGCGGACAGCAGCTGCGCGCCGTAGGGGATGATGCCCTGGAACACGCAGGAGAACACGTCCAGCAAAGAGGCGGTCCGCCGGGGGTCCACCTTGTATTCGTGGCTGATCTCCTTGGCCATGCTTCCGCTGAGGACGATGGCCACGGTGTTGTTGGCCGTGGCGCAGTCCGCCAGGGACACCAGGGCGGCAACGCCCACCTGGGCGGACTTGTTGCCCTTCATCATGCCCCGGAGGCTGTTGATAAGCCAGTTGATGCCTCCGTTATGGGTGACCATTTCACCCATGCCGCCGCAGAACAGCGTCAGGAAAAAGACCTCGTTCATGCCGGTAAAACCGCTCCAGATGGCCTGGGCAAAGCCGAACAGGTCTATGGAGCCGGTGGCGATGCCCACCAGGCCCGCCGCGAAGATGCCGATGGTCAGCACCAGGAACACGTTCATGCCGATGAGAGCCAAAAGAAGGACCAGCAGATAGGGTATTACCTTGATGATGCTGTATTGGAGTTCGTCCATGGGGACGGCGGTTTCAGGACGGCCCACGATCAGCAGGACCACCAGGGTGATGAGGGCCGCGGGCAGGGCGATGAAGAAGTTCACCCGGAACTTGTCCCGCATCTCGCAGCCCTGGGAGCGGGTGGCGGCGATGGTGGTGTCGGAGATCATGGACAGGTTGTCGCCGAACATGGCGCCGCCCACGCAGGCGCCCACCAGCAGGGGGATGGACAATCCGCCCTTGTCCGCAACGCCCACGGCGATGGGGACGATGGCCCCGATGGTGCCCATGGAGGTGCCGGTGGCCGTGCCCATAAAGGCGGAGATGATGAACACGCCGGCGGCGAGGAACTGCACGGGGACCAGGGAGAGGCCCAGGTTGACCGTAGCGTCCCGGCCGCCCATGGAGGCGGCGACGCTGGAGAACGCGCCCGCCAGCAGATAGATCATCAGCATGGTCAGCACGTCGATATTGGCCGCGCCCCGGGCGAAGATGGCGAAGCGCTCGTCAAGGCTGCCCTTGGTGATGGCGAAAGCCACCAGCAGGGCGATGAACATGGCGGTGACAGAGGGGAACTGGTAGAATGCCATTTCAACGCCCTGAGCCTGGAGAATCAGGCCGGCGCCGAGGTAGATCACGACAAAAATCAGAAAGGGGACCAGTGCCAGGGCGCTGCTCTTTTTGTTTAAGTTGTGTTCCATTTCATTTCTCCTTTTCTTTACCGCTTGTGGGATACGCCTTCTTTCTGCTGGTTGCATAGTTTGCATAGTTTTCCGCTGAGAGTCTCCTTCTCTCTTGTGCAAAATTATAACAGATTTTGACAGAAACCGGTAATAGCTATTTTATGCAATCCGTCCACGGTTTTGCCGATAGTAGACGGATTTCTTCCAGATTCCAAAACTGGAAATCAAAAAAGGAATGGGAATTTCCCGCAAAAAAGGAGCGCCTGGAGGGGAGGACTTCGTAAGGAAGTCCTCTCCTCAACTTCTGTAAAGTTAGCCGGATGTGATAGGATTGCGTGGATATTCGAAATATTCGGAGGTAATTATAATGAAAAAATTCACATTCGAGCAAGTGAGTGGAACTTATCAGCAAGAGGGTATTACTTCCGCAATTAAAGATGGGAAAGCGCTGGGTGGTGGAAAAAGCTGGACACAAGAAGCTGCTGATGCTGCAATTTCCGCTTTATGTCACCGCCCAATTCTGGCTCTCGGTTTGTAGCTTGACCATCCGGGCAAAGGCCCCGCCCCGTTTCATCAGCTCCGCCGGGGTCCCCGTCTCGGCCACCGTGCCCCCGGACAGCACCACAATCTTGTTGGCGTTCTCCACCGTCCTCATGCGGTGGGCGATGATTAACACCGTCTTACGCTCTACCAGCCGGGAGATGGCCTGCTGAATCTCCGTCTCATTCTCCGCGTCCAGGGAGGCGGTGGCCTCGTCCAGCAGAATAATGGGCGCGTCCTTCAAGAGGGCGCGGGCAATGGAGATACGCTGCCGCTCGCCCCCGGAGAGGGTGGAGCCGTTCTCACCGATCATGGTCTGATACCCCTGGGGGAGCTTTGCGATAAACTCATCGCACATGGCCTCCTTTGCCGCCTGTATGACCTCCGCGTCTGTGGCGTCCTTTCGGCCAATGCGGATATTTTCCATGACTGTGTTGTTGAACAGCATCACATCCTGGAACACGATGGAGTAGGCGGTCAGGAGCTTTTCCGGGTCAACCTTACTCACATCCACGCCGCCGACTGTGATCCGGCCGCGGTCAATATCCCAAAACCGTGCCGCCAGCTTGGTGGCGGTGGATTTGCCGCCACCGGAGGGGCCGATCAGGGCTGTAACCTCGCCCTGCTTGGCGGTAAAGGAGACATCCTTCAGTATCGTCTCGCCGCTGTTATAGGCAAAGCCCACATGGTCAAAGGTAATGTCGTAGCTTTTGGGCGAAAAGGCAGGTTTGCCCTCCTGGGACGGGGTTTCGTTAATCTCATTCATGCGGTCAATATCGATTTGCAGGGAATTCATCGCCGCCAGGTTTTGCAGGGCAAAGTTCATTGGCTCATAAATCCGGGAGACAACCAGCAGGAACAGGAAGAAGCTCACAAGGGAAAGCTCCCCGCTCATCAGGCGCATACTTCCCACCAAGGCCACAGAGACAATCCCCAGCTTTAAGAGCATTTGCGCCGGGACTACAAACATGGCCGAACCCAATTCGCTTTTGAACTGCCGGTTCTCAAAGGTGTCGATTTTGCGGTACAGTCCGTCCAGATATACCTTCTCCGCCTTATTGCTTTTCAAGTCACGGATGGTTTCCAGGCACTCCTGCACACCGTCCGCCATGTTGATCAGGGCGGCGTTCTGCCTGCGGGTAAAATAATTCTGCGCTTTCTTGGAAAAGCCAACGATTACCAGGGTGATGGGCAGTACCCACAGGGCGGCGAGGGCCATCTGCCAGTCGTAGCACAGCAGGTTGACCGCCACCAGACAGGTGGAGAAGATAGCACCGTAAAATTGAGGGACATAGTGGGAGAACATCTGCTCCGTTACCTGCACATCCCCCATGATGGTATTGGTCAGGTCGGCCAAGTCCTTTTTGCCGAAGAAGGACAGGGGGAGCCGCCGCAGCTTCTCCGCCAGCCGGATACGGCAGGCCCCGGATTCCAGGTAAGTGGAGAAGTAGGTGGCGTTGTACTTCCAGAACTCGGAGAGCAGTACCAAAAGCAGCGCCGCGGCGATGCCCAGGCCATAGAGGGGGCAGCGCCCCTCCGGGACGCTGCCGCTCAAAAGATCGCTTGCCAGCAGATAGAGAAGCCCCACCGGAAGCATCAGCATCAGGTCGGCGACAGTACAGGCGATCACGGCCCGCACCAGCCCTTTCGCCCCTTCTTCGGAGAGGGCAAAGCGTTTCATCAGTCGTTCAGTCATTTCGCGGCACCTACCTTCCAGCTCACAGAGGTCTGATAATCCTGCCACATCTTTGCGTAGAGGCCGCCCCCGGCTACAAGGGTATCGTGGGTCCCGCTCTCCTCCACATAACCCTCCCGCAGCACGAAAATGCGGTCGGCATTCTGGATTGTGGTCAGCCGGTGAGCGATCATAATGACGGTTTTGCCCTTGGAGAGTTTTTCAAAGGCCCGCTGTACCATCGCCTCGTTCTCCGGGTCCGCAAAGGCGGTGGCCTCGTCCAGAATGAGGATGGGCGCGTTTTTCAGCATGACACGGGCAATGGCGATTCGCTGCTGTTCGCCGCCGGAAAGGTACACGCCCTTGGTCCCGATCACCGTGTCGATGCCCTGGGGCAGCTTCTGAATGATGTCGTCGCATTGGGCCTCATGGAGTACCCGCTCCACCTCCTGGCGGGAGGCGTTGGGCTTGGCAAGGCGGACATTTTCCAGGATAGAGGCTTTCAGCAAGCGGCTGTCCTGGAACACATAGGCCACGGTGTCCATCAGCGTCTCCTTGGAAATGTCCTTCACATTGACACCGCCGATCTGGATGGAACCGCCAGCTACATCCCAAAACCGGGAGATCAGCCCTGCTGCAGTGGTCTTGCCGCCGCCGGAGGGTCCTACCAGAGCCACAGTTTCCCTGGCGCCCACCCGGATGGTCACGTCATGGAGCGCGTCCGCTGTCCCGCCCGTGTAGCGGAAGGTCACGTTTTCCAGGGTAATGTCGTTGTCTGTGGGAACCTTGCCGCTGTGGGGTTCGGGCAGAGCCTCCGCATCCAGGATGGAGTGGATACGGCTCATGGCGTCCGCCACAATCATGCCGTTTTCGCTCATAAACATCACCTTGGTCATGGCCGTGGCAATGAGGGGCGTGAAGATCACATAGAAGATGAAGTTCAGCAGCACCGGCTGGGCCACCGGCCCGCCTCCCGTGAGGGCCAGCGCCAGCACGATCAGGAACGCAAAGGCACTGTTGACCAGAACCGTGTAGGACAGCATGGACGGGCGGCACTTTTTGCAATAGGACATGACAAAATCGTAGTAGCTGTCGATGGTCCCCTTAAACCGTTTGAAGGAGTGAACGGTCTGACCAAATGTTTTGACCACAGGAACGCCCCGCACATACTCCACCGCCTCGTTGTTCATATCCGCCAGGGCGTTTTGGTAGAGCTTCATGTCCTCCGCCATGGAAGGTCCGGCCATTTTGAACATAGCCGCAAAGCCCAGGATTACCGGCAGGAGGCTGACAAGGCCAAACCGCCAGTCGAACAGGAACAGCATGATAATCATGCAAACCGGCGTGGTGATCGCCGCCGACACATCGGGGAGCTGGTGGGCCAGATAAGTTTCCGTGGCCGCGCTGCTGTCGCTGACGATGCGGCGGATCTTTCCGCTGCCTGTCTCCCCGATGAAACCCAAGGGCAGCTCGGCAATATGGGCCATCAATGCCTTGCGGATGTTCCCGGCAATGCGGAAGGCCGACAGGTGGGAACTCATCAGGGCGCAGACATAAATCACGATGGACAGCACCGCGAAGCCCGCCGCCATCCAGCCGTTGCGGACGATGTGCGTGGCCTGGGCGTAGTTGGGGGCCGCCGCAATGACCTCCTGAATGATACGGAACAGGAAAACAAAAGGAAAAAGGGCCAGGATCGCACTGATGGCAGACAGCAGCAGAGACAGATAGGTCAAATACCTGTATCTCCCAGCGTAGCTCATCAGTTCCCGGAGAATACTGTTTTTCTTCAAGTGGATACCTCCTTGTGACCAATAATCTATGATATAGAAAGCGCCGCGGCCGCTCTCTTATATCCGCCCAATAAGTTAGCTATAACTAACTATCGGTCCAAATGAAAGGGGTCTTAGACCCCCATCATGCTATGCCAGCCGGCAAGGAAAAAATCCTGGAGCTGCCGGACATACTGCTTTGCCCGGTCATAGGGCATATCGTGAACCACGACCTCGAATATCCCGTGGAACATCCCGCTGGCAATGATGTGGCAGAGCTGTTCATCCAGGTCTGGGATGTCCCGGCCCTGCCTGCGCAGGACTTCCATGAAACGCTGGGTGGCTTCCACTTCGATCTCTACCATGTTGTGGATAAAGTTTTCGTAGCTGGTGCCCTGTGCCTTACAGATCAACAGTCTGAACGGTTCAAGATGCTGGTATACATACTCCAGCATTTCCTTTACGCAATCACCGGATTCTACCCCTACATGGCTGGGCTGTTCCGCTTCCGGCAGCTCGGAGAACGCCGTCTGTGCCCGCATGAACATTCCCATGACCGCCGCCGCGTGAGGCTCCACCAAAGCGGTGAACAGGGCCTCCTTGCTGGAGTAGTATCCATAAAAGGCCCCGGTCGTCACTCCGGCGTTCTTGACAATCTGTCGCAGGGAGGAATCCGCAAAGCCCTTTTCCAGAAACTCATCCATAGCCGTTTGATGGATGCGGGCTAAGGTTTCGCGCTGTCCGTCCATGATACACCTCAATAATAACAGTGTTATATATCGCTGTTACAGAATAGCAGACAGAGGAAACTTTGTCAAGACCCATCTCAACATTTTTCCTCTGCCTGCCCTTGTGCCAAGCGGTGGGCGGGACTGCGCTATTTGTGGAATAGCCCCCTTCTTTTTTAGCCCAGCGCCACATCCAACGCCAGCATGATGGTAAATCCTGCCGCGAAAAACAGCGTCCCCAGGTTGGAGTGTTCCCCGGCAGACGATTCCGGGATCAGCTCCTCCACAACCACATAGATCATCGCTCCCGCCGCAAAACTGAGCAGATAGGGCAGAGCGGGCAAAATCAGTCCTGCCGCCAGCATGGTCAGGATTGCCGCCAGAGGCTCCACGATGCCGGAGAGGACGCCATATAAGAAAGCGCGTCCTTTTCCCACGCCCTCCCCCCGTAACGGCATGGAGATGATCGCCCCCTCCGGGAAGTTCTGAAGGGCGATGCCGAGGGAAAGGGCCAGCGTACCGGCGGCGGTGATGCCGCTGTTTCCGGCCATCCAGCCCGCCAGCACCACGCCTACCGCCATCCCCTCCGGTATATTGTGGAGGGTGACGGCCAGCACCAGCATGGTGGTCCGTTTCAGCCGGGTATGGGGGCCTTCCGGCTGACTGCTGTTCTGGTGCAGATGGGGGATCGTCCTGTCCAAAACCAGCAGGAACAGGACACCCAGCCAAAATCCTATGACGGCAGGGAGAAACGCCCACCGGCCCATATCCTCCGCCTGTTCCATGGCGGGGACAAGCAGGCTCCAGACAGACGCCGCCACCATGACGCCCGCCGCAAAGCCGGTCAGGGCCCGCTGAACCAGCAGATTCATTCCCCTTTTTAAGAAAAATACGCATCCTGCGCCCAATGAAGTCCCCAGGAAGGGAAGGAGCAGTTCAAGGATTGCATTTCTTGTCATTTCTTCACGTTTGCCTCCCAATGGATGCAGCGGCACAAGGTTTCCATGCCATTATATTCTGCCAGCCAACCGCTTCCGGCAATGCTCCGGCAGATTCATCGCCATCATACGAATATACTCCTCTGTTTCTTCTGATGTGAGATCAAGTCCTATCGCTGGAAACCGTTCTCGGATCAGCTCAACGCAACGCAGCAGATCCTTTGCCAGCAGAAAGCCGGTATCCGTCAAATAGATTTTTCCATATCGTTCCCGCACCAGCAGATTCATATCCATAAGCAAGCCCATCATTTTAGTGACAGAGGCTTTGGAGCAGTTCATGGCTTCTGCAATGTCCTGTGTACCTACATCCGGTTTATTCCGGCCCAGCTCATATATTGCCAGCAAATAGCGCAGTTGAGCTTCCCGTAATTCCGCCATAGAATGATTCCTCCCCAATGGGAGAAGGCATGAACAGAATCCTCTGCCCATGCCTCCTCACCATGTCTTGCAAGATTTGAAGTTTTCAGTGACAGCCGCGGCAGTTCCCGCAGTCGCCGTTGCAGCCTCCGCCGGATTTGTGAGATTTCCGCAGGGACCGGACAGCCAGCGCCACAACGCCTGCCAGTACCAGCAGAACGACGATTTCTCCAAGAGTCATAGTTTATTCCTTTCTCACTGCACAGCGGCGGCCACGGAGCTCAGCCGCCGGGTGTTTTCTTCGCCCTGATAGCCCTTGCGAAACAGCAGATACAGGATTCCCACCAGCAGGACCAAAGCTGCAATGGTTCCAATTCCGAACGCCGCTTCGCCGGTGACCAGCCCGCCCAGCTGGAACACAATCAGGCTCACCACATAGGCGAAGCCGCACATATAGCCGATGGCCGCAGCGGTCCATTTGGCGTTGTTCATCTCCCGCTTGATAGCGCCCATGGCGGCGAAGCAGGGGGCGCACAGGAGGTTGAAGATCATGAAGGAGTACGCGGCCATGGCTCCGAAGTCCGCGCCCACGGCGGCATAAATACCGCTGGCGTCCTCCATCAGGTCCGCATCCCCGGCGTACTGATACAGCACACCGAAGGTGTTGACCACCTCCTCCTTGGCGATTAGGCCGGTGACCGTAGCAACTGTGGCCTTCCAGGCCATGTCGCCTACCCAGCCGATGGGGGCAAAAATCCAGGAGATGGCACTGCCAATGGAAGCCAGGAGGGAGGCGTTGTTGTCCTCTACAGCCTGGAGCGCGCCGTTCTCAAAGCCATAGCCCTGGAGGAACCAGAGGACGATAGAACTTAGCAGAATGATGGTCCCCGCCCGTTTGATGAAGCTCCAGCCCCGCTCCCAGGTGGCCCGGAGCACGTTGCCCATGGAGGGGGCGTGGTAGGTGGGCAGCTCCATGACAAAGGGTGCAGGCTCCCCGGCAAAGGCTTTGAACTTCTTCAGCATGATGCCGGAGATGACCACGGCGGCGATGCCGATGAAAAACGCGGAGGTGGCGACCCAGGGAGACTCGCCGAACACAGCCCCGGCGAACAGGCCGATGATGGGCATTTTGGCTCCGCAGGGGATGAAGCCGGTGGTCATGATGGTCATTTTCCGGTCCCGGTCCTGCTCGATGGTCCGGGAGGCCATGATGCCGGGGACGCCGCAGCCGGTGGCCACCAGCATGGGGATGAAGCTCTTGCCGGAAAGGCCGAAGCGGCGGAAGAGCCGGTCCATAATGAACGCCACCCGGGCCATGTAGCCCACGTCCTCCAGAATGGCCAGCAGGAAGAACAGCACCAGCATCTGAGGCACGAAGCCCAGCACCGCGCCCACGCCGGCCACGATGCCGTCCTGAATCAGCCCGTAGAGCCAGCCGCCCTCGGCTACACCCAGAGCGCCCAGGATGGTGTCAAACAGGCCGGGAACCCACTCGCCAAAGAGAACATCATTGGCCCAATCGGTTCCCATGGTGCCGATGGAAATGGCCCAGCCGCCCATGGCAATGGCATAGATGCAAAACATGATCGCCGCGAAGATCGGAAGGGCCAGAACCCGATTGGTGACGATCTGGTCAATCTTGTCGGAGACGGACAGGCTATGCTTCGCCGCCTTTTTCCGCACCGCTTTGGACACCACGCCGCTGATGTAGGAATACCGCTGATTGGTGATGATGCTTTCGGCGTCATCGTCCAGCTCTGTCTCACAGTCGGTAATGTGCTGCTCCAGATGGGCTTTCAGATCAGCGGAGAGGTTCAGTTCCTCCAGAACCTTTTCATCCCGCTCAAAAACCTTGATGGCGTACCAGCGCAGGTAGCCTTCCGACACCCTGCCCTGGATAGATTCCTCAATATGGGCCAGGGCGTGTTCCACACTGCCGGTGAACACATGGGGCAGTTCCCCGGTATGCTTCCTCTGCGCCAGGGCTACGGCTTTTTCCGCCGCCGCCATGCCGCCCTCGCCCTTGAGAGCGCTCATCTCCACCACTTCACAGCCCAGGGCCTCGCCCAGCTTATCAAGATTGATGGTGTCGCCGTTTTTCCGTACCAAGTCGATCATATTCACCGCCACCACCACGGGCAGGCCCAGCTCGATGAGCTGGGTGGTGAGGTAGAGGTTCCGCTCGATGTTGGTGCCGTCCACGATGTTGAGGATGGCGTCCGGTTTCTCGTTCACCAGATAGCTCCGGGCTACCACTTCCTCCAGAGTGTAGGGGGACAGGGAATAGATACCGGGCAGGTCCTGGATCACCACATCCTTATGGCCTTTCAGCCTGCCCTCCTTCTTCTCCACCGTAACTCCGGGCCAGTTGCCCACATACTGGCTGGAGCCGGTGAGGGCGTTGAACAGCGTGGTTTTGCCGCAGTTGGGGTTGCCCGCCAGGGCAATCTTGATGTCCATAGTCATTCTCTCCTTTTGATTGTTAGCTAAAGCTAACTTATGGCGCAAAGAATAGCGGCCTCCCGCCGCGTCTGTTTACTGAACCTCAATCATCTCCGCGTCGCCCTTGCGGACGGACAATTCGTAGCCCCGAACATTCAGCTCCATGGGATCGCCCAAAGGGGCCACCTTGCGGACAAAAATCTCCACGCCCTTGGTGATGCCCATGTCCATGATCCGGCGCTTCACCGGGCCTTCGCCGTGCAGCTTCGCCACGGTCACGGTTTCGCCCACCTTCACATCTTTTAATGTTTTCATGCTGCTCTCCTCCTTTTTGGTTCTTAAACCATAATGCGGTTTGCCATCGTCTTGTCCAGAGCGATGCGGCTGTCCTTCACCTGCACGATCAGGTTCCCTCCAATCTCGCTGACTACCGTCACATCGCTGTCCACCACAAAACCCAGCTCCGCCAGATGCTGGCGGATTTCATCCTTGCCGGAGATTTTGCGGACTGTGACCGTCTCTCCGGCCTTTGCCATTGTCAGCGGCATCATTTCCTCGCCTCCCTCCGGGGTGTGGTTAGTAAACTCTAACCCTGAAATCGGCCTTAGTTTACTACCGCTAACCGCCATTGTCAAGGCCTTTTTCAGAAAAACTTGCTTCTTTAGTTAGAATGTGCTAACCTATGCACAGGGATTTCCGTGGGAGGAGGAATTTTTGTGAATATCCACCAATCTGCCGAGGACTATTTAGAGGCCATCTTAAAACTCCGGGAAGATCGCGGAATGGTGCGCTCCATTGATATAGTCCATGATTTGGGCTTTTCCAAGCCGAGTGTCAGCATAGCGATGCGGAACCTGCGGGAGAACGGCTATATTCAGATGGACGATGATGGGTATATTACGCTTATGCCTCCCGGTGAGGAAATTGCCCAGCGTATCTATGACAGGCACAAGCTGCTGACACAGGTTTTTATTCAGCTGGGCGTTTCCCCGGAGACAGCGGCGGCGGACGCCTGTAAGGTAGAGCACAATCTGAGCGATGAAACCTTTGAGAAAATCAAGGCTTCATTCCACAGGCGGAAGAAATAGCGTGAGCCGCGAAGCTGCCGAATCACGGCTTCCGCCTCTGGCCGCAGGGGAGCGGAGATACAGACCACGGCGGACAGCACGCCGCCAACAGCCAGATACAGATGGGAATACTGCTCCGGCAGGGAATCGTAACGCTGCTGTTTCCCCTCCGGAACGGCACAGTGTTCGTCCTCAAAGACAAAGTGGGCGCTTCCGATGATGACCCTCCTGCCGCTGACCTCGCTGACGATGCCGTGGGCCACGATGTACTCCGCTTGGAAGTGCATTTCCTCATGGTCCAGCCCCCGCTCCCGCGTGGCCTGGACAACTGCGTTGGTCATGGAACGGGGGAAATGCTCCTCCAGGCAAGCGGCCAGTCGCAGCATATCCGCTTCGTTCCGCCCGCCGAAGGGAATGATCTCCGCAGCTACCGGGCAGGCATAGGTCAGGGTGCCGGTTTTGTCAAAGACCACCGTGTCCGGCTGGGCCGCCGTCTCCAGATATTTGCCGCCCTTCACCGTCACATGGAAGCCGCCGGTCTCCCGCATGGCGGAGAGGACAGCCGGGGGCATTGCCAGCTTCTGAAGATTTCTGTACATTCAGGCCAGCTGCCCTATACCACAGATGACATCTTCCATAAGATTCTCTCATTTATGCGGAAATTGCAGCATCAGCAGCTTCTTGTGTCCAGCTTTTTCTTCCATCCAACGCATTCCTATCTTTATATGCGGAAGTAATAGTATTCGTTATAGGTGCTGACACCCTTGAGGATGGCGCTGGTGACAATGGCGGGTTTCAGTAGAGGGAACAGGATGCGGAAGAACGCGCCGAAGTAGGAGCAGCCGTCAATGATGGCAGATTCGTCCAGGGTCACGGGCAGATTCTCGAAAAACTGCAGGAAAATATAGATTGTGATGACATCCGCGCCCAACATCAGAATAATGTAGCCGTGCATGGTGTTGACCAGGCTGTCCATGATTTGATATATGTGACCTGGCTGGCAATTCCGGGAATCAGGGTAGCAATCATGAACAGGTTCCGGATCAGCTTGTTGCCGGGAAGTTTGAACCGGTCCAGCACATAGGCCAGCATTGCGGAAATCAGGACGCTGCCCACCAACACGCAAATCAGAATCATGAAGCTGTGCAGGAAAGCACTGCCCAGATCCGCTTGTTTTCAAGCTGTTTTGAAGTTCTCGAAATACAGCCGGCTCTCAGGCAGAACCATGACATTTGTACAAGGCCGTGATGACACAGGAAACGATGGGCACCAGGGATACAAAGGCGGCAAAGATCAAAAGCGCGTATTTCAGGATAGCAATGATGGTTTTTTGAAGGCTTTTCGTTCCTTTGTTCATTTTGCCGCCTCCTTTTTCTCAAGTCCGTAATCCCGGGGCTTGTTCTCCTGGTAGTCCATCCGCTTTTCCGCCAGCTTCTGGACAACCGTCACCAGCAGGATCAGAGCCAGCAGAACGATCGCCATGGCGCTGGCCAGTCCTACCTTCGTATCCGTATGGGCTAGCTTGTGCATGACCACGAAGTAGGTGGACGTGCCGAAGGTGCCGCCGGTAACCACATAGGGCATCTCGAAGGCGGACAGCGCGCCGGAAACGGAGAGGATCAGGTTCAGCACCGCAATCGTGCGGATGGAGGGAATGATGATGCTCTTGAACCGCTGCTAGGCGTTGGCTCCGTCCAGGTTGGCTGCCTCATAAAGCGCCGGGTCCACCGACGCGATGGCGCCGATGAAAAGAACGATGTTCTGTCCCATGTACTTCCACAGGGAGCAGGCTAGCTGATTTTAATGTTGGGATAGAGTTTGTTGAACTCCTCCACATATTTGACAAACGTATTGTCAATCAGGCCGGTGCGGTGAGAGATGACTCGGAGTTCCGCAGTGAGGCCGGTGTAATCCTCCCCCACCTTCAGTTCGGCGCAGCTGGGGCCGCTGTACTCGGTACTCTTGCCGCCTCCGCCACAAGCAGTGAGGGCGAGAACGAGTGTCAGTGCTAGGACAAGGGACAATGCTTTTTTCATGTTGCTCTCCTCCTTATTTTGCTGAATGCCTGTCTTTGTTCAGCGACATTAGCCTGATAATCAATATATCATAAATTAAGGAAGCACTGA
>Ga0137308_100315_pt1 | contig 86245 bp, 79 predicted proteins | sample Inofrocosms_June_FD_97181 | JGI IMG/M metagenome (GOLD analysis project Ga0137308, IMG submission 97181) | Mouse cecal microbial communities from Vienna, Austria - N-Acetylneuraminic and N-Acetylglucosamine D2O microcosms_June | ecosystem: Host-associated > Mammals > Digestive system > Large...
TAAAACAACATAAACCCACAAATTATGACTGAAATCAGTATCAGCATTCCTCCATCGGTCCAGCCTTCTGGCAAGGCAGTGTTCGTGATGCTTGGAACAGGCTTCGATGAAATCGAGGCTCTGGCTCCCGTCGATGTCATGCGACGTGCCGGGATGGAGGTTTTCACCGTCTCCATGACAGATAACCGTCTTGTAAAAGGAGCCACAGGCAACCTCATCGTTGCAGACATGAGTGTTTCCGATCTGTCTCCCGACCGGATAGACTGGCTCATATTCCCCGGTGCAGACAAATCGGAGGATGCGGTAAACCTTGACGATATGCTGAGCGAGCTTGTGAAAACCCATTGGAAAAAAGGAGGCAACATCGCCGCTATATGCGCCGCTCCGGCTCTGGTGCTTGGTCCGCTCGGCATCATCAACGGAGTAAAAGCCACCGGATATCCATTCCTCAAAGAGGACTTTGAAAAAAACGGAGGAATCTATTCTGAGGAGCCGGTAGTCTTGGGAGACCACCTCATAACATCGAAAGGTCCCGGAACAACTCTTGAATTTGCACTTGCCATTGTTCGCAAGGCAAAGGGTGCAGATACGGAAAAGGCACTCCGTGAAGGTATGGTGATAGCCAATTGCACATGCGATGATAATTGTACCTGCGGATGCAATAGCTAAAGCCTCAACGCCGCCTTTTGGCGGCCAAAATTTTTGGCAAAATGAAGGTAACGGAGGTCTTATGCTCCGCCACCTTCATCACTGATATGGGTTTGACTATGCTCTTTTTGACTCGTCATTGTTACCTTAAGCGGAAACTCGTCGACTTTCAGTTCTTTCTGCAATCATCTTCTTGTTAGCGTTGATGATACCGGCTATCTGCTCTGCATATTCGCAGACTCCGTTGGCAAATGCCCTGCATTGGATGATTGAGAAGTCTTTGAGCGAGATTTCTACGGTGGCGATTGTTCTGCCTCCAATTGTGGCGGTGAACACAAGCGTATCTTCTTTGAGGTAGTAGCCGGACGAACCTACGCAGATGTGTTGCTTTGTACCTTCATCGTAGTATTCGGCAACGCTGTCAAGTGTGTGGAGTCTGATTGTGCCGTCAATCATAGACAAACCTATGTATCTGCCTTTCAGTTCCTCAAACTTGGCTTGGTCAGCCTCCGCCTTCTTGCGGTTGGCTTCCTTCTGCTCCTTTACTCTCTGGCGGTTGACCTTTTCCACATATTCATCGTGGGCGGCTTTGAGGTCTTGGGGTGCTATCATCGAGGGGGAATTTAGGTCTCTGCCCATACGCTCCAACATCTTGATATAGTCAAACCACATTCTAACGTCCTCGAACCTATATCCGTTGCGCTTGGCTATCTTGATGGTGTTCCAATAGTACAACCGTCCGCGATAGCAGGTATAGCTTAAAAAATAGCCGTCCGGATTTTGGGCGGCTATTTTTGTGCCTTTTTCCAGCGGTCAGGGAGCAAGTCGCGGTATTTTTCGATCGGGGTGTTTGGCGGCCATGCGGCACATCGGTCGATGATGTCGCAGAAGTAGTCGAAGACGTTGACTCCGCACTGATGGCAGGAGCCGGCGTCTCGTCGAGCCGTCCCTGAAGAAACTCGTTCTGGCGTTGCAAAAACTCTGTCAACACGTTCTTATTCATGGTGTGAAGTTACGAAATTTTCGTAAGATAGAGGTAATAGTTATAGTATGGGGACATCGCTATATCATCTTTTGCTTTTACCATCTTTGAATCCTCACCGATGAGCGTGGAAAGATAGTTCCAGAATGATTTGCGATGATGCTTGTACTTGTAATGCGCCATTTCATGCAGTATTACACCATCAGTCCATTCCTGTCTGAATATTACGAGGAACGGTTGTAAGGCAATATGATTGTTGAACGTGCAATAGCCGAGAACATTCTTCCGAAGACGTTTAACTGTAACGCCTGAGCCATGCAACCCCTTCAAATTCTCCCAATACTTTACTCTGGCGGGTAGCACAACTTTAGCAATTCGGAGTATGGTGTCGCGCATAAGTTCGCGCAGCCACTTCTGTATCTTTCGAGTCTCAAAGTCAGTGGAGTCGTGGTAAATCATATCCAAGATGCCATCGTGATATTGAACCAACAACTCGACACTGCCCTTATCTTGATACACGAAACGATCGGGCATCTTCAAAGCCGCCTCACACTCTAACGTGAATTTATCGACACAATGCCAAACCACCGACAAGTGCTTTGTAGTAAGTCTGAATCGTGGGTTTATCTTAAATGTCGGTTCTTTTATACCTCCCATATTTTATCCATTATAAGTTTATAGCCCTTTAATCCGTAATGGCCTATCTTCAACCCATAGAAGCGAGTGCCAAGAGTCTTTTCTTTGTCTATTTTCTCCATTGTGGAGGGGTTGGGAACAGGGAACTCGAAGTCTGAGACAATAAGGACATCTGCCATCTCGTATGTTCCTTTCTGAAGAACGTGAATAGCCTCGGCAAGCATCTGTTCACCATCAGTGCCCCCACTATAACTATGCTCCAAAAAGTTGTCAATCATACGCCAATTTCGCGGTTTGGCAAGGTCGATAGACTTTGACCTGACAGAGAAACTGATTAGATAACAAGGTCTTTTCTGTTTCTTTGCCATCCGTAGCAACTGTTTGAGCAACGAGAAAGCAATCCTTTGAGGTTGCCCCGACATTGAGCCACTGGTATCAATGCTTACGATAATGGGACCTTTCGTTAGTCGTGGGTCTTTGCGATGTTCCTCTATCTTTTTAGGCTTGTCTTTACCAGGACTTGAAAACTGCTGGAGTTCCTTGGTAGCATATCTCTTAAAGAAAAGATCTTCCGGCATGGATAATTCCACTGGTAGGACTCGCTCCAGATTGTCGCCTGACTCAACTCTGTCAATCTCTTCAACTGAACTGTTTTTAGCAACAGTGGTGGGCAGGAAACGATACACCACAGTATCTTTTTCTTCTTCCGATGAATCCTTGTCTCGCCCAATCATATCGACAATCTCTTTCAATTGCGGATAACGATGGACATAGTTCTCCACCTTCTTTTTATCTTCATAATCCCTCGTGCCGGCATCTCGACTGAGCTGTTCAAACTGCATTTTCGCACGATTCAACATCTGACGCTCTTTCCGGTCGAGCTTTGCCTTACAAGCATTTTCCCAATCACTGGTCAATGCCGAAAATATGGCGTCCTTATCATCGGTCTTGAACTGAGCCTTATAGCCGGGAAGATTTACATCGTATTTGGAGTAACCGGCTTCAATGGTGGTACATACCTCTTGCCACATCATTCGTTTCTCCTCTATGGCAGCTTCGCGAAACTTGGCAATCATAGTTAGTTCTTTCATTGCCTCTATCTGCAAGATTCGGTATTGTTCCAGCAAAGCAGTGAAGAATGAAATCAAATCCTCTTTCAGCACTTCGACCCATGTTGGATCCGAACCGTCAATCTGAGGGTTATTGTCTATGACCTCCTTCATGTATCCTGCGATGCAATCATCCGAGGGAATAGACGGAGGCATTTCACCACATTCCATATAGAAATCAAACGCCTCGCTATATTCCTCCAGCTTGGCGTCAACATCGGTATAGTCAATCATTTTATCATCATAACTACGTTGTTGAGCTTGACCTCAATGGTCTTTATCTGTTCGTTGACATCCTTCAACATCTTGTTGACCAACGCAAGGTCGTTGGGAGAAAGGAAAATATTGTCACAATCAGTCCAGTTTGCTGTTACAGATTTCTCCCACTTCTCAACGCAGGTCTTGAAACTATCCTGAATCAACGAGACACGCTGATATACAGGCAATGTCTGCAAGAGTTCAGAATTTGTTGTCGGATGAGCAGCCTTTCGCCGGAATGCGTATGGAGTTCCATCAATTATCGCCCCATTCTGACACCTCTGAATATTGACCTTCGTCAGATTCGTAGCGTTCAGCGATTTTGCATCAAATGGTCTTCCAGGGACAAAAGTGTGGATGATATTCTTTTTACGCTTGCTGTCATAATATCTTACTCCATCGCGTGTCTGATTGGTCAACGCCGCGTAGTCCCATTTTGAAAAATAGGTGTCTCCGGCGGGATAATTCTCCACAAGATAGTAGAAATAATCATACTCAGCAAAATCATTATTATCGGAATTTATCCGTGATGGAGTTGATTGCTGTGCTGTCTGTTTCTGAGGAGTCATGAGTTGTCGAATTGATTTGTCAATCTTCGACAAGCCTTTTAGTACCGTATCTGATATACTCGAAGTAAAAGCATTAAGCACATTCGGAATACACTCTACATCATTCCAGAAGCTATGAATAAGCAATAGATAATCAGATAGATTTATTTCACTGCGCCCATTCAGATATGCCGAGGTCTGCATCAGTCTGTACGCTTTGCGCCAGCGACGGTCAGATATGTAATATCGAAGCTGATTGCCGTCCTCTTTTTCCAGCGCGGCAAGAATCTTCCGAATGTTTTTTATCGCATTGATGACCGAATCGTGAACGCCAACTTGCTTTGATTCATTCTGCCAGTCGGAATACAATTCATCAGTTATGTATAATGATTCCGCAAGTTCCGACATATCACCACCTGCGCCCTTTATCATTTTGAAGAAAGAGGCGTCACATTCTATGCAGTTTGAAACCATCCGCACAAGGAAACGGTCCCATAACGCTTCGAGACCTTCATCCTTGGCAGGAAGCTCGTTGGAGGCAGCGATAAGCACTTTCATTGGCGTGTGCATTATCTGTCCCCCATTATGGAAGATGTGTTCGTTTATTACAGTCAGAAGGGTGTTCTGAATCGACGGACCGGCTTTCCATATCTCATCAAGAAAAACCACATCGGCTTCAGGGAGATATCCGGCTGTCAGTCGTTCATATCGGTCATCGTTCTTTAAGCGGGAAATTGAAATGGGTCCGAATATTTCATCGGGTGTGCTGAATCGAGACATAAGGTAATCAAACGACTTCCCATCTTTAAATACCATCTTCAATCGACTTGCAACCATACTTTTAGCAGTACCCGGAGGCCCGAGCAGGAACATATTTTCTCCAGCCACAGCACACAATAATGCCACGGCTATTATCTGTTCCTTTTCATAGACTTCCTGCGACATCCATTCTACCAGTTGGCGAATGTGTTCCTTCGGAGTCGACGGGAAAAGTGATTTAGTTCTGACTTTCTTTGCCATAATAAAAAACGAGGTCAATTATGCTCACCGCAAAATTAGCTTCGTGATGTCACAGATTTAGATACAGGTTATCTTTTTATTATGTTTTGGTCAACAAAATCATCCGATGCTTTCATTAACTCTCTCAGCGCAGGTAGCATATACTTGTGTTGGAGCGCGAATCCGATTACAGCACCGATATTCGCTTTAATCAGGGCTGAATGAGGCGGTCCGATAAAACAGGCTATGCCGCCTAATATTCCGGGGAGTATGGCAAATTTAAGTAGAGCCAACTGCTTCTGAATTACTTTATCCATTCTCCAGTTCCTTTCCTGCGGCAAGTATCGAGACTTTTACCTCGGTGTCTTCTATACTCTCATCGGGATATACCGCCCAAATAACATAAATGCTTTCCGACAGTCCACTGACAAAATCGGTTAGCGCAGTCATTTCTTGCATAGTCAAAGGCTGCTGGCCATCTTTGTTGAAATATAGGAAAATCGAAATCTGTTCGACTGTATTGAGTATTGATGAAGTCAACGCGCCTTTAATACAGTCTACAGCTTCTGCGATACGTCCCTCACCATAGCCCGTTACTGCCTTGATGAAGGTATCCGTATGACTTTACTGTCTCGATTATTCCTTTTGTTGCCTCCCCGATGCCAATTACGCGGAAGCTGGTGGGGAGACTCATGTTGCAAAACCTATTTAATATATTATTGTCACTCATCTTCATTTTGACGATATGGTTTAATTATGTAATGCAGTGATAGCCAGTTATCAGCTATCACTGCAAAGATTTGTCAGAGAATTAGAGTATTCAAACGATTGGTTATAGTAATTTTAATGCTATTGCCGCACAAGCCTCAGCGTCACAAAGAGCATGATGATGATTTTCCATGTCATAGCCGCAAGCTGCTGCCGACAGATGGAGTTGATGACTCGGAATGTCAAGACAACGCCTGGAGGCGGCAAGAGTGCAATAAAATTCGTAACCGGGGTATTCCATACCATATTCCTCGAATACCGCCTTCAGGCAGCTTTCGTCAAAGGGCCTGTTGTGGGCCACAAGCGGCAGACCTTTGATTCTATCAGCAACTTGTGCCCACACTTCCGGGAATGTCGGCTGCCCGTCAGTGTCGTGCCGGGTGAGACCGTGAACCTCAGTAGTCCAGTATGTATAGTAATTAGGGGCGGGCTTAATAAGACTATAAAATCTATCAACTATCTCACCACCTCGCACGATTACTATACCGACGCTGCACACGCTGGAGCGTCGGCCATTGGCTGTTTCAAAGTCTATTGCTACAAAATCTTGCATTGTCAGTCGTTATTATAGAGTTCATACATATCTGAAATCCAACCCTTCATAGTCTTGCGAAGAGAAGCCGGACTTACGACCTCTATCATAGACCCAACATGGAGCAACTTCATTATGAAGTCATACGTCGGCGATAGATACAACTCAAAATCAGCATATTCGCCATAGTCCTCAATAAGTCGCTGACTATGATGAAGTGGAAGTGATTTCAGATAATATTTATGGTCTTCGTTGGCACGAATAACTATTCTATCTGGCTTGACATCGTATCCGATGACTACGCCAAATTTAGTTGCGAAATACTCTGTCGCATCAAAATCTTTTGGCAACTTGAAGAATGTTTCTGTTGGTTCTACGCTCTCCAGACGGTCAAGACCATAAATCTTTATCTCGTCTCGGTTATTGTGACCAAGCACATACCAACGGTTGTCAAACAGTTTCACACAATACGGCTCAATAGGGAAGCTGTAGCTACGCTCCTTCTTGAACGGACGATATGAGATATTCACGACTCGGTTCTCTTTCATTGCCTCCAAGATGGTAGTCAGATGATCACGACCGGAAGGAATCTCGTCAACCAATATACGTCCCTTCAAAGAGAGGTTTTCTCCGATGACGTTGCCAACGGCAAATGAATCAAGCATCCACTTTTTGAGCTTATCCTCGTCAATATCCTCCGGATTGGATATATAGTATAGATACCCGCCAACCTTCTGGCAATCAATCATTATTCCAAACTGCTCATAGATTGCATCGCGCCAGCGGTTGAATGTGGCACGGTGAAGTTCGTGTCCGTCACTGAAATCTTTATTTCGTGACCAGCGGTCGGAAAGATCCTTATGCGAAATCTTCCCGGCACGGCGAATTGTATCAATCAGCCAAGTGTATTTTTTCAGTTGGTTCATATCTATTTTGAGTTTTTCTGTCCGAAATCGGTCCTGAGTCGATAGGGTTGGGATACTAAAAAACCGCAGAATACATTGATATTCTGCGGTTTGTCTTGATTTTGTCTTGTGTTGACCGGAGAGTGTCCGGTACACATAGTGGAACTGGAGGGGATTGAACCCTCGTCCAAACGCGGAATCAATAAGCCTTCTACATGCTTAGTCTGCGAATTGATTTTTGTGTTATCACAGGCTCGCGACAACCAATAATAACCTTAGTTCCTAAATCTCGGAATTACGCCGGAACAACATAATTCCTATTTCCGAATTTCTCTGCACCTCCTTGTCCAAACGTCTCGGAACCAGGCAATGGGGAGATGTCTCGTTCACCTCACTTTGAGGCAAATAAAGGAACCCTACTGTACTTCAGGTTACGCAGCGAGAGCGTAATTGTTATTTTCGCCAATTATAGTTCGACGATCTTGCGATTATAGAGCTTGAACGCCAAAGCTCTGCATGCTTACCTACCGCTTCTACACGCTGTCAAAGCCAATCAGTCCCATAAAATCTCATGGTTTGCAAATATATAAAATTAAAACGGCATACAGATGATGCCTGTATGCCGTTTTAATTTTATATAATTATTATTAACACAATTTAACTCCAAATGACAGCCGGAGCTAAATTCCTTCAATCTTCCCGCTTATTTCAATCTCCAACATATTCTATCTTTACTACTACCTTGCGGCTCTTTTCTTCCGCCCCATCATCTCTAACAGAAGGCTGATGAAGGTCTGAAGGAAAAAAGAGAAAGAATGACTCTGGTCCTGCTTTATAATATGATATATCATCTGATGTCCAGAACGCCACCTCGCGAGCGGGGTTATATTCCATCAATACTTCAGGATTTTTCGCAAGTCCCATCAGTTCATTTCCTTGAAGCGTGTATTGAAGATCTATAAATCTGCGGTGACTCTCCACTTTCACATTCTCTGCAAGACGTGGCACATACTCGCTTATTGTCACCCAGCATCTGCCCTTCACTATGTCGTGGTTTCCGATAGCAAGCGCATTAAGATCCGTTTTGGCAAGAAATCCGAACATAGCATCCCATAGTTCTCTGTTTTTTTCATACTGCGACTTGAATTCATCAATATTCACGGAAACATCCGGATCAACGTTGAATCCATTTCTCCATATCCCGCTCTCAATCCAATCTTTAGCATCGAGGTTATCCTCTCCCCGGGAAAAGACACTGTTAGAAGCTATAAGCATAAACAATAAAATTAATTTAAAAATTCCAGTTTTCATATCTTTCAATTGACAATAAATGAGAATCTGTCATATGACTCATTACGCCATGCCAGATGCTTTGTCTGTCCTGAAGCACCAAAAAGCGGCGAGTATGTGCGAACTTCCACTGTCTTGCCGTCAGGCATGAATTCAAGCAGACGAAGAAAGCCCTCTCCGCCGTTGCCGCTCATTCCTCCGCCGATGCCCTGGCAGTTGAACATCATCTGGTGAACATCGCGTCCTGCTGAATTCTTATCAGTTCTGAATCCGGTGGTGTAGTCATATCGCTCATTGGGAACAGCATAATGTCCGCAGAGAACCATCACTATATTCTTTGCCGGATATACAAGTTTCTGCCATATCTGCTCTCCGGAATTTACATCCTGAAGTTTGTATCCCACAGACTCATAGCGACGTGCATCATAACCGGTAATATAAGCATGTGTCAGCAATATCACCTTATGGTCCTTGAAGCGCTCGGAGTCAACAAGATTCTTCGCCCACTCTATGACTTCGTCACGCGGAGCAAACTCAAGAGCCACTATCAGAATCTTACCCCATGCAGAATCGGAAATCTCCATTGCCGCATTCTCAAGAGTCTGCTGACCGTTGCGGTTTATTGTAGTCGCCACAAGCGTCTTGTCCCATTGCGTGAAATTACGGCTTACATTAAAGAATTCGGGGAAACGGGTCATGGAGTTTTCAGCACGCAGATAACCATAGTCATGATTGCCCGTGCAGATCAAATATGGCACACGATTGTCGAGTCGCGCGAACTCCCGCGATACGAAATCCCACTGCATCTCACTCGGAAGATTTCCAAACCGGGGAAACGGAGGCACGATATTTTCGTTTTGGTCTACAAGGTCGCCGGTGCAAAGAACCGCCTTCACATTCAAAGTGTCAAGATGATGCTGAGTCCATGCCATCATCATGTCGAATATTGGTTGATTATAATCGAACTTCGTATAACTCTGAGGATCTCCGAGTAGAACGATATTGAACGAGTTGTCATTCAATGGACCCTGTCTGTTGTGGTCAACCTGAGCGAAAGTCGTGACAGATGAGACCACAGCTAACAAAAATATACATAACTTTTTCATGGTTCTGTTGAAAATTTATAAATACATGTCTGAGAATATACGTTGCCCGGCAGAAGCTCTACCGATGGGAAATGAAGATTATTGGGTGCATCTGGAAAACACTGGGTTTCAAGGCACAGCGCACAGCGATGTGTATAAACGGCATCATCCATACCCACCACACCATCCAGATAATTACCCGTATACATGACAATTCCGATTTCTGAGGTAATCACATCCATCACACGTCCAGTATGCAGGCTTTTAAGTCTCGCGGCATGTGTAAGTTCCTTATGCTCACGCTTCCTCAAAACGAAAACATGATCATATCCTTTACCATACTGAAGCTGGATATGATTCTCTCCTATTCTCTCTCCTATCGTTCGCATCTTGCGAAAATCGAATGGCGTACCCTCGACCCTGAGAATTTCTCCTGTATGGTTGGTATTGACATCTGTCGGAAGATAAAGATCGGAATCTATCTCAATCTGATGGTTCTCGATCGAAGACATAGGTTTCTTTATACCATCAAGATTGAAATAGCCGTGATGTGTCGGACAAAACAACGTAGGAGAATCAGCAGTCGCATGGTAATCTATACGCAACGCGTTGTCATCCGTAACTGTAAACGTAACGGAAATATCCATATTTCCGGGAAATCCCGCCTCTCCGTCTTTATATCTGTAACTGAGACAGACTGAATTCTCCGCTGACTGCTCAGCTTCCCATATAACAGTATGGAATCCTGCAGCTCCTGAATGCAATGTGTTAGGCACCGAATTAAGAGGCAATGCGAAATCTTTCCCCTTCACTCGGAATTTTCCGTCAAGAATACGACCCGCCACAGGACCTATCAAAGCACCGATATACCAGTCTCTTGCAAGTATTCTCGCCATCTCAAGCGAATCCGCTCCCAGAACCACATTGTCCATATTTCCGTCACGATCCGGAACCATGACAGACAATACGATTCCTCCAAGATTGGTAAGACACACCTCCATTCCTGTCTCATTACGCAACACATAGAGTCTGGTAGAACATCCATCGAATTCCGATCTGAAATCCTCATGACGTAATCCGGAAAGAGTTTCTTTTGTCATCTCCATCATGCCTCGGGATATTCAGTACATAACAGATGCTCAGGAGCCTCGTCTTCTTCGATCCTTGGAAACCTCCCCTTGGGAACAAGGAAACGGTTGTCGGCAGCATCGTCATTGGTAGTGGAAACCTCACCCACAAGGCAATCTCCTCCCTCACCCCAGAATTTATGATAGAGATAGGGCACATAAGTAATGCTGTGACCGGGTTCTATCCTGACTGTCTCTCCGGGAGCTACACGCGTTTTAACACCATCAATAGAAACCTCGATCTCCTTATCCGTAAGCTGTTCGGTCTCTCGGTCTGCCATCCAGAGTTTCATGCACAAAGTGCCTCCGCCTCGATTTATGATGTCTTCAGTCTTGAGCCAATGGAAATGTTCGGGTGTAACCTGATTCTCCTTTACCACCATGATTTTCTCGCAATATGGTTTAGGATAACGCCCGTCACCATGTTTACCGTTACGGATAGTTATCAGCGTCAAACCTATGTTGTCGAAATCTCCCCAGCCGAAATCCGTAAGATCCCAGCCAAGAGAACAATCGCGTATCTCATCGCATTCCTCACCTTTTGATTTCCATTCATCAGGAGTCCAGTAAACCCACTGCGGAAGATAAAAATTAAGTTTCGCCATGAGAGCCTTCGCCTCAGCTATGTTTTTGTTTATTTCACTACGTTTCATAATTTATAATCTATTGGTTAAGGGTCTTAAAATCATTTCAATACCTATCCTTAAGAAGATCAGCTATAGGAATAGCCTGGAACTGAATATCAGCCTGACTTCCTTCATAGAATATACCTATTGTCTCGTTGTCGATAGAAGTCATGCAGGAATATCCTGCCCCCCATTCTCCGTCAAGCAGCATCCAGTATTCCTCCGGCCATGTTTCCCCGTCATCGAAACTCACTTTTATAGTGTGATGGATTCTACGGTCCGTATCAGAAGGATTAGAGAAAAGCAACACATGCCTTTCAGTACCGTTCCGTTTATAGTCATGCCGATACAAGGATCCTTGACATGCCGGTTCCACAAGTGCTTTTCTTGAAGTCGGATGCTCCGTCCAGGTCTTACCCATGTCTTTTGTCACAGCAATGGCGCGACCGTTACCGGTCTTTAGCCTACGGTTAGCCCTATGGCGCGCATTAAGCATCAGAGAACCGTCAGACAGTTCCACCACCTGACATTCATTGGTATTGAACGTGGCGGGACTGCCGCAGGTCCATGTCTTTCCATGGTCGCCGGAATATATTATAGTGGAATAAGCTCCACCTGCGCTGTCTCTGCCCTCCGCCGGAAAAACAAGAGTTCCGTCTTTCATCACAATACCTCTGCCAGGAGCCGGAGCAAGCAGCCAATGTGCACTATCTTTCACTTGACGCGTGATATTCACAGGCTCGCTCCATGTCTGCCCATCGTCATGGCTCTTTGAAATGAGAAACTGCGAACTCCTCTTTATGTCATATCCGGGTTGTGAGCCGCACGACCTCCATTGGTGGTTCCATACGGTAGATGTATCTGTCAGATTCTCCACCCACTTGCCATCTTTCGGGTCAAGGATTCCATGCATCCACAAACCTGTTGCATATACCACGTCCTCTTTAGGATCATACAGCACGGAGCCATCGCTTACACCATTGTAACGTTCCGGAAGTCCGCCATATTCGCCCATGTCTATTGCCTTTATCACCGGTCCCCATGTGCGTCCGCCGTCGGTGGAACGGTTGATCACTATGTCAATATCCCCCTGCAGGTCATCATCTCTTTCATTGCGAGCATCATACAAGGCAATAAGAGTTCCCTTTGAGGTTGTTTCCAACCCCGGGATACGCGAAGTGTGTATGCCATCCTGACCGGGGTTGCGCACAGCCACGCCGATTCGTCTTGTAACTGGAACGAAATTCACTGGTATTGCCATTCCGTCTGAGGCTTTTACCTCCAATGCTGAAACAACGAGCTTCGCTTTCGGAGAAAATGCTGATTTATCAAGATTCACAGTCACCCAGCACTCAATAGTATCTGACATCGCCTTATATCCGGGACTGAAGTGTATTGTCCTGCCCGCAGGCTGCGCTACCGACAGCATGCGACCGGGGTCTTTTCTACCATACTGATCTTTTCTTGTACCGGTAAAGAGAGAGGCAGACCTCACTCCCTTTCCCGGAAGTGATGACCCTTTCAGTGAAACCTTGATTTCATTAAGACACCATGGTTTGTCACCATTGCCGACAACACGAAAATGCAAAACCGGACTATATTCCTTATGTGTCAGCACCGGAACGTCAAGTGCCAGCATCTCTACCGTGGTTCCCCCGGCGGAGCCCGGAGGCACCGCCAGAGAGATTACAGACCACAGTGTGACCAACAGCGTTTTTTTACGGATCTTTCCCATTATTTAGAAGCTTCTGTTTATTTATAACCTTCTGTCTGTTCTATTCTTGGGTTTGTCGTTATGCAGACATTCGCCACCGGCCACAAAGTGACGTTTTTCTCGCCCTCGCGACCTACAAGTGTGGAAATCAGTTCAAACTCAGTGTTTGTGCGCAGATACAGCCACCACATCTTCCCTTCTGCAACAAACTCCATCTTTGACTCGTTTATGATTGCCTCTGTCACGCCGCGTTTGTCGAGATTCTTATAATACTCGTCAATGCCGCGTGCACGCTTTGCCACCTCATTCAAAGCGGCTGTTGCCGTTGCGATGTCATCCATCCCGTTTGCAGCTTCCGCCTTGAGCAGATATGCCTCTGCCAGACGATAAAGCGGCATGTCATTGTCAAAGACACGGGTATTGCTTTCCCACGACCCTTTGAACTTGATTATGATTCTGTCTACAAGTACCGACTGGGTAATAAACGGTTCTGTGTATATTCTGAGACTTGCCGCCCCTCTGACATCATCAGGATCGCTCAGAAGGAAATCACGGTACTCGTCTGTGACAACAACATACTGCGCATGAGATCCGGTCGGCACATAATCCGGACCGAAGCCGTTTGCTTCAAGACGGGTCGCATCGTTACGCGGAGCAAGATAATAGGAATATGAATTGGGAGAAGAACCTGCCGTTACATTCTCACCCACAGTAAAGGGGAAAGTAAGTATGAATTCGTTGTTGTTCTCATTGTCGGTTCTGAAAATATCCGCCCATTTCGGCAACAGTTCATATCCCGCTCCGATCACATCATTCGCGGCGGCAAGAGCTGTGGCATAACTGTCACGACCGCCTCCAAGACGAGAAGCTTTCCAAAGATAATAATCCGCCTTAAGCATATTGATAGCCGCAGGTGACGCCTGATGCAGTTTCTTTCCCGGAGGCATGAGTCGCAAAGCCTCAGTTATGTCGGACTCTATAAGAGCAAACAGCTGTGCCACAGGTGTGCGTGTCGGATACATATCTTCCTGGCGTTCTGACTCAAAACCTCTGGTAAGAAGAGGAGCGTCACCCCAGGTTCTTGCTATATAATAATAACACAATGCCCGTACAAAATACGCATTGGCAAGAGCCTCATCACGATCTGCCGACTTGACAAACGTAATGTCCGGCACATGTCGCAATATAAGGTTTGCAGCATTTACAGTCTGATAAAGGCTGTTCCAGTTCGTGCCCGCATCGTCCATCATGATAACATTCGTTCCCACTCTGTTGAAGAACGCGTCATTGACATTACCTGATTTATACAGATTTGATCTCAGTTCTCCCCAGACCACCATACCATCTGCCATTGTTGAACGAAGAAGAGTATAGAGTCCGTTGACTGCCGTCTCGGCATCACTCTCCTCGTTCCACATAGAACGGGAAGTAAGCTGACTTGGCTGCGTAACATTCAAATCATCGTGACACGCGGTAAGACCGCATGTTGCGCATATCAGAAGCGCGCCTGAAATTATTCTCGTTTTCATAATTATTCTTTTAAATGGCAATTAGAATGATACTTTCACACTGAAGGAGAACTTTCTGATCGGGGGATAGTTGTTGGTACCCGAATAAGAGTCAGTGGTTCCCACCTCAGGCGACATTCCTATTACGTTGGTAAAATAATGGAGATTATTGCCGGCAAATGTGAAACGCACATCCTGCATTCCTGCCTTCTTGATAAGCTTCTTGGGCATCTGATAGCTCAGCGATACTTCTCGCAGACACAGATAATCGGCTTTCTGACAGAATATGTCTGAATTGGGACGATAGTTTTTGTTAAGCTCGTCAGAGTCATTGCCGGAGAAACGGGCATATTTAGCTTTTGCGGGATCATCTCCGACATTCCATGCCTTCAATACCTCCGAAGGAATAGAAGTGTTACCGTTCATAAAGTTACACATCTGACGCTGCAGGAAGCCGTTACAAACTGAATGACCGAGTGCAAAATCGAAGAACACATTCAGAGTGAAACCTTTATATGACAATGTGTTGCTGAGACCTCCCGTAGTCGTCGGGATAGTATTTCCAAGCTCATACATATCGTTGCCGTTGATGATGCCGTCTCCGTTAAGGTCACACCATTCATAATCACCGATCGTCTTCTTGCCGGTACCGAGGCGAGTTCCTGTCGTCCAGTCCCATCCTTTGGATGAAGCGTCATAATGTGCGTTCTTCGCCTGTTCAGGGGTCGTGATGATATAAGCATGCTTATAGCCATAGATTCTACCGAGAGGCTCACCTTCGGCGGTACCGCCGAATTCATATATGGAGCCGTCAGCCATAGTGACTTTATATCCCCCCTGACGGTTTTTATCGCGCTTGTTCTCACCTTCTTCTTCAGGCAGTTTCAGCACTTTGTTTTTCACATAAGTTATAGTGAATTTAGACTCCCATGTAAAATCATTGGTAACTATGTTTCTTGTGTTGAGTTCGAGGTCGAATCCGTGGAATCGCACTTTGCCGAGGTTTGTAAGAACCGAGCCGAAACCGGAAGTATTGGGAAGTGTGCGGGTAGTGATGAGATTGTCTGTAATTTTGTTGAAGTAATCGACATTCAATGCGATTCTGTCGTTAAGCACCGAGAAATCGAATCCGACGTCAAGCTGTGTTGTCTTTTCCCATTTCAGAGTTGGATTCGGCATTGCTGAAGTTATTACAGCCGGTTGTCCGTCATAGCTTGTAGTGACTGAGTAAAGTCCGAATGCATCATAATACCCTACAGAATTATTACCGGTCTGACCATAGCTGACGCGCCATTTAAGATTGTTGATCCACTCGATCGGCTGCATGAAATCCTCGGCGTGCATAGCCCACCCTGCCGATGCTCCGGGGAAGAATCCCCACTGGTTGCCTTCTGCGAATCTTGACGACCCGTCTTCGCGGAATGTCAGCGTAAGCATGTATTTCTTCATGTAATCATAATTGATTCGCCCGAAATATCCGATATTGATATCCTTCTGTTTGGTGGAAGTAGCAGCGGTATAGGTGGAACCTGCGTTAAGCGTGGGAATTTTGTCGGTCGCATGTCCCTGGGATTTGGCATAGAGATAGCGATAGTCGTACCTCTGATATGAATATCCCACCATTGCGCTCAGAGAATGATTGTCGGCAAAAGTGCGGGAATAATTCGTATACGCCTCGAGTTTCATACGCTGTATGTCGGTGTTGCTTGCATCCGCCCAGCGTGTGCCGTTAAGTGGATCAGCTCTGTGGAATGCATCCGTAGAACTGCTTTGTGTGAAGAATGACGCGGAACCAACGATATGCCACATTTTCAACGGTTCCCAGTCAAGAGTCCCCACAAGACCTGTACGGTTAACCTTGTTGCTGTTGTCATTATAATAACTGTAGAATGTTGGATTGGGAGATGTAGCGTTTGGTCCCGGCGTAGGAGTTCCGAACCATTGGTCATCGCTTACATATGTCCTGCGCTGGGTTGACGGAGTCATAAGTCCTCTGGAAATCACCTGATATTGACTTGCATATGCCTCCGTATTTGTCTGGCTGTAGTCTATAGCTGACGTGAACTTAAGATTCTTACGTATTTTGGCAACCACGTTAGCTCTGGCACTGAATCTGTTGAACCCTGTTCCGACACCGACACCGCTGTCCTTAGTGTAACCGATAGAGCCTACGTAATTGAGCAAATCATTTCCTCCGTCAACTCCCAGATAATAGTTCTGCCAGAATGCCGGACGGAAACATTCTCTCGACCAGTCGTTGTCTTCAAAAACAAGGGTTTTGGAAGGATCCAGCGGGTCAACACAAGACTTCCATCCTGCAGGCACAGATTCTCCCGGCTGCAGATAGCGTGTGGAATAAATTGAAGCGGATGTGTTTCCTGCCGAATAAGCGTAGCCATCGTCAAAATTCTTGTTAGGAGAAGGTCCCGTCGACCAACGGTCTCGCATCAATGGAACAGCGACCTCTGCCGGCAGATAATCTATCATTCGCTCAACATCCTCATGAGCGAATGAAGCCTCGAATGTGATTCTCATACGTCCGGGGGCGCCTTTTTTGGTAGTGATAAGCACGACACCGTTGGAAGCCCTTGAACCGTAAATTGCAGAAGAAGCTGCATCTTTCAGAACTTCAATTGATTCTATATCATTGGGATTGATACCCTCCATGCTACGTTCGATACCGTCAACAAGAATGAGAGGCTCGTTATTCTGGGATATTGAAGAACCGCCTCTTACGATAAAGGTTGCCTCTGCGCCAGGTGAATTGTTTGCATTGTAAACACGCACACCGGCAATCTTCCCTTTAAGACCCTCGCCTGCCGTGTTTATAGGAGAGCCTTCGAGAGTGGAACCGTTGACAGATGCTATTGAAGATGTCACGGTGCGCTTTGACTGAGTTCCGTAACCTACAACAATAACCTCGTCAAGCGAGTCCTGTGAGATTTCAAGCTTCACCTCAAGAGATTTCTGACCTGCTATTTTTACACTTTTTGTGGCATAACCCACATATGAGAACACAAGCGTCTCCCCGTTTGAGACCTGAATATTGAAGATGCCGTTCACATCTGTGGTCCCACCCCTTTGGGTTCCTTTAACAAGAATCGAGACTCCCGGCAAAGTCTCGCCGGTTTCATCAAGCACCACACCTTCCAGGTTGTACGGTTCTGCCATTGCGGCAATCGGGAACGATAATAGACAGCATAATATGACATATAAATACTTTTTCATAATATAAATGATTTTAAGGCGACAAAAGATCTGTCGCATTCGTGACAGCTATAGTTTTTCGTTGTCAAGGGGAGCGTGTGTCTACTCCGCCCAAGATCAGACCGCGGTGTATTTGAAAAAATCGGTCTTTTCGAGTTCTTCACGAGTCTTGGCAAGTTCCGTCTCGGAACAAGGTGCAATCGGCAATCTGCACGGACCGCAGTCAAATCCGGCAAGTTTCATGAAAATCTTGCCGGCACGTGTGCCTCCGCCGTGCTTAACAAGCACATCCACTATATCAACTGCCTTTTTAGACATTCTTCGGGCTTCGTCAAGATTTCCCGACTCCATGGCATCCAGAATGCCCTGATAGATTCCGGGAATGTAATTGTAAGTGCTTCCCACAGCACCTTTGCATCCGCATGCCACACCTGCAAGCAGAATCTCGTCAAACCCGTTTAGCACTTCGAATTCACCATCGTTGAGATTTATGCACTGCTGCATCTCCATGAGATTGTTGTGTGTGAACTTAACTCCGGCAAGTGTGGGAATATCTTTTTTACCCTCTGCGAGAAACTCATGCACGGGCAGTGACACACCTGTTATCGAAGGCATATTGTAATAGAAGAAAGGGAGTTCAAGTGCAGCCGCGGCTACCGGCTTGAAAAAGCCGACAAGATCTTTGACAGAGGCTGGTTTGAAGAAGCCCGGTGCCATTGCCGCAATCATGTCTGCTCCTACAGAAGCGGCATGAGCGGCAAGTTCCACGCAGTCGGGCTGTGACATTCCGCCGACATGCACTATTACTTTGAACCGCCCTTTCGCGGCATTAGTCCATGCCTCTGCAATGTTTTTACGCTCTTCAAGAGTAAGCGAGACGCTTTCTCCCGATGTCCCGCAGATGAAAACTCCCTTGAGGCATCCTTTTGCCGCAATGAAATCTGCATAGGCAGGAATCGCTTCAGTCTTGATCGTGTAGTCTTCGTTCATCGGTGTGAACGGAGCTGCGATTAATCCTTGTAATAATGGTTCCTTCATATGTTGTTATTGTTTGAAGTGATTGTTCTTTTGTTTGAATCGGGGAAGAGGTAACTTGCTGCATATCCGACCACAAAGCAGGATACAAAACCCGATGCCGTATAGAGAAGAAGGTGAAGAGTATGGAATCTCGCAACGAAAATCTGTACCAGTATGCTAACCACGATTCCTATTATCGCCCCTCCTGAATTTGCCCTTCTTGTAAGCATTCCAAGCATGAAAAGACCACCCATAGAACCGAGAATTAGTCCTAATATCTTCTGGAATTCATCCCAGAGCGACGCTATATTCCATGTTGCCATCAGAAACGCGAACGCAAGACTTATGAGACCTGTAACGCAGGTCGCAAACCTGGCTGCCCGCAAAGACCCTGCCCCGCGCCGTGTTATCCGAGGATAAATATCCACTATATACGCGGTTGCCGCCGAATTCATACTGCCGGAAAGTGTCGACATCGCTGCTGCAAAAATACCTGAAATCAGCAATCCTGTCACCCCCGCCGGGAGTTCCGTGAAAATATACCAGGGGAATACGGCATCTGCGGAATTGATGCTTATGCTCAGTGACTCGGGGAATGTCTTGTAATATGCATATAGTAAAGATCCTATCAAAAAGAATATTATTGTGGCAGGGATTGTAAGCAACGCGTTGGTCCACACACTCTTTTTTGCAGCCGACTGAGAAGGTGTTGTCAGATATCTCTGCACCATACTCTGATCGGTGCCGTAAGTCGTAAGATTTGTGAAAAAAGCCGCTATAAGCACCGTCCACATTGTCGAGTCCTGAAGATCAAAGCCGGTGGAACCGAGACTGAATTTACCGTCAGCGGCTGAAATCGAAATCGCTTCAGCAAAACCGCCGGGAATTGACATTGTGATATATCCCACAGCAAAAAGAGCTCCTCCGAGAAGTATAATGACCTGTATGGCATCAGTCCATACGACAGCCTCGATTCCCCCTGTCATGGTATAGAGTATGCTGCAAAGACCCATTATTCCGATGCACAGGAATATGTCTATGCCCGTAACCACATTAAGAGCAATCGATGGAAGAAACAATACTACTCCCATTCTTCCTACCTGAAAAACAATAAACGCCACACTGCATAATACCCTTATCGCAGCATTAAAACGGATTTCAAGATACTGATAGGCAGTCGTTATGTTAAGCTTCCTGAAATAAGGTATGAATACGAACACAATCACTGGTGCCACAAGAACAATTCCGACATTAAACAGTCCGTAACTCCAGTCTGTGGAGAACGCCTTGGCTGGAATAGCCATAAATGTTATGGCACTCAATGCTGTTCCGAAAAGACTGAGACCGGCAGCCCACCAGGGAATACGCCCTCCTCCTTTGAAATAGTCATTGGTGTTCTTCTGCCTACGCGCAAAATAAAAACCTATTCCGGCAAGCACAAGGAAATACAATGCTATTACAACCCAGTTGATTACTCCCAAGCTACGTTCCGGATGCAATATATTACCCTGAACAAGTACCGGTTTGCCGTCTGTGCCGACACATATTACTGTCATGTACGATCCTTCGGCACGCACGAAGGAAAATATTCTGTCAATCCCCGCTGTCACCGGCTCGGCATCTGTGATTGTCGATGTGATTGTATGGAAACGGTACAATACCATCCCACCTTTGTCATCTTTTCCTACCAATAGAAGATGATTTGCGCCAGAAGGCATTGCTGCGGATATATTCTCAGGGAAGACACATGGAATCCTGACCCACCGCCTTAAGATTAAATCATAACTGTATCCATCTGTAAGAGCGGTTGAATCAGCACCACTTATACCTCCTATTACGTAAAGCGAAGGATTTGTTCCGTTGCTCTGCACTGCGGCAGCGGCGTAACCGCGGGGAACTCCGGGAATAACGGCTGCCCTCTTCCATCCTTTGTCTGGAGATGCGGTATTCAGTAAATAAACCACCGAAGAGGTCCCCTCTGTCGGCAATCCGGAAACAATTGCCTCTCCCCCGTAGACTGTGCCGAAGGGAGCACCCTTCAATCCTTCCAAAACGGGCCATATTTCAACGTCCTCTTTATTTTCATATGAAATAAACTCGACCCTGCTGCCCCGGTTGTCTCCGGCACCCACATAAATCAACCCGTTGTCGGCACCAATAAGAGCATCGGAGTCATAAGACAGTGATAAATCCGCCTTAAGACACAGACTCTCTTTCACCTTTTCATTGCCGCTCCACCGGATTGATTCCTGTTGTTTTGCCGGAGACGCAGGGATGGCAGCTGTCAAAAATACAGCAAGTACATATATATGTTTCATTAAATCCTTCATGACAAGTTGTTAGGTAAGTGTTGAAAATTGACTTAGAGCGTGCTTACGGTCTCTATTCCGCACTAAAATAATCCGATCTGTAATTACTGCTATCATAACCGCTATTATTATTACGTATCAGCTCCTTATACACAAAGAAATGCTGGTCGATTGCCTTGCGGTAACCATTCTCGTCACCCGCTTTGAGATACCGCAAAAGATCCTGGTGCGTAACCAGTTCGCCTCTCTCCTGAAGACCGCTGTTAATTTCCGAGACATATGTTTTCAGATTGGATTTCACAAATTCCATCACCGGATATATGATCTCCTGGAACTGACTGATTGTGGAATTGCGTGTGATTTCATATAACTTCGAGTGAAAACGATGCTCAGAAATGTTGGCATATATATTGTCGCCGAGAGCGATTTCCATATAAACAGACTCTTCAAGATCCTTAATATCGGCAGGTGTGATGTTCTCAAAAATATATCCTGTTATCCCGACCTCAAGTGCCACTCGGAAACCCAAAAGATTTACAAGTGACTTCTCGCTCATCAGATTCGGTCGTATCGCACGCTTCATCCCCCCGAAAATAGACGGTTCTTTCAAAACCATGCCGCGTCTCGTTCGGCTTTCAACTATCCCAAGCATCTTTAACCGGCTGAGAGCTTCCCTGACTACACTTCGCGTCACTCCCAATGATACTGCCAGCTCATGTTCCGACGGCAACTTGTCGCCAAGCTTGAAATCATGCTCGCTGAGATATGACAGAACCCTGTCTTCAACATGATCCACAAGTGTTATAGCAGTGTTATTAAGTCTGAGTTGTTCCATGATTATAATATTTATCTGATTTGTCCGACAAATCAAGTCAAACATTTTGGAGGAATGTTTCCCTCCGCATCTTAGAGAGTGTTTGGATTTAAATTTCATTCCCCCGAAAATATCACTTCACGTGAATGAAAAGTATTGACTCCAAAGTATCTTACATAAGTAAGTGTTGGAAATTAGCTTATATTAAATTTTAGGAGATTTTGAGATGATTTCATGATTCCGAAGAAGGAGCATAGCGGGCTATGCGACTGATGAGAAATCTTGAAAGCATCCAAAAGATTCAAAATTTAAATAAGCACGGCATTTACTTATTATAAACTAATTTTCAATACTTACTTATAATTAATGTTTAATTCAAACACTCTTTTAAGGTTTCAAAATATTCTTTTCGGCGGTAAATATATAGCATTTTTTTATAATGCGCAACAATTTTTAGAAAAATTTTTAAATACTATTAAAATAATTAAAAAAACGAACATAATGTAACAGAAAGCGGCAATCATGTAGATACACGATTGCCGCTTTTTTCCAATATCGATATTATTATTTCTTCATTTCCTTAGCCCAGGAATCTTTCAGTCCGATTGTCTTGTTAAAGACGGGATGACCAGGTGTGGAATCTTTGTCTACAACGTAATATCCGAGACGCTGGAACTGATAATTGTCGCCAGCCTTGATCCTTTCCGCAAGCCAGGGCTCAATCTTGGCATTACTCCTTATCTTCAGTGAGTCCGGATTAAGGAGATCTCGGAAGTCTCCTTCTTCAGCACTCGGATTCTCGACTGTGAATAGTCTGTCATAATCCCGGATTTCCGCAGTAGTGGCAGTCGGCACCGATACCCAATGCAAGGTGCCTTTCACCTTGCGGTCGCTGCCGGGAAGTCCGCTGCGGGTGTCTGGATCATATGTGGCATATATCTCTTCTATCTCGCCTTCATCGTTCTTTTTAATTCCGGTGCATTTGATTATATACGCCCCTTTGAGTCTCACTTCCTTATCAGGCGACAGGCGGAAGAATTTCTTCGGAGGATTCTCCATAAAATCTTCACGTTCTATCCACAACTCGCGGCTGAATGGCATTTCATGAGTGCCTTCAGCGGGATTCTCCGGATTGTTGTCCATTGCCATATACTCCGTCTTGTCTTCCGGATAATTCGTAAGAACGAGCTTAACAGGATTTTGAATCACACTTACACGCGTGGCTGTCTTATTCAGATCTTCTCTTACTGAGTGTTCGAGTAGCTCTATATGATTCAGAGCCTCATATTTGGTATAACCGATTCTCTTTACAAAATCCTTTATTGAAGAAGGTGTGTAACCTCTGCGGCGCAACCCTCGGAGTGTCGGCATGCGAGGATCGTCCCAACCGCTCACAAGACCTTCTTTTACCAATTGAAGGAGTTTGCGCTTGCTCATAACAGTATAAGTCAGGTTCAGTCGGTTGAACTCAATCTGACGCGGACAATATGAATCATCGGCGAGTTCCTTGACAAAATATTCATAAAGCGGACGGTGAGGCACAAACTCAAGTGTACATATCGAATGAGTCACCCCTTCGAAATAATCACTCTGTCCATGAGCGAAATCATACATGGGATATACCTTCCACTTGTCGCCGGTGCGCCAATGGGGAGTCTTTATGATACGATACATGATCGGATCGCGGAAATGCATGTTGTCGCTTGCCATGTCTATTTTTGCGCGAAGCACCATAGCCCCTTCATCGAATTCTCCGGCATTCATTTTTTCAAACAATGAGAGATTCTCCTCTACCGGGCGATCGCGGTAAGGACTGTTTGTACCGGGCGTTGTCGGGGTGCCTTTCTGGGCTGCGATCTGCTCGCTGGTCTGCTCGTCGACATATGCCTTCCCCTCCTTGATAAGACGCACTGCGAGATCATAAAGCTGAGGGAAATAATCACTGGCATAATAAAGACGGTCTTCCCAGTCGTAACCCAGCCAGTGTATGTCTTCCTTGATTGCCTCTACATATTCGGTATCCTCTTTCTGGGGATTAGTGTCATCAAAACGAAGATTGCAGGTACCCCCGAATTTCTCGGCAGCACCGAAATCCATGATAAACGCCTTTGCATGTCCGATATGCAGATAGCCGTTGGGCTCCGGAGGGAAACGGGTATTGAGTCGTCCACCATTCTTGCCAGCCTCAAGGTCTGCCTTGATTTCCTGCTCTATAAAATTGAGACCGCCCTCTGCTACGGCTTCCTCTTCCTTTATGATTTCTTTCATAATACTATTCTGATAGTCAATTTTCCAAAATACAAAATTATAAAAAAACTTTTATAACTGACATATGCAAACGGCTTTTGTAATAAAAAAAATCGGGTTCCGATAAGAATTCGGAACCCGTGATACCTGCGGAAGTTTCAGTTGACACTCATTGTTGAGAATGCCGTGCCTGACAAGGTGGCATACGTTCTTGCGAACTGACGTAGAAAACAGAGTGTCGACTTCCTCGGAGTCGGAACCACATTGACATTGCGGTCCACATCTGCAGTAAAGTGGGAATCGTGCGTCATAGGCAAATAATTTTAAACAAACTCACCTATATAACGCTCCTGACTCCTCATTTATTATCGGATTTCCTCAAATTTACGCCATATTCTGGCTAAAGAGTCAGAATTATATCCTTCTCGGCTGCGATTCTGCGGAGATTCAGTATTGCATAGCGCATCCTGCCTAATGCTGTGTTGATACTGACACCGGTAGTCTCGGCTATTTCTTTGAAACTTAATCCTTGGTAATACCTCATGACAAGCACCTCCCGCTGAAGAGATGGCAGCTCCTCTATAAGATATTTTACATCTTCTCGGATCTGTTCGGATATGATGACATCCTCGATGGTTTCCTCACACAGCTCTTTCCTGTTGAGAACATCAACGTCATCAAGATCCGCGCTCTGCAGATTCTCCGATTTCTCCTGCCTGTAATAATCTATGATAAGATTGTGCGCGATACGCGAAATCCACGCAGGAAATTTTCCGTTTTCAGTGTATCTGCCTTGCCTTATTGTCTGAATTGCCTTGACAAAGGTTTCCTGAAATATATCATTGGCTATATCCTCATTCTTTATTATCCTGAGAATATAATTGAAAATGCGATCCTGATGACTCTTAAGAAGCACATCGAATGCTTCATTGCATCCGGATGCATAAGCCTTTACCAACTGTTCGTCGGTCATGCCTGAAAAGTTTGCCATTTATGATGTCGGTTGGTTTGGTAAATATTTTCTATAGGCAATAAGGATTTATAGGGTTCACTACACTCCATTCACTACTCACTACCTTTATGGATACAAAGATAAGACGGATTTGGTGCAAAAACAAACAATTTGCGTGTTTTTAACATTAAATATTGTTAATCGCACAATAAAGAGGCCGGATATCCGCTATACCTGTTTTTTCATGCGAAGTGCCGTCCATCCGGACTCTGACACGAGCCGCGACACTTCTATTAAGCCGTATTTAAGACATTCAGACTCTATGATCTCTACATCCTGCTCATAGAATCCGCTCAACAGCATCTCTCCTCCGGCTTTTAACGCAGCTGAATAACGGTCAAGATCTCCGAGAATTATGTTGCGGTTTATGTTCGCGAAAAAGAAATCTGCCGGGCATACACCTGCAAGCGAACCCGCATCGCCATGTATAAGATTTATATCCACCTTGTTCAGCGAGGCATGTTCAACAGCGTTAAGATATGCCGGTTCATCTATTTCGATTCCTGTCACAACGCTCGCACCGCGCATCTTGGCAAGAATCGACAATATTCCTGTTCCTGCTCCCATATCTATGACGTTCTTGTCTTTGATCGGCAGCTCAAGAATCAGCCGCATCATCTGCGATGTGGTGTCATGATGCCCCGTACCGAAAGCCATCTTGGGGTCTATCACTATATCATATTCCGCCTCCGGCACATCTTTATGAAATGTGGAATGCACCGCTACCCGGTCACCGATAACTATAGGTTTGAAATAATTCTTCTCCCATTCGGCATTCCAGTCCTCCCCTTTTATGAACTGCGTGGATATTGCAAAACTCGTTGATATTGGAAAGTCATCGAGAGCTTCTTCCGCAAGACTGCGGGGATCTCCTGCCGAGGCACGGACATAAGCAGTCAGACCATACGGATCCGGTTCAAAACTTTCAAACCCCGCATCCGCCAGAAACGCAGCTGCAAGATCTGTGATATCTTCCGAACAAGGAGTAGCATCGACTCTTACTGAATTATAGTCATTCATTATTATATTCAAATAAATTTGCGGTTCCGAAACATTTCGGAACCGCAAATTTATTAAGACTTTGAATCATATCAAAATTAAAGGGCTTTTATTTTTTGCCACGGAAGAATTTAAAAATCTTCCTTCCCGTTCCGAATGCCGACATACCGATCATTACATAGTCGAGATAACCGAGTCCGGAAATGATCTTGGTCGCAAGTCCCCCGACATGGGCAACTCGAGAGGTTGTGCCGTTACGACCGAAGAAACCGCGTTTGCGAACCCTGTCGGCATTATGAACCATCTTGGATCTGCAGAAGTCCTTACGCAATGCAATAAGTGCACGCTGATAACGGAGCTCCTCGATTGAATAACCTTTGAATTCCTTGGTATTATGCGGAGCCTCCTCCTTATGATCATTAACAGGTACAATCTCGTTTGTCATGACTTCTTCAGTTTTTATTTATTAGCAACCTTGTGATAAACCGCGCGATAGGATTCAACAACAGGGGATTCCGCAACAGATACAACACCAATATCAACAGACAGATGATACCGCTTACAGCCAGATATGCAAGAACCGGAGGAATCATCATTTTAAACAACTCCACAAGAGCGAACGAGAGCAGTATCAGAACAACCATCCCCATAAGAAGACAGATCGCTCCAATAATCATTGCAGAGAGCAACAACGTGAACTTCTCGGCTACTGTCAGCTTGGCATACTCTATTTCAAGCTTTATCCAGTCTCGACCCTGCACGAATATATCTTTAATTTCATCTGTCAGTTTTTCTTTCATATGGATGCAAGTTAAAAGCTGTTATAGTGTAATAAACGTGTGGACACCCTCGGGAATTGCCCTGTACGGATGTCCACACGTGTCCTTTCTTTTATTACTCCTCTGCGCCGGCAAGCTCCGCCACGAGGGCATCCACTTCCTGATCGCTGATTTTTATTCCTTTTCTCTTTAGGAGTTCGCAGATTCTCGTTCTTACGTCCGACCCTTTCTCTGGAGCGAAAAGCAGGGCAGCTCCGCAACCTACTATTGCGCCTCCTACAAAGGCGGAGATTAATGTGAGTGCTCTCATATAGTTTTTATAATAAGCTTATTTTTAATCCTTTAGATATGTTTCTCGATTTGGTCTTCAATTTCTCCTACAAGTTCTTCCATCTTGTCTTTTTTCAGAGAAATACCTTTCTCTTTAAGGAGTTTCGCGATACGGCTACGTGTATCCTCTCCTTTTTCAGGAGCCACAAGAAGACCGACTGCAGCGCCTGCAACCGCACCGCCTATTACTGCTAAAATTACATGTAATGGTTTCATAATCTTATATTTAAATTATTATTATTTCATTTTATTTAAGATTTTTTCAATCTTAAATCACCACTCATTTATATTAACAAACAAACAGACCGTTTTGATTGCCCTCAACTGATTTTTTTATTTGCTGGCAAGAGGCATCAGTCCGGTTTCAGCTACATATGCCATCATGCCCTGCTCGGAAAGATCAACAAGCATCATGTCGCCATCAGGCTTGATCATACGCACATGACTGTCGTCCACGAACGTCATGAAAGGAACCAGTTCTCCCTCGGCACCCTCGAATGCCCAGGTCTGGGATTCCTCTATAAACTCAAGACGGGTCTTTTCTCCGGTTTCCGCATGCGTCACCGTGTAACCTTTGCCATCGCAGTCTATCAGATAACGGCCGTGATCAGTATCAACAGCCTTTACTGAAGCTGTCATCGGATTTGTGCCACTCCAGAATTCTATGGAATTTATCACCAGGAGATCTGCTATACTGGTCACTTCATATACGGGAAGAATCCAGAACGCGAAAAATACAAGCTCGTTGACGAATTTATTGCCTACCTGCTTGTTCCAGGAAAGCACCTTGTTGGTCATTGCAAACGAACCGATACATGACGTGAAAGCCATCGAGGAGCCGGCAAGAAGAATTGCCGCTACCGCTATCTTATACTTCTTCATATTTAGTTTAGTTGATATCAGTTTGTAAATTTAGTAAAAAAATCCGGCATTCCATACTTTTATCTCAGGGAAATGACAATGAAACGATAATCATGAGTTCATATCCCGAGTTCAATGTCCCGAGTTCAATGTCCTCCGGATTATCCAGAGCTTCTTACCCCGGAGTCCGGCAACGGTGCGCCAAACGATGAGGAATACCCGTCATTATGTCCTGACTGTCCGGCTGTCAGCTGTGAGGCAAGTTTGACCACATGATTGTAATTACCGAAATTCAGCCCGTCTATTGTCTTCATGAGATTTCGCGATTTTTTTATTCTGGCATCGGCTTTCTCCACATCGTCAAACAATGATATGGAAACGGATCCGCAAGGCACTATTCTCGACAGCACCACCCCGGCTCTCTTGTATCTGACTCCAGGTGTGAATATCTTTTCAAGACATTTCACGGCAGCCGATGTCAACTCGGCTGCATCGTCAATCGGATCAGTAAAAACCACTGTCGCTTCCGGAGCCTGATAACCTCGTTCTGTATGAAACCTGTTGGTTCGCAAAAAAACTTTCAGTTCTCCGCAGACTCCGTCCATCGCCCTCAACCGACGTGACACATGGGCGCAATAAATGGCTATTCGAGCCCTCAGATAGTCAAAATCATCTATATCTTCCGGAAATGTCCGGGTCTCGCTGATGGAATCCTGCATCTTTCGTGACACATAGTCAAGCTCTATACAAGACTCTCCGTGAAGTTCACGCCAGCTGCGTTCTCCATGAACTCCCATCTCTGATCTGACCCAGACAAGAGGCTTACGGTATAAATCTCCGATTGTAAACACTCCTTTTGCATACAGCCGTTTTGACAGACGACGACCCACTCCCCACAGCTCCCCTATCCCCAACGTATCAAGCAAAGCCTCAAGACGATCCCCCTCAGCGCCTGTCACAACTTTTTCGCCACGCTTCTTTCCCGTTTCCGCCGCAATCTTTGCAAGTGTCTTTGTCGACGCAAACCCGAGCGTCACCGGTATGCGTTCCTCTTTCCAGCATGCCTCACATATGGCATTGCCTATTTCCGTAATCATTGCATCGGGAATACCGGACATATCCAGAAACGACTCATCTACAGAATAGTCGATAGTGAATGGGACAAACCGCCGGAAAATATCATGCACTTTCAGACTCTTTTCCCGATACAGACGATGATTGCCTGAGTACGCGACAATCTTACCTGAATATATCAGATCTCGGATCTCGAATGCCGGCTGACCCATCTTTACACCCATTTTCTTCGACTCATTACTGCGTGCTACCACACAACCGTCATTATTCGACAGCACAACCATAGCCACACCGTCAAGCGAGGGATCTATCGACCGCTCGCATGACACAAAGAAATTATTGCAATCCGCCAATCCTATCATAATCTATCTTCGATATCGGTAAAGACCGTCTTCAAGTATCACGAAACCCTCGCCGCAAAGATAAGAAAGATATTCGGAAAGCTGCGACGGAACAATTCTGAGGTCACGTTCCATTATCCTTATATCCGCACCTCCGGGTCTGGATCTGATATATTCCACAATCCGGGCAAGCCGGTTTTCCTCTTTTTCGCCTGAACGCTGATTTCTTCCGCGACAAATGTCGCAACGTCCGCAATCCTTGCCGTCTTGCTCTCCAAAATATTCCAGCAGAATCTTCTCCCTGCATTTCCCTTTGCCGAAACCATAATCTATCATTGCCTCGGTGCGCTCGCTTATCACTTTTTTCCGATCTTCATATATATCCTTACCTATCATGACATAACGCTTGTCTTCTCGTGCGGTAGGGAAGTAAATATAAGGAGAACGGGAACGCGGCACATAACTCAAGACCTTGCGCCTGCCCAATTCCAGAAGAGATTCATAGACTCTACGCTCGTCGATTCCTGACTCCCGCGATATCACCCGTTCGTCGATATAGACATATTCGGCAAAAAGACCTGAATAAAGACGGAGTATTCTTGTCAATACGAGGTCTGCGTCTGCCGACAGACGGTCTACATGATACAACTCTTCTCGCGTGCAGGTCATCATCACCCGGGAACGGTGCTCTGTCTCCTCAAGATATTCAAGATAACCAGCCTGCCCCAGAAGATGCAGACAAGCCAGACACCTGCGTCTCTGATAGCTGAAAACCTCACAAAAACGCTCTACATCAAATTCGGCAAGTTTCTCATATCCTTCATCCATAGAGACATGAAGATAATTGCATACCCGTTCGTAAAGCAGCTTTATTTCTTCTCTCGGCGGGAAAGTCTCTGTAACTCTGCGTCTCAGCAGACCGGAATCCGCACGAGATGTGAGTAGAACTACATATGACTTTTTCCCGTCTCGTCCGGCCCTGCCTGCCTCCTGATAATATTCTTCGAGAGACGGGGGCATGTCGAAATGAATCACAACCCTTACATCCGGTTTGTCGATACCCATGCCGAAAGCATTGGTGGCGACCATCACACGCACGCCGCTGCGCTGCCACTCGTTCTGGCGTTCTTCTTTAAGAGATATGTCAAGTCCGGCATGATAATAGGTAGAAGAAATACCCGCGGAACTCAGATATTCCGCAATCTCGCGCGTGCGCTTCCTGCTTCTTACATATACGATAGCCGAACCCTCCGTGCGGCTGAGTATATGAAATATCTCATATATCTTTGTTTCTGTATTCCTTACAATATAATTCAGATTGGAACGGGAAAAACTCATGCGGAAGAGTGCGGCATCCTTCATCTCAAGCTGACGCAATATATCTGACTCTACATGTGGAGTCGCAGTAGCTGTCAGTGCCAGCACATTCACTTTTGGAAAAATCTTCCGCAACGAACGGATATTCAGATATGACGGACGGAAATCATATCCCCACTGTGAAATGCAATGCGCTTCATCCACTACGATCAGCGAGACTTCCGTCATTCTCAGCTCTTGAATGAAACGCTGGTTGCGAAGACGCTCTGGAGAGACATACAACAGTTTCGCTCCCCCGTTAATAAGTTTCTCTCTTGCGATCTTGGATTCTCTCACCGTCATACCTGAATGAAGGTACACCGCCTTTACCCTCCGCCTTCTGAGATTGTCGACCTGATCTTTCATCAGCGAGATCAACGGCGTCACCACAACCGTAAGTCCGGGCAACGCCATAGCCGGGACCTGGAATGTTATAGACTTTCCTCCACCCGTCGGCATAAGCCCCAGTGTGTCACGCCCGGATAGGACAGACATGATGATATCTTCCTGCAACGGACGGAATGACTCGTATCCCCAGTGTTTTTTGAGAATATTGCGGATAACAGTGGAATCCATTTACCATGTTGGTTAAGATGTGACTGACGGCTTGCTATTTTTTATCTGACGAGGGGCGGATATCGCGGATCATCAGCTGTATGGAATCCGGATTGTTCGAGCGTTTCGTCTGCTCAATCGTATAGCAGATGTCAATAGGACGGTGAGAATGGATATGCTCGAAATATTGTGACATGTTGAACGCTATGGCGTTTATGACATGACTCGTGCTGTTGTCTTCAAGCTCGAGTTTGATATGCTCAAGATTCTTGCCTACGAGTTTGCTTGTGCCGAAATCGAAGACATTGCGGGAACAGAACACCGGCTTCTGATTACCGGGACCGAAAGGATTGAATTTCTTAAGATATGACACAAGTTCCGGTGTGATGTCTGCAAATTCTATCTCTGCATCTATATCAAGCTGCGGAGACAGCTGGTTGGGCTGGATATTGGATGACACATACTCTTCAAACCTCCGGCTGAACTCGGCGATATTCTCCTCTTTCATCGAAAGTCCCACCGCATATGTGTGACCTCCGAAATTTTCAAGAAGATCGCGCGTCGAATTGACTGCCGAATATATGTCGAAACCCTGTACAGACCGCGATGACCCGGTTGCCATTCCATTGGAATAGGTCAGTACCACAGCCGGTTTGTAATAAAGTTCCGTAAGACGGGAGGCGACGATACCGATGATACCTTTGTGCCAGTCCTTATTATAGATTACTATGGATCTCTTGCCCTGGACTATTCCGACATTATTTTCGATAAGACGGTTAGCCTCCTGGGTAATCTGTTTGTCAAGTTCTTTCCTGTCGCGGTTATATTGATCGATATCCTTCCCTTTTTCATAAGCGTCATGCAGATCGCGGCTTACAAGAAGATCAACAGCCTCCACACCGCTCTGCATTCGTCCTGACGCATTGATACGCGGACCTATCTTGAATATGACATCACTGATCGTTATGTCTTTGTTGGTCAGTTTGCACAGTCGTATTATGCTGCGAAGTCCGAGGTTGGGATTGGAGTTCAGACGGCGGAGACCATAATGCGCCATAACGCGGTTCTCCCCTACTATGGGAACGATGTCGGCGGCAATACTCACAGCCACAAGGTCAAGTAGAGAATCGAGCTCATTGTGGTTGGAGAGTCCGTTGCTCATGGCGAATGCCTGCATGAACTTGAACCCCACCCCGCAACCGCTGAGATATGGACACGGATATGTGGAATCCGGCATCTTGGGATTCAGAATCGCAGCGGCGTCAGGAAGTTCGTCGTCAGGCATATGATGATCACAAATAATGAAATCAACACCCTTTTTCTTCGCGTAGGCAATCTCCTCGATTGCCTTTATACCGCAATCAAGCACGATGACAAGCTTCACGCCATTATCGGCGGCGTAGTCTATGCTTTTCATTGAAATGCCGTATCCCTCTTCATATCGTGTGGGAATGTAGTATTCCACATTCGAGTAGTAATTCTGGAGATACTTGTAGACCAAAGCTACGGCTGTGACTCCGTCAACATCATAATCTCCATAAATCATGATACGTTCTTTGGCACCCATGGCTTTGTTGAGACGGTTGACCGCCTTGTCCATGTCGTTCATCAGAAACGGGTCATGCAGATGCGATAATGCCGGAGAAAAGAAACAGTCGGCACCTTCCGCAGTAGTGACACCACGGCGTATCAGAAGTTCTGCCACAACGGGGCTGTCGCCGACATGACTCGCCAACACCTCCGCCTCTCGCTTCTCCTGATGCGTCAAAGGCTGATAATTCCATTTTCCTGTCATTGTGTATCTCCTCCTACATTAATTGTTCACACAAAATTAACGAAATATTTCGGAAGGAACAAATATCATTCTTCCTTTATTGTTATCTTTAACTCTTATTATTAATTTTGCATGCGTGAAAAAAACAGGATACACACAGATTGACCGCACCATCTTGCGGCTCGCGTTGCCGGCTATTGCGAGTAATATAACAGTTCCCTTGCTGGGACTCTGCGACACTGCAATAACCGGACACCTCGGCAGTGGCATTTTCCTGGCTGCTGTCGCCGCAGGCGGCACAATCTTCAACGTCATTCTGTGGCTATGCGGTTTTCTGAGAATGGGCACCACAGGACTGACCGCAGAAGCGTATGGTTCCCGGAATCCCGAAAGATGCAAAACTGTTTTCTGGCGTGCCGTGTCAATGGCGTTTCTTCTTGGAATTGTCATTGTTGCCGTCCGCAATCCCTTGTTACAACTTTTTCTCGGCATCATCGATCCGAGCGCCGAGGTAACAGACGCAGCATCCATGTATTTCAGAATATGCGTTTGGGGAATCCCTCCGCTGCTTGTGACATTATCGATAAACGGATGGTTTATCGGGATGCAGGACACTGTTCGCCCGATGGCAATATCGGTGGCAATGAACATACTGAATATATCAGCAAGCATAATAGCCGTTTACGTATTCAATGCCGGATTTGCAGGTGTCGCGTTCGGCACTCTTGCCGCAAACTGGACAGGACTTTTTCTTGCCATCGGCATTGTGGCATCATATTCACGCAAAGTTCCCTTGACACCGGATTTCAGGCAAATCATCAAAGGCGGAGGATTTGGGAAATTTTTCCGCGTCAGCTCAGACCTGTTTCTGCGCTCGGCATGCATTATGGGTGTTTCTCTTTCCGTCACGGCAATCGGGGCAAGAATGGGCGACATGACAATGGCTGTAAACACCGTCATGCTTCAGTTTTTTCTGTTCTTCTCATATTTCATGGACGGCTTTTCATTCGCCGGCGAGGCCCTTATAGGCAAAAACGCAGGAGCACTCGATTTCAATTCATTACGTCATGTCGGAAGACGTCTGCTTCATTGGTCGGCATTTATGGCTATGGCATTTCTGATTGTCTACACATTCGGCTCGTCATTGATAACGGACATGATTACTGATGTGGAAAATGTCAGAGAGGGAGTCTGGAGCATGCGCTTCTTTATATGGCTGTTGCCTCCGGTGGCTGTATGGGCTTTCATTTATGACGGTTTTTTCATAGGATTGACAGCAACACGCAGAATGTTTCTTACCACTCTCACAGCCATAATCTCATTTGCGACCGTTCTCACAATCGGAATGCATGACAGATCTTTCGGGAACTATCCAGCATATGGCAACATAATCCTTTGGTCGGCATTCCTTACTTTTCTCGGCGTGCGCGGCATTGGACTGGCAATCCAGTTTCCCGGAATTATCCGTAAAATGGAGAAAAACAAAAAAATTCACTAATTTTGTATTACAAAGTGAACTCTCATGGAAAATGACATAGAAATAGAAGGCATGCGCCTTCATTATGAGGTGTCCGGACCGGAAAACGGCGCGCCGGTGCTTCTGATGCATGGATGGGGATGCGACCACACCACTGTCAGATCCATTGCCAACGCCATAAACAATGAAATGCGTGTCTACAATGTGGATTTGCCGGGTCACGGCGCGACTCCCGAACCGGATTCAGCATGGGGGGTGGATGAATACACCCGCCTTATGGAAGCTTTTACAGCAAGACTTGGAATCTTCGACCCTGTGCTTATCGGTCATTCTTTTGGCGGCCGCATATCGATACTCATGGCTTCACGAAACCCTATAAGCAGGGTTGTGCTCGTTGATGCCGCAGGAATAAAGCCCCACAGACCGCTGAAGTACTATATCAAAATATATAGCTTTAAAACTGCGAAAAAGATTTTGCCTGTTATTCTCGGTAAAAAGACAGGCGGAAAACTGATTGACACATGGAGAGGTAAAACCGGTTCCGCCGATTACCGCAACTCGTCTCCCGTAATGAGAGCGGTAATGAGCAGATGTGTAAATCAGGATCTCACTGACCGCTTGCCGCTGATCAAGGCTTCGACACTACTCCTATGGGGCGAGGAAGACAAAGCCACACCGTTGGCTGATGCCAGACTTATGGAAAAGAGTATTCCGGATGCAGGTCTGGTCAGCTGGAAAGGTTGCGGACATTATTCATTCCTTGACAATCCGGGGGGATTCCGCGCTGTCTTGCGTAATTTCCTTATTCCGGCTTCACGATAAAACAACAACTAAACAGTTTCAATAGAAATGACATCTTTTTACATTACAATCTATACAATCTGCGGCATCTACCTGTTACTGAATTTCAAATTTGAGATTCAGATGTTCCAGCAAAATTCCTACCGTATCCCAAGATATTGGAAATGGCTGAAAGGGAATTTCGGCTCCGCATGGCGGCTTGTAGATATCGCCGCTCTTTTCCTTGTTTTTTCCACTCTGCTCACCGCTCCGCTGGCTGCGATTGCCGTCTCTCTCATAGCTCTGGTAAAAATATGGCTGATATTCCGTAAAAAATATAAGAAACCCCTCGTATTCACCCGCAGGGTATGGCGTCTTTATTCCGTTACGGCAATTCTCGCCGTCGGAGCCTATGTCGCAATGATAATTATAGGTTTCCATAAAGAGTCAGGTTGGGATGGCTACACCCCTTCCACCATTGTTCTTGGATTCCTCCTTTTTTTAACTGCCTGCTCCTTCGTTCCCGTCATATTGGCCGCCATAATTCTGATACCGGTGGAAAAGATGATTCAGCAAAGATATGTGCGTGATGCGAAACGCATATTGAATTCCATGCCGGGTCTCAGGATTGTCGGCATCACAGGCTCCTATGGCAAGACAAGCACCAAACATTATCTGCACCGCATACTTTCCGAGAAGTATGACGTACTGATGACTCCCGGATCGTTCAATACTCCGATGGGCGTGGTCAGAACCATACGCGAACACATGAAACCATACAACGAAGTCTTCATCTGCGAGATGGGCGCCAAACAGAAAGGCGACATAAAGGAGATATGCGACATAGTGCACCCTGAAATGGGGATTGTAACAGCCGTGGGACCCATGCACCTCGAATCATTCAAGACAATCGAAAACGTTCAGTCAACAAAATTCGAACTTGTCGATGCATTGCCGGCAGACGGTCTTGCCGTCATAAACAATGATTTCGAGATGTGCGCGACACGCAAAACAGACAATGTACGCACCCTATGCTATGCCATAACCAACCCCGCCGGTTCTGATTACAAAGCAACGGACATCAGATACACGCCCAATGGAACTTCCTTTGTCGTGGAGGGTCCCGACGGCTTGCGTCTTCCGCTTGAGACACGTCTGCTCGGCGAATGCAATATCTCCGACATACTTGCTGCCGTATGCATCGCACTCGCCCTGGGGGTTGACACAGAAAAAATCAGATATGCCGTCGGTTCAATCGAACAAGTGGAACACCGTCTCAGCATCAAGCGCACCCCAGGTGGCGTGACAATCATTGATGACGCTTTCAACTCAAATCCAGCAGGCTCTAAAATGGCAGTAGATGTGTTGTCCCACTTCACAGAAGGCAAACGCATAATAGTCACACCGGGCATGATAGAACTCGGTGCCGAACAATACAACCTCAACCGAGCACTCGGCAGACACATCGGCGAGAATACCGACATAGCAATAATAGTAGGCGAATACAACCGGGATTCACTCACACAAGGAGTAAAAGACACCGACTTCGACACCTCATGTCTCTACCCGGTCGACTCCTTCAATGAAGCCCAGAAACTACTCGGCAAACTTCTCGCTCCTGGCGACACAATACTCTACGAAAACGATCTCCCCGACACATTCAAATAAAACGGCAGCTCTGCTCACACAAGCCTCCTCATATGAGAATGACATTGGGCGCACCATAGGTCTTTCCCTTCGCAGATTATTTCTAACGATTGTTTCAAATGAATCTGCGCTTCAAATGCAGGTTCAAATGAACCTGCAAAGTTTCTTTCAAAAAAACATTAAAAAATTTTGGTATATTAGAAATAAACATTAAATTTGTGGAGCAATAACTCATGGGGCATTAGCTCATCTGGCTAGAGCGTTTGACTGGCAGTCAAGAGGTGACCGGTTCGATCCCGGTATGCTCCACTTAATAACAAGGAATTGATATTTAAGTAATTACAACTTAACTATCAATTCCTTGTCTGCTTTTATCAGTATGATTTCGGCTTTGCATTTACTTTGTGCAGTCTCTCAAAGTAAAGCAGTTTTAAAGTGTTTACTTTTAACTCAGGTTGGCATAAAGATATTTTTTCTGAGGGATTCCAGCGAGTTGAGAAAGGAGCGAAAGCAGTAGCTTGGAAATTCACGATGTTTTATGGGGCACGAGACGCATAAGCGTGGGAAGGTTGCACCCTATCAGGTTTCCCGCCACCGACATAAGCCATACTGTCCAGGGAAAATCACATGCCATGCAGTAATAGGCAATGTCTGCCACACAGTGAGGAAATCCGCACATGACGAATGTCGGAATGCCAAGGACAAGAGGCAACCATTGCCCTTCTCTTGCACACTTCACACTTACTGTCATTATAAGACCGGTGAGTATCGAGGGGAAAAACACCCTCAGTCCGGCAGCTTTGCGAATATCCACAATCCTTGCGGCATTGTCTCCAAGAGATGCAAACGCATCCGCGAGCAATACCGCCAAGGCGACACCTGCCGCATTATAGAATAGTATAAGACCAAGCTGAAAAAACTCATTCCTGTCTGAAAAGAATCCTGCCTTCCCTGTGAAAAGTATCCATTTGCCACATACTATCGCAGACAATGCGAACGCAAACAATGCCGCTCCTATTATACCTCCCGACGCGAGGTTACATATCGCGGCTATTCCTATTGCCAGTCCTGCCAATACAGAAAAATAAAGTCTCTCCATGTCTCTTTGCTGTATTTTTTTTACAAAATTAACAAATATTTTTGAATACATCATGCCGGATTGACCGCTGAAACCGTGCCACATGGTTGGAAAATTCGGATAACTTGTTTAACTTTGTGGAAAACACTTACTAACTGACATGAAGAAACAGAAACTATCGATCGCTTTTATCATGCTGTGTGTCGCCGCCGCTCCGGTTGCTGACATACATGCGGAGAAAGCCGGCAAAGGAGGCATATCTCCAGAAATGATGTCGAGAATAAGGGCTTCATACCCCGATGATGCCACCACAAAAGCGTTGCGCAATGCTTTAGGCAATTCGGATATCGACAAAATCGCTCTCAACTCCGAAGCAGGCAATGCATTTGACACAAACTTCTCCCACCGCGTCAAAAGCAAGGGAATAACAAATCAAAAATCATCAGGCAGATGCTGGCTTTTCACAGGACTCAATGTGCTCCGAGCTCAGATGATGGCGGCGCATGACCTACCGGAACTGCAACTATCCCAGAATTATAATTTTTTCTACGACCAGCTTGAGAAAGCGAATCTTTTCCTCCAGGGAATGATAGATTACGCCGGTCGTCCTATGGACGACAAAATGGTAGACTGGCTTTTTGCCAATCCTATAAGCGATGGGGGGCAGTATACCGGACTCTCGGACAATCTGATGAAATATGGTGTGGTGCCCGCAGAGGTCATGCGGGAATCCTACAGCAGCAACAACACCTCCAGAATGAGAAATCTGATTGCTCTCAAACTCCGCGAGGATGGTCTTGAATTGCGCAGGATGTATGCAGACAAGGCAAAACCTGCCGCCCTGCAGACCCGCAAGGAGCAGATGCTCGGCGAGATATACCGTATGCTTGCACTCACTCTCGGCACTCCCCCGTCTGAATTTACCTGGACACGTAAGGATTCAAAAGGGAATGTGGTCAGCACTCGCAAATACACGCCAATGGAGTTTTACAAGGAATTTGCAGGAAATGACCTGAAAAACGATTATGTAATGCTCATGAATGACCCGACACATGAATATTACAAACCATATGAGATTGATTACGACCGACACACCTATGACGGGGAAAACTGGACTTACATCAATCTGCCGGCTGAAGACATCAAGAAGATGGCGATAGAATCAATCAAAGACAACGCGATGATGTATTTTTCCTGCGATGTCAATAAGTTCTTCGACAAAGAAAGAGGCGTACTTGACACCGACAACTTCGATTATTCATCTCTCATGGGTGTAGACTTCGGCATGAATAAAGCCGACCGCATACGCACTCACGCGAGTGCGTCATCACATGCGATGACACTCGTTGCCGTCGATCTTGATGCAGAAGGCAAGCCGCTGAAATGGATGGTTGAAAACAGCTGGGGCAACGGAGCCAACGATGGCCATCTTATTATTACAGACAAATGGTTCGACGAGTATATGTTCCGTCTTGTGGTAAACCGGAAATATATACCCGCCGATATCCTTGCAATAGCACGCCAGACGCCAATAATGTTGCCGGCATGGGATCCCATGTTCTCACCCGATGAATAAAGAACCGGGAAGCTTCCGCATATTATAAGTGGAAGCCATGCTTTCACCATACGCACCCGCCGAGCGCAACGCGATAAGATCTCCGCGACGCACGGCGGGTAGTTTTTCACCTTTGCCGAATACATCGGACGATTCGCACACCGGTCCCACCACATCATAAACCTCTTCGCAAGCATCCGCCTCCGCATTCACAGTCTCGATCTTGTGATGCGCTCCATAAAGCGCAGGACGCATCAGATCGTTCATGCCGGCATCCACTATCAGGAATTTCCGCCCGATTCCCTCCTTTACATAGAGAACCCGTGTAATCAGAGATCCGCATTGAGCCACCACCGCCCTGCCGAGCTCACAGTGTATCTGCTGCCCGGGCGTAAGGTGAATGCCGGAAATCAAAGTGTTGAAATAATTTCTGAAATCCGGGACAGGATTCTCATCGGGGTTGTCATAATCAATTCCAAGACCTCCCCCGACATTGATCACAGGAAATTCGACACCTCGCCTGCGATAGTATTCTGTCAACGCATTGATACGTTCGCACAGCAGGGCGAACGGTTCCGTTATGGTTATCTGGGATCCTATGTGAAAATGAAGACCGATAAGGTCGATCCAATCAGAAGCAGTGGCGAAATCCACAGCCTTGTCAAGGCATCGCATATCAATACCGAACTTATTCTCTTCAAGTCCTGTGGTGATATACTCGTGGGTATGGGCATCTATATTCGGATTGACACGAAGAGCCACAGGCACCTTCTTTCCGCAACGCTCTCCGAGTTCACTGATGACCTTCAGTTCCTCGATGGATTCCACATTGAAACAGCCGATACCACTCTCTATACCAAAGATTATTTCTCTGTCAGTTTTTCCGACACCGGCATAATATATGGAGTCATTGCTGAAACCTGCCGCCAAAGCCGCCTCTATCTCTCCTCCGCTCACACAATCCGCTCCGAAACCGGAATCAGCTATAACTTTGAGTATCTCAGGATTGCCGTTTGCCTTTATCGCATAATGCACGTGCACGTCACTGCCGGATATACACTCCTTGATTTCATTCAGCGTGGAGCGAAGAAGCTCCATATCATAATAATAAAAAGGGGTTGAGACCCCTTCACAGGGTAATTTAAACTTCATATTTGATTATCTACTCGAAAATTTCTGCGGAAAGAGCCTTCAGGGCACGGTTCTTGTCTTCCGCCTTGATCAGAAACGAAATGTTATAATTGCTGCCGCCATATGAAATCATGCGCACAGGTATATCCCTCAGAGCATCGAGAGCCTTCGCCTCGAACCCCCGGTTCTGCCATTCAAGATCTCCCACTACACAGATAATAGTCATATCCCGATCAATTGTAACGGTGCCGAAACGATGAAGTTCCTCGACAATTCTGTCAAGATTCCTCTCATTGTCGATTGTCAGAGACACACCTACCTCGGAAGTGGTGATCATGTCAATTGCCGTCTCATGTTTCTCGAATATCTCAAACACCTTCTTGAGGAATCCGTACGCAAGCAGCATCCTGCCCGATTTGATCTTGATTGCAGTGATGTTGTCCTTTGCAGCGACAGCCTTGATATATCCTCGCCGCAACACATTGTCGATCAACGTTCCCGGAGCGTCAGGCTGCATGGTGTTAAGCAACCTTACCGGAATATTGTTAAGTTTTGCGGGCTGAATACATGTGGGATGCAGAATCTTGGCACCGAAATAAGCCAGCTCGGCAGCCTCTTCGAAATGGAGGTTTCTCACCGGGCGCGTACCCTCTACAAAACGCGGATCATTATTGTGCATTCCGTCTATATCTGTCCATATCTCTATCTCCTCAGCCTTTACCGCCGCACCGATAAGAGATGCTGTATAATCGCTGCCTCCGCGTTCAAGATTATTGATCTCTCCGTTGTGGTCAAGACAGATGAAACCCTGCGTTATAAACAAAGCTGCATCAGCATTCTCCTCAATCAGTGAGGCAAGATGCTTCGTGATATATGGCAGATCGGGCTCTCCATGCTCATCCGTGCGCATAAATGCCAGTGCGGGAAGAAGAACAGATGCCACACCTTGCTCCTGAAGATACGCATGCATCAGATTTGTGGAGATCAACTCACCTCTTGACACAATCTCTTTCTCCAGAAGTGGAGAATCAGGAGAAGAAATAGTATGTCGGATATCATTGAAAAAGACTGCGGTTTTTTCGGATGCGGTCTTTCGCCATTCTTCTGTTGAAAAAAGTTCGTCAACCACTCCCTTGTATCGCTCCTCAAGAGAAGATATGAGACGACACGCCAGTTGCGGATCACCGTCCTTCACGGCTTTTGATATCTCGATAAGTGAATTGGTAGTGCCGCTCATAGCTGACAACACCACAATATTTCTCCCCTTATCGCCTATCAATGCGGCAACATCCTTGATTCTTTGTGGAGAACCGACAGAGGTTCCCCCGAATTTCATGACCTTCATTTCAATAACCTGTAGTTTTTTATTTGAATTGCAAAATTAACACATACGGATTAAATCAGCAACAAAAGAATAGCATATTCGGATTAAATCACAACAAAAAACGTAAATTCAGACATCCTTAGAACCTGCCATCGATGTGCAAACGTTATAAAATAGATGATAACCCTAAACAGTAACTAAAAAAGTGTAGAATGGAAAACACAACGGCTACATATCCCCATGGAAAAAATTACTACATATTCCTTGTAGCGTATCTCGTCGGTCTGAGTGCATTCGGATCATTCGTCAACGACATGTATCTTCCGACTCTGCCGGAAATGACCCGATATTTTCAATGCCCTGTATCTGTAATTCAACTTGGACTTACCATGGGTATGCTGGGACTCGGCATAGGTCAGCTCATTCTCGGTCCTGTAAGCGACAAATACGGACGCAAGCCGGTTCTAATGACCGCGATGACCATATTTATAATCGGTGCGGTTGTGAGCATTTTCTCCCCCGACATACATTTCTTTCTCGGATGCAGGTTCGTGCAGGGCATAGGCGCCTCAGGTGGTTATTTCCTTGCCAGAACCATACCTGCGGATATTTTCAGCGGTCGTCAGCTGGCAAAAACAATGGCACTTATAGGTGCCATCAACGGCTTTGCACCTGCTTCCGCACCGGTGCTCGGCGGCATTCTGGCGGTTGCCGACGGCTGGAAAGGCATATTTTATGTGTTGGCGGGATTTGCGGCACTTCTGATTTGTGCGGGTCTGCCGCTCAAAGAGTCTCTTATACCTCAGAATAGATTCAAGGGGCACCTGCTGGAGGCATTCCGGGAATATCCCTCGCTGATAAAAAACAAACGGTTTGTTATCCACGCTCTGCTTAAAGGCACGGCATTGGGTCTGCTGTTTGCTTATTGCTCGTCCGCTCCTTTTATAATGCAGGACCATTTCGGATGGTCAGAACTGGATTTCGGTCTCTTTATGGGATTCAATGCTATATTCATTGCATGCGGCGCCATGACTGCTCTGAAATTCGACATCCTCAAGAAAGCTGCATTTATCGGAGGTTGGACATTGATGCTTTTTACCGCCGTCGAAATGGGTGTTCTATTCTTTATTGACGACTTCTGGGCATATGAGTTCGTACTGCTTCCCATGCTTTTCTCATTAGGGATGATATTTACTGTTGGAAATACGCTCGCGATGAACGAGGGGCGGACAAATGCCGGTGGAGCTTCGGCTCTTGTCGGACTATCCGGATACATCTTCGGAGCAACAGTCGCCCCACTTGTAGGAATCGGAAATATATTGCATTCCACAGCAATTGTATTCGGAATAATGGCATCTATGACTCTTGCTCTGGCATATGCTACAAAAAGAATTTCTCCGGACCCGGATATGATAAAATGATCCGTTATTGCCCTTCTGTTTGTACAGCGGGTTCCGGTATGCTCTTCCGGAACCCGCTACCGTCAACTTAATACGTCAACGACAAACTGCTCGTTATGGATTAAAAGTAAAATTAGTTAAACGTTTTCAGGCAATCCTTGCCTTATATTTTCTCGCTTCAGATAGAATCTAAAGCTATTTTTGCATCAAATTATGCGTGCACGTGCACGTTTACACTGCAAATATATTAGAACTTTTTTATATTTCCAAAAAAAATGATAATTTTGTAGTGATTTTTATAAAAAAGTCTGTCTGCTCAGACTTCATAATTACCACTTAATGCCATATGGCTAAAACAAATAAGATAAATAGCACTCCTGTCCAGGCAACAATATTCGATGTGGCAAGAATGTGCAACGTTTCGCGAGGCACGGTTGACCGCGTCATTCATAATCGCGGGCGCGTGTCGCAAGATACTGTAGACAAAGTGAAACGCGCAATCGAGATTCTCGGGTACAGTCCCAATCTGAACGCATCGATTCTTGCGTCAAAGAAAACATATACATTCGCATGTCTTATCCCGGGGTTTGAACATGGCGAATACTGGGAAAAAATACACGAGGGTTTTATTGCAGGTGCCAACTCTCTGTATAATTACAACATAGAGGTAGACTTCCATTTCTATGACCAGACAAATCCTGAGTCTTACATCAGATGCACGGATGATATTCTTGCCTCTCGTCCTCACGGAGTGATAATGAACACTACGTTCAAAGAAGAGACAATACGTTTTGCCGGTATGCTTGACGAAGAGGGAATACCCTTCGCATTCGTAGACGACAAGTTCGACGGATTGAATTATACTGTATATTACGGTATGGATCCTTATAAAAGCGGTCGCCTTGGCGCATTTCTTCTGACAAATCATTTTAATCCAGATGAGCTTCTGCTCGTCCGACTCATCCGTGACACCAATCACAAGGCGGACCCCAACGCCAAGCGAAGACAGGGGTTTCTTGACTATATATCGATGAAATTCCCGGAATGCCGGATTCATACAGTTTTCATTAACCCTACAGATCCACAGCAGATATATGTAACACTGAAAGACTTCTTTGCAAACAATCCGGATGTAAAACACCTCATAATGATAAATTCGCGCATATTCCTCATAGACGAGTATCTGCGCGAGAACCCTGACACGAAACGTGTGGTCGTAGGATTTGACGATATAGAACCTAATCTCGCAAGCCTGAGAAGCGGACACATAGAGTTTCTTGTAACGCGCCATATATCAAGCCAGTCGAGGCTCGCGCTGACAACATTTGCAGAATGCGTCATAAGAGGCGTAAAACCTCAGAAACGAGACAATTTCCTGCACATGGATATTCTGCACAGACTCAATATGGATGATTATTAGGATAAAGGTAATCCTTCCTGTCTCCTGTCTACAATCACCATCAAAATGATATGTTTTCGCATATCCGAGAAGGTCATGACATCTCATCCAAACGTACAGTTACATTTATTAACATCTGATTTAATAATAGTTAAAGGATTTATTCCGTTTAAACCTATCGTTTTTTCATCTGTCTTATAACTGAAATCCAATTGGAACGGAAACACTGGTGTCATAGCATTTCAGATGCCAGCTCCGGTTCAAAAGTTTAACACAGTAATAAAATGAAAGAAATGAAAAAAGCGATAATAGGTCTGGCTTTCCTTTCTATAGCCGCACTCCCATTCTCTGCATCAGCCCAGAATCAGGCAGACAAGTCTTGTAATTCAAAGACAGAGTGCATAAACAAAAACAGACAATGTGCGAAATCCGACAAAAAAGGTAAATGCTGCAAAATTCGCAAATGCAAAGACGCACGACCCGATCTGTTTGAAGGCATCGAGCTGACAACCGAGCAGCAAGGAAAAATAGAGGCATTGAACAATGCCGCCAAATTGTCTCGCCAGCAGATTAAAGAACAGGCTAAAAATGCCCGTGAGAAAAAAGACACCACTTACAATCCACGTGCGGCACATAAAGAATTGCGCGGTAAATACATCAACGACCTCGGTGAGATTCTGACATCAGAACAGATGGTCGTGTATCTCAAGAATTTCTATGTCAACAATGCATCGCACCACGGAGGCAAGAAAGCGATTGCCATGAAACACGGTAAACACCAGCGCAATGCCAAGGGGATGCGACACGGCAATATTTCCGCCCCGATGCAAAATGCTTCAAAATAGACACACAAACAGGTAAAAACAAGGTTAGTTATTAGTTATTAGGTGAATAAGTGATTTTAAACAAACCTCAAGGCGTCTGTGTTCACACTGGGTGAATACAGACGCCTTTCATTTTATACGCCATATGTCTGTTGTCAGATCAAGAATCTTTTGGTAATTTCGCCATAGTTCTCAATCCTGCGGTCTCTTAGAAACGGCCACCAGCGGCGCACATCCTCCGAACGACCGAGATCTACCTCCACAACCTCCTCCACAGGAGCGTTGTCAGGTGCCTCGAAAAGGAATTCTCCTTGCGGTCCTGCCACAAAACTTGAACCCCAGAAGTCTATCCCGGAAGTCTGGCTCGAAGGGTCTTCCTCAAAACCGCATCTGTTTACACTTATTACCGGCAAACCGTTAGCCACTGCATGTCCTCGCTGCACAGTTATCCACGCCTCTCTCTGCCGCTCCTTTTCATCCTGCGGATCATCCGGATTCCAACCTATTGCTGTGGGATATATCAGTACTTCCGCACCACGCATAGCCATGAGACGCGCTGCCTCCGGATACCACTGATCCCAGCATACAAGCACACCGAGACGTCCTATTGAAGTATCTATCGGCTCGAAGCCAAGGTCTCCGGGTGTAAAATAAAACTTCTCATAAAAACCGGGATCGTCAGGAATATGCATCTTGCGGTATATCCCGGCAACAGATCCATCTGTCTCAAAAACAACCGCCGTGTTATGATAAAGCCCCGGAGCCCTGCGTTCGAACGTGCTTGTGACTATGACGACATTGTTGTTAGCCGCCGCACTCCCGTAAAACTCCGTGAAGTCACCCGGGAGCGTCTGTGCCAGATCGAAATTGTCGACATTTTCTGTCTGGCAGAAATAAAGAGAGTCATGCAGTTCTGAAAGCACGACAAGACGTGCGCCCTCGGACGCGAGATTCTCTATTGCCGTCAGATTTCGCGCTCTGTTGAAATCAATATCCTCTATAAAAGAATGCTGGACTATTCCAACCGGAAGTTTACTGCTCATATACTGTAGAATTAAATAGATTGTCAGGAATCTGCATTGTCGCGCAATGCAAAGAACCGTGCTGTTTGATCAGTGTGGAACACTCGACTGGCACAACCCGATGTCCGGGAAATGCGATTTTAACCGTGTTGCACGCAAGAGTGTCATTCTCCGGCTGCGAATAAACCGGCATAAAGACAGTGTCCGGTGTGACGAGATAATTCGCATATGAAGCCGGCAGACGCTCTCCTGACTCATCATATATAGCCGAGGGCAGAGGTAGTTCAACAAGATTATACGGATTGCCCTCCGGCGTACGGAACAAGGTCAGTTGCGCGCGCATTTTCAGCAATTCCTCAAAATGAGGGTCATCCATATCCCGGCATCCTGTAAAAAGGATAGTGTTTCCGGGAGCCATCCGGCAAAGGGTGTCGATATGCGAGTCCGTATCATCGCCTGCCAATGCGCCGTAATCAAGCCATAACACGTGCTCGGCTCCGAGACGTTTTCCGAGAATCTCATTCAACTCCCCCTTTGAATGACCACCGTTTCTGTTTGGCGAGCACAGGCACGTCGAAGTAGTAAGTAGTGTTCCGCATCCGTCGGTTTCAATCGACCCTCCTTCAAGAATGAAGTCCCTCTCGTTTCTGTATGTTTCAGGCATTATGACAGTTCTGTCTCGTAGAAAGAGATTGACAAGGTTGTCTTTTGCGGAGGCAAATTTAAGTCCCCAGCCGTTAAATCCGAAGTCGAGCGCACGCAACCTATCACCTCTGACCACGGAAATCGGTCCGTAATCACGCGTCCAGGTATCGTTATACTCAGCTTCTATCAGAGTCACCTTTGACAAGTCGCACTCCTGCAACAGTTCTCCGGCCGACACACGGTCGACAACAAGCACCACACAATGAAGACCGTTGTCTGTGAATGACCGGATCATCCGGCGATACTGATCGCGGGCTTCCTCAAGAATATAATCCCAATCTGTATGCCGCTCAGGCAGTGCCAGCAAAACTGAACTGCAACTCTCCCATTCGGCTATAAGTCTTATTTCTTTATTCATAGTTCAAAAATAACAACTATTCCCGAATATTTGAAGCGTTTCTTGATTTTTTTTTGTATTTTCGCAGTTAAATCAAACTTGACTATATTATGTCTGACCATAACACACAGGAAGAATTTGCAGCTGTCAAGGCTGTATGTCGCGACATCTTTGAGAAAAAACTCAAAGACTATGGCACCTCTTGGCGCATAATGCGGCCTTCAAGTCTGACAGACCAGATATTTATCAAGGCGCGCAGAATACGTTCTCTTGAAGAGAAAGGGATCGAGGCTGCAGCCGTGAACGAAGGTATTGAACCGGAATTTATCGGAATTGTGAATTATTGCGCAATAGCACTCATTCAGCTCGATCTCGGAGCCGGAGACACTCTGGATACAGAAGAGGCATTGAGACTTTATAACGAAAAAATCGACGCCGCGACTGCACTTATGCTTAACAAGAATCATGACTATGACGAGGCATGGAGAGAAATGCGTGTAAGCTCTTTCACAGACATAATTCTCCAGAAACTAATGCGCACCAAGGAGATCGAGGACCATCAAGGGAAAACGATCATAAGCGAGGGAATAGATGCAAACTACATGGATATGATAAATTATGCTTTATTCGCACTTATCAAAATTAGGTTCTCCTGACCCGGAATCAGGCAAGGTCAGATGCATTACCTGGATTATCCGGGAACTGACAGCCGCTGTATTCATCTTCTCCGGATTTGTCAAGGCGATAGACCCATGGGGAACGCTATATAAAGTTGAAGACTATCTTGCTGCGATGGGCATATCGGTATGGCCGAATCTTGTGACTGTTGGAGTTTTCTTCTTGTGCGCAATAGAATTTTTCATAGGTGTATGTCTCGCTTTGGGATGCTTCAGGAGAGGCAGCGCAATCTTCAGCCTTGCATTGATGTGCGTCATGTTGCCTCTGACGCTATGGATAGCGGTATTTAATCCTGTTGCCGACTGCGGATGCTTCGGTGATGCATATATAATATCCAATTGGGCAACATTCTGGAAAAATGTAGTATTGTTCGCATTTGCCTTATGGCTTGTGCGATACAACAGATATTGCGCATGCATAATAACACCTGCGATACAATGGATTGCCTTCATAGTGACCGCTCTGTTTATCTGCCTCATAGAGCTTGCAGGATATCTGTATCAGCCGCTGATTGATTTCAGACCCTTCAAGGCTGGCTCTACGCTTGTCGAACATACCGACAACTTTGAACCGGAATACGTTTTCACCTATGCAAAAAATGGCGTTAATAAGGATTTCACAATCGACAACCTTCCCGATGAAAGCGAAGGTTGGGTATTTGTTGACCGCAAACCGACCTCAGGTGAAGAGACCGCCACTGAAACAGACGGGTTCCATATATGGGATGGCAACGAGGATGTGACAGAAGAAGTTCTTGACGATGATGAAGACAGGATACTGCTTCTTATGCCTGACATGGGAAATGTATCTATATCGACAACATGGAAAATCAACTCGCTTTATGACTGGGCAACAAGACACGGAATTGACATGATAGCGGCTGTGTCGGGGACTGACGCGGAGATCGATAATTGGAACGACCTCTCGATGCCCGACTACCCGATATATACGGCAGATGACACAGCAATCAAGGAACTCGCAAGAGGAAACCCCGCTGTAGTATATGTAAGGAAAGGTATAGTGGAATGGAAAAGCACCTTGAGGGCAATTAACACAGATGATTTCATGGCAGACAGCACATCTGCCGACCCGATGAGCTTCGCCCATGACAACAGACGCATGCTCCTCAATTTTTCTTACCTGTATCTGTCTGTCATGGCTCTTATGATAATGGCATCATGTATGCCGGCGATAAAGAGATTGTTATGGAAATAGAATTACTAACCATAGGCAAGACATCCATAGGGTTCGTTGAGAATGGCATAGGCGAATACACGAAGAGACTTAAGCACTATATCCCCTACAGCATCAGGTCTCTTCCCGATGTTAAAAATGCGTCCCGTATGGATCAGACCAGACAGAAAGAAGCAGAAGGTCAAAAAATCATAGATTCATTGACTCCGTCAGACTTCGTTGTTCTTCTTGACGAAAGAGGGAAACAATATTCCTCTGTGGAGTTTTCCTCATTCATCGAAAAACAGATGTTATCCGGCCGCCGCAAGACAGTGTTCGTTGTCGGCGGTCCATACGGATTTTCCAAAGAAGTATACGAACGGGCGGATTCCCTGCTGTCACTATCAAAAATGACGTTTAACCATGAAATGGTGCGGCTTTTCTTTACTGAGCAGATCTACAGGGCAATGACCATTCTCCGTGGCGAACCATATCACCATGAATAAAACAGGCATGCTCCACCCATGCTTGTCCGTAAACCAAATATTATTTGTAACAGCTGATAAATTAATGAACATATAAAACCTAAATATGAAAACGACTGACGAACTTATCGATGATCTCCTGAACCTCGCGTTTGCCGAAGACCTCGGCGATGGCGACCATACCACACTTTCAACTATTCCGGCAGACGCCATGGGACGTTCCAGACTCATAATAAAGGAAGACGGAATACTCGCCGGCGTTGACATAGCGGAGAAAGTGCTGCACAAAGTCGACCCGACAATCAAAATGACAGTTATGCTCAAGGACGGTACCGAAGTCAAGAAAGGCGACATAGCGTTCACTGCCGAAGGACCGGTCAGATCACTTCTGATTGCTGAAAGGACTATGCTCAATATCATGCAGCGCATGAGCGGAGTTGCGACAATGACCCGCCGCTATCAGGATGAACTGAAAGGTTTGCACACACGTGTTCTTGATACGCGTAAGACAACCCCCGGAATGCGCATGCTTGAGAAAGAGGCTGTAAAAATGGGAGGTGGAACAAATCACCGTATCGGTCTCTTCGACATGATTCTCATAAAGGACAACCACATTGATTTCGCCGGAGGCATAGAGAAAGCCATCAGCCGCGCCAACGACTATTGCAGAGAAAACGGCAAAGACCTGAAAATAGAGGTTGAGGTCCGCAGTCTCGATGACATACGCCGCGTACTTTCCCACGGTGGAGTGGATCGCATAATGTTCGACAATTTCACCCCGGCACTCACCAAAGAAGCGGTAGCCCTTGTCAATGGCAAAGTAGAAACTGAATCATCCGGCGGCATCACACTTGAAAACCTCCGCGAATATGGCGAGGCAGGCGTAGACTTCATCTCTGTCGGCGCTCTTACCCACTCAGTCAAAGGTCTTGACATGTCTTTCAAAGCATATTGAAATAATGACAAAAAAAGATAGCAAGGAATTCTGGAATTTAAGTCACTTCCCTGCAAAATCATCAAAACTAAAAAGGAACCAATTGATTATAAAGGAATACGATTACCAATCCCTTTATGATCAATTGGCAATGATGTCTCATTATTATCATAACTATGATGAACTTTCAGACAGTGAGAGGCGTGATATAAAATCCTATATTTCCAATACTATCAATCACATATATCCTGAATCAAGATTGACTGATACAGACATTTCTGCTGAAGAATGGACACAGATGGATTTATTTACATCGCTTATAGATGTTCCGTTCCCAAACAGAAAAATAAATAAATTCAGATTTATCGATCTTTTTGCAGGTATAGGAGGCATAAGATTGCCTTTCAGCGAACTTGGTGGCAAGTGTGTGTTTTCCTCTGAATGGGATAAGCACGCACAATCATCATATATCCATAATTATGGCGAAGTGCCATTTGGTGACATTACAAAAATTCGAGAAGATTTCATACCTGCTCACGACATCCTTCTGGCGGGCTTTCCGTGTCAGGCATTTTCCATTATAGGTAAAATGAAAGGATTTGAAGACACACGTGGAACTCTGTTTTTCGATGTAGCCAGAATCCTCAAATACCATAAGCCGAAGGCATTCCTTTTGGAAAATGTCAAACAACTTGTAACCCATGACAAAGGGAACACCTTCAGAACCATTCTGCATACCTTGGAAGATTTAGGTTACCATGTGAAATGGAAAATCCTCAATGCCTTGGATTTCGGAGTGCCTCAAAAAAGAGAAAGAACAATCATTGTGGGATTCCTTGATCAGGATAAATATGAGAGATTCAATTTTGATTTTACTCCAAGACCATATGATTTATCTGCCATCATAGAGAATGACAATGAAGTTGATTCCAGTTTGTTCGCATCTGAGGATATCAGAATTAAAAGATTGCAGCGCATAAAAGGGAAAAAAGTCTTTTATCCCTCCATATGGCATGAGAACAAATCAGGAAATATTTCAATACTTCCATATGCATGCGCGTTAAGAACCGGTGCCTCATATAATTATTTATTAGTAAATGGCTACAGAAGACCTTCCTCAAGAGAGCTTTTAAGGCTTCAGGGATTCCCGGAAAAATTTGAAATAGTAGTATCTCATTCAGAAATAAGGAGACAGACAGGTAATTCTGTAGCTGTACCCATGATTCGTGAGGTTGCAAAAAAGATCGTTGAATTATTATGAAAAAACCAAGGCTTAGAGACTCAAAATATCTTGAAAGTTCCATTTACCCTATTGATAATATACAGGAAGACATTATTATCAAGATTGCCGGATCCATTATCTATCTCATTTACACCGGCAGGAATGACATGACCGGTGATGACTGGGGCAATATCTTTGCAAATGCGATAGAGGGAGAGCACCTGAGCAGTCCTCTTGGAATTGCCGATGTGGTAAAAGACAAGACAGCATGGTCTATGAAAACAGTAAAGAACGCCAACCCTTTAATTGCGACTAATGTCAGACTCATAAGCGGCAGATGCTCTCCAGATTATTCCTATGGAATAACAGATCCACATGCCGACATTCAAAAAACCGGAGAGGCAGTGCTGGCAATATGGAACTCCAGGGTTGACATAGCTCTTGCACACTACAATACGGTTCGTATTGGTGTTCTTGTCAGAAGCAATGATCTTCAAGAATTTGTGTATTTTGAAGAGTATCTGGAACACTTCAGATTATCACAATATATCTGGAAAGAAAATCCCAGAGGGAATCTGGAAGGATATGACAAATATTCTGGTAACAAACACTTCATATGGCAACCTCACGGATCTCAATTTACAATTCTATGCAATATTCCCGACAATGGCATAAAATTCCGGGTAAAACATCCTCGACCCATGACAGAAAAAGAGGTTCTTGATTCTTTGAATTTCAGTTCAGAATGGATTGAGTTTATTGACAACAAATCAAAATAATGATTGACAAGAAAAAACAGGGAGCTGCAAACCGCGAGTGGGGAAAGATGGCGGAAGATATTGCCGCAGAGTATCTTCTCACTAACGGGTATATTATCCGCGAACGCAACTGGAGGATAGGAAATAGAATCGAGATTGATATAATAGCCGAAAAAGACGGTATTATTGTTTTTGTGGAAGTCAAGGCAAGAAAGGGAGATTTCCAGTCTCCCGAAGAAACGGTAGATTCCCCGAAAAGAAAAAAGATGATACAGGGGGGAGACATATACCTGCGCGGTCTGCCTCATCTGTTTCCTTACCGCCTCGACATCATTACAGTCACGGGCACCCCTGAAAGTCATGAAATAAAACATCTGGAAGATGCCTTTCTTCCTCCTTTGAAATAGCAGTGTTTGAATTTAACATGAATTATATAAGAACACATTCATTCAAACGCCCTTCAGACATATCACATGGTGATGCCTGAAGGGCGTTTGAATGATGTTGCGGCAACAGTCTCAGGAACTGTCTTTCCCGAGAGAATTAATTTCAAAGAGGGACATCTTCAACGGGTATACCCAATGCAATCGAAAGTATACGGCGCGGAATATCAGTATTGTCTGAAAGTGGCGAGAACCTCTCGGCACCCGCACCGATTGCGAAAACAGGCACCATCGCACCCGTATGACTGTGTGATGAGAACCCGAATCCTGCAGCAGCATTCAAAATTTCAAAAACGCGTGCCGTAAAACCGTCGAAAGTAGCGTAAAGAGTCTTCTCATCCGCCAGACTTCTGCCTGTCATCATCTGCTCGAACATTTCCTCAAGTTCGGCATTCTGCTGCTCGGAAGGCTTAAATGCCGTTCCCCAGCCAAGCTTCTCCCGCATGAAATCCGTCATATCCTTCCAGACAAATTCACGGGACCCGCTGACAAAAGACTTGACACTGTCGGCAAATGCCTCCTTGGAAATTTTCTGTGCTCCCACCCGCGATGTGCGCATGGAATATCCTGTCGCTTTTGTACCTGCCGACATCCCTCCGGTCTCATGATCGGCAGTCACGACTATCAACGTTTCTTCAGGATGCTTCATATAAAAATCGTATGCAAGCTTGAGCGACTCATCAAAATCAAGCACTTCCCGCACTATTGTCCCTCCATCGTTGGAATGACCGGCATGATCTATACCGCCGCACTCCACCATCATAAAAAACCTGTCGGGAGTAACACGCATCAGCTGACGTATCCCGGCATATGTCATGTTCCTAAGTTTCATGCCTCCTTGTATGGAATCAATCGTATATCCTATAGTCCACGCATCAGGAGAATCGGAAGAGAGCACCAGCATACGGTCGGCAGTCTCCGACAATCCTTCGGTGCCATATGAAACCTTAACTCCATGTTTTGCAAAATAGTCAAGCAATTCTGTCTTTTTCCCTTCTTTGTCACGTGCTCTTGCAAGACCGGCTCCTGCAGCAAACTGAAAACCTGAATCAGCGAGATCTTTTCCTATCTGCATTCGTTCGCCACGATTCTTGACATGCGCATAAAACGCTCCGGGAGTAGCATCGTCAATTCCGTCTGTCGTAACAAGACCTATTCCCCACCCGCGTTTGAAAAGCACCTCCGCAATTGATGTCACAGCCACGGTGTCTGGTCCCATGCCGAGCATTCCGTTCCGGGTCTTACGTCCTGTGGCGAGAGCGGTTCCCGCTGCCGCGGAGTCAGTCACCCGCGAGGAATAAGAATGAGTCCTTGCCGCAGACATTACCGGCATCCTCAACATTGTCAAGGTGTCTTTGGAACCAATTACATCAGTCTGATATAACTGCGCGTTCAATACATGATTGAATCCCATGCCGTCACCGATAAAATAGAACACATACTTCGGCTCCGCTTCGGAGACAAAGACACTTGCGAATGCCAGCACGCAAGAAATCAAAAACTTACTCTTTTTCATAATCACCTTTTTATTCCTTATCACCGCACTATCCCCATCCAGCCCCATCTCGCCCTATTCCGCCCCATTTAAGCCCCCCATTCAAGCATCCGCGAAATTGAGAAAGAACAACAGCTGTGGCAACAGCCACATTGAGTGATTCGGAATGATTTCCCGAATCATAAGGGGGAATCAGCAACGGGGATGTCACCATATTTCTTATCGGTGCGGATATCCCTTTACCCTCATTGCCCATTATAATGAAACCCGATGCTGAAAGCGAGGCTTCATATATATTGTCTCCATTCAGCAAAGTTCCGTAAACCGGAATCTCGGGATTATCGTTCAAAAGACGGCAAAGGTCACAATATACGACCTCAACCCTCCCCAATGAACCCATTGTTGACTGGACTGTTTTGGGATTAAAAATGTCCACGGTATCTTTCGACGCATAAATCCGGTCTATACCGAACCAATGGGCGGTACGTATAATAGTTCCCAAATTACCGGGATCCTGAACTCCGTCAAGAAGCAGATACAATTTGTCGGGAGCAGGCTCCGGAACATTGTCATAGTAACCATCCGGAATCCGGTATACGGCAAGAATATCGGATGGCGTGGAAAGCGATGAAATCTTACCCATCTGACCCTGCGATACCACGAACGAAACATTCCTGCATCCCCACTCTTCAGGAATGGACTCCGGATTGGTTGAGACTATTGCCTCCACTTCAAAACTGCCGATGGTATCTTCTATACTTTTACGCCCTTCCGCGATAAATAGGCCATGGCGGTCACGCATCTTGCGACGCGATAATTGTGAGTATATTCCTTGTTTTGCTTTTGAGAGTTCCATGTTTTCCTGCTTTCGCAACATATTATGATTACGAAATTAGCTAAAATTTACAACATTATGACAAAAACAGGCAAGCAAGTGAATTTTTTTTTTTAATTTTGTGGTAAATCTCAGTCTATACAAGACCGAAGGCTATATTGCTTAATTGATAAATTCTTAAGACATGAAATATATAGGCGCCCACGTAAGTGTGAAAGGTGGTGTCTCCAATGCGCCGCTTGAAGCGGCAAGAATAGGAGCAAAAGCCTTTGCCCTTTTTACCGGTTCAAGCAACCGCTGGGCATCAAAAGCAATCTCTGAAGAAGAGACAGAACGGTTCAAAGCCAATTGTGAGGCAGGAGGCTTCTCTCCGGCTCATATATTGCCACACGATAATTTTCTCATCAATCTGGGAAGTCCGGATCCGCAGAAACTTGAAATGTCACGCAAATCATTCATCGATGAAATGAGACGATGCTCCCAGCTGGGTCTGACCATGCTCAATTTTCATCCCGGAAGCCACCTGAAGGAGATTCCCGTTGATGATTGCCTTGATCTCATTGCCGAAAGCATCAACATATCACTTGACCAGACAGAAGGTGTGACGGCTGTTATTGAATCGACCGCAGGACAAGGTTCAAATCTCGGCTATGAGTTCGGACAGATAGCCCATATCATTGACAAGGTCGAAGACAAGACAAGGGTTGGCGTATGTGTCGACACCTGCCATACTTATTCGGCAGGATACGACCTGAGATCGGAAGAAGGATATGCGAAAACATGGAACGATTTTGACCGTATCATCGGTGCAGGATATCTTCGCGCCCTTCATCTCAATGACGACAAGAGGGAACTCGGTTCTCGAATTGACAGACATGAAGAGATAGGCAAAGGCACACTTGGCGAAGAATTCTTCATCCGCCTTGTCAACGACCCCCGATTCGACAATATGCCTCTTATTCTCGAGACTCCGAACGATGCGATATGGCATGAGGAAATAACCTGGCTCTACTCCCAGATAAAAGAATAAAATTAGGATATCAGGCTGCACAGGCTGTCCCCTCTCCCCATCACTCCCCATTCAGCCCCATCTCTCCCCATTCTCCCATAAAAAAGAAAAAAACACTAAATAAAATCTTACATGAAAACCAAACCTGACTTAAGCTTCTGGAAGCTATGGAATCTTTCTTTCGGCTTCTTCGGAGTTCAGATTGCCTACGCTTTGCAGAGTGCGAACGTGTCAAGAATCTTCACTACCATTGGTGCGGATCCTCACGATCTGAGCTATTTCTGGATTCTTCCTCCCCTGATGGGGCTTCTCGTGCAACCGATAGTCGGCATGATGTCCGACCGCACATGGAACCGCTTCGGCAGAAGACTCCCCTACCTGATTTTCGGAGCATTGATTGCTGTTATCGTGATGTGCATGCTCCCCAATGCAGGCAGTTTCCAGTTCACTGTCTCAAGTGCGATTCTCTTCGGGCTTGTTGCCTTGATGCTTCTTGACACTTCAATCAACATGGCGATGCAACCTTTCAAGATGCTCGTAGGCGACATGGTGAATGAAAAACAGAAAGGACTCGCCTACTCTATTCAGAGTTTTCTGTGCAATGCCGGTTCTATAGTAGGATATATTTTCCCCTTCCTGCTTATGTGGCTTGGAATGCAGAACGTTGCTCCCGCAGGCGTTGTGCCCGACACCGTGATCTGGTCATTCTACCTTGGTGCCGCCATACTACTTATATGCGTGATATACTCGCTCGTCAAAGTAAAAGAATGGTCCCCGAAAGTCTATAACGAATACAATGGCGTTCCCGAAAACAAAGAAAAGGGTTCAGGCAATGTCATCACGCTTCTCCGCAAAGCACCCTCTACCTTCTGGTCTGTCGGATCCGTGCAGTTCTTCTGCTGGTTCGCATTCCTGTTTCTCTGGACATATGCCACCAACACAATTGCACACAACGCTTTCTCTACCCCGACTGTGGAAACAATCACCGGAATCCGCTGCAATGGCACGGACTATAATGCCAAATACCTGATTGCAAATGATACAATAATACTGATTGACCACGGCAAGAAAACGAGTGACTTCCTTGCTTCCGCAAAGGGGGCATTTGTGCTGACAACCGCAGATATCGTTGTCAAGAATCCCGATGGCACCCTCGACACCAACGATGCCACATCCCATCGAATTGAAAACGCTGCGGACTGCAGCTTTGTATCCAAGACGGTGCTTGACGCGTCATCTCCCCAATATAATGATGCCGGCAACTGGCTCGGACTCCTTTTTGCGGTGCAGGCTGTCGGATCTGTGTTGTGGGCAGTGGTTCTGCCTCGCTTCAGAAGCAGGAAGTTCTCTTATATCCTGTCATTGCTTTTAGGGGCTGCCGGATTTATTATGACTGCATTCTTCACTAACCAGTGGCTGCTTTTCGTGGCATTCGTGCTTATCGGATGCGCATGGGCGGCAATGCTTGCATGGCCTTTCACTATTCTCACAAACTCACTCAAAGGCGGCAACATCGGCGCATATCTCGGCCTGTTCAACTGTACCATCTGCATTCCGCAGATTGTAGCGGCAATAGTGGGTGGCTGGATACTCTCAATGCTCAGTACTCCGGGACAACTCGCTCCCGAGTATCTCATGATGACTATAGCAGGAGTCTCACTTGTCATCGGTGCCGCCTGCGTCTTCCTGATAAAGGAAAACGCAGCTGTAGAGACAAAACCGATGGAGACTCCCGCCATCAGCGAGAATATGTGAAAATGCGATAAAACAATAAAGACACTTCATGTGGATGAAAAGAATTAATTCCGGAAAATCTTACATATAATTCATGTTAAATCCAAACACTCTCTTAATCCAAAACGGTTTTTAAGTGTTATATAGATAAATTAATTTTTAATATCAGTTAGTATGAAAAAGTTTCTTTATCTCCTTCTGTTATTGCCATTGGGATTCCTGACTTCCTGTCACGATGACGATGATATGCCTTCTGTTGATATTACTGTAAGTATCGACAACGCCGTCGATGCCGACGGACGCATTTTCATAGTATCCGGTGAGCCGCTGACTGTATCGGGTATCACAGCCGAAGGACTCGGTGGCAAAGCCGCCGGTATATCAGGCGTGAATTATGTGCTTGACCACGTAGGAATGGGGTACACGATCGTGCAGCCGTTCGGTGGCTCGATTCCTGCCGCGTATCTCCCGGTAGGCAATCACCTTTTCACTCTCGCTTTCGATGTTCTTCAGGTTGACAAATCCATCGCTTACGCCCAATTGTCAACAATAGTGACAGTTGTAGAATCGGCAGACGACCTGCCTGACGGAACCACTCCCGGCACTGTCGAACTGAAATACAGACTGAATCCCCAGCAATAGCCATAAACCACAACATAGTGAAAACCGCAGCCATCGACAGATGGTTGCGGTTTTCTTGTTTATTTTCTCACAAAACACTATATTTGCATTAACAATTCTTCACCCATGGATTCCAGTCCTCTTTCCTCAAAACGTCAAGACAAGGGAAGATGTCTCTGAACCACCCTTATGATCTCTAACCATATCCATGTAATATGAAACTGAAACACCTGTTTTTTACCGCTGCATTGCCGTTGATTGTATCATGCGGGGGCAAAGGAAAAGAAGTGAGAGACGATTCCGCTTGCGGTTCCGCAAGCGATACAGTTCTTCCTGTGAATATTGAGATTGAAGATGCACCGGCAGACAGCATACCGCCATATAATTCGGATGATCTCCGGAAATTCGGATTACGAGGAAAAGTAAAGACTGTACGTACTAAAGAATACTCACCATTCGTGACATGCATTTCGGGACCACTGCAGTTCAACGAGGATGGTTCTCTGTCAAGCAGGTTTGATGAACTTACCGACAACAGAATGGTTTGCAATGACAACGGGATTATCAATGGGACGGAATGCAGAGAAAGCGATGGCACGGTTTTCAGACTTGCGCTCACAGACTATGACCCGGAAGGTAATCCCGTATCCGGCACATACACCTCGGATGGACCTGATGAAATTTGGGAAGTGGAGTTTTCCATCAGCTATCTGAAATTCGACAAAGAGGGCAACTGGACAGAACGCCTTTTCAAGGGAACTTCTTCCACAAGACAAATGAAAGATAACGGGGAATACTCCGCACCCACGAAAGAAAACTTTGAAAAATCGGAAACAAGAGCTATAATTTATTATTAATCATTTAATTATTTAAAATATGGATAATCTGAATCATGAATATGAATACAAAGGACTTTGTCTGAATGGATTTGCAATGTTATTCATTACATTCATTCTTATTCCACTGCTGTTCGCACTATGCATTGTCTTTTGGTCAGAGTCCAATCCCGGACTTGCGGTAGCTTTGACAATCCCACTCTTTATACTCTTTATACTGGGGTGTGTCGGGTATTTCGTCCAGGAGCCAAACGTGGCTCGTGTCATGATATTTTTCGGCAAATACAAGGGTACCTGCAAGAAAACAGGCTATTATTGGGTAAATCCGTTCCTTAGCCGCAAGCGTCTTTCTCTGAGAATAAGAAACATGGACATTGAACCGATAAAGGTAAACGACAAAGTCGGCAACCCGGTGTTGATAGGCATGGTTCTTGTATGGAAAATCAAAGACACATACAAAGTCGTTTTCGATCTGGATTCACAGAGCCTTGGCGCACAGACAGCTTCTGTCAACAATGCCGCTCTTCAGAATTTCGTGAGAATCCAGAGCGATGCCGCCCTACGCGAGGTTACAGGACATTTCGCATACGACCAGACAGATTCAGGCAATCCTGATGAACTTACGCTTCGAGACAGCGGACCGGAAATCAACGATCTGCTGGAGAAAAAAATAAACGAACGCCTTGCGATTGCCGGTATGGAAGTTGTGGAAGCCCGACTCAACTACCTCGCTTACGCTCCTGAAATCGCGGCGGTAATGCTTCGCCGCCAGCAGGCATCGGCAATAATATCTGCAAGAGAACAGATTGTGGAAGGCGCAGTCTCAATGGTCGAGATGGCACTGACAACACTCGAATCAAAAGGAGTTGTGGCACTCTCCAACGACCAGAAGGCATCAATGGTAGGCAACCTGCTTGCCGTGCTGTGTGCGGATGAGCCTCTGACTCCGACACTCAATGCAACTGTCTGAAAAACTCTTCAACTGAAACAACGGCGGCGAATCAATGTTGATTCGCCGCCGTTGTTTCAGTTGCCTGCGCCGGAATCGCCGTGTCCCGCAGTTTCGTCACGCAGGGACTGGGCTTGGTCGGGATGCTTCTTCACAAACTGACGATATGCCTTTACAAGGGAGATTTCATCGTTGTGAGTGCCCGCCTGCTTGTTGCGCTCGGTAATAAGGTTGGTGACGTAGACTGTGAAGATCGGAAACATCATCATGCCCAATGCTGCCAGCAATACCGACAACACTCTGCCAACCCCGGTCACAGCTTCTATATTTGATCCGACGGTAGTGACATCCATCGCCGCCCACCATAACGCATCCTGATAGCATTTCACATCCGGATTGACCTTGAATTCGAAAAGATAAAAGGTCAGACTCGCAAAATATACGGTTGAGAACAACGTGATGAGATAGGTAAAGAAAAGACCGGTCGCCTTGTTGTAGGTAAACCAGCTGACTACGATTGCCATCGCATATCCGCCCCGGATCAGCGGCATATAACGTACAAGATAGGCGACATCTTTCGAAATGTCCCACCCGAAATGGTAAAGTATCGCCTGATAAGGTATGGATACGATAAAGAAAATGAAATGGGTGGCAAGATAGTGTCTCTTATCATGCGACAGAAAGAATTCAATGAAAAAATCCGCCATAAAGACAACACATATCCAGAACTGCTGTTTCTGGAATTTCGGTTCTTCATAAAACGACACGTTCTCAAACGTATCGACTGATATTATATATATAAGCCATGCCGACAACAGCATGATGGCAACATGCAGAATCATAAGCACTCCCCTGCTCCTTAGGAAATTAGCCAGCGTATGAATATTCATGACAGTTAATCTTATATAGAAATATTATAAACCTAATTTTAATTAAAAACGTTTAATTTTAAAAAACTGTTTAAATACTTTTTATATGGCACTGATTTACACTCTGAAATCCACTGTCCGCACATTTCCGAGAACACTCTTCCGCGGCATAGGTCAGGTAATGTTTCAGGATTCCATGTGGACGGGAATCCTTTTCACCATCGGTATCTTCTGGGGAGCATATGAGGAAGGAATAGGAATTGTGGCGTGGGGATTGCTTTTAGGAGCCATCGTCTCGACATTGACCGGTTACATACTTCAGTTGCCCGACACTAAAGGAGGCCAGGGTCTGTGGGGATTCAACGGATGTCTTGTCGGATGCGCATTCCCTACATTTCTCGGAAATACGGTCTGGATGTGGCTCGGACTAATATTATGTGCGGCAATGACTACATGGGTTCGTTCGGGACTCGACAATATATGGGAAAAATGGAAAATGTCCACATTTACATTCCCCTTTGTGCTTTGCACCTGGTTCTTCCTTTTGGCTGCACGTCTGTTCAACGGTATGCCGCCAATACACATGGGAACTCCTGAACTCCCTTTAGGGGCGCAGGAAGCTCTCGACATGCATTTTCTCGGTCTGGTGCAATATTGGCTTAAAGGGATAGCGCAGGTATTCCTTATAAACTCCTGGGTAACAGGCATTTTCTTCCTTGCAGCTCTTGCTGTAAGCAGCTTGAGAGCTACGATGTGGGCTGCCGTATCATCCGCAATCGCACTTCTGATCGTGATATTATGGAGAGGACCAGGGGCGGATATAGCCAATGGTCTCTACGGATTCAGTGCTGTACTGACAGGCATCGCTCTCGGTGCTACATATTGCAACTATTCCTGGAAATCAGCAATATGGACAATAATAGGTGTCATCTCCACGGTATTCATCCAGGCTGCAATGAATGCATTCTTCGCTCCTATGGGACTGCCTACGCTTACAGGTTCTTTCTGCCTGGCTACCTGGCTGTTTCTCTTACCCGCCTACTCATTCTTCCAGCCTAAACAGAACTGACAGCATATCTTTTAAGCAACTGCATTGATTTCGGGAAAATTACCTATACGAGCTTATGACAGACATCGCAAATATGAAAATGACACCAAGACACTATTACATTGTCTTTGTGGCATCTCTCGGACAAATGATCGGAACTTCTGTCGCTACACTCGCCGGAATCATTATTCCTATGTTGAATATAATCCAGCACCCGGAATTGTCCTCTTTCATGCAAGGACTTATCGGAGCAGCCGACCTGATAGGAATAATATTCGGTTCCGTGATATTCGGGCGGCTGAGCGACCGTTACGGTTATCTGTTCTTCTTCAGGTTCTGCCCGGCTCTTATACTTGTCGCCTCTATTGCCGGCATCTTGTTTCCTTCTGTAGCGACACTTACCATTTGTCTGTTTTTAATCGGCATGGGGATAGGTGGTGAATACAGCCTTGACTCTGATTATATATCGGAGCTGATGCCTGCGCGTTATAGATCTCTGATGGTCGGAGTCGCAAAGGCGGGATGCGCACTGGGCAATATACTTGTAGCCGCAATATGCTTCGGTCTTCTGTCTTATTGGAAAAGTGCTGAATTATGGCCTGACCTTTTATGGATTGTGGCAATTACAGCGGCTCTTATGATTCTGCTACGGATCAGATTCTACCAAAGCCCGAAATGGCTTATGGACAAAGGTCGTGTGACAGATGCCGAGGATGCTGCAAGAAAATTCTTCGGTCCCGATGCCTCGATAGCCTGTGATTCCGATGCAGGTAGTCATGACAGACCTGACACGAAAATTTCGATGCCAAGATTCATAATGGAGAATTGGAGGAAGGTGGTGCTAAGCGGCATTCCCTGGGCATGCGAAGGTATGGGAGTCTACGGAATCGGTGTGTTTCTTCCGATTCTCGTGATGGCACTCGGACTGGAACACTTTTCGCCTGGAGAGAATCCCATATTGCATGTAACCGATTCAGTAAGAATCACCTTGTGGATCAGCTGCATTATCCTGCCTGGATTCTTAATCGGTCTTTATCTGATCAACAGAAAACATAATATCATCAATATCCAGACCCGGGGATTCTGGATGTGTGCCCTGGCTCTTGGAATATTGCAGCTGTCATATCATTTCAGCTGGAACAAATGGATATCCATAGGATCATTCATGGCTTTTGAACTGTTTCTCAATATCGGTCCACACCTTATAACCTATGTACTTCCGCCAACGATATATCCCGTGGACAGCCGGGGGCAGGGTGTCGGCATAGCAGCTTCAATCGGAAAAATCGGAGCGGTGGCGGGTGTGTTCGTAATTCCGGTATTGCTGAAATCCGGTGGAGCGGCAACTGTATTGGCGGTTTCTGCCATTGTGATGGCAGTCGGCGCATTGGTCACCAAAGGTTTCTCGAAGGCATCTGATTTGAATAGCGGCACCTGAGACGCTCTATAAGACGCGACATGTCGCGTGTGAACCTGAATCCGGTCCATACTCCCGTGTTCATCGTGATCACCCAGCATTCTCCATCCGGGAAACGCTCAATCAGAGCATGTGCCGACGATAGTGTTCCGCTACGGCTCCATTTGCCGTTCACATCAGATTCAGTCCAGCCAAGACAGACTTTTTCATCATCCTCATGTGCTGTCATCAGGTTCACGCTTGATGATGTGAGAACATCGGGAACTCCCGGATTGCCGTCAATTGAAGCTACAAGACGACACAATGATGCCGCCGACGCACACCAGCCACCGGCTCCCATCAAGGCGTTGATATTAGCACCTCCATAACAGCGGTCAACCATCTTCGAGGGAGTATTGAAATCCTCTACAAGCTCGGCATCAGGCGAATAATACTTCACCTCCCGCAAATTTCTCTCATCATAATAGTTTGTGGCTGGCATAAACCCGTAGGCTCCCGCAGGCTCAAGAATATTGTTGGAGACAAAATCCCAATATCCCTGCCCCGAGACTTTCTCTATGACAAGTGAAAGAAGCATATATCCGAAATTGGAATACCTTCTTCCCTTTCCCGGATGAAAACCGAGTCTGCGTCCCAGCACAATCTTTACAAGATCCTGATTACTCGGAGCCTCTGTCAATTGCTTCGCTTTCTTCAGTTCCACTGTATTGAACATCGGATCTCCCGCTCCAAGAGTAAAACCTCCCTGATGTTTAAGAAGGTCTTCCACAGTTATTTCCCTGACTCTCGGATCATGAATCGCATCCGTAAAATCCCGGCTGTTCAGGATTCCCTGCTCCCCGAACACAAGGCTATGCAACGTAAGCCGCCTCTGCTCCACAAGTTTCATGATTGCCGATGCCGTTACAAGCTTGGAGGCTGAAGCTATCCTCATGATGGAATTTGCCTCCATTGTTTTTCCCATCTCCATGTCTGCCCAGCCGAAACCCTTGGCATATAACAGTGAGTCGTTTCTTGACATGGCAAGTGACATACCTTTTATATCCCACTTCGCCATAAAATGTTCTATCTCCCGCTCCATCGGCTGCAGCGGCACATAATCGGAAGAGGCATTGGAAAGCGTATCAATCCAGGTGTCTTCGGAAGAAGCGGCTGAAGCGTTTTCCATCCGCACATTTTTTCTGTCAGGTCTGAGAAAGCAAATTGCCGCAAAGGCGGTGATACAGAAACCTATTATATAGAATGTGGAATCCTTAATATTTTTTCTTTTCACGTTCAAACAATGATTGGTGTGCAAATTTAAGAATATTTTTTGGAATATGCGATTTCAAAAATTGTCGATTATTTATTAACTTTGCATCCCGTTATGAAATACGGATTTGACAACGACAAATATCTCAGAATACAATCTGAGCATATCAAAGAGAGAATTGCGAAGTTTGGTAACAAACTGTATCTTGAACTCGGCGGCAAACTTTTCGATGACCACCACGCCAGCCGTGTGCTCCCCGGCTTCCAGCCCGACAGCAAACTGAGAATGCTCAGCAACCTTGCAGACAAAGCTGAGATTATTATAGTAATCAGTGCCATTGATATCGAGAGAAACAAGGTCAGAGGCGACCTCGGCATCACATACGACATGGATGTGCTCCGGCTGCGTGAGGAATTCATGAAACGGGGATTCCTTGTCGGATCGGTAGTAATAACCCATTACAACGGACAAGCCAGTGCCGATGCTTTCCGCGAGAAGCTCAGCCGTATGAATATCACTTCATATTGCCATTACACAATCGAAGGTTATCCTAATAATGTCGCATTGATAGATTCTGACGAAGGTTTTGGCAAAAACGATTATGTGGTGACAAGCCGTCCGCTGGTTATCGTTACCGCACCCGGACCGGGAAGCGGTAAAATGGCGGTGTGTCTCAGCCAGCTTTATAACGAACATAAACACGGAGTCGAGGCGGGATATGCGAAATTCGAGACATTCCCTGTGTGGAATCTCCCACTCAAGCATCCCGTAAACATCGCTTACGAGGCAGCGACAGCTGACCTCAACGATGTGAACATGATTGATCCGTTTCATCTGGAAGCTTATGGTGAAACGGCCATAAACTATAACCGTGACATAGAGATATTCCCGGTGCTTAACGCTCTGTTTGAAGGAATATACGGACGCAATCCATATAAATCACCCACAGACATGGGCGTGAATATGGTTGGGTTCTGCATCAACGACGATGAAGTCTGCTGCGATGCCTCCCGCAACGAGATTATCCGTCGTTATTTCAACGCTCTCAACAAATTTGCACAAGGCGAGACAAACGACAGCGAGGTCAACAAAATCGCACTCCTTTTCAATCAGGCAAAGATCGATGTGTCATACCGCAGGGTTGTGACGGCTGCCAGATCCCGTGCCGAACGCGATGACGCCCCAAGTTCGGCGATAGAACTTTCCGACGGCACAATCATAACTGCTCAGACATCTCCACTGCTCGGACCGAGCGCGGCACTCCTGCTCAACGCGATGAAGCATCTTGCCGGAATCGACCATTCTGTAAAACTGATTCCCCAGGAGATGATAGAACCAATTCAGGCAATGAAAATCAATTGTCTACACAGTCTCAACCCCAGACTGCATACAGATGAAGTGCTGGTGGCTTTGTCCGTGCTCTCGACACGCGATGAGAACTGCAAGCTCGCCCTTGCAGAACTTGAAAAGCTGAACGGATGCCAGATGCATTCCACTGTGATGCTCGGAGAGGTAGACCACAAGATATTCCAGAAACTCGGAGTCGGTCTCACATGTGACCCGGCAAAGAAACGTAACAAAAAGAAGGACCTCTGAACATAACAAATATAAGCAAAAGGCGCAGCCCGCAGGCTGCGCCTTTTGCTTATATTTGTTATGTTATTTCTTGAATTACAGACAAAGCGGCGCAAGGTATTTTGCAAGTATATAACCACCGATTATCAGCCATACGTCAAGACAGAATGCCAGCACAAAAGGTTTGGCTCCTGCTTTCTTGAACTTGTCTATGCTTGTCTCGGCACCGAGTGCTGCCATTGCCATTGTAAGAAGGAAAGTATCAAAATAATTTATAGCGTCTACAAATACAGCCGGAAGCAGATTCAATGAGTTAAATCCGATAACTGCAAGGAAACCAACGGCAAACCAGGGAATGTTTACCTTACCCTTCTCTGCCGACGACGCACCTTTCGCACCGCGGCGTGCGACCCAGAATCCCAATATAAGCAACACCGGAACAAGCATCATGACACGAATCATCTTCACGATTATCGATACGTTGGAAATCTCAGTACCCATCGCGTTGCCGGCACCTACGGCATGAGCTACCTCATGAAGTGTGGAGCCGGTAAAAATTCCCATCTCCTGGGGAGTCAGATCAAGCCATCCGGAATTATAGGCTATCGGATAGAGGAACATAGATATAGTTCCGAATATCACCACTGTCGCCACTGCGACCGCCGTCTTGTAAGGTTGGGTACGGATTGTAGACTCCGCACCAAGAACAGCGGCGGCACCGCATATTCCACTTCCGACGGAGGTCAGCAACGCTGTGTCCTTGTCCATCTTCAGAAGACGACCTATCCATATTCCGCCAAGAATCGTGACTGTGACGATAACCAGATCTATTACGATTCCAGCCACTCCGACATTCACTATATCCTGAAATGTCAGCCGGAATCCATACAATATGATTCCGAGACGCAACACTTTCTTTGAACAGAACTGGATTCCGGGAACCCAGGTTTCCGGCAGGTGATTACGTAGCGAGTTGGCATAAAGCATACCGAGAATGATACCGATTATCATCGGACTGAACGAGATGTTCTTCAGGAACTGCGCCTCGCCGATATAAAAGGCAGCGCACGCGAACAAAGCTATCAGCAAGATGCCATGAAGCATGCTGATGCGGGTTTCTGTAATTTTGGGCATTTTCTTATCTTTGTTAAAATTTACTCTTTAGAACGGCTGAAAACACATTCCTGTCGTTTTCATTCAATCGTTTCTTAGAAACTGTTTAAATTTAATTGTGAGGTTCATTGAGAGGATTTTATGAGGTGTTTTTACGAGTCGAAGAGGGAGCATCGCGGGCTATGTGACCGATGAGACTCGGTGAAAACAACCATAAAAGGCCTCAAGGAAGCCACAAGATTCACTATATAAAAAATTTCGAATTAAATTTAAACAGTTTCTTATACAAATGTATATAATTCAAACGTTATTTCTTCATTTCCGCCTAAATTCTTATACTATTTTCACATATTTTATACGAGCTGAAGATTTCACGACTCCAGACATCCAGCGCAAACCGGGAATTATCGAAAGTAGCTTTGTCGCGACATAGCAGTTTGCAAACGTACATACGGCTATGGCGGGAATTAGTCAGAGCTTTCCATAGACTGTGTCATCTCCACTATTGCCTCTTTCTTTCGTGCTTGAAAACCTTGAAAAGGCGCTTGAACAGACCGTCCGGCTTGTCTGTGGCAAACTTACTCGCTGTGCCGAGACGTCTGTCCGGCTGTTTGTCAAGTCTGGGAGTATCGTAATCGAAATTGTCTACGCGTTCCACAAGTGACAGGATGGCAGGCTGAAGTTCAGGAGCCTCAGGCGGAGGATTTATGCCTATTTCCTCCGAATGCGGCGGCTTCTTCTCCCTCTTGTAGGCATCATGCACTGTCAGATACTCTCTGTCGGTAATGTATAATTCCGCGTATGTATTTATATAGACCGGATCCTGTGTCTGCAAATGCCGGTTAAGATTACGTCCTCTTCCGTTTGACTCTATATTGAACGACATTCCCGTAAGACTGTTGGCAAACACCTCATGTCCGTAGACTCCAGAAAAAATATACTTGAGTGTGAAGCGGCTGCAATCCACACGATTATCCACAAAACCGGAAAACGCGGGAACAAATTCCCTGTTTTTTCTGTCGGCAAGAATATCCACATCAAGAACAATATTGTCGTCAGTCCGTCTCCATATCACAGAAGGACTGTATTTACCATAATCCACATGCGTCGCTGCCGTGTCACCGCGCAAGTCAGCAGGAATCACTCTGCTGTTGAAGACCCCAACCCAATCCGACCATGAGAAATGTTGATTGAAATGATTGCTGACACTGTCGAGACCGACGGCATTTGTAAGATGATAATAAGATCTTGAAGCAAGTACGCGGGGAAGAGACCAACCTTTATAATTCTTTATATTCTTCGCCGGAATCATAAAATCAACTGTCTTCTCTCGAAAAAGAAGCACCGTATCTGTATAAGTCGAAAGCGTTGAATACTCTCTGACATACCCTGTCAGATGCAACACTTGATGGTCTCTGGAATTGACAGTCATTTCCGGAAGATCATAAGCCATTTCTTTCAGAAAGACTTTATCCTGCCCGGGCTTATCAACTGTGGATGTTGCATATCCCATATATCTAATTGAAATGGGATAAGAAGAACGAGCCACATACGGAAGTTCACCCACATCGGAACAGATTCCAATCAGATTTCCTTTTTTGTCGAACACAGATGCCTTCGGCAAAGGGATATTTGTCGATGCATCGACAATCACAGTGCCGCACGCCATGACAGAATACGCCAGACATACTGCTGTAGACATACATAAAGCGGCAAAACGCGATTCACCTGCAAATCTGTTTATCATACACCTTGTTTAAACCTTTGATTTACAAATATAGACGTTTTACCGCATTGCCTTCGCCGCGCTTCACCTTATTTAACATGTTTTAATATCAAGAAACAACTTGCACATCCTTTGTGTGGGCAAGTAAGCTTCCGGCTGATGCCATCCGCTGATAATTGTCAGCGCCAGGGAAATTCCGGGGGAACAGGATGCCCCTTTACTTCCAGACGGACACGCGAGCAAAAGTCCCTGACAAGTTTCTTTACCGGTCCAGGCTCCATGCCGAGCACCTTAAATAGCAGACCGGCATCGTTTGGCAGATGGGTTATGCCGCAGGCAAGCTTCTTTTCACTATCCATGAAGACACCGGTAGCTTCATAAATCCTGTCGGCATGCTCTTTCGGTGTCATGACTATGACATTGGCAAATACATCGAAATCACCCATTATTCCCAGCTGGCGCACAGGGATAACGTTTGGATCAATCACAAACTTTTCTCTGAAAAGCTGTTCGCCGTCAGGACGCTCTCCATGACTGCATACCGACAGTATGTCATATTCGAACAACTCTCCGTCTTTGTAATATTTGCGACCTCCCATGTAGATTTCCGAATAGAACAGTGTGGCAGTCCTGTCAACACATATGCGTGTGTCTGAAATAAACCGGGTGTGCCGGCACGGATATATCGGCTCCGGCATAAATTCAAGATAAGCCCCCTCTTCCAGCACAATGTTCTGTATCATGCCGGAATAGTTATATCGCATTTCCGCCAGTTTCGTGGCGGCACCGGTGGAAATCCATGCAAAGGCGTTTTTTCTAACGGTTATATCCTGCTGATAACGGTCGCCGTCAACATTCGGTCCTCCGGATGAAAGGATGTAAAGGCATGGCATCTGAGGCATCTCCTCGTCAAAATAGAGTTCCTGCTGCGCAATCAAGGGTACCCTGCGGTCAAGATCCCGCAAAATACTTTTACCTTCCGCATCAAGTTCGAAACCCAGACGCAGATAACCATGCTTGCCGGGAGCGCCCACATACATCTGCTCCGGTTCGCGAAGATAGGGACGCATCTCCCGTGCCGTAGAAAAATCCACCTCCGGCACGGATGATGTCTTGAATTTATCTGTCTTGATCATTGTCAATTATCTTTTTTATCGAAAAGAGCCATTTTGAAGATGAGATCGACCAGCTCGTCAATACCCTCCCCTGTCATGCAGTTGGTAAACACAAAGGGTTTTCCCGGACGCATCAGCCTTGAATCATGATCCATAACCTCAAGCGAAGCGTGAACATATGGCGCAAGATCCGTTTTGTTGATCACAAGTATATCGCTTTGGGAAATGCCGGGACCGTCCTTACGGGGAATCTTGTCGCCTGCGGCAACATCGATCACATAAATAAAGAAGTCAACCAATGCCGGACTAAACGTAAGCGTGAGGTTGTCACCTCCTGATTCAATGAGAACAATGTCAGTATCGGGGAAACGCTCTTCCATCTCCTCCACAGCCGCTATATTCATGGAAGGATCTTCCCGGACTGCCGTGTGAGGACACGCTCCGGTTTCGACTCCTATAATCTTGTCTTCATGAAGAATGCCTTTCAAAGTTTTTCTTACGTGCTTGGCATCTTCTGTTGTGACAATATCGTTTGTAATGATCAGCACTTTCTGCCCAAGTTCAAGAAGACGGGGAGTTATAGCCTCTATCAAGGCGGTCTTGCCGGATCCTACCGGTCCGCCGATTCCAATTCTACAGGTCTGAGACATAATATAGTTATAGTTTGGTAATTTACAAATATGAAGTTGATAACAATTTATCGGCAGGCATTTGCAATATTCACATTCTAATTCATGAACATGCGCATGTTGCCTTTTTCATGCAGTGATGCCAGTATGTCGAGTTCCGGAAAGAATGCGTTCATATCTTTCAGTTCCATCTGCGATGCCTCATCATAAAGCACACCTACATCTTCCGAGAGATCGAAAAGTATTTTCTGTGTCTCGTAATGCGACACACGCACACATCTCAACGCGGCTGAAAGAACCATGTTTATCACACCGTACTGATGTGCACAGAAAAGAGCCTTTTCATCCAACCCTCCCGATGCATAAGCAATTCCCTGCGCGACAGGAAAAGTTCCCGGCACTTTTTCACATGCAATATCTGCAAGCCAGCGTGTGACAATCGCGTTATCGAACAGTTTCGCCATCAGTTCCGCAAATTTCTTTCCCATGCGCCGGAGCATCATACGCGCCTCATCGTTCATTTTGAAAAGAATGAGCATTCTGTCAGCATCCGCGATCGCTTCGTAATCTCCACGCAGGAAGGCGCGGTGAGCGTGGATGGCTGCCACACCGTCGCTGAATGCCGCCTGTCTCGCCTGAGAGGCTGTGAACGCACGCAAGGTCTTGGCATCATGCACAATACGTTCGAAAGAGGCAGTCTCCAATCCGTTGGAAAAGGAGAATGTACCCACCGGAAACGTAGAATCCGTGAACTGAAGCAGCCTCGAAAGCGCCGTCATGTCATATTCAGTGTGAGTGTTCATGTGCTATTCCGTTTTCATCGAAATGAATGTGTGTCGTGGCATGATGATGGTGCTCGCCGAGTCCGTGGCTGTCATGTCCCGCGCCGCCGAACAGACGGCGTATCTCATGAGGTGCAAGATATGGGATAATCTCGACTCCCTTCTGAAAATCATATGATATGCCTTCAAGATTATGTGTCTCCATCACGCTCAACATAACCTTCTTATCTACAGTAAGCGGAACATATACTTTTGTGCCTTTTACAACGGCAGGCCAATGCTGGTTGCCGATGGCGTGACCAAGCTCGACCGAACGCCGGATTATGGTTTCGTGATCCTTGTCCGCAAGCGCGCCAAGGTCTATCACAAGAACAGGACTCAGTTCAATCTTCAGAACAACAGCTTTTTTTGTATCCGGATCAAAATCGATTACATCGCCATCTGCCACCTGCGTGTGACGCTTAAGAGCAATCGGATATTCCTCGCCACTTGTTCCCTTCCCGAGAAAACGGCTTTTCTGTGCCGTCCATTGGTCAAGGAATATGTAGTCTGTCTCCATATTCTTCAGTTTCTCTTTCCATTGCTGATCCCGGTTTATGTTACCGAGCACTTCTGTGTATACTTTCATAATACGTAACCTTTCAATATAGTTTAAGGTGTTTGCGGGAAACGATTGTCTCCCTATATCTTTATAACAAACAAGAGACTCGTTTGCTCACGGATTACAACCGGAAGTTACTTATGCTTCAGAAATCATAGTAAAAACAACGGCGGGCTGCCTTGGTAATCATGGCAGTCCGCCGTCAACTGAGCAGATTTTATTTTTAAACAAGCTCTTATAAAGTCCGATAGATCAGCTGAACCAGTAAAGCTGTGCGAGAGGAAGCTCTTTTGCCGGCGATACCGTAGCCGGATAACCGTCAACGGTAACTTCAAAAGTCTCCGGATTAACTTCGATATTCGGAGTAGCGGTGTTTCTGAGCATGGACTCCTTGGTGAGCTGACGAACTCCTGTAACAGGATACACTATACTCTTCAGACCATATTTGTCTTTGATTCCCGCGTCTACAGAAGCCTGACTGACAAACGAAATTCTTGAATTGAACAACGCCTCGCCAAACGCACCGTACATCGGACGCATTATCTTAGGCTGCGGAGTTACAAGCGATGCGTTTGTATCTCCCATATTCGCCCAGCTTATAAGTCCGCCCTTGATTACAAGCTGCGGTTTCGTACCGAAGAATGCTGGTTCCCACAACACAAGATCCGCCATCTTTCCTTTCTCTATCGAGCCGAGGACATCCGATATACCGTAGCATATTGCCGGATTAATCGTTATCTTGGCAAGATAGCGCAACACCCTGAAATTATCGTTTGAATCGGAATCCTCCGGCAATTTACCTCGGACCTGCTTCATATAGGATGCCATCTGGAAGGTTCGCATGAATGATTCTCCTACACGACCCATTGCCTGAGAGTCGGATGATACCATTGAAAGAATGCCGAGATCATGGAACACATTCTCCGCCGCCTGTGTCTCGGGACGAACGCGGCTTTCGGCAAACGCCACATCAGACGGTATATTTGGATTAAGATTATGACAGACCATGATCATATCGAAAAGTTCTGCCTGAGAGTTTATTCCGAAAGGTAACGTAGGATTGGTCGAAGACGGAAGCACATTCATCAGTGACGCCACTTTCAGAAGGTCAGGAGCGTGACCGCCGCCGGCACCTTCGGTATGATAGGTGTGGATAGTCCGTCCGTCGATAGCCGCGATTGTGTCTTCCACATAACCGGATTCATTCAAGGTGTCGGTGTGGATCGCCACCTGAACATCGTAATTGTCGGCAACCGACATACATGTGCGTATAGCAGCCGGTGTTGCGCCCCAGTCTTCATGAATCTTGAAACCGCAAGCACCTGCCTCAACCTGATCGTCAAGATTCTCTCTGCAAGAACAGCTTCCTTTTCCAAGCAGACCTATATTAATGGGGAGTCCGTCGAATGCCTGTAACATTCTTTCGAGGCTCCAGGCTCCGGCTGTGATTGTGGTGCCGTTAGTGCCGTCTGTAGGACCGACGCCGCCCCCTACAAGAGTAGTGATACCGTTGGAAAGGGCATCGTATGCCTGCTGCGGCGCACACATGTGCACGTGCCCGTCGATGCCTGCCGCTGTCAGTATCATGTGTTCTCCTGAGATTGCATCAGTCGAAGGACCTGTGACGAGATCCGGAGACACACCTTTCATCACATTAGGATTGCCGGATTTTCCGATTCCTGCGATTTTGCCGTCGCGGATTCCGACATCAGCCTTGACCACGCCAAGAACCGGATCCAGAATTGTGACATTCGTGATTACGAGATCCAGACTGCCTGCCTTGGGTGTGCATTCATTGGCAAGTCCCATGCCATCGCGCAAAGTCTTTCCTCCGCCATATACCGACTCATCGCCATAAACCCTGAGGTCTTTTTCAATCTCTACATACAGATCCGTATTGCCGAGTCTGATTTTATCGCCCACGGTAGGACCGAAGAGCATATTGTTTTCTTGTCTTGATATAGTAGCCATGACGGATTATTTTTTAGTTGGGTTTTCTGTATATTCAGCTTCTGCCTCCTCTTCGGAAACAGTCTTGTAGCCATATTCGCCAAGACGGCGTATCGCTTCCGTGCGTTTAGGATAGAAGGTCGGGGTGTCTTCCAGACCTGTATATCCATTGACAAGATCGTCAAATCCGATAACCCTGCGTTTACCGGCATATTCCACAACCTCCACTTCTTTCTCCTCTCCGGGTTCGAAACGTATTGCCGTAGTCGCCGGTATATTCAAGTGGCAACCGAAAGCTTTCGGACGGTCAAACTCGAGATAACGGTTTGTCTCGAAGAAATGGAAATGGGAACCGACCTGTATCGGACGGTCTCCCGTGTTACGCACCACAAGCTTAACAGTGCGCCTGTCGGCGTTGTATTCTATCGGGGTGTCGGCAAGTATAACACCGCCGACAGGCACATAATCCTTCGGTGTGAAACCGGGGGTATTGGGATAAGCGATATCCGGTTTTCCGGAAAAAATACCGTCAGGTTGCGGATATGTCTCCTGAGGTGTGTTTTTATTCTGATCCATAGTATTATATTTTTATTTTATAGGATGATGGATGGAAACAAGCCGCGAACCATCGGTAAACACGGCTTCTACCTGCAGGAGGTCGATCATATCCGCGACTCCCGGCATAACCTGTTCTTTTGTAAGCACCTGAGAGGCTTCGTGCATTACTTCCTCAACCGTTTTTCCCTCTCTTGCTCCTTCAAGAGCCGCACTGGTGATATAGGCGACTGCCTCGGGATAATTCAGCTTTAGCCCTTTCTGAAGACGCCGCTCGGCTATAAGTCCTACCATCAGAAGGGTAAGTTTGTCTTGCTCTTTGGGTGTGAAATGCATAGTAATCTAATTTTGAATAAGGTTCTAAAATAATATGGATAACGGGGTGGCACAAACCGCACCTTCTCCAGTTTCTTATTAAAAAACAATATCCGCAAGGTTAATGTTTATACACACGTTCCTCAAGACCCTATTTATAATCGTTACGGATTAGACAGACGCCTCTTTTCAGAAAGAGCCACACGACGATATATATATGCAAGAATCACAAGCGTTATTAAAACCGGACATCTACCACTCACGTCACGCCGACCTCAGCTGATATCCCCGGAGGATGCCCGAATGCAATGTAAAAAGGCTACAATTGCCATCATAAGATGAACTTACCTGCCTACTTTTTGCCTATGTCTCCGCGCTCCGGAAATAAATTCATGAAAGACACTGCGTTTTGATATGACCTCTTCCTTGCTGTCGACTTCTTCTTTCAATTTTGCGATATCTGTGCCATCAGTATCAAACTGTCCTGATGAAAAGTGCCCTATGCCAAGGAGCAACATCACCATCGCGAACATAAGAATTACAACCAGTATTATCTTTAATATTGCCATTGATATTCAACTTATACAGATACTTCTTTGCATCTGTATAAGTTGATAACAATAGATGACTCGTTTTTGCTCACTGCAACATCGACATTTCTATTGGCTTCAGAACAGATCCACGATTATATCGTCAGAGAGCATTACACCTTTATCCGTAAGGCTCAGCCGGTTGTAATCAAGTTTCAGATAACCTTTTCCAAGCATGGATGCCGCCTTGTCAAGCAACTCCACACGCGCTTCTTTCCCAAAATCATTCTCAAAACGAACGATATCGATTCCCTTTGCTGTGCGCAAACCTGTCATGATCCGTTCTTCTGTGATTTCCTTGTCCGACAGCATTTCCTCCTGATGACATTTCTCACCATTCTCTACGGCAAGCATGTATGCGCGAATGTCACTTATATTCCATCTGCGGCACCTTCGTCCGTCGAAACTGTGCGCCGACGGACCGACACCTACATACGGCACACCCTCCCAATACGCGGAATTGTGCCTTGATTCAAAACCGGGCAAAGCATAGTTTGATATCTCATATCTCATATATCCGGCTTTGCGCAGACGTTCGTTGACCATTTCAAACATGGCAACACTGAGATTCTCGTCAGTCTCCTTTATACGTCCCAGGTCTCGAAGCCTGGTAAGCGCGGTGCGTTCCTCATACATGAGAGAATAGGCGGATATATGCTCCGGATGCAATTCCGTAAATACGTCAAGCGTTGATGAAAGCGATTCAAGCGTCTGACCCGGCAGCCCGAACATAAGGTCAAGACTTAGATTCCCGAAACGTTGCCTGAGAATACCATATGCTTCCATCACTTTCTTAGCGTCATGCCTCCGCCCTATTGACCTCAGTTCCTTGTCATTCATGCTCTGAACGCCCATGCTGACACGGTTTATGCCTGCGTCAAGCCAGACATCGGCATTGCCGGCAGTCACATCGTCCGGATTCACTTCAAGTGTCACCTCAGTCAAACGGACATCACCACTGCCTGCAGACATAATTATACGCCTTGCCTCAGAAACCAGAAACCGCAACAATCCGACCGGCATCAGCGACGGGGTTCCACCTCCTATATATAAAGAGACTTCGCGCATTGCAGAAAGCCCGCATGAACGAAGTTCCAGTTCTGCGACAAGAGTCTTGACATAACGCTCCCAATCAAAACCGGAATGGCAGACCTCACTGTAAAAATCACAATAAATACATTTGCTGCGGCAGACCGCCACATGTATATATACCCCTCCCCTGTTTACACAATCACACATGACACAACCAATTGACACACTCTGAGAAACTATTTTATTTCAGAAGCTCTCCAGGCTTCTGAAATCACCCGCAAAGTTAATAATGTTTTATGGAAATATGTTACACAACATTCTAATTTCTTCTACATTTTCCACATTTTTTATTAAATTGCGCTCGCTTTTGCAACACAAGGCAATCCTCTACCCTCATAAACGAATGAAATTCTTGTAACAATTAAAATCTTGTACCAATGAAGATTTATAAAACCAACGAAATCAAAAACATCGCCCTTCTCGGATCAAAGGGCGCCGGTAAAACCACACTCGCTGAATCCATGATCTTCGAGTGTGGAGTTATAAAACGTCGCGGCACAATTGAAGCGAAAAACACAGTGTCCGATTATTTCCCCGTTGAGAAAGAATATGGATATTCCGTATTCTCAACTGTATTCAATGCTGAATTCAACGGTAAGAAACTTAATATCATCGATTGCCCCGGTGCCGATGATTTCGTAGGTAACGCATACACGGCTCTTGGAGTCTGCGACATGGGTCTTATCCTTGTAGATGCGCAGTATGGCGTTGAAGTTGGAACGGAAAACATTTTCCGCACCACGGCAAAACTCAAGAAGCCGGTTATTTTCGGTCTTAACCAGATGGATGGTGAAAAAGCCGATTTCGAAAACGTCATGGAGCAGATGCGCGAACACTTCGGTCCTCGTGTGGTTCAGATACAATATCCCCTGGAATCCGGACCGAATTTCCATTCGATGATCGATGTGCTTCTGATGAAGAAATACGAATGGGGACCAGAAGGAGGCACTCCTGTAATCTCCGAGATTCCTGAAGACCAGCTTGAAAAAGCCCGCGAACTTAATCAGAAACTCGTTGAGGCGGCTGCTGAAAACGATGAGACCCTGATGGAAAAATTCTTCGAACAGGGCAGCCTTACTGAAGATGAGATGCGCGAAGGAATCCGCAAAGGACTCATCGACCGCTCCATATACCCCGTAGTCGTTCTCAGTGCAGCCAAAGATATGGGCGTCCGCCGTCTAATGGAATTCCTTGGAAACGTATGCCCATTTGTCAGCGACATGCCTGCGCCTGAGACTGTTGCCGGAGAAGAAGTAAAACCCGATGCGGAGGGTCCGCTGTCCGTGTTCTTCTTCAAGACTTCCGTAGAGCCGCACATCGGCGAAGTATCATATTTCAAGGTTATGAGCGGAACTCTCAAGGCAGGAGAAGACCTTGAGAACGTCTCTCGTGGCGGCAAAGAGCGTCTCGCTCAGATTTTTACCGTTTGCGGTCAGCTCCGCAACCCGATAGAGACCCTTGAAGCAGGTGATATCGGTGCCGCAGTCAAACTGAAAGACGTTCGCACAGGAAACACGCTTGATGCGAAGGGTTGTGACTATCAGTTTAATTTCATTAAATATCCCCAGCCTAAATACACACGTGCTATACGTCCTGTCACCGAAAGCGATGCCGAGAAGCTCGCCGGAATACTGACACGCATGCATGAAGAAGATCCCACATGGATTGTGGAGCAGAGCAAAGAATTGAAACAGACTCTTGTAAAAGGACAGGGAGAATTCCATCTGCGCACTCTCAAATGGCGTATCGAAAACAACGAGAAACTCCCCATCGAGTTTATCGACCAAAAGATACCCTATCGCGAGACTATCACAAAAGCTGCCCGTGCCGACTATCGTCATAAAAAACAGTCAGGAGGTTCCGGACAGTTCGGTGAAGTTCATCTCATAATCGAGCCTTATACTGAGGATATGCCAGAACCCGACACATATAAATTCGGAAATCAGGAGTTCAAACTCAATGTCCGCGACAAACAGGAGATTCCATTGGAATGGGGCGGCAAGCTTGTTGTATACAACTGCATTGTCGGCGGAGCGATCGATGCCCGTTTCATTCCTGCCATTGTAAAGGGTCTGATGGACCGTATGGAACAGGGACCCCTCACCGGATCCTATGCGCGAGACGTGCGCGTAATGATATACGATGGCAAGATGCACCCGGTAGACTCCAATGAAATCTCATTCCGTCTTGCTGGTCGGAACGCATTCTCTCAGGCGTTCAAAGCCGCCAATCCGAAGATTCTCGAACCGGTATACGATGTCGAGGTTCTTACACCTGGCGACACAATGGGCGATGTGATGAGCGACCTTCAGGGACGCCGCGCTCTGATCATGGGAATGGCATCTGAAAATGGAATTGAGAAACTGTCTGCGAAAGTTCCTCTTAAAGAGATGGCATCCTACTCAACATCTCTGAGTTCAATCACCGGAGGTCGCAGCTCATTCACCATGGAGTTCTCAAGCTATGAACTCGTTCCATCCGATGTCCAGGAGAAACTTCTCAAGGAATATGCGGAGACTCAGACCGAAGATTAAAGAAAAGAATGACAATAATAACCTATCAGACGATTTTCAAGACAGGGGACGCGACGAGATGTCGCGTCCCCTGTCAGCTTTCAGACCGGACGGAACAGATCCGGTTGTGATTTCGATAAAATTGTCAGAAATGAGTCAGGCACATATCTGTGATCCATATCCACAATGGACAGAATCCCACAAACAGTATAACCGAGAGTGTCAGCGAAGAGGTACCCGTGGCTACATACGTGTCATATTCATCGGCTATGATGATTCCCGAGAATGCCGGTGGCAATGCCGCTGCTACAACGAGCATCTTGAGATTCAGAGGATCCATCTTGAAAACAAGACCCATTATCAGAATGACAGCCGGCATCAGAACCATCTTGAGTATTGAACCGAGCACTGCCTGCCAATTGATCTGAATCTTGATTGCCGACAAAGTTATACCTGCGGAAAAAACAGCCATCGACGCATTCGCGCCCTTGATAAGGTCGAATGACGGACTCGCCCAGTCCGGCCATGGAATACCAACCAGAACCCAGACCACTGCAAGAATCGGTGCCCACGCCACTGGCTGCGCCAACGCATGAAGCACCGGCTTCCATGCACTCTGCTTCTTTGCAGAACCCGGATTCTCCTTTTCAAGCGATGCATTCATGAGAGACAACCCCACAGGGATTCCGACCGCATTCACAACGATGCCGACAATAGCGACCACAAGAGCCACCGACGGATTCGTTCCGAAAATCGGCTCAAGCACGGCAAACCCGAGAAAACCGATTGTCGGAGAACCGCTGATCAATGCCGAGACTGCCGCATCTGCACCGGTGTTCTTCTTAAAACAATACTTGAATACCCAATAGACAATCATAAAGCACAGCATTATGCCTACAAGCGATATGAGAGTCAGCTTGATATCTCTGGCAAGCATTTCGCGACTTGCCTGAACAATAGATACGAACAGAGCGGCGGGAAGTGCATACACCAGCACAACTTTGTTGAATTTCTTTGCGTCTTCACCTGTGAAAGCGCCTCGTTTCCCGGATATGTAACCAGCCAGCATCACAACTATGATCGGCACGATTGCATACAGGATCACATGCATCATATTAGACATATTCTCGTTTTTTTACGTTATACCTTGATTGGAATCAGCGGCTCAGGATTCAGATATCCTATATGACCGCTCTCTTTTCCGGCATCGCCGGCAAGCTGCACATCAATTAGAGTCGGCTTGCGGGATGCGATAGCCGCTTCAAGTGCCTCCTCGAATTCATCCGGCGTCGTCACATAATAACCTTTTCCGCCGAATGCCTCCATCATCATGTCGTAGCGTGCATTCAGGTCAAGAGTGGTCGGTGCCGGATCTCCGTTTTTGCTCAGATTCTCCCCTTCATGGTTGTATATGCCCCCGTTGTTGAAGACACACACCGTAATCGGAAGGTTGAAGTTGGTCATAGTGCTTACCTCCATTCCCGAGAAACCGAATGCCGAGTCACCCTGGATTGTCACAACAGGACCTCCGGTGGCAAGTGCCGCACCGATAGCCGAGCCTGCGCCCATACCCATGATTGCCCATGTCGCGCAATCGATTCGGCGGCGCGGCTGAGACATGTCGATTGCATCGCGGCAATCATCAAGCGTGTTCGCGCCTTCGTTGATAAGCGTAACCTCCGGATGTCTCTCTATGACGGATTTGGCAGCTCTCAGTGCGTCCCAGTGATCCATAGGTTCGGGAGAGGGAGAGAGCTTCTGGGCTATCCACTTGTTGGCATCGGCTGTATGAGCCTGAAGATCCTTTACCCACTGCGGATCCATTGAAAGCTTATAATCGGGCAATGCTTCGAGAATCATATCCAGAGAAGCGCCGAGATCTCCGATTACCGGTGCAGCCACAGGCACATTGCAATCGATTTCAGTAGGTTCAATGTCAAGTTGCACATATTTATTGTCAGGATTCCATTTGCCATGTCCTCTCGAAAGCAACCAGTTGAGACGAGCGCCAACAAGAACCACCACGTCTGCCTGCTCCATGATCATACTGCGGCACGAAATTGCCGACAACGGATGATTATCTGGCAATAGACCCTTTGCCATAGACATCGGATAGAATGGGATTCCTGTCTTTTCCACCAATTCCTTTATCTTGGCATCATTCTGAGAATATGCAGCGCCCTTACCGAAAAGAAATACCGGTTTTTTTGCCGAAGCGATAAGCTCCATAGCCCTCTTAACGGATTGGGGCGAAGGATAAGTCGCCGACACCGGATCAACAGGTACGAACTGCAGTTTCGCCGCTTCATCCTTTGAGATGACACCGCCAAGTGCCGGAACTGTCATATCCAGATATACTCCGCCGGGACGCCCCGAAAGCGCTGCGCGCATAGCGCGTGCAACGCCTATCGATATATCCTGAGGACGATTGACGCGATATGCCGCCTTTACAAGGGGCTTGGCTATGGCAAGCTGGTCAAGACCTTCGTATGTGCCCTGTTCCAGATCCACGGCGACTCTGTCTGACGAGCCGGATATCTGAATCATCGGATAGCAGTTTACCGTGGCATTGGCAGTAGCCGTAAGACCGTTGAGAAAGCCAAGTGAGGACACAGTGAGCAACACGCCCGGTTTTTTAGTAAGATAGCCGTAAGTGGCGGCTGCCATACCAGCCTGCTGCTCGAACCGGAAGCTTATGAAACGAATGCCGACCATCTGGCAGATATATGCCACTTCCGTGACCGGGATGCCCACAAGTCCGAAGATCACCTCCACTCCGTTGGCTTTCAGAGCATTCGCAAGCACATACATGCCGGTCATGTCTGTTTCCGGATTGGGAGCCATCGGAGGCTTGCAACCGCACGCTGTGGTGCCGGAAGCGGGAGTATTTATATTTTTGGTGTTTTCCATAACAATAATAATAAATTTATTTATATTATCACATCTTGCCGCCGGCAAGCGGTTCGGTTGTGCCGTTCTTTGCGAATTCCGCCTGCTGCTCGGCTGTATACCCGAGTGAACTGAGAACTTCCGCGTTGTTTCCGCCCAATGTAGGACACGGACCGTAAACAGGCTGGTAGTTTGAAATGGTGAATGGAACTCCGACTGTCACGAATGTGCCGATCTTGCCGCCTTGGTCTATCTTGACGAGCGTGTTTCCATCATAGTTGTTCGGATCATCCATGATCTCCTTGGTGTTAAGAACCGGTGCAACTGGAATGCCGAACTTAGACAACTCCTCTGTCACTTCGTATTTTGTCTTATTGACTGTGTAAGATTCTATACGGGCATATATCTCCTGTTTATGCTTGTCGCGGGCATCTGCCGTATTGAAGTCGGGATTGGTAAGCCAGTCTTCAAATCCGAGACCCTTGCATGCCTGCTCGAAATCTTTCTTGCCTCGCTGAAGAATAACATACACATAAGCATTCGGATCAGTCTCCCATCCTTTGCACTTGTATGTCCATCCAAGAACACCGGAGCCCTCCTGATTGCCGGAACGCGGAACATATTCTCCGAACTTCTGACTCGGATACTGCGGGAACTGTGTGAGGTATCCGACACGATCGAGCGTAAGCTGGTCACGAGTCTTGATACGACATAGGTTAAGACATGCGTTATGCATCGACTGATATACATAACTTCCTTCGCCTGTGCGCGAGCGTTGCTGAAGTGCGGCAAGCAGACCGATAGCCATATGCATTCCGGTGTTGGAATCGCCCAACGCTGCGCCGGACTGAGTCGGAACATTATTGTCGCCTTCCCACCATCCTGTCGTGGATGCCGCGCCGGCTGTGACCTGCGCTACCGGTTCGTAAGCTTTCAGGTCTTTATAGCTTGATGTCTCGGGAAAACCTTTGATGGTGCCGTAAATACAACGTGGGTTCAGTTTATGCACAACCTCCCAGCTAAAGCCGAGTTTATCCATAGCGCCAGGATGCAGATTCTCTACGAATATGTCACATTCTTTGATAAGTTTGGTGAGAATTTCCTTACCATCGGGTGTCGCGGCATCAAGAGTAAGCGATTTCTTGTTAGAATTCAACTGGAGAAAATAGTAGCTCGGACAATCCGGATCAAACTGAAGTTCTTTACGGGTTGCGTCTCCTGAACCGGGACGCTCGATTTTTATCACCTCCGCTCCGAGCCATGCAAGAAGCTGTGTGCATGACGGACCGGACTGAACTGCGGTAAAATCTACAATTTTGATACCCTCGAGGGGTGCGGTGTTTTGTGCCATAGTATTATTCTATAATTAAAATGTATAAATATTTTTTAAATCTTGGCAGAATTTTTTATTATGCCGTTCTGCTTTCAATATTCTTCCATAAAAACATTTTAACATATACTTAAGTTCGCAAAAATCATACTGTAGCCGGGGCTGATTTTGGAAACTGCAGATTTCAAGGAGCGGAAATCATCGCAGACAGCATTGAAAAACCTGATATCTCAATATTTCAATCAACCGGTAGGATCCGCTGAGGTTGAGAAAAAATTAATAGCTTGTTTAAAAATAAAAGTGAATTTGGGGACGTGTAAATAAATCATGACGAGTTCCCTGACAACCTGCTAAAAATATAATTTCGATAAAATATATCTAAGAAAGTTAAACTATATTTAACGACGGATGTTATAATGATAAAATCAACAGAAAATACAGGTTGAGAAAAAAGACATTAGAATTCTCCCCTGTTTATTTAGCTGGCGGTTTTATACTATGAAAACAATAAAAAAGGTTATAATTAAACATTTAGCGTTATGAAAAGAACAGTTTTATTCATGGCAGCTCTTATGACACTTTCATGTGCATGGGCTCAGAAAATCAGTAAGAATGAGGCTAAGTCGCTTCAGACTTTCCTTTCTCAGAATGCAGCCAAGGGAGGTAACAACGCTGAGGCTCTCCGAATGGTAGGCAGCAACGTTGCGGCATGCCCCGGCATCAAAGTTGAGAACGGACACGTCACTGAAATCGATTTCAAGGGCAAGGATCTCGCTGGAACTCTTGATTTGTCTGGTTTCCCGGCTTTGCAGAAGATTGATGTCTCCAGCAACAAGATCACCAGTCTGACATTAAATAACAACCCTGCCCTCGTAGAGGTCAATGCCGGTAAAAACAGGATACACACCATGACCATAACCGGATGCCCTCAGGTGCAGACAATCAGGGTCAACAAAAACAGACTGGCTGAATTCGATCTCGGCACAGTTCCATTGCTTAAGAGATTCAATGTTTCGGGCAACATGCTTGAGGCTCTTGATGTCTCAAACGCCACAAACCTTGAATACCTGAATGTGATGAGCAACAACCTCCAGTCTCTGAACGTCAGCGGATGTCAGAGTCTGAAATCGCTCTATGCGGCATTCAATGACTTGACAGACATCACTTTCGCCGGTTTGGTCAAACTTGAGAACCTCAATGTGAACTCCAACAAGATCGCAAAGCTCTATATTCAGGATCTTCCCGCAATCGAGACTCTGCTCTGCTCCGACAACCATATGGCAGGGCTTACAGTGAAAGGTTGCAAGACAATAAACGAAATCTGGGCTCCCTACAACGACCTCACTTCATTCACTGTCGAAGATGCCCAGAACCTCGCGTTCGTGAATGTGGAATGGAACGACCTCACTTATCTCTCGCTCGCTAACATGAACTTCCTGCAGAGAGTAAACGCGGCAAACAATCAGCTTATCACTCTTGACGTTTCATTCGACCCGATGCTCCGCTTCGTTAACGTAACAAACAACAATATGCTGACTGACCTCCGCACCGATGCTGATTCTCAGTTGCGCCACGTAATCGGCTATGCAGACTATGAATACGGCTTCTGACAATTTGCGTCAA
>Ga0137308_100317_pt1 | contig 86111 bp, 88 predicted proteins | sample Inofrocosms_June_FD_97181 | JGI IMG/M metagenome (GOLD analysis project Ga0137308, IMG submission 97181) | Mouse cecal microbial communities from Vienna, Austria - N-Acetylneuraminic and N-Acetylglucosamine D2O microcosms_June | ecosystem: Host-associated > Mammals > Digestive system > Large...
TTTAACTTTTACTAACAGATACAAAAGAAGGCACCCCGGAGGATGCCTTCTGTGTCGTTGGGATGATGCTTACTTGGAGTAGGACTTCATGATCGTGCGCTTCTGACCGGGTTTCAGATGGTACCACCATCGGGTAACATCTATGTCCTTTGCTTTGCGGGCAATCATAATCTTGCCTCGCCCTCTATGGAGGAACCACTTGTCGCAGACACAATCTACCAGTTTGCGGTAGGTCTCCCGGTTCTTGAATGAGTCAACGTCTTTGAGGGCGGCGACAATATCATCCACTGCCGGAACCTTAATCCAGGGAAATTCCTGATACACCGGGGCAACTGTGGGAATACTGTCACCGAGGTCTATGAGGATGGGGAGCGTGTCGGTGCCGAGGTCGCCTATGACGACGTAGTGCTTGAACATAAGCTCTATGCAGTAGATGGGGATTCGGCGCGGGTCTATGTCGGCGTGGAGCATGGTAGTGAACAACTCCTTGTCTTCGGTTTCAAGTTCATAGAGTCCGGTCATCGGAATCTTCTTGAAATCGTCGCTCTTGGTTACAGCCTGCGCTGCGAGCATCGGGGAGGTCGGACCTTTGATTGTAACCTCTGCGGTCTTATCATCGACCGCAAGGGTGTGGATTTGTACGAACTTCATGGCGGTATCAGTATTTGGCACAGACAATATCGTAGATTGCCTTGCAGATGTCGATGTCATAGAGAGCATCGTGGAGCTTGTCATCTTCGACAGTGATGCCGAGGGTCTTGGCTACGGTGCCTTGCTTGAAGTTGACCATCTGACTGCGACGGTCGGCGAGGTATGGGGTTGCTATTACCATCACGTCGATGCTGTTCGCCCAGAACCATGAGCCGAAATACTTATCCCCGTTGTGTCCGAACCAGGCGCGGAGGAACTGATTGTCGAAGGACGCATTGTTGTAGCCTACGAGGAAGAACTTGTCGTAGCGGTCATAGCGGTCAACATACTTTGACAGCATATTGATGAACTGGTCGTACACCTGACGCATGGGAGGGTACGCCATGATTTGCTCCTGTGTTACTCCGGCAACGTCGAGGGCGCCCTGCTCGATGACGGCTCCGGGATGAGGCTGGACGCGGAGGTCAAATTTCTCCTTCACTTCGCCGTTGATTACGATACTGCCGGACAACTGATGGATGCCGTGCTTGTCGGCTTGCGTGCCAGTGGTCTCCAAGTCGAAAAATAGTAGCTTCATAAGGTTTTCTTATTTTACGTTATTTGTGGGATAATGTGGAGCTGTCAGCCATAGACAAATGTCCGGGCTGACAACTCCGATTGGTTTACGCTTCTTGCTGTTCCGGCTGTTCAGTCTCGCCGCCCTCGCCCTCTGTGGCTTCATTAGGGGCTTCCTGTGGCTCGTTCTCTGTGTCGGATGAGGATTCGTCCGCCAGAGCCTGTGCCGTGTCCTCTGCGGGCATTTCTGTGGCTTCCTCGGCTGCTTGGGATTTGGCCTGAGCTTCTTTGAGTGCGGCTTCCAGTTCCGAGATGGTCTTCTCGTAGGTCTCGCACTTCTTCTCATACTCTGCGGCGAGGTCCTTGTCTATGACAGCGACATCATCGGCATAGGTATGATTCATTGTAATGTCGAGCAGATTGGCGAACCCCTGCGAGTAACATACCTTCTTGTCGGAAAGCATCGTGCGGATGAACTCACGTATGATTACGGACTTGTGGGTGCTGACCTTTTCGAAGGACTGGCTCATGTCTTTGGATGATTCAAGGTCGAGGCCGATGTTCTTGCGGAAGGTGGCGGGCAGACTGCTTGCAAGCAGGGCGAGGAACACATTCTCCTCTACCTCATCGACGGCACCGGGCTTCTCCGAGAATGATGTGGAACCTTCAAAGAAGGCTCGCTGACGTTCCACACGGTCCTCCTGCTTCTTTTCTTCGACGGTGCGGAGCTGTGTGCGGATTTCTGTCAGGCGGTTTGCCTGTGCCTCCTGAATACGGTCTGCGTCCCCGTTCTCGTCTGTCTTGACATTGTAGAGATACTTGACTTCTCCGCTGAGGTTCCCGTGGTAGGACACCTCAAAGACTTCGACAATCATACCTGCATTAAGGTTGTCATCGAATACACCCCTGACTCTTTCGTAGGACTGGTAGCGGAGGTTGTACTTTTCTTCATCGGAGAAGTTCTCCCTGACAGGCGGCTCCGGCACTACGAGGTATTCACGGCTTCCGAGCGGCTGGGGGTACAGCATCATTGCGTTGGCGGCAGAGATGATGGTGGCGTTGTCCTCCTTGCTTCCGGCATAGACTAACGGCAGACCTGACTCCTTTGCCTTGCGAAGTACTGCCTCCTGATTTTTGAGCCGATACAGCTCGATGTTCATGCACCGGGGGGTGTCTGTCTCCTTGAAACGTGTCGGGAAGGTGGCGGTGCAGAACTTACATCCCTTGCAGGACAGGCACCCTGTCTTCTCTTTGCAGGTGGTGTAGGTTTCATCGGCAGGGTCGAAGTGAGCCGAGGACAGCAGCCCCATGACGCTTTCATCTATCCATGCTTTCAGTGTCTCCACCTTCGGCGTCTTGCTCTCCCAGCGTTCCATCTGCGAGGGCTGAAAGCGAAGCTCCAGCAACATCTTCTGCTGATCCTTGCGGAGATTGCTGATTACTTGGAGATGCACGAGGTTCAATACTCCTTCTCTGAGGAAGGCGACGAACTCCGGGATGATGTTGTTCAACTGAATGCGGTTGACAACGAAACTCTGGCTCTTGCCGAGCATCTTCGCTATCTCCTTGACCGAGACGGCTCCCTTGTTGTAGAGGTACTTCAACGCCTGGGCTTCTTCCATCGGGTCGATGTCCTTGCGTTGGAGATTTTCGATGACCATACAGGCGAATGCCTGCTTGTCATCGAGGTCCTTCACTACGGCTTGTATGGTTTCCTTGCCGAGCAGGGTAACTGCCCGGAAGCGGCGCTCGCCACATACGATTTCATACTTCTTGCCGTCTTCGCCATTGATTTTGCGGACAGTTACAGGCTGAATCAGTCCGTTGGCTTCGATACTTTGTGCAAGCTCCTTCAACTCTGTCTCGTCGAATGTCTTGCGTGGATTCAGAGCGCTCGTAGCTATCTCTGAAAGCTTGATTTCATTTACTTGCATATTCTTGTTTTAATTTCCAGTCTTGGGATTACAGCCACGCCATTTCGACTTTGGCTTCTTTGGGCTTTGCACTCTCTATTGCGTAGGTGTTGATGAGGTTAGCATAGGAAACTACCACACTTTCGCAGTCCTGTCTTTCGAGGTCAACCATCTCCGGCTCAGACTTACATGGCATCACAATGGCTGTGAGCTGTTCGGATTCAAGTAGAATCGGACGGGACGGGTCTATCGTCGAGACTTTCATGCAGCCGAGGTCTCCGGCGGCGTTGAACACTTCGAGAGCATTGAGCAAGGTTGACATTGCAATGTGACAATCATTGACAACGAGTTTGTCATTGGGATTGTAGCCTTCCTGTTTCTTGAACCACTTGATTGCCCGATACACTTGGCTCCAGTTGTAGTTGACTGGCTTACCTGATTTCTTGGGGATTACTCTCTTGAAGGCAGGGTACGTTCCTTTGATGTCCGTGCCATCTTCGAGCTTAGTGGTGCCGGCGAGTGCCGGGTTAGATGCTTTGTACACAACTAACACATAAGTGTCAGAAGCAACACATACGTCCTCCTCGAAGTGTACGCCCTGCATCAGTGGACGTATCTTTTCCTTGCTTACAGCATAGGAGAATAATGCTTTTACAATTTTCTTGTTCATCTTCTTTCTATTTAGGTTTACTTTATTTGCTAATGTAAAGTTAGTCATTATGTTTGAGGTGCGAAAATCAACCGCCAATTATTTTCTCTGCGGTATCGGAAATTTTTACAGCACCTCCATTTCCTCAATGCCGATGGAGTAGCTTTGTCCGTCGTCGTTACACCACTCCTGACTGTGGTCGGTATGAGAGATAAATCCACCGCTTTCGATGTCGAAGTTCTCCCTTGCTTCGGCTATCTCGCGGGTCATTGCATCGTGAGCTTTTTCAAAGGATGAGTAAACATAATGGGCGTCGGTGGTGCTTTCAGCTGAATACTCAATCAGCACATACACCAGAAATACTTTCTGCTTCATATCTTTGCTTTTAAGGTTATCAATCCAGTTCGTCTAACTCTGTCTCACAGATGAGGTAGTTCTCATCCCTGCCGTAGGTCTGACGTTGCGATTCTAGTTCTTCCTTCGATTCATCGTCGAGGGGTTCTTCTCCACCTTCTGCGTGTTCAACTGCAAGTTCAATGGCTCTTTCAACCGTGGTGCAGACGGAGAGCAACTGGAGAGATGATGTATTCAACCAGGCATTGCCGGAATACAGGAGGTAAACTTTCTTTTCCATATCTTAACCGATTTCGGGGATTACGTCATTGTGATAGCCGTTCTTCCATTCGTTATAGACCCGGTTGCAGACGGCTTCGTCTTGCTCGAACGGTCCTACCAGTGTGTAGATGCGGTAGAGCATATTGTCAACTTGGATGTCAACTTCATACTCATCGGGACCACAGGGATTGCCAGCGACAAATACGCAACTGACTTGTGCATCTTCTATCTCGAAAACTTTCTTCTTCATCTTCTTTGACTTTAGGGGTTCTTGTTTCATTTTCTACTGTAAAGATAATCAATAAGTTAGGAATACGAAAACCATAACCAATTAAAATGCAGAGCTTTTGCGAGAAAGTTTCAAGTTTAACTTTTGCTTACAAATCATCAGAAGCAGGCGACCTTCGGCTCATACTTGATGTTCCCGGCGTTGGCTTTCAGCATCTTCTCAAAGACCGTGATGACATTGATTCTGTGCTGTGCCGCCCACTGGCTTTTCTTGTCGAGCAGGATGATGTGTGCCTGTGCATCGGCAAGCAAACCATCGAGGTAGTAACAGAACTCGTCGTAAGGCATCTCGTTCCTGAAGAACTCCTCCACCGTCATGTGCCCGTCCAGTGGGATGAAGGGCTTCTGCTGAATGACCTTCGCCTTATGGGGCGCCGACTTAGAGGATGATGTACTTTTGCTCCCCGATGCTTTCTTTCCTTTGGTGGACTTCTTGGCTTTGGCAGCATTACAGCGGCGTTTCTGTTCCTCTGCGGTGGCTTCCCTGACGAACTTCTCGACCAGTGCTTTGGCAAGTGCTTCGTTGGCTTTCGCCTGATTCATGTAGGCTTTCCTGACCTCCCACGATGTTTCCCTGCCAGTGAGATCCAGCTCATGCAGGGCGAGCGACTTTTGGGGATTGCGGAGGGAGAAGCAGACAACAGCCTCTATCCACTGGCGGTAGGCGTTGGCTCTTGTCTTCCGACTTTCAACGATGATGGTGTGCATCCCGTCTTCGTCAACATAGCAGTTGCAGCTCGTGAACTTGGCTCTGCGTACATTGTATTCTCTGACTTCACAGTTGGCAAGTTCACACTCGTTCTTTGCATCCCGCAGAGCCATACGGAGGGCATTGCAAAGGTCGGTCATGTTGAACCACAGCCTGCCATCGGCTACGATGGCGTGCAGGAAGCCGAACTCGGATGAGTAGAATTTCTTCATCCCCGGCTCCTGGATTGCATTCGATATATACATACCTTCTTGATTTAAGACATTATCAAAGTTTGTGATTTTTGACTCTGTAAAGTTAATCAAGAAAAATGATATGCGAAAATCATAACTTCTTTATTTTCACTGCGTTAAACTTTATTTTGCAAGAATTTCGCTACATCGGGCGCGAGGCGACTAATCATATACACAATATTTCCCGTGTGAAATCTCCTAAAATCCGCTATTTTTGACTATCTTTGCACTTGGTTTGGCAGCATTTGACCGCTGCAAGACCGGACATAGAGGAATAACGAAAGCGTTAGCTTGTATGCTGAAAGCTTAAAATCGCCAATTTTTAACCTTTCACAGCGCTACAAGGTAATGCCTACGCACACGGCGTGGGCTTACTTGTGCTGTGAAGCGGTGTTTGGCGATACCGAGGCTTCTACAAGTAGTCCACGCCTTTTGTTGTCCTTTGTGATGAGAACAAAGATAAACAACAAAACAACTCCTTACAATGAGAAAAGTTATTTACTTTTTGGCAGTGATGCTTGTTTCGCTTTCAGCATCAGCACAGAAGATTGTTGATGATCGGGTTACGGACACCGGGCTACGACTTATTTCCTGTGAGTCAAAACCATTCCGAAGTATGTCCGATAAGGTCGTTCTCTCACTGGGCCTGTCCGCCTCCGTCAAAGATGGTGCAGTCCAGTATTTCCTTGATGCAACACTGGCTTCCAGTGAACTGATTTCTGCCCCGGCAGGGGCGAGGATGCTTGTCAAGACAACCAGCGGCGACGTGCTGACCTTGACAGAGTATTCAAACAGGACACTCTCCGACAACATCGGCGATGTGAAGAATGTCAGCGGCATCATCGTCAAGACTTTCACTATCCATGCCGCCTATGCTCTGACACCCGAACAGATTCAGCAGCTACTCTCCGGCATCTCAAAGATTAGGATTGAACTGAACGGCGACACCAACTATGAGAAGGAATGGAAGAAGGACAAAATCTCCGGCTTCCTGACAAAGGAATACAACATACTAACCGAGGCTGTGCAGACCGACAAGAAGGGCAGCTTCACTGACGACTTCTGATTATGGCAGTCCATTCAGTTGACCACGACCTTTCAGAACTGCTGACTTGGGTAGGCAACGGAAAGGCACAGCTCCCCGATTTTCAGCGTAGCTGGGTTTGGGATGATGGTAAAATCTGTAAGTTGATAGAGAGCATTTCTTCCGGATTTCCTATGGGTGCGGCTATGTTCCTCCAGACTGGCAACAGCAGTGTGCGGTTCAAGTACCGTCCGCTTGAAGGAGTAACGGCTACCAACCTAAACGACCCCGATTTCCTTGTGCTGGACGGACAGCAACGCCTGACAACCTTATACCAGGTGTTCAAGACTGCGGAGCCTGTGGCTACCCGTCCGGCGACCAACAAGGACAAAGTAATACTGCGCCACTACTACCTCGACATCCGAAAGGCTCTTGATCAGACAGCGGACAGACTGGATGCAGTCATCTCAATCAACGAGAAGAAGCAACTGACCGAGGACATCGGCAGGACTGTGATACTTGACCTCTCTACAAGGGAAAACGAGTTTAAGGAGTTGATGTACCCTCTGAACATTGCGCTTGACCTGTCGGCTTCCTCCGATTGGATGCTGGAACTGAACGACTACTATGAGGGCGACCAGTCAATCCGAAAACTTTTCAAGGAGTTCAACAAACAGGTCTTACAGAAAATCCAGTCTTACAAAATCCCTATCATCAACGTGACGAAGGACACCTCAAAGGAGGCTGTCTGTCAGATTTTCGAGAACGTCAATACTGGCGGCGTGAAACTGACGGTCTTCGAGTTGGTAACTGCAACCTTTGCGGCTGACGAGTTTAACCTGCGTGATGATTGGGATGATATTCAGGCGAGATTCAAGGCGACCAAACAGGCCGACATCCTTCGTGTGGTGGAGAACACCAACTTCCTTACTGCGATGGCTCTGCTCATCAGCTATCGCCAGTCAGTGAACGGAACGGCTGCTGTCTCCTGTAAGAAGCGTGATGTGTTGAAGATGGTCCTCGACGACTACAAAGCCAACCGGGATTACCTTGTGTCGGGCTTCATCAAAGCGGCGAGCTTCCTTATCAATCAAGGCGTGTTTACTGCTCAAAACCTTCCATATACTTCCCAGTTGGTACCTCTGGCTGCCATCTTCGCCTATGCCGAGATTGCCGGAATCAACCTACAAATACAGACGAACAAGGACATCCTTGCACATTGGTACTGGTGCGGTGTCTTCGGCGAGTTGTATGGTGGTGCAAACGAGACCCGCTATGCTTCCGACATCGTGGATGTGTTCAACCAAATAAATGGCGGAGAACAGCCGGAGACGGTCGTCAGAGCGAGCTTCCAACCCCGAAGGTTACTTTCTATGCAGACACGAAACTCTGCGGCTTACAAGGGCGTTATGGCGCTTATCTTACAGGATTCTCCGCTTGACTTTATGAGTGCCGATAAGATGGATATTGCGACCTACCTTGATGAAAGCACCGACATCCATCATATCTTCCCCCAGAACTACTGCGAACAGCAGGGGTATGATTCAACAAAATGGAACTCCGTCGTGAACAAGACACCTATCTACGCAAGCACCAACCGTTCAATCGGCGGACGTGCGCCAAGCGAATACATAGGTACGATGGCCAACAAGGGCCTTACACAAGACCAGATGAGGGCGGCTATCTCATCCCACAAGGTTGACTATGATCTCCTGAAAGCCGACGACTTCGACGGCTTCATCATTGACCGGGCAATCAGACTGCTCGACAGGATTGAACTGGCTATGGGGAAGGCTGTGTCCGGCAGGGACAGCGACGACACCATCAAGGCATTTGGTCATCCTCTTGTAGTGACTGCTGGTTGACAGACACAGAACGGCTCAGACGCTTTATGATTTTGTAAATGCCTCTGTCCGTCATTCCATACTTGTGAGCAAGGAACACTGTGATGTAAGTCACTTTGTGTCCTTGCTTTTTCATTTCCATGAACTGCTCATAGATTTGGAGGTTCTGAACGTCGTTGATGTTAATATGGTTGGCGAGCAGCACCTCAACCATACTACGGTTCATTATCAGTAATTCATAATTCGTCATGGCTGGTTAGTATATGTCAAGGTTCTCTATCATCTCTACTCGGTCCTGCGCCTCGGTTATTTCGACAACGGAAACAACTGGCTTTATCTCACGGGCGGCGGATTCAAAGGAGTCCGTCAGCATTTCTGCCTGATTGATGGTCTGCGACGAGTTCAGCACCTGCATCGGTACGCCTCTGCCGATGTTGTTCATCGTCATAAGCAACGGCTCAAACATTCTTGTAGCGGCTGCTGTCATTACAAACTCCCCGTTGGAGAGCATGGCGGGTATGCTGTCAGAGGTGCCTGTGCCGGGACCTGTAACCTTACCACCAGTGGCGAACTTGGCAGACTTCACGGTGGAGATTGCTGTGGCAACATTGGCAAGAATTGTGGCTACCGTGGTGGCGATAGCGGCGAGGTTGGCAGGGAACGGCATAGATGAGGCAGAAGCGATACCTGCGGAGAGTGCCTTACCAGTATCAATCGCAATCTGGGCGAGGGTGATGATTTTCGACATCTTAGCAAATGCAGAATTGCTTTCGCCGAGAGCATCGAGCAACTGGGTCAGACCGCCAGTGATGGCTTTCATCGCCTGAGCCTTTGCCTGCTCATTCTTGATGATGACATCGTTGGTCTTCTTCTGTGCCTCGGCAGACTTTTGCTTTGCAGCTATGACCTCGGCTTCAAATTCCTCGGTGGTCTGTGTGGAGAGTTGACCACGGGCAATCAGCGCCTCCAGTTCTGCGGCGGCGGCTTCCTCCTGTTTGGTAAGAAGCTCCGCCTGGTGTTCGTCCATTTCTTCAAGACCCCTCTGCCGCCATTCCTGATAATGCTCCTCATCCATCTGATAGCCTTCCATCTGACGGAGTTCCCTTTCGGACTGAGCGTATTCAAGTTCGGCTATCTCGTTTTCCAGTTCCTGCTTCTGACGGTCGAGTTTGAGTTGAGCCTGCTCCTCATCGAGGGCTGTCCTTTCATTAGCATACCTCTCCCGGATAGCTTTCAGAGCCTCCTGCTTCTCGGTTTCATTCTCATAGGCAAGAATGGCTTCCTGCTCTGCAATGGCTTGCTGATTGGCAAGGCTCTGACGGCGAAGTTCAAATTCTTGGTCTGTGCCTTCCTTGACGGCTTCCAGTTTTAACTGATTGAGTTTTTCCTTATGCTCAATCTCCTTCTTGATTTCTTCGGCATCAAACTTGGCAAGTGCTTCAATCTGTTGCTTTTGGAGTGAGTCAATAATAGAGAGGATGGCGGTACGCGAAGCCTCCGTGAGGTTCTTCTTCTCCACAAGCATCTTCTGATAGTCCTCAATCTGACGTTTGTAGGAAAGCTCAACCTTCTTACGACGGCTCTCGACGGACTCCATCGTGATTTTAAGCAGTTCATCTTCGGCTTTGCGAAGGAGCTGTGCTTCTTCTTTGGCGGCTTCTGCGGCAGAGTCCTTGCCACTCTTGCCGGACTTGCTTCCTTTGGTCTTGGTCTTACCAGGGTTCTTTCCTTTTCCTCCCCCGCCGCCACTACCTCCGGCAGCAGCGCCGTCGGCACCCGTGTTGGCTACCGAATTGACATCGAGCTTGACGTGTTCTATCTGACCATCCTTGATTTCAGACCACGCCTCCTGGTAGGCATCTACTGTATCGTTGACTACATTCTTGACCGCCTTGACTGATGCCTTGCGGAACTGATCCCATCCGGCTTTAACATCATCCCAACTGAGAGTGAGGACACCCTTGATGATTTTGCCGAGACCCATGATTTCATCAACAAGCATGATGCAGACATTCTTGATGATGGACCAGGCTGTCTTAAATTGGATGGCGATAGATGCGACTCCGGCCCTTACAACCATTGAATTGTTGTAGAGGTCGATGAACCAGTTGACGAGTTCGACACAGCCTTTAATCATGGCTACAATGCCGTTGTTGACCCAAGTCTTTGCCGTGGCAGTCATCTCCTCAAAGGAGCCGCCAGTGGCATCAAACAGAGAAGCCAGCGTGTTATCCAGTTCTATCTGGCTGTTCATCTGTTCCTCCTGTACTCTTGCGAGGTCTCCGGCTTTTTCTTTGGTAACATCGAGGTCAGTTTCTATGTCTTTGAGGGTGCGGAGGTACTGAAGACCTGCATCCTCACCGGGACCACCGAAAATGTCCGATATTGCGGCTGCTGTGGCAGGGCTGTTGTCAGCCATCTCATTGAGCTTGGCACTTACCTGTTGCATCGCCTCAAAGGTGGTCATCGAACCGTCCTGAAGCTTCTTCTGCATTTCTGCGGAACTGATACCTATGCCGTCGAGTGCTTCGGAGGTAGCGGTTGACATTTCGCGGAGCCTAATGTTGGCTTCCTTGATCGTGTCAACTGCCTTATCTGAAACAATACCCATCTTGCTCGACTGGGCTGTGATGGAGATAAACTGGCTTGCAGAAAGTCCGGCTTCCTTGAAGTATGCAGGGTATTCCTTCACAATGTCGGTAAACTGCCCCGTGGCATTGGCGCCACTGACAAAACCATCCTTGACATATCCCAATGCCTCCTGAACCGAAATGCCAAACTGCTGCGACAATGTGTTGGCTGATTCAAGCACCTCCTGAAAGTCAACACCGAAAGTGTCGGCAACACCTTGCACCTCATTGCGGAAGGCTTTCATCTCGTCGCCGGAAAGTCCGGTCAACTGCGATGTCAGGCGGCTTGCTTCCTCCAGTCCTTTGTTGTAATCGTACCACCACTTGACAGCCATACCTACCCCGGCAATTCCGAGGAAGGTCAGAACTACCGGGTTGGCAAGAAGTCCAGTCAGCGTAGACCAGAGAGCCTTAGCCTTTACATTCAGTCCTTCCATGACCGAACCCGCGCTGTTCTTCGAGAGGTTGTTGAGCGAATTGCCGAAGTTGAGGTTAACGCCAGTGAGGTCGGACATGGTGTCTAATAGTCCTTCACTCTGCTCCTGTTGCTTTTTCTGAGCGGCGGCTACATTATCAGCGTGCTCCTGAATTATCTTGTCGTTCTCCTCAATCTTTTTGGTAAGGAGGGCAATGGATTCAGAGGCACCGACAGACGAGGGGTCTATGGCAGCAACGGCTTTCTTCAACACTTCATTGGCTTTTTCAGCTTCCTCGGCAGACTTGGCTTCCTTTGAGAGAGCATCACATAATGATGTGGTTGAGACTCCGGCTCCGAGCAATGCAGACTTGTAGTTGCCGACATTGCGATAGAAGCGTTGAGTACCTTCCTCGGCGCTTTTCAACTCCGTAGTCAGGCGGTTGATTTTGTCTTTCAGTTCATCGCCTTTGGCACTCTCTCGCTCGGCCCGGCTCAGACGGTCGTATTCAGCATTGAGGTTGCTGATTTCTGCCCGGAGCTGAACGAGCGAGCCTTCCTGTTCTGCCTGTGATTTGAGCTGATTCTTGACAGCCTTGCTGACTGTATTCATGGCGTCCTTCATCTGACTCATAGCAAGGTTGCCAGCCTGAATGCTTCGTTGATATTCCTCCTGGGATATGCGGCCATCCTTCAGATCTTCTTTCAGACCTTTCTGCTGTTTGCGCACCTGGTCTATCTGAGCCTGATACTCGGCTATCTTTTTTACAGCATCTCCATAATCAACTTGGATCTGGAGAATCTTGGTTGTTACGTCGTCTGCCATATTTATTCTTCTTCGGGGAGTTTGAGAAGTTCACATTTACATATTCCTTTGCTATCACGGGTGATGGATACAATAGCGAAAAACGCTCCATACTTTGAGAGATACACCGGGACTGAATAATCTATGTCACGAAGGTCAAGTTCATTCAGCATCAGTTGCTCCGTGATGAGAATGGGATTCTCAATTATTTTGGCAAGGTATGAGTATGAGGGATCAGAGTTGATGCTTGGGAAACCATTCCATACATCCATACCCATCCACACAACTCCTGTGGCTGCGCCTCCTGTTGTCTGAGGGAATGGCTTAATCATACCAAAACACGGCTTGGCTTCTTTAGTCTTTACCTCATCGTTCTCATAATACCAGAATTTCATTGTATTTCCAGTCGGCCTGAACGGATCTTTCTTGTTCTTTATGTATGGAGCGTAAAAAGGCAACTGAATGATGGTCTTGTTTCGGTCGATTACTTCGTTGCCTACATAAACAATGCCGATACCGGAGGCATACACATCCGTATCATCTTCACTTCCGTCTCCATCTACGTTGTCATTCTTCATCAGATAGTAGTTGCGCTGTCCAAAACCGCTGACGTTGTAGGCGGACTTGTTCGGGAGTGCTGATGGCTGTGTGGTTACTTTATTGCTCCAGTCAAGAGCGTTTCCTGCAATAACATTGTCTTTCAGCGAAGTATAGAATAGAGGGATTATCTCTCCGCCCGAATTTATCGAAGGGAAAGCACCGAGCATGAAAAACAAGGCCTTCATCAGAGTAAGACAACTGATGTCAGGCAAATTGCCCATTAGATCTATCTCAAACGAGCCAGCATTAGATTCTTTTTCATTCCACTTAATGTTTCCTACATTATGTGAAGAATAGAATCTAACGAGATTGCATTCTCTGATTTCATTACAGCTAAAGCGATTCAGACCACAAGAAAAGGCTAAAAACAATGTCGAGCCAGCAGGGATTGTAAAAGACACTCTGTCATAACCATATTTTTCAGAAAACTTAAACGCCCAGCACAATATTCCTTGTGAATCAGTTTCAAAATATTTACCCTCTACCGATGCGACAGAGTTAGAGCCTATATAGAAATTCAATGTCGGCTTTGAGCCAGCAGTTGCATTGAGGCTAACATCCAAATTGTAATCATCCGGTCTCCATTGGAAATTTGCCCAGAACATACCATCAGCCTCAACCTCTATGGCAGTTCCACTGATATTCGTGATGCTTTCCATGCGTCCGGAGCTATCCTTGTTTACTCTGAACTTTGTCTCATCTATGGTTCCGAATGAGTTTGTAGGAGATTTGATTACATTTCCGACACCGCTTAGACTATCAGCGGTTGGGGTGGTCCAATACAGCGATGCAACCTCGGTCTCTACGTCCTGTTGAGCATCTACGCTGACACATGGAATAACACCTAAGTCAATGATATTATGGTTGCTGCTTGTGTCTCCATAGGTGTATGATGAGCCGAGATTAAAATTAGTTCCATACTTGGAATTTATCAGTTGAATGAGACGATACACAGGAATTGCAGGGAGCGGAAAGACCGAATATGTGTTATATTGATCCTTCCAACCATTATCAGATATATACATAAGACCAGCGTTGTAGAGAGGCTTAACAAAGTCGGCGGTGTTTCTATACTCGGCAATCTTTGCATTGCATGGCCCAAAAACAGGACGGGCAGACAAATCAAGTTTCCGAATAGACATATCATCGTCCTTCAATGTCTGAAATCCGTCAATGACTCCCCATGTCATCACTGCGTTGAAATTATTCTCCGTGCTTTCGATGTAGAGGTTGGCATTTTTGAAAAGCGGGATGCCATTCTGAATATACTCCGCTTTCAATCTCCGGCGTATCTTGTTGGAAACACATCGAATGTCATCAGCATTGTCGAAGACCCTACGGTTGTTGGCAGTCAGAGGCAACTTGAACGTGTAGGTATATGAACAAGTAATCTTTGACAGGTCGCCAAAGATGTTGCTTTTGAAGTTGAGGGTTATTCCGCTCGGTGTGGCGAGGTCAACCTTCAATCTCTTGCCGTTGTCTATGATGTATAGTTCTTCGTACATGGCTTACAAGGATTGAGCGTTAACATCCGGAATAGCAAACGAAAACTCCAGATTGTTGAGAATTTTCTTGGGGCTATACTTGACAGTATTCTGCTGAATGTTGACTGGGAGCCATATCTCATTGCCAGCGCCGTCCTTGCCACAATACAGGTCAACTATCGGCGATGTGATGATGGTAACAACATAGTCAAAAATATCAGACGGAAGATTGACCGCACAGCACTTGTGAGTGATGCTACATTCAATATTCCTGGTCCTCATGACATTGGCGAAGTACAGTCCGTTGATATCATTATCCTGCGACACCTTATTGGAGCCGAGCTTGTTCTTATACTGTTGGTCTCCTTTCTTGAACAGAAAGTATTGGAGATTGCCGTGGCGGTCAACCCATCGGAGGTAGTGTCCGGCGGTCTCATTGCTGATTTGCAGATTGACAAGAGCTACATTCTCTCCAGTCTGAAAGAATGTATAGTCAAAGGTCCTGTCGAACACCGACATCATCCTATCTTCCTCTGAAATCTTATACTTGATCGTGGCAGACTTCTGTGCATTGGGGAATACACTGGCTGGTGGGATGTCCTCGAAGCCGAGGTCAGAGAACATACCGCAGTACACCAGTTCATCATTCATGAAACGATAACGAGCATATCCTCTGTCGGTCTCCAACAAGTATGTTACATTGGCGAGGGGCTTCTTCTCATTGCTGTTGTCGCAGTAGTCTGCCGTATCTCCCCAGTATTCGTCTGCGTCGCCCTGCCAGTTGGAATAATACTTTCCATCTTTCAGAACAACGAAGCGTTTCGCAACAGCATAGTAAACGACCTGGAAGGGCAACTGAACAGTTGTCGTGAGCAATGTCGGGAGTGAGGGAGCTAACTTTTCAATCTTCTCAAAGAAGCACACCTTTGTATCCTGATAGATGGGGTTATTTCCGTACCTGTTATTATCTGACCGCCCGAAAAACTCAACTTCCCTGTTGTATCGGAATAGAGACACCGAGAACGGGAACTTCTTGAACCAAATAATATTACGCTCAAAAGCATGACGGTTGTCCTCGTAGCTATATACACCAAGATTGCCGAAACGTTCTCCTACTGCAATATTTCCCCAGATAACGAGGGTACTGAACTGAAACATCTGCATCGTGCCGATGTTGACTTTCACAGACACCTCAATGCACCTGGTATTTCTTGGGTCATCGAACATCAGTTCAAAGAGCCGTGAGAGATATATCTTACACTTGCCCTTGTAGAACGAGACCTTGATGCTTTGAGCAGCAACAGATTCGATGCCGGAGATTTTCTCTACGGTAACTGTGAACACCACGGAAGGCCATGCGCTTTCAATCTCAATGAAGTTGGGATTGAAGGCAAAGCACATCTCATCGGGATATGTGGCTACCGAGTCTTGGTTGAGTATTTTGAATGTCGTCTGTCTCATACAACTTCATTGCTGTTTATCTTGGCTAAACTCTGAGCCTGAACCTCCATACATTCCATTGCAAGAAGCTCCAGTTCTTCGTTCACAGCCGTTGTGTAGATATCATTGTACCCGCCATCTCTATACAGGCGGGTTCCTTCTTTCATAATCTTGTGAGCTATGGCACCAGCCATCGAGCGAATACCACGTTCCTCTGGCGAGAGGATTGCCCGGTTTGTTTTGGCAGGGATAGGAGCAACCGAGATACCCTTGTCGATAATCCACTGCCTTATGATGCTGACAAAGCCTTTGGGGACCTTGCCACCTTTGCGACCATGTTCCATAGCAAGGAAGGACTTCGAGCCCAACAGCACACCTACATTGCCAGTAACCTCGACCGTCAGAGACGCGACAGAGCGACCGCTGGCATTGCGATTGTTCGCCGCCATCTGATTGGCTACCTTCGCCTTGACATTTTCGAGATGAAGCTTGATTATTCCTTGAATCTGTTCCATAATCGTATAGACAATACATCAAAAAAATCAATCGTCCTCCAGTCTCTCCGGCTCGTTGCAGAGGTTGACACCAGCCTCCTCAACGAGCGTCGGGCTAATGACTACGCCAGTTACATTGTGGTCGAGGTGGTCATACAGCACCTGATAAGGAATGTCATCTTCAAGCTCCGAGAAGTAGCCACTGGCATTGACGGCACGGACAAATCGGATGCACAGACGTTTCATCGCCTCTACTATCCCGTCATTCTCCGCACCATCGAAATCAAAGTCAGTGGGACTGACAAAGGCTATCTGAGCATTGGGGCGGTCAAGCACCTCATTCCATTTGAAGTGGAACGAGCCGGAGGGCGGCAGGACATAGATGATGGTGGGCTTCTCTATATCGTCGAGAGCGACATTAGCCTGCGCCCAGTTACAGAACTGATAGCCGACATCCTCGCCGAGGGATTCGACTATCTTACGAACCTTGGCCTCAACCGTGCCGAGGCGACCTTCTGTGTCATGTGTGGGATTACGTTCTTCCATTACCTTTTCCGTTTAGCCTTTTCTGCATACTGCTTGTTCAACCTCTGCTCGTATTCAGCCTTCTCATTGTCATTCTTCATGCAAGTGTAGATGCGAATCCAAGCTACGCTGTAAACCTCATCCTGGTTAGTGATGCCCATTCGCTTGGCATACCAGTCAATCACTCCGAAGGTGCCGAAGTTGAGGTCTTCGACCCCTGCGGCTATTTCTTCGGGCGTGTGGTTTATCCTGATTGAGGCAAACAGCTTGTTAATGCGCTCCAACTCGGCTCTGACAAAGTTGATCACACCGAATACATCGAACACATTCAACTGATAGACTTGCTCCGGCTCCAGTCCCATAAGGATGGAAAATACCTTGACAGCCGGGTCCTCCTTCTCATGGTCAATGCGGCTGAAATCGTCGAGCTGTCCGTAAGTGATAGTGTTGAGGTTTTCGGGCACCTCCTTGCCGAGGATGAAGGCAGGACGCTTCGCCTCCTTCAACTGATTGAGCAGTTCTTCCTGGTGGTCCTTATGACATAGAGGCAACAAGATAAGAAACTCGCCATAGGTGGTGAGCTTCGCCTTCTTACTGTTTCTACGTCTGTTCTTTTTCATATTTCAAAATTACTAATTTAATAATCTCTTGACATCAACACACTTATGAGAAGTAATGAACATCTGCGGTCAGTTAGCGGGCGTTCCTGAACTTATGAACATGACCAGTTACGCCTGACGTGACTACTGGCGTGAAGTTCTCCACCATGCCAGTCAGCGCATCGGGAGCATCATCGTGAGCATTGCGCCCGACTTTTCGGTATCCTTTGACAGCCTGCGCAAACTGGGGCCAGCGGGTCTCCCAGTCCGAGGGAAAATAGATGAGGTTCTGGACCTCCGCCGAGTGGGAGAATATGCGGACATTCTTATTCAGACTTTGGAAAAAGGATGTGAAGTTCATCTTCAATGCAACCGGGGTGCCTTGCAGCCTGACGTTCTTCTCTACATTGCGGGCGAAACCTTCGCCACCGTTGTTGCTCTCCACCTTGACCAACTGCGTGCCGTTGATCAACAGCATCTCTGCGGTCTTGACTTCCGTGTATTCCATCGGCTTGTCGGTGTAGAGGACATCGGTAACATACATCCCCGAAGGCGTTTCAACGTAGCAGACAGAGCATAAAAAATCGGCGCCTTTATCGGCTGTATCAGTGTAGTTCTTACGGATGCTCTGCTCCATAGGAAGGATTTCATACGTCCGTAACTTCGAGTACATGAGACCTTCCAGAGGCTTGGGGTTCTGCATATACTGCGTGTCGAATACGAATTGATTGGCCGATTCTATCTTGTGCAGTTCCTCAATGGTATGCTTAAAGGGCCATAGGGCTTCTTCCTCGCCGTCTTCGTTGTAACTGATACAGGGAACACTAAGCACCTCCCATTCGTCCGGCTCCAGTTCCATAAGGTAGCCACAAAGGTCATGCTCGTGGAGCCTTTGCATAATGATGATGATGGGAGTATTGCGGCTGTTGACACGGTTTCGGATGGTGGTCTCGAAGTGCAGGTTCACAGCCTCCCTGTTGTTGTCTGACAGAGCGTCTGCGGGCTTGATGGGGTCATCAATGACAATGGCTCCCCCGAATTGCCATTCGTCTCCTTCGTTCTCGATTGCTCCGGCACCGAAGCCAGTCACCTGTCCGAGGGATGAGGTTGCATACAGTCCTCCGCCTTTCGTGGTGTTCCACTGGCTCTTGGTATCAGTGCCTACGGCTATCTCGACGCCAAACAGGCGTTGGTAATCTTCTGACTTTACAATGTCCTTGACAGCAACAGAATTGCCGAGGGCGAGGTCTCCCGAATACGACAGGTGGATGAACTTTGCAGCCGGGTTGATAGCCAGACCCATTGCGATGAAATTGCGGGACACAAGCTCCGACTTTGAGTAACGAGGGGCAATGTTGATTATCAGCCTTCGGGTCTTGCCTGTCAGCACGTCATTGAGCTTATCGCATATCATTCTGTGATGTTTGCCGACAACAAATTTCTTCCCGCCATTCATCAGCTTGAAGAAATAGCGGGCGAAATGGAGTGAGTCAGACAAGATCCAGCTCCTCAATACGTCATCGGCATCATAGACCATAGGCTATATCAGCACTCTTTTTCCAGTTGCTTGATAAACTCTGCGGCTTCCTCCTGGCTCATACCTTTGATGGCTCCCTGGACGGTTGCCTTAATCTCCTGACCTTCGATATAGCCACGTCCTTTGTGCTTCGTCTTTAGGTAGAAGATGATAGCCGTGAGGTTGCCTTCATTTATAGCCATCATTAGCTTCGACTCTGCGAGGTCGCCGAGGCTTTCGTCATAGTCATTAAGCATCTTCTCCAGTTCGGGGAATTGCTTTCGCCATTGCCAGAGGGTGCTTCGGTCAATTCCGAGGGCTTCCGCAGTCAATGCAAGGTTGCCTGCATTTGCCTTGTAAGTCTTGGCAATAATCGGGAACGGGATGTTCTTGTAGCGAGCATCTTCGTCATTCTTGTCTTTACTTGCATCTGCCATTTTTATAGTGGGATTTTGTTGGATTAAACTTTGCCTTTTCAAGTCATTCAGACGGCACTCACAGCCGAGGTGGTACATCTTACAATGCCGAGTCCCAGCACCTCCATCGCTTTCTCGATGTTGTTCGTTGACATCCTCCGGGCACCAGTGAGGAAGGCAGACAGCACGGAGGGGTCAATGCCAGTCTGACGGGCAATGTCGCAAATCTTGATACCAGTCTGTCTCATCTGCATATAGAAAATCTCCGGCAGGTCATCGGCAGGGATGTAAGAGAAGCCGACCGATTTCGGGCCTACCGAGAGGCCGAGCATATTGAGTGCTTTGATGAAGAATGGGAACGGCAGCGTCCTTGCTCCGTTAATCCATGCGTTGAAGTTCGTCGAGCACATACCAAGTTCCCGGCTGAACTGGGAATGAGACATTCCGCTTTCGTTGATTGCTTGTCTAATCTTTTCTCTTACCATAATCTTGAACTGTGATGCAAAGTTAACAAAATCTTATCATATCTACAATATTTCAAGTGAACAATACTATCATTCTATTCGTTAATGATTATATCGGATTTTCAGACATTTTACAGGGCCGGATTTTGAGCCGATTTTTGAGCGTCTGCTTTGCCATGTCGCTGATATTTTGTAACTTTGTCTCAGAGTTTTAATTTCCATCGTCAAAGCCCACCCCTGTGGTGGCCATCTTCGACTTTAGGTTATTAAATCTTTATTTGCATATAAGCAGATCCACCCGTGAGGGCAGGTCTGCTTTCTTGTTTTTCAGCGATTGCAACCGAAGTCGGAAAGGTCTTCTATGAAATAGACACACTTGCCGTTGGCATTGACTGTGGATGATTGAAAGATTACATTTCCGGGGTCGGAACTTGAATAGAGTATCATTCTCCGATGGAAAGCCTGCGTGTCCTTGAATCTTTTGCACCTCTCAGCCTTCGGGCAGAGATAGCCGGAACAAAGAAGCGTGGGCTTTCTATTGCGTGGCTTCAACTCCGCCGGAGTGGATTTATTCAGCCGGGCCATCGTTCTTGCTTTCGAGGTATGTTCTCATTGCGCCTCGTGCCTCTCCGAGCATTGATGTGATCTCGGTGGCGGAAGCTAACTCCGACACCTGTTTGTATGGAACACCCTGGCACATCAGATAGAGGGAGCCGTTCAGCTCCTTCACCTGAAAGGAGTCCTGAATCTCTTTGAGCTTGTTGCTCCATTCGTTCTGTCTGCGGCGGATGCGCCAGTTTTTGAGGATGGTTACTAAATCTTTCATTTGCATATATCTTTAGAATAGAATTTCGTTTACAGCGACAAAGTGTATCTCCTTGTGCTGTTTGACTGTGCCGAGGTAACGGGACGGAAATGCCGATGAGTCCGAATGGTGCCACAACTCTCCGCCTTTATCGGCGACACCTGTTTCGTAGACTACCCGACCATGTTTAGTTGTGATGCGGAGAACCTTGATTTCGTCATCCGAGTAATCGGCTTCTGTAAGTTTCTTCCAGTTCATAGCGTCAGCGTAGGGTTTTGGCGAGATACCAGTTCTTGTAATTTCCCCAGCATTCGATAATGGCACTGGAGATGATTTGCACCAACATGGCGGGGATGAGGATGGGCGACATGACCGCCAACTGGAGGTAGTAGAACGCGACAGCTACCTTGCTCCGCGATACGATGTTGAGCCGGATTTTCTTTTTCTTCATGACTTTCTTTAGGTTACTTTATTTGCAACAAATTGGTGTGATGGGTTAGGCTTCTCCCCTTAGACAATTTACGACGTGTTGGGCGAACTCGTCTTGTATCTTCCGGGCTTCTTCTACCGAGAAATTCAGACACCCGGCCCCGGTTAGGTAGCCCCAGCCTCTAACGACAAGTATCAAATCTCCGTCGAGGTAGATGTTGCCGTCTTTGGCGCTGACTCCGGGATTTCCTTTCGTCGGCTTCGTGTGGTTGAGGATTTCACATATCCGATTGAGCATTTCTTCCGGATAGTTCTCACAGCCACCAACCATCAGACACATCTGATTAGTGCTGTCGTAGATGTAGCTGCCGTCCGAGGTGTACGGACCTTTGAATATTTCGGTTGCCTTTTCCATTGTCTATTTGTCTTGTGGAGATGCTATCTCCGATAAGAAACCGTCCGCCCGACCAAAATCTTCAAGAACCTGGGCGAAGGTCGAGGGCTTTCCGTTGATGTAATACTGAACTTTCAGACCTTTCTGCTTGCGGCCGTATAGCTCAAACATCTTTACTCCATCTACTGAATTGCAGTTGTACTGAAACTCATCGTCCCGGCTTTCGGCTATCCTGTCTATCACTCTCTTGATCTGAACGACCATCGAATAGGGATGAGAGGGAGTGCAGAACGGAATGTCCGTCCCCGTGAGGACCTTCACCTTTTTCATCTTGTCAATGAGGTCGGATGACCTGTTTTTCTAAGTCCAAAATTACAAAAACTAACGCAGACTGCCAAATATTTCAGACACATAATAACCTAAATGTAAATAACTTATGCTACTTTTCTGATAAGGTGCATATTGTCTTCCATCAGCTTCAAAATGCGGTCGTGATATGCCGAGTTCTTGTTGCAGACACCTCGGCTCTGGACCACCTGAAACGTGTCAAGATTGACCTCTATCGTTTCGACGCGGTTCCCGTCCTTGTCCTTTGCCGAAAGGATGAGGGACTTCGCCTTACTGAAATACTTACAGGCAAATACGCAGTGGTGCATTTCCTCTCCTTCGATTGCCATTTCTTCTACGGACTGAACGACACTGATCACTATTTTATCATCCCCGAAGACGATACCGAAGAAGCCGGACTTTGCTTTCTTATACATCTTCTCATACTTGCGGGCTTCCTTGATGTCTTGCTCCCTTTTGACTCTTGCGTCCTCCCTGTTCTTACGAATGAGCAGCCTATCATGGGCTTCGTGCAGATTCAGCGGACAAACGTAGTGGGGATTGTGGAGGTCTAAGCCGAAATGCTCCAGCAGGTCTAGGTAGTCGAGCCACATGGTAGCATCCTCAACAATGTAACGATGCCGACAGGCAATGCGGATGGCTTCGGGATGTTTGAGGCTTTCGATATGATGGTTGCCGAGACGTATCTTTTGCGTGAGCAGTTCTTTCTGATTATGCTTGATAAGCAATTCAGTCTGTCTGTCAGCGAGAGCCGATGCAATTAGCTTGTTGGCGGGCAGTCCATCGAAATCTTTCATAGACTTGATGCCGTTGCGCCGGACCTCCTTCAACAATCCGACATGGGGATAGACTACCGTATTGGTGATGTCGTAGCGTGAGCCATACCAATAATAGCCACGGCGAACCTTGATTGACAAATCGCTGTTCCAGTTCCAGTAGTCATAGTAACCTGTGAACGGAATGGTGGAGCGAGCCATTATCGTTTCCTTGCCGTTGGTGTCTATCCAGTTCTGAACTACCTCGCAGTATTCATACTCCGGCTCCAGTCCTTTGTGGATTCTCTTGGTGCAGAAGAAATGCCGGACAACCTGAAAACCTCCTATGGTGCAGAGCGTCGTGAAATATGCCCGGAACGTGTACTTTCTCTCAGAACGGCTTTCTATCTCCAGTCGCTTGCCACAGTGGGGACATACGATATACTTGGCTTTGGACTTGGGGTCGAACTGCAATGCCTGTCCGCAGTGGGTACACCAACCTTTCTTCTTGTTGCGATATGCCAGGAGGGGGAATATGTGGCTCTTGGCATATTCCATCTGCTTATTCGTGGGAGCAGGGAGCCTATGGGAAAGCTCCACTATCTTCTCCTGATACTTATTCCTCGCCTTCATCGCCGAAATCAAATAAGGACGGACTCTCGAATGCAGGCTCCGGCTTCGGTTTTGCCGGCGCTTTCTTCTTCTCCTTTTCTTCGGGTTCTTTCTTCTGCGAGCGGAGCTTGGCGACCTCCTCTTTTTGGAACTGGTCGTATGCTTCCTTGCGAGCCTGTTCCTTTTCTTCTTCGGTAAGCTCGACAGTGTGGTTCACTACCACCTTGCAGTTGACGGTTTTGATTTCGCCGAGGTTGTCTTCGTCGTAGTAGTGGACCGCCAGTCCGAATACCTCATCATCAGCAAGTCCGTTGACGTGCATCTTCTGAACTTCCTGAACGATGTAGTTGCAGCACTCGTCTATGCTCTTGCCTGCCTTTTGGTATGAGGTGGCGAACAGGGGGTCTGACTGCGCCCTCTGGTCGAGGTACGCCTTGATTGTGTCCTTGAAGGACTGCGATACTTTATTGCTCATCTTCTTTTTCTTTTAGGTTTTCTTTATTTGCATATAAGCAGATCAACTGCTGAAACCGCAGAGAACTATGTCATCTGCTTCGTTGTCTTCTATGACGTGAAACTGGGGATTGATGTGAAACCGTTCCTGGTCTTTCAAGGGCGACACCATATCGAGGTCGCTGTCATCGTCCCCGTGGCCGGAGCGTTCCTGCTTCCAGTATTCTTTATCTCCATCTCCTATCTCGGCGACTATGGCGTTGGCGAGGCTTTCGGAAATGGACCTTGTTACTACGACATCAACTTCTTCGTGAGTGATGCGGTCGAGAACCCGGACTTTCAGTCTAATCTTCTTCATGGTTTTTACTTGCTTCCGTTGTTCATCATTTCAGCGAACTTGTCTGCGAGAGCTACGGTGGTGAAGGCAGCTATGCACTTATCGCACATATCTTTTTCAGCCTGACGCTGATTTGTGCTGATTACTGATTCGTAGCTACCGTTAATGAGGAATACAAATGCTTTCATCTTCTTTGACTTTAGAGGGGTTGTTTTTAATTTTCTACTGTAAAGTTAGCCAATAAGTTTGATATGCGAAAATCATAACGCATTTATTTTTAAGTCATTACACTTTATTTTTAGGCAAAATCATTATTTAACTTTTGCCAGTAGCAACGGCTATTTCTGACCTTGACTTGATTACTTCTTCTACATAGGCTCGAATGTCGTTGATTATCCCGAAAGGATTGATACTGCTGCTTTTGCTGCTCTTAAATCCCAGGGCGGTGGAGATGGTGGAGGCGATGTTGCCGACAACCCCGGAAGGCTTATTAGACTTCTTTTTGCCTGCGTCTTTTCTCATCTCGGCTACCTTGACAAGAGCGACCTCCAACTCATCATCTGTGAGCTGATACAGACCTCCCCAGTGATATTCGGGATAGTCAACCGGGGCTTTATCCGTGTCCGAGTTGGGGATTCTCTTATGGTAGCTGTCCATCATTGCTTTTCGGTATGCCTCTGCCTCGGCATCCTTCTTCTGCCGTTCTATACGCTCCTGTTCAGCAACATTCCTGTTGATGTCATCCCGGCGGTCAGCCATGAACTCCTCCAGCGATTTGAGAATGAGCATCGGGTCAACTGAGCCATAGAACTGTTCATACTTGCCGGAGCGGAGCCTTGCCATGAACAGGCAGAACTCCAGTAGGTTCAGACCGCCATACTCAACGAGAATCTGGTCGCATAGAGGATTGATCTGAAAGTCTTCGAGTTTGTTCTTGACACCGACAAAATCATTGAGGATGACCAGTTGCGTCTTTATCCACACCCGGCTTGCATACTCCTGACCATACGCCTGTTCAAGCATACGGAGCGTGGGCGTGTCTTTTTGATTGTAGAGCAGGTACACATCGTTCACTACGGCGACATGAACTTGCAGGTCGGGGTTGTAAGCCTCCGTTATTTGGATGATGTTATAGCTTTTCCTCAACGCCAGTGAGCGCTGGGAGATTTCCGGCGTCGTAGTCCTGCTGACACTTTGCGAGCGTACTGAGGATATCACACTTTTGACGAGCGCTGTTAGCGGCATTGCGCTCTGATTGCGTTGTACCATACCCGACTGATGTCGAGAGGATGGAAGCTGTTCCATGTTGTGCATTATACATTTTATTTGGTTGGTTGTCATACTTGCCTTCAAGCACCTTGACCCAGTTTTGCGAATTGGTAAATATCCAGTCAAAATCTGCTTTCCAGCCTCTGTTATTATCGCCTCTCATAAAGAAGGAGGCTTCGCATTTGTCGAACACCTCTTGCAAGGTTTCGTAGTTGAACTTCATTTCCTCAAAGCGAACTCGTATCTTCATCCTTCGCTTATCGGTCAGTTTGAGAACCTTTGGCAACGACGGACATCGGTCGTGATACAGCTTAACTATGAAATCACAATCGACCTCCGGCTTTTTCTTGGGCTTGCTTTCGGGTTTGTCATCGGGGACGGCTATGCCGGGGAACAGGGTATCGCCGACAACTACCGCATCTTCAATCGGCGGCTCGTCATCGGTCTCAACTGGGGATGTGGCATATTGCGGCTTAGTCTGCGGCTTTTCATTCGGTATAGATGGGGCTTGTGTGTCAGGCTGTTCTTCAACGACATATCGGGAGAAGTTCAGAACTGTAATGACTGCTGTCCTGAACAATTCATTCGAGGTCGCTATCTTCTTATCATTGATCAGCCTCTTGATGCAAGTCTTATAGGTCTGCTCCTTGATTGCAAGCTCGGAACATATCTCCCGGCGAGGGATGCAGACCATTCCACGCTCAATCAGAACTCCATCGACATAATAAGGCTCATGGTCAGCCTTACATACGAAGTACATTATAAGCTGAACCATTTCGGGAACATGAAACCACTTCCAATCAACGATGTTCCGAAAGAACTTGACACATGGATTCATAGCTAATCAGATAAATATTCGTCAACTATCTTTGAGAACTCATCCTTCGACCGACACACCACATACTTGTTGCCGTGCTTCGTTATCCCGGCTTCCCACTGCTTCTGCGATGGGCGCTGATATGTGCCGTCCTTCTTCATCTCTATATACAGAGCATGATACCCGTGCCTGCCGACAGCGAGACAAAGGTCTGCGACACCACACACCAGTCCTGTCAGAACAAGACCACGACCGTTGCGACCGCTTCGCTTGCCTTCATTGGGAATGTGGTACAATACACCATCCGTCCACAACTGGGGATGGTGTTCCTTGAACCAGTCGATGCACTCCTTCTGAATGTCGGCTTCTGATTTCTTTGCGTGAGTAATCTTCTTATACTGATCCTTCGTCAACGGAATACCGCTGATGATAGAGTCCAGCACCATCTTATCGTATTTACTGACTTTTCCCATTGCGATTAAAAGTAAATGTTAGTAAGCTGTTTCGTGGCACCTTCGGCACAGCCAGTGATGATGTATTCGCCGGGGTTAGGCTCTGCGAGATGCAAGTCCTCGACTTTGCCAAACCTCTTTATATTTCCACATAAATCGACGAACCAAAGGGACTTCTTGGAAGGATGAGGACGGATGCCGCGACCGATTATCTGATAGTACAGAGCCAGCGACATTGTGGGGCGTGCCATTACTACCGTATCAAGTTCCGGGTAGTCAAATCCAGTCGTCAGCACACCGACATTTACAAGGACATCAATACATCCGAGCTTGAAATTTTCGAGGATTTCGTCTCGCTCCTTCTTCGGTGTGCTTCCGCTTACAAGGCTACATGAGGGCAACCGTTTGACCAGTGCCTCACATTCTTCAAGATACTTCGTGAATACCAAGATGCCACGCCTCGGCTGTCCGCTCTTGGGATGAAGGAGCCTTTGGACTATGCTCAACAGGTAGTCGCCGAAATTGGTCTGCTTGAACTCGCTGAACAATGACTTATCATCAAAGTCCATTCCGGTGGAGTTGCGACGGAGCTTCGACTGATCTACTACTGAAAGATCAAAATAATCAACATTTGCGAGATAGCCTCGGCTTAATAGGGTGGAGATGTCAACCTGATACACTACATCATGGAATACTCTCGGACGAGTGCGAGTGAGGAATTTCAGAACGCATCGTGTCTCCATCGTCAACTCCATGCTGGCAATGCGTTCATCGAACTTCTGCGAGCCTTCATCATCTTTCGGACGAAAGTGCTGCTTTCCTTCCCGGTCGAGATACTGCAACGCCGAGGTAAGCCGATATGGTGTGGCGGTCAGTCCGAGTATCTTCCGCTTTACCTTGTCGAAGAACTGCTTATACTGTCCCTGACTGGCATTGACACAATGAGCTTCATCAACTATGATGTACTTGAAGTGGTCGAAGTCATCTATGTGTGCCATAATACTTCCGATGGTGGCGAAAGTAATACGGCTTATCTTCTTGCTGTTGAGTGAGGCTGAATAGATGGAGCAATCTTCAACTCCGTAGCTTTTCAGCTTTGCGAAGTTCTGTGCTAATATTTCTCGGCTCGGCTGCAATACAAGCAACGGCTCTCCTAATCGGAAAGCTATATCAGCAATGACGAGACTCTTTCCCGCTCCCGTCGGAAGCACGAGCAGTCCGTTCCTATCATTCTTTGTCTGAAAGAAACTGACCGCCGCATCGCTTGACTCTTGCTGATAATCTCTGAGTTGGTATTTCATAAATATCTCTGCGCTTTGGATATTTCTATTTCACATAGGCGCAACAACGCACCTTCTGCGGCTGTGGGGAGATAAATCCCGGCTTCCTTCGAGGACCAATCACGGAACCTGTCAATGCAGATTGACATTTCTTCCGTAGTGAGGTCCGCCGTTGATTTCAACTGGTAATGCTGTCTTCCAGTAAATCGGTCAACCCCTTCACTCAATACGAATATGTCGGGGTTGACCAATTTCTTGAAATACTCCTCCTTGACGTATGAGCCACTTTCTCCATACTGGCATCCGAAATAATCGAACAGACAGTGCAGATAGGCAGACTGTTTCAAAGACCTCTGCTTCTTGGTTTTCAACTCAACTACATCGCCTCTTTCGGCAAGCAGTTTCGCTCTCTCCAGGAAGTTAGCCTTATCTAACGGATTGGAGCAGTTGTAGAGCATACCTTACTTACGGCTTGAAGGGGTCCTGAAAACCTTGCGGCTGTTGAGGATACTGGGGCTGTGCCTGAGCCTGCGACATTGGAGCCGACTGCGGATAGGTGGGAGCCGGTGCAGATGCAGCCATCGGCTGTGAAGATGGCTGCGAGGGACGCTGACCATACGCCTCTATCTTATAGGGGCGAGCTTCCGTGATGATGTCCGTCTCCCCGTTGGCGGTGGTGTACTTGCGCCCCTGAAGGTCGAAGGAGATGACCACCATCTGACCGACTTGGAAGCGGTCGAGGTCGCGGCACTTGTCTCCCATGAATGAGAGCTTGGGAGTGTTTTCCCAGTCAGTTACAGGCTCTCCTGTGTTCGGGTCGAAACGACGGACGTTGATTACAATGTCGCGCTTTTGGAACGAGTTTCCACTGTTCTTAGCGACGAGGCTCTGTGTGGGTCCGATTGAAGCAATCTGCCCGATGATTGTGTTTGCCATTCTTCTTTCTTTTAATGGTTGGTGTATTGTGATGTTATTGACTTATCCCAGGCGATGAGGACTTTGAGGGCATCCAACGACTTGCGAGGGACCTCTATGATGTTGGGCTTCCCGTACTGGGGTTTCGGAAGCCAAATTGCGAGCAGTCTCGGCACTTTCAGTCCGGGATTCTGACGCTCGAACAGGTAGGCGTACATCGACAACTGCCACGACAGATATTCCATATCGAGCCGGGAGGTTGTCTTGATGTCGGCGAGGGTCAAATCATCGAAGATGATGTCTATGGAGCTTGCGATGTAGCTTTCATCGGAAACGAGATACTCATTAGCGAGGGTCGTTAGTCCGAGGTCAGCCTTCATCTGCAAGTATGCCTGAACAGCCGGGGTCTGACTTTCGACACCGAGCGTATCTACAAGCTCTATCTGTTCATGGATGTTATGACCGTAGTCCGCTGCTTTAGCGAGGACTTCTTTGGAAATGCCGTTATACTTGTCGGCAAACAGGGTGCGGTGCAGAAGGCTCGTAACTCCAGACAGGAATGAGCCAAGATAATTATAGGTGTGGTCCACCTCATTGAATACGACAGCCGACTGCGCCAACTGAATCTTCTTGCTCTCACTCATAAGCCAAGCTCCTTTCTTCTGCAAGACATACACTGCGTGAACATCGGGTTAGTCTGGAGGTCGGAGAAACTTTTCCAGACATTCATCAGCGAATCCTTATCGGTAGCGGCGACAATTTGGGACAGGGCTTCTTTCAGCACTCCGTCCTTCTGCGGGTCTAACGAATCAGCGATTTCGGCGATGGTCTTCGGGCGAGTCTCCGGGGGCGTGGAAGCATCGGGGTCTTTTTCCTCTGCGGTAGGAATGAGGAACATGTGCAGGAGTGCATACTTTAGGGCGGCACTCATTGCCTTGTTCATTCCCTTATCGCCGGAGTCCATTGCTTCGCCGACATTGGTGGTCGTAACCTCCGAGCCGTCGGCGGCAATGAAGTGGAACCTGATTTTTGCTCGCGTGTAATAGAGGATGGAGGTTGTTCTGTTTCCGTTATAGACTTTCTCCGTCACCTTTTCGGTAACAGTGTAGTCCAACACCTCATCGAGGACGAGGACACCGTGTTTGGCAAACAGGTCGTGGAGACCATTCATCACATTGTCAATGCCTCGGAACATGAAGTTCTGACCGTTATTTTTCTCGGTCTTGGCGATGGCTTTGGTTTCCTGCATGATTGCGGCGAGAGCGCCGTAGATGGCAGGAACTACCGTCTTTTCTTCTGACATGGTTAAAAAACTTTATTTGCATTTTTAGTAGCTTTGATAAGGTTTGATAAGACTGGAGCATACACAGCCGAGGCTATTACCTTATCAATTATTTTAGCCTGAAACGACAAGTCCGGGGTCCAACTCATTGAGCCTAAAATCAGTTTTAACATTTTTTAGGATGTCGGCGAGATTGTACCTCCACATTGTGTTGGTGGCTCCGAATGGTTTGTCGTATCTTATTCGACCTTCGTCAACAAGTCGCTGTAATCTTTTTTCGCCCCTAACAAATTTCACAGCCTTCTTTTGAGAGACATACATTGTCTCGGCTATGATGAGAAGGGAACGATATTTCAACGCCAGGATGCTCTCTACTGTGGGAGGCATCAGGCGGTTCTGGTTACAATAACTTGATATTCGTGGTCATTTACTACTACATCGGCGTTCCAGCCTTGCCGGGCATACATCCTGCATAGGCGGTTTTTCGTGGACTGTACCGATGTCAACTGCTCTATGGGGAACTCTGCGGACTCCCCGACTTTGAGCGTTTTAAGAGTGGGAGCGATGGGTCTCGATGCAGGTACCTGAACACCTGGACCGAACTCCGGGAGAGTGGGCTTTCGCGGTGGGCGGTAAGCAGACTCTTGGGTCATGGTGATGGTTTTGTCTTCCATTTATTCTTTGGTCTTAAAACTCTATTTGCATATAAGCAGAACTTTGCCTATCTTTGTTAGTGGATGTTATATGTTATCCGAGTGTAAAGTTAATCATTTATGATGGTTTGACAAAGCATATCTTATCATTTATGAGTAATTTTAAGTAATATTAACATAGCGTCTCCTTCAACTATCTAAACCCCTTTGTTTTACAGATAAAGAACAACAAAATGAAAGAGTCAGAAAAAGTTGAAAACAACGTCGATGCCAAGACGATACGAGACAGGTTGCTGAAAGCGCTGCATCTCGGACCGGGCGAGCTTGCGACCGCTCTCGGCATAAATTATCAGCGCATCTATGACCTCGGAAGCGGTAGAACCAAAAAGTTCAATCCGGGGATGGTCAACATGATCGTGGCAAAATTTCCGCAGGTCAACGCCACCTTCTTATATACTGGCAAAGGTGAGCCATTGAAAGAGGGGGCGGCTGTCGCTACTGCGTCGGATGTCTCCGAGATAATCTCCATGTCGAAACAACTTATAGATATGATGGAGAAAATTACCGAAAGGTCAGAGATGCTTGACCAACGGGCACTGCGCCTGGAAGTCAAGGAACGTGAACTGAACGACAGGGAACGGCACCTCAACGAGAGGGAGCGTGCTTTGTCTGAACGTGCCGCAAAACTTGCGGAATATTCCATATAATATATATGTGGAACAACGAGGTTGAAATATGCTTCTCCAAATGTGATGGTCCCGATTACTGCAAATCATTCGACCGTTGCAGGGGATGGGGATGCCGACTGTTGCGATACGTCCCGGCGGTTCTCCCCAGAACAGAAATGGAGAAGGCTGAAATCTTCTCTGCCGTCTATTCAAGAGCCGAACAACTCGGAGTGATTCAGTGCAAAAATTTCAATCCACTGGGGATAGATGAGGCACTTGACGACGAGGCTCAACTACAGCTCATAATAGGTTCTGGAGGTACATAGTGTGGCTCTTTTGTTGTCCGTTTTTAATTTTCAACCGTGTATATTACTGATAATCAACAATCTACGAGCCTTTATGGGCGGCATGATGTAATTCAACCCCAGATAAATTTAAAAGCAGGTGATTTCGTCATCTGCTTTTTTTTGTTTAATTTTGTAATTCAACATTAGATAGCGATGATATCAATAAATAATCTCAGTGTTGAATTCTCAGCACGTCCCCTTTTCACGGATATTAGTTTTGTAATCAACAAGACCGACAAAATTGCGTTGGTAGGTAAAAACGGTGCGGGCAAATCCACACTTCTCAAGATTCTTGCCGGTCTGCAGACGCCTTCATCCGGCAACGTATCCAAGCCGAATGAGATAACGATCGGATATCTTCCGCAGCAGATGAAGCTTTCTGATTCCACCACCCTTATGGATGAGACAAAGAAAGCATTTTCTGACCTTATTGATATTAGAAGAGAGATTGAAGACATCAACCGCCAGCTTCTTGAAAGAAACGATTATGAATCAGAAGACTACGGCAAACTTCTCATGCGTCTTGAATTTCTTAATGAGCGTGTCGCCATAGAAGGTGCAGACAATATGGATGCCGAGATAGAGAAAACGCTTACCGGTCTCGGATTTGTCAAGGATGATTTCAGCAGACCGACATCTGAGTTCTCCGGAGGATGGAGAATGAGGATCGAGCTGGCTAAAATTCTTTTGAGACGCCCGGATGTACTGCTTCTTGACGAGCCGACAAACCATCTCGACATAGAATCCATACAGTGGCTCGAACAATTCATGCAGACAAAAGCGAAGGCTGTTGTTCTTGTCAGCCATGACAGAGCGTTTTTGGATAATGTTACCAAAAGGACAATCGAGATCTCATGTGGCAAGGCATACGACTATAAAGTAAGTTACACTAAGTTTGTGGAACTTCGCAAAGAGAGAGTTGAGCAGCAATTGCGTGCATATGAGAACCAGCAGAAACAGATAGCTGATATAAAGGATTTCATAGAACGTTTCCGTTACAAGGCTACAAAAGCAGTTCAGGTGCAAAGCAGAATAAAGCAGCTTGAAAAGATAGTTCCTATCGAAGTCGATGAAATCGACAATTCCCATCTGAGACTGAAATTCCCGCCAGCATTCCGTTCCGGTGATTATCCTCTTATACTTGAAGATGTCGGTAAGGCTTATGGCGAGCATCAGGTCTTTGACCATGCGGAATTTACTGTGAGGCGTGGCGAGAAAGTCGCATTTGTAGGTAAAAACGGTGAAGGTAAATCCACGCTTGTAAAATGTATAATGGGTGAAATACCATTTACCGGGACTCTTAAAATCGGACATAACGTCAAAATAGGATATTTTGCCCAAAATCAGGCACAACTTCTGGATGAGAATCTTACTGTGTTCGAGACCATAGATAATGTGGCAGTAGGAGACATACGCACAAAAATCAGGGATATTCTCGGAGCTTTCATGTTCGGCGGAGAGGATATTGACAAGAAAGTCAAAGTGCTCTCGGGAGGTGAGAAAACTCGTCTTGCCATGATCAAGCTTTTGCTTGAACCTGTTAATCTCCTTATACTTGACGAGCCTACCAATCATCTCGACATGAAGACAAAAGATATTCTTAAAGAGTCTATACGGGATTTTGACGGAACGGTTATTATTGTAAGTCATGACCGTTATTTTCTTGATGGTCTTGTAGAGAAAGTCTATGAATTCGGAGGAGGTCGTGTCCGGGAGAACCTCGGAGGAATTTATGATTTCCTTAAAAAGAAAAACATCGAGCACCTGTCTGAACTTGAGCTTTCAAAGTCATCTGCAGAGAAAGTTAAAAAGGTCGAGTCTACAGCCGCCAGCCATGACAAGCAGACTGAGGGAAGCCAGTCGCAAAAAGAAAGCAGCCAAGACCGTAAACTCAGTTACGCTGAACAGAAAGAGCGAGCACGCATGCTTTCAAAAGCTGAAAAAGCCGTAAAGAAAGCTGAGGATGACATAGCTGCTTTGGAAATATGTCAGAAAGAACTTGAAGATAGAATTGCAGCCGGAGACGCTTCTGCTGAAACTCTTGATGCATATACAAAAGCCGGGAAAGAGATTGAGAATGCCATGTCTGTCTGGGAACTTGCACAGATGGATCTTGAAGAAATAAGAAAAAAATATGAATAATCATGGAATATATATACGATTACAATATGAATATTAGAAAATTTTTAATGTGTGCCTTGGCGGGAGCTCCTTTGCTTTCGTTTGCGGCAGTGCCATCGAAACACGGCATTGAAAAAGCCAATCTTGATTCCGATGTTGATCCGAAACAGGATTTTTATATGTATGCCTGCGGCGGGTGGAAAAAGAATAATCCTTTGGGAGCTGAGTTTTCCCGTTTTGGAACATTTGACCAGCTGCGGGAAAATGCAAGAAATCAATTGAAGGAGCTGATCCTTAATCTATCGGATAATCCTCAGTCTAAAATCAAAGGTACAAATGCCCAGAAAGTCAGTGATCTCTATGCCCTTGGCATGGACAGTGCAAGATTAAACCGAGAAGGTGCCGCACCGCTGATGCCTATGCTTGATAAAATAAACTCCATGAAACCGGAAGAATTCACCTCTACACTTGCCTGGCTTCATAACGGACTTGGTGGAAGTTTTTTTGGAACCGGTGTGGGAGCTGATGCAAAAAATGCAGACATGAACATCATGCATATCGGCGAACCCGGTTTGGGATTGGGCGACAGAGACTATTATCTTGAGCAGAATGAAACAAATGGAAAGATAATGGCGGCATATGAGAGATACATCAAGCGTATGATGGAGCTTATCGGATACGATAAGAAAGAGCAGCAGCGCGTGTGGGATAATGTTATCTCAATTGAGACAGAGATAGCAAGAAACAAGAAGACACGCGAAGAGCGGCGGAATCCTCAACTCCGTTATAATATGATGACTATGGACGAGATTTTAAAATCTTATCCGAATATCGACTGGAAAGGCTATTTTTCCGCGCTTGGACTTCCAGAAGTGGATAAGGCAAATGTCTCTTCAGTAAAATATATGGAATTTATAAACGAATATCTTCCCAAACTGAACCAACAACAGATAAAGGACCTGATGACAGTGGATCTCGTCACATCCTCGTCAAATCTTCTAAGCGATGATTTTCAGGAAGCGAATTTTGAGATGTTTGACCGCACAATGTCCGGCATAGAACAGATGGAGCCCCGCTGGAAGCGTGTAATGACAATTCCAAACTCTATGTTCGGCGAAGCTGTAGGCGAATTATATGTGGCAAAATATTTTCCTGAGGAAAACAAGACATATATGAAACAGCTTGTTGAGAACCTGCGCAAGGCACTTGGCAAGCATATAGACAATCTAAGCTGGATGTCGGAGACAACCAAGGCAAAGGCAAGAGAGAAGCTTGCCACATTTACCGTAAAGATAGGTTATCCTGACAAATGGAAGGACTATTCCGGAATACAGATCGATCCTTCAAAGAGTTATCTGGAGAATGTAAGTGAAGCTTCCAAATGGTATTCTCAGGATAATTATCAGAAGCTTGGCAAACCTGTTGACAAGGATGAATGGCATATGACACCCCAGACTGTGAATGCCTATTACAATCCCACAACCAATGAAATCTGTTTCCCTGCCGGCATTCTTCAGGCGCCATATTTCGACCTAACCGCAGATGATGCGCAGAATTATGGAGCCATAGGTGTTGTAATCGGACATGAAATGACGCACGGCTTTGACGATTCCGGCCGCCAGTTCGACAAGGATGGGAATATGGCGGACTGGTGGCAGCCTGAGGATACAGAGAAGTTCACGGCTCTTGCCGACAGGCTTGTCGCTCAGTTCGATGCTGTTGAAGTTGCTCCCGGAGTTAACGCAAACGGACGTTTCACACTTGGCGAGAATATCGCTGACCAGGGTGGTCTGCGTGTAGCTCTTACCGCCTATCTTGATTCTATGAAAGGAAAGGAGCTTAACGATATTGACGGGCTCTCTCCTGCGCAGCGTTTTTATCTGGCGTATGCCAATGTCTGGGCAAATAATATCCGCGATGAGGAAATTTTGTCACGTACGAAGACTGATCCGCATTCGCTGGGTGAAAACAGGGTAAATGTTACCCTGCGTAATCTTGAGCCGTTCTTTGAGGCTTTTGGGATAAAAGAGGGTGACAAAATGTTCCGCCCTGTTTCCGAACGTGTAGTAATCTGGTAAATCTTTTTAATCCAGACATGTACGGATTGACAGGATATCCTTTATGCCATTCATTTTCTGAAAAATATTTTTCAGAAAAATTTGAAAGAGAGAATATCGGAGAGTGTTATCGTCTTTTTCCCCTAACGGATTTGCAGAGTTTAGATGTTTTACTGACAAAGAATGCGGATCTCAGGGGACTTAATGTGACAATTCCGTATAAAAAAGATATTATAAAATATCTTGACGCTCTCTCGGTTGATGCGGAGAGAATAGGAGCTGTGAATGTTGTAAAGATTCACAGAAACCCAGACTTGGAGAAACCGGTTCTGATTGGTTATAATACCGATTGGAAGGGTTTCTCCCTTTCTCTTTCTCCATTGTTGAGCGGAAATGAAAAAAGTGCCCTCGTGCTTGGCACAGGTGGAGCTTCGGCGGCTGTAATATTTGCTCTGAAAGAATTGGGAATAAAACCTGTAATGGTTTCAAGACACATGCGCGAAGGTGTAATTACATATGCGGATATTAATGGAAAGATTCTGTCGGAGAATCTATTGATAATTAATACCACTCCATTGGGAATGTTTCCAGATATCGATACTGCCCCCCCTCTGCCCTATCATCTTTTATCATCTTCGCATATATGCTATGACCTTGTTTACAATCCTTCCGAGACTGAGTTTATGAAACGATGCCGACAGATGGGCGCTATTGTGAAGAATGGGCTTGAAATGCTCCATATACAGGCTGAATTGTCATGGGAAATCTGGAACGAGCCTTAGGCTCAAACACTCTTGCAGTTCCGGCAATTGCGGTTGCGTTGGGAATATTTTTTTCCACGGAATCACCGAACGCCTCTTTGTGTGGTTTTATTTTGATTATTCTTGCGCTTCTGTTTTATATTTTTCATATCTGCTATATAAAGGATGCAGTCACGTCATGGCGATTAAGAATGTTTCATTATCTGTGGCTCGCAATTGCATATGTCGGCGGGGGCATGTTGCTGGCTGATATGAACAGGTATGAGCATATTGATACCGGAGCTGATATCAGGAAAGACGTTTCGATATGCGGAGAGGTTAAAGATGTAAGGGAAACGACATCAGGTGATGTTCTGACTGTTCAAGTAAGAGATATTATCGGAGGTAAAGGAATTCATCAGAATTTCAATAATCTTAAACTTCTCGTAAAGTGTGGTAATGCTGATTCAAGAGCCATTTCCGGAGATATTGTGGTCTTCAAGGCTAATATAGAAGATATTAAAGACAATCCCAACTCCTTTTTTGCCGGCTACAAAGATATAATGGCGTCAAAAGGAGTATTTTATATATGTAGTCTTGACAACGGAAAAATAAATGTGATTGATCATCATAAGTCGGCTATGGCTTTGTCTCGGGAAATAAGAAACCGTCTCGAATGTTTTATCGAAAATACATCTCTTGCAAAGAAAACGCAAAATTTTATTATTACGGTGTTGCTGGGAGACAGGGCTTATCTTGACTCAGACACGAGAGCGATTTTTGCAGATGCCGGAGTGGCGCATGTGCTCGCACTCAGCGGCATGCATATGGGAATAATTGGCGGAATTCTGCTATTTTTGCTTTTCCCTGTGAATTTTACCGGAAGATATAAATCTCGTATAATGCTTGCTGCGATCCTGTTGTGGGGATATGCATTTATAACAGGTATGGCTCCATCAACTGTAAGGGCATGTGTCATGGTTTCGTTTGCGTCATTAGCTTTGGTTCTTGAGCGAAAACGTTATGTGTTCAACTCTCTTTTTGCTGCCACACTGATTATATTGACTGTCTCTCCGTCGACATTATATGATGCGGGGTTCCAACTCAGCTTTATATGCGTTGCCTCTATGGCAGCGTTTGCGCCGCATCTGAATCCATTAGACAGGAAACGAAGTCCGTTTTCATATAAAGTGGTTTCGTTGCTGGTGGCTACTCTTGCGGCAACTTGTGGAAGCTGGGTTGTTTCTGCTTTTTATTTTAAGACATTTCCACTGGCTTTTATTCCTTCAAATCTATTACTGTTGCCGATTCTTCCATTCTATGTTGCAATGGCATTATGTCATTTAATTTTTATGGGAATCGGAATCGAATTTAGTTTCCTGAAAAAATTGCTTGACACAGGGTTTGAATTGACAGAATATTTTCTTCGCTGGATCGGTAATGGCAATAATATTGAAACACATGTTACAATCTGGATTGTGGCATTATGGTTTGGCGGATTGCTGTCTTTCGCATTTTATCTGAATATAGTGCGTTGGAGACCATTGCTGTATGCCGGTGTGATTTTGACCTGCATTACGTTAGTCTCGCTTCCATTTCAATCAGGAACAGTACCCGATGGAAGTTTTATCATAACAGACACATATCGCGATGTTGCCATAAATATCAAGGACGGCTTGACCGAAAAAACGATTAGAATGGATAAAGGGAAGCTGTCTTCTCTCAGAGTGGAAAACATCAGTATAATTGCTGTAGATTGTGTCTTGCCTGAAAATTATCTATCCCCCGGTGAATGTGATTATCTCATTATCGCCGGAGGATACAAAGGAAATGTCGAATATGTCAATGGGATTTTCAATCCCAAGAAAATCATTATTCATCCTTCTGTGAGGAGAAAAAAGGAAAAACAATATCTTGAGGAGGGTGTGCGCCTTGGTGTCGATTGCCATTCGTTGCGTATTGACTCACCATTGCATTGTATTATTGAAAAGTAGCGGCTGATAATCAATCTGAACTCGTCTTGACTTATTTTTTCTTGACATCAGCGAGATATTCCCGAGGTGTTTTCGCCACTCGAAGAGCCGGCAATCTTACGGTCGGCGGTGATGAGAGGAGTGAAAACTACCTTTTGACTTTCGTAAATAAGTCAAGACGGGGTCACATACTTATCATCTTATTCTGTCAACAGCCTTAAGCATTTTTTGATCAGAATTGATTCGCGAATAAGCCATAATAGTTGCTATAATGGCAATAAGCGGCGCGATTATTAATGAAGACCAAGACACATGTGTTTCTGCAAATGTGCAGTAACCATATCCGCATCCGATTGAGACGGCTGCCAATATGAACATTATTCCAATAAGACACAAACTCTTCTGAAGACGCATATTGCGAAAAAGAAATATATTTATCAAAGGTATTATTGCACTCATTATTGATACTATGAATAACGGTAATGTATACATATAATACCCTGATGCGCTGCCGTTGGTTGAGATACCTTCGATATAAAACCCAAGGGCTGTGAAATCAAGTGTGAAATCAGGGAGCTGGATCTGACCGAGCGACAATAAAGAAAAAGCAGCCATAGCCACAACAGTAATAAACAGCAATACAGATTGCCAACGTTGAATAACCATATGTTTTAATATTTTGTTAGACTGTGTCCGGTTTGTCCCGGATTGAAAATTATTCATGAAATGTTTTCATCTGAAATATCATCAGTTAATTGAAAACAGTTTTTGACTGCACGCTTTGTCCGTATTTTCCTTCCGGCAAACAGAAACATGCCTAATTATTATAACACAAAATTAATACATTCTGCGTAAGTATCAAAAATATTTTTTGGCGAGATATTTGTTGATTATAAGAGAGTGAGGTCATCCTGTCCTCATTCTGTAAGATGAAAATCTGTTTATTATGACTTTGGAATCTATAAAAGACAAGATAAATGAAGTAGGCAGACTGCTTGATGGGAATCATGTCGCCGATGCTTTCGTTATTCTGGAAAATATCGCGCAGGAAGAACAGAATTATAAGGCTACAGACAACCTGAAAAGGCTTCGCCAGACCTATGGTTATATGGTGCACTACCTTATAGAAGGAGTAGAAGATAAAACCCGCCGTGAAGTATATGACGGAACATTATCATCATTAAGGCAAATTGCAAATGATATTCTTCTTGATAAACTTGTCATTGACAGCCCTGATGTATATTTTTCTACCGCAAGGATATGCAGTCATAGAAACCTGCGGTTTGAAGTGCTATGGAATCGTTTGAAAGAGGTTGAGGCAAAACTCAGTCTTGCCGAGGTTGCCGAGGCGGATGTCCGTTCTATTCTTGTTGACAAGTATAATCTCATGCGTCAGTTGTTTGATACAGTCTGGACAATGCGTAATGACAAGGATATATGCGGTATGCTGGTAGAAAAAATCAATCAAAGCGGTGCACCTGAGATGGCACGATATCTGATATCCGCCATTACATTGTCTTTGCTGGAATATTTTGACCGTGATAAGTTTGTCTCCCTTATAGATATTTACGAGAATGCTGCATCACAAGAAATATCGGCGTGTTCGCTTGTCGGAACAGTGCTTGCTTTGCGCAAACACCGGAAAAGAATAGTATGTGACAACAAGATTATAGCCAGACTTCAGTTATGGCAGGATTCTTTGGTTACATACAGCCGTCTGAGAAGTGTTGTGAAGGAGATTATAAGAACACGCGATACTGACAGGGTAACGGCAAAAATGAGAGATGAGGTTATTCCCGAATTGATGAAACTTAAGCCGGACGTATTGAGAAAAATGAAAGAATCCGCAATGGATTTCGAGTCCGGAATGCTTGACAATAATCCTGAATGGGAGGAAATACTTGAGAAAAACGGCATTGCAGATAAGATGAGAGAACTCACTGAGATGCAGTCTGAAGGCGCGGATCTCATGATGGTGACATTTTCCAATCTTAAGGGTTTCCCGTTTTTTAACAATGTAAGCGCATGGTTTCTTCCTTTTGACATTGATAATCCTGATGTAAATCTGGATTCTGTCAGTCGCAAATCTCTTGACTCCATGCTTACATTCGGTGTCAATATGTGTGATTCTGACAAATATTCTCTTGTTTTAGCATTTTCCACCATGCCGGAACAGCAAAGGAACATGATGACAGGACAGTTTGAGCAGCAATTGTCTCAGATGATGGAACAGTCTGCCGAATTGCTTGAGAAGCAATCTCAACCTGAGTTTAGCATGGCTGCTGTTGTATTTATCCGGGAACTGTACAGGTTCTTCCGGCTTTTCAGAAAAAAAAGCGAGTTTGATGATCCATTCTCAGAACCGTTCAACTTCCTTGATCTTCCTGTTGTCGGAGATATGATGGCAGATGAAGAAATCATAAAGCTAATAGGTGAATTCTATTTCAAACGTGGATACTATGAAGAGTCTCTTGAATTATTCAAGGCTATAGAGAACTCCTCGGAAGAGGATTATTCCTATTGGGAAAAAATAGGATATGCATATCAGGCTCTCAAACAATATGACAAGGCTGCTGCCGCTTATCGTAAATCTGAATTGCTCGGTGATTCTGGAACATGGCTGTTGAAAAAACTCGCATTTATCAATAAGAAGAACGGCAATTATGCAGCAGCAGCTGAATACTATTCGAGAGCTTTGCTTGCAGATCCTGATAACGTATCGCTGATAATGAATGCCGGATACGCTAATCTTGAATCTGGAGATATAGCCGGTGCATTGAGATCATTTTATCATGCAAATTATCTTCAGCCGGATAATGCCGCTATATGGCGCGCAATCGGATGGACTGAATTTATTAACGGCAATTATGATAAAAGTTGTTCTTATTATGAGAAATTGCTTGAATCAAACCCGACTGCAATAGATTTAATGAATGCCGCACATGTCAAACTTGCTTCCGGAAATATAAAGGAAGCGACAGCATTATACAAAAAATCAGCCGGTAGCGGTTTTGAGGATTTTCAGTCTGCATTCGAGACAGATGTCCCGACTCTTGAGAAAGCCGGTATTGACAGACTTACAATAGATCTGATTATAGATGCAATTAAAATGGACTTGTGCTGACCTCCTGAATAGAATAAAATGAAACAGGGACTCCTGAGGAGTCCCTGTTTCATTTTATTCTGATTATTTGAATAACTCGCTTTCTATTGCCTCAAGAGCATCATGCAATTCTTTTGAGAATTGCAACCTGTCTTTTATCGACGATATGCCATGAAGCACTGTGGCATGTTTCCTGTTAAGCTTAGCTCCGATTGCAGGAGAAGACAGTTGTGTGTGTTTGTGAGAGAGAAACATGATCATCTGTCTGGCATCTGCTATGTCTCTCAGTCGGCTTTGGGAGAATATAGCATCAGGATTGAGATTAAAATACTCAGCTGTTGACTCCACAATCATGTCGAAGTTTATAGGCTTACGTTCCGTTCTCTTGACAACATGACTCATTACCTCTCTTGCCAGTTCAACGGAAAGCGGAGCATTTTTGACAATAGAACGAGTGAGGAGACCGTTGACGATTGTCTCAAGTTCACGGACAGACCCATCTATTTCAGTAGCAATTGCATCTATTACGTCTTCCGGCAAACCAAGACCGTTCTTTTTAGATTTGAACTCAAGTATTTTCTTTCGAAGCTGATAGTCCGGATTCGGCAATGGTTCCACTACTCCCCATTTGAAGCGGTCGATAAGCCTGTCTGCAATTCCATCAAGCTCCATTGGCGGACGGTCGCATGTGAAAATAATATTCTTGCGATTGCGCTGAAGGTGATTGAATATTGGGAAAAGAGCTTCTGCTGTACCTGTCTTGTTGGATAATTCCTGAAGGTCATCAAACAGGATGACATCCATCATCTGAAACCAGTTTATGAATCCGGGTACATCCTTGTTTATTGTCGCTTGTGCATAGAGAGTCTGGAAGTGTTTCATTGGCACAAACAAAACCTTTGCATTCGGATTCCGCTCTTTTATGCGGATGCCGATAGCTTGAATAAGGTGTGTCTTCCCGACTCCGACATTACCATAGAGAAAGAATGGATTAAACTCCGGTTTTCCGGGATTATCTGCAATATACTCGGCAATAGTTACTGGCAACCTATTGCTTTCGCCTACACAGTAATTCTCAAAGTTCAAAGAAAAATTGAGCTGATGGTCAAAATTCGGCTCGCGTTTTTCTATTGGAGTGTTATGGTAGGAATTTACAAGCTTATTTTTTAGAACGTGAGACTGCTGAGGACTCTCAAGCTTGACTTTAGCGCTATTGTCGTTTGAAACAACATCTACCTCATATTCGAGTCTGATCTGCTGACCAAAAACGCGTTTCAACGCTTTGGACAGTATTTCATAGAAGTCATCTTCATATTTTTCATAGTAGAAATACGAAGGCAACCGCAACGTGAGACGGTTCTCTGCAAATGCGATAGGCTTCGCACATGCGAACCACGTGTTGAAGCGATCGGAACCGATATTGTCTTTTATCAGTTCAAGGCATTTATTCCACTTGTTTTGAAAGTCCATCTCCATTGTTTTCTCAGATTGGACTACAAAATAATAACAAAAATTCCATAAAAAAAAATGGTTAAATGTTTGCAATTTTTATTATGGTTATACTGCTTTGAGAATCAAATTGTTGCAAAGACCGTGGATTCATTCTGACGCATATTGACCTTATGAGTATTATGTAGCTGAATTATAAGAGTTTAATTGAATAATTCAAAATCCCTGAACTACCTTTTAAATATCTTGAAATTATTTAATAAACGCAACTTAGATATTTAGAGGTGCTGTATTCTTATTTGGAATGATTCCAAATAAGAATACAGCACCTCTATTATTGGAGTTTGTATATTTACTTAAAAAATAAGTTATAATAACTTTATGCTAATGTAACGCTTGGGGTTCTTTTTGATATCGACTATTAATGAATCCACATCTGCCGCAACTCTATTGAGTTTGTCATATAATTCAGGATCGTTCATCAGCAATCCTAATGTAGAGTTTTTGTCGTTAAGCTGGTTAGTGAACTTTGTCAGATTTTCTGTAAGGGCGTTTACATTCTCTACAGTGTTGTTTAGAGGTAAAGACTTGAGCTGAGACGATAATATGCCGAGGTTGGCTGTGACAGTATCAAGTCCATGACTGATAGATTTTACGTTTGTCATCACAATCGGAAGATCCCTGTTGATTGTAGAATTAAGTCCGCTTGTGGCTGTAAGGACATTACCTGTTATGCCGTCAAGGCGTTCTATCGAGGCTATCAGAGCCGGGTCTCCTGCAAGTCGGTTTAAGTTATATAACAACGAGTCAACGCGAGGGAGAATCTGATTGACAGCGGGCATGACATCATCGCTGAGCGATGATGTCAGATCAGGTGTGGCATATGATTCAATATCACCTCCGACCGGGATCTTTTCAGCACTTTTGCCAAGTTTAATAGAAATGAAATTGCCACTCATTAATGTTGAACCCATTGTAGCTTTTGAATCCACTGGTATTCTGAGGTTTTTGTTCAAAGCCAACAACACCTTAATTTTCCCTGGATTTTCATAATCAAACTGGATTTCTCTGACTTGACCGACTTTATAGCCGTCTACCGTTACAGGTGAAGAGATCTCCAGACCTGCGACATTGTCATAGGAGGCGTAATAAAAGTTTGCCGGACTAAAAAGATTTATTCCCTTCAGATAGTCAATCCCGAAAATCAATATAACAATTGCAGTAATCACGCAAATGCCAATTATAAACTCTTTGTTAAATATTTTTTTCATAACCTCTATATTTCATGTTTAATCAAAATGTATGCAATCCTATCAGTGTGATGATACACATAAATATAACACACGTGCTCTATCTGATGCTTTTGATAATAAATGCATCCGGTATTTTTTCTTTAACTTTTTTAAGGAGCATTTCCATATCTCGCTTGTTCTCGCTTTCTCCGTATGTGTATTTATATAGATTGTTTTCTTTGAACGATTTTATCGGAGCCAGACCGCAAAAACGGGGATTGTTTTGTTTCAGAATATCGGCACTTGCAAGGATTTGAATTTTGTAAACTGTTTTAAGTTTCTCTACTTTTGAGTGGTATCCCGAAATCGATTTATGAGTTTTTGGCTTTATGCCGGAAGACACATTTTTATCGGTCAATTCAGTTGACCCGTCAGAATTTACAACAACTTTTTTGTTGTTGTAGGTTCTGCTGCCGTTTTTCTGCTGTTTCTTTTGAGATTTCTTTTTCTTTGCCTGACTCTTCCCCTTTTTAATCATTTCCACAGTAGTCTCTTCTGCAGCATAGACTGGTTCGGGTTCCTGTTTTTCAATGATGGCGAGACGCTCATTCTCACGGTGCAAAGGGATTGCCGCGGTTTCGACATTTCTTATGGCGGAGGCTTTTTTTGCAGATTCAGACCGTCTGCGTCTTTTGGTCAGAGCTGATGCGGGGCGATGCGTGCTTCTTACGGGTTCATTTTTTTTCTCAGAAGTTTTTGACGATGTCAAAACCGGCATCTCCTGCGCAGAGTCTGTTACCGATTTATTATCAGCCTTATTTTCAGCAATAAGAGCCATTGATAAGTTCTTATTTCCTACATATTTTTCTATCGCCTTGCAGAGAGCATCGGCAAGTTGACTCTGCCCTTTTTCAGAACCCATGTATACTGCGGAATTCGGATTGCAGATGAAGTCAAGTTCAACAAGCACAGCCGGCATAGATGTCGCCCATAAAACCCAGAATCCAGCTTGCTTCACCCCCCTGTCAGCCCTTTTTGCCTCTTTTACAAGACTCTTTTGAGCAAGATCCGCGAATTTCAGACTCTGTCCCAGATTCTTTTTCTGCGCCATCTCAAATATAATATAGGACTCATCTTTTGAAGGATCAAAACCACTGTATTTTTGCTCGAAGTTCTTTTCCAGCTCAATCACAGAGTTTTCGCGGCGTGCGACCTGAAGGTTGCTTTGGTCTTTATGAAGTCCAAGAGCATATACGGATGCTCCGGATACTTTTTTTCTGTTAGGGTTGCTTTTGTCTAAGGAATTTGTATGAATCGATATAAAAAGGTTGCCTTTGTTTTCATTAGCGATTTTCGCTCTGTTCTGCAGCGTGACAAATGTGTCATTGTCTCGCGTCATGACCACTTTGACATCTTTGAGCTGTTTTTTTATCTTCGAAGCCAGTTTCTTTGCGACTCCAAGATTTATGTCTTTTTCCTTAACATTGTTGCCGATTGCTCCGGAATCATGTCCGCCATGACCCGCATCAATGACTACTGTGAATACATCCTTCTTTTTGGGCGCATCGTTTGAATACACTTTATGTTGAGGATAAACACTTAATAAGGAGAAAATTAAGATTAAAGAACCGATATTTATATGTTGTCTAAGATTCATGTCTTAAAATTTTATCTGCAAAGATACCTCTTTTTTCGCATCCTGAAAAAATATTTAAATTTTGTTAACGCAAAAACCGACTGTAGATTATTCTGATGCCTGTAAAATAAATAAAATATACTAACTTTGCATTTGAATGGAGTTTTGCTTGTAAGCCGATTGGTTGATGTGGGTTCGCAATTAATCGACTCCTTGAATAAATAACTTGAATAAGGTTGAAACGCGTCATGTCTTTAGTTACTGATAATTCAGATATTGAAATGATATACGGCTTCATTGAAGAGAATGCCCGAGAGGATATCAATAAGTTGTTATTGAGATACCATGGCAAGACTCTCCCCTATTCTCTCGATTTTGCCGTAGACCAGATTGTGGCGCGTCGTAAGACTTATTCCAAGTTGCCGTCGTTCGTATGCTTTAGAAAATTTCTTTTTCCGGATCTTATTTCATCTGAGCAGGCTTCCGATGAACGTGTAGCCGAGTATCACGCAGCTTTGGCTGGTTCCGGCAAAAAAATTCTTGACATGACTGCCGGGCTCGGGATTGATGCAATGTCAATGGCGATGAGGGGAAACGATGTGACAGCATGTGACATCGACCCCAATAAGATTGATGCGTTGCATCATAATGCGGAGGTTCTTGATATCCAGGGTATTCATCCATATTGTCGCGACAGTATCGACTTTATCAGGTCGGCAGGGAAATTTGATATGATATTTATTGATCCGGCAAGAAGGGATGCAAGCAGCCGACGAACATATTCTTTTTCGGATTGTACTCCTGATGTGATTGAATTATTGTCGTTGATGCGTGAAAAAGCTGACAGAATATTGATAAAATCCTCTCCTCTTCTTGATATCACGCAAATTCTTAAAGAGATCGAATGCACCTCATTCATTCACATAGTGTGTGCCAAGGGAGAATGCAAGGAGGTTCTGGTCGAGATCTCTCGGAATGAAAAGTTTGGCGGAGTCCGCATTGTTGACCTTGATGATGCCGGCATAGCTTCTGACATCTCTTTCTCATACAACGAATTGAAAATGACAGGCACTGGTATCGCAAAGCTATCCGACTTCTCTTCAGGATGTTATCTTTATGAGCCTAATGCCGGAGTCATGAAACTAAAGATTCCAGGGGCATTGTGTATGAGATTTCCGGGTATAAAACATGTTTCACATAACACGTCTCTTTATGTGTCAGAATGCTTATATGATGATTTTCCCGGAAGGGTGCTGAGAATTGATTCAATTCCGGATAAAAGAGAATTGAAGGCAATCAAAGGTCAGAAATACAATGTGGTAACGAGAAACTATCCTGTGGATGTGTGTGTGTTACGAAAAAAAATCGGAGTTAAGGAGGGAGATGATAAATTTCTTTATGCATTCCGGGCTGCAATCGATAACCGACCTTTGATTTGCCTTGCATCAAAAGTCAAAAGAGTCACGACTGAGTAATTCAGTCGTGACTCTTTCAGTTATGATTCGGCCATTATACCTATTTAATTATACCGTCCCGCTCCATAAGTGCGTCTACAGTCGGTTTTTTACCTCTGAACTCAACATAAAGTTCCATAGGGTCTACGGTATCTCCAGCCTGAAGCATTTTACGGAATTTGGCTGCCGTCTTCGAATTGAATATTCCGGTTTCTTTGAATGCCTTGAATGCATCGGCATCAAGTGATTCTGCCCATTTATATCCATAATATCCTGCTGCATATCCCCCAGAAAAAATGTGTCCGAATGACGGAGAGGTCATGCAACCGTCTACAGCTTCAAAACATCTGACAGGGTTTTGCGCGTTCTTTTCGAACTCTTCAAGGTCGGCTGATGCCCTAAGTGGCGTCTCAAGAGTGTGATATGCCATATCGAGATATCCGAATCCAAGTTGACGCATGCAAGCATATGCGGCTCCGAATTGAGCGGATTTAACAAACCTGTCGATCAAATCCTGAGGCATTTTCTTGCCGGTTTCATAGTGTTTAGCAAAGCCGTCAAGATATTCTTTCTCTGTAAGATAATTTTCGTTGAACTGTGAGAATAGTTCAACAAAATCATGATCAACATTTGTGCCGCTCAACGAAGCATATTTTGCTTCGGATGACAACCCATGCAATGCGTGACCGAACTCGTGAAGGAATGTCTCAACTTCATATGGTGTAAGAAGAACAGGATTGTTGCCCACGGGTTTTGAAAAATTGCATACAATAGAAATCAGCGGAATGTTCTTATTCCCGTTGTCATCTTTGGTTTCACCTCTGAATTCTGTCATCCATGCACCGGGACTTTTGCCATCGCGATAAAAGAAATCAGCATATAGGATTCCGAGTAGTTTGCCGTCTTTTTCATATACCTCATAAACCTTTACATCCGGATGATATTTGTCAATCTTCTCAGTTTCCTTGAATTTGTATCCATAAAGTCTTGTCGCAAGTCCGAATACTCCTTTGATTGTATTGTTAAGCTCAAAATATGGCTTCATGTCTTCATCGTTAAATGCATAACGTTCATTCTTCAGACGGTCTGCCCAGTAAGAATAATCCCATGCAGCAAGCTTGATGTCACTTCCTTCTGATGCCCTGGCGTATTCTTCTATTTCCTTAAGCTCGACTTTCATCGGTTCGCTATAAGCTTTTCGCAGATTCTCCAGAAAGTCCATTACATCCTCCGGAGTCTTTGCCATTGTATTCTGCAACTGGTATTCTGCGAAATTCTTCTTACCCATTATTTGCGCTATCTCAAGACGCACGTTAGCAATATCCCTCAGGATTAACGTGTTATCGAATTCACCACCGTTATTTCGGCTGTTGAAAAGTCTGTATAATTTTTCACGAAGATCACGTCTGTCCGAATATTTCATGAATGGCTGATATGACGGTGCGAACACTGTGACAAGATATGAATCTCCATCATCCTCTTTTCCTTCCTGTTCAAGAGCGTCTCTTGCAGCTTCTCTGTAAGATTCCGCCACCGATTGCGGGATACCTGTCAGATCGCTTTTTTTAAGCCACATTCTTCGGGATGGCTCTTTCATTGCGTTTGAGACATTCTGTCCATACTTTACTGTCAGTTCTGAAAGTTCCGAATTCAATCTGCGAAATTTCTCCCTGTCAGAGCCCTTCAGGTCCGCACCGGAGAGTATAAATCCCAGATAAGTTTTTTCGATTAGCCGTTTGTCTTCAGGTGTAAGACTGATGTCTTTGTCTTTGTTGTCATAAACCTGTTTCACTCTCTCCCACAGTTGAGTATTAAGCATTATATTTGAGGAATGCTCTGAAAGAATGGGTGTTACCCTGGCTACTACAGCCATTATAACTGTGTCGCCTAAGGCATTTTCAAGATTAGACAGAGCAAGGATGGACCTGTTGAGAATCTCACCGCTTCTGTCGAGCGCAACAATTGTGTTCTCAAATGTAGGAACGCTGCGCTGCTTTGTAATTGCATCGATTTCCTGATTCTGCAGCCTGATTCCTTCAAGCACCCCCTCTTCATATTGCTCCGGGGTCAGTTTTGAAAGAGGCATAGTGCCGAATGGAAGATTACTGCCTTCAATCAGTGGATTGGAGGATGTCCCTGAAGCAGAGGCTGCAAACGTAACCATAGTCAGGGCTGTAAGTGATTTGAAAAATGTGTTCATATTATTCGATTTGTTGTAATTGTATTCCATGAGAAGCAATATATGTGCCAAATACTTTGTAAATTTACAAAAAATATCCTTAATGACGATTGTTCGCATCTTTATCCATGAAAAAAAGTTTAAATTGTTAAATAGCGTTATTGTGGAAAAATTTCATTAATTTTGCACACTCATTTAGAGAGTGACTGGATTTAACTTTCATTCACGTGAAATTCCCTCGAAAACACCTCTTCATATAAATGAGAGTTAAATTCAAACATACTCTTAGTTTCTCAGTTTTTTCAGGGTGAAAAAGTGTTATTATCTTTCAATTATATTAAAATATGGATTGGCTTATAGATCTTGTGAGGCCCTTTAATGACTCGCTTGCGAGCACGATTCTTCTTTATTCCTTTGTTATTTTTGCCGGTATTTATCTTGGCAAGATTAAGATTTTCGGGATATCGCTTGGTGTTACGTTTGTGTTGTTCGTAGGTATTATTGTCGGGCATTTCGGTTATCAGGCTGATAACAACGTATTGCATTTCCTACGGGAATTCGGATTGATATTGTTTATCTTTTCGATAGGTATGCAGGTCGGACCTGGTTTCTTCTCTTCGTTTAAAGACGGAGGTGTTAAAATGAATCTGCTTGCAGTGACGGGAATTTGTCTTAATGTTGTCATCATGCTGGCGATTTACTTTATTCAAGGCGGTGCGTCCGGAGATACTTCAATATCTCAGCTTGTTGGTATTATGAGTGGTGCTGTTACTAACACACCTGGTCTCGGAGCCGCACAGCAGACATATTTGCAGGTGAATGCGGAAGGATATGATGTGAGTCAGCAGATGTCGATGGGTTATGCCGCCGCATATCCTCTCGGTGTGGTCGGAATAATACTCACAATGATTCTTATCAGAAAATTTTTTAAAATTGACACCAATGCTGAAATCGCAGAAATAGAGCATGATGAGAAAAGTTCAATGCTTGCTCCCCACATTGTGTCTCTGCGGGTCACCAACCGTATGGTTGACGGTCTTTCGATGAAGAAACTTCATACTCTGATATCATGTGACTACGTTATTTCAAGAATCGAGAAACCGGACGGAACTGTCATTATACCGAAATCGGAGGATGTGATAAATTATGATGACGTCTGTCTTGTGGTTTGTTCTCAGAAAGATGAGGAGATGTTTACCAGATTTATAGGTCCGGTCATCGAAAAGACTTGGGAACGTGAAAAGGGTCCTGTAGTATCGCGTCGCATTCTTGTAACCAAGACAGAGTATAATGGAACCAAACTTGGTTCAATGCGTTTACATTCCGCTTATAATCTCAATGTTACAAGGGTTAACCGAGCCGGTGTGGATCTTGTCGCCGGTCCTAATCTCCGTCTGCAGATGGGTGACAGGCTGACAGTTGTAGGTAAGCTTGATGACATAAATAACCTCGCAAACCGTCTCGGAAACTCGATGAAACGTCTGAACGAGCCTAATCTGATAACTATGTTTATCGGCATCTTCCTCGGCATTCTTGTTGGTAGCATCCCTTTGCAGTTCCCGGGTATGTCAGTTCCGATGAAACTCGGTCTTGCCGGAGGACCGCTTGTGGTGGCAATTCTGATTGGTGCTTACGGACATAAGTTCCATCTTGTCACTTATACCAATTCCTCAGCAAATCTTCTGCTTCGGGAGATGGGAATATGTCTTTTCCTCGCATCCGTAGGGATTGCAGCCGGAAAGGATTTCTTCGCTACGGTATTTAATACACAGGGTGCGCTATGGGTAGGTTATGGATTTATCATAACTGTTGTGCCACTTATTGTAATGGGCATTATTGCAAGAGCAAAATTCAAAATGAATTACTTCTCTATCATAGGTATGATGAGCGGAGGTTATACAGATCCGCCGGCTTTGGCATATGCCAACAAACTCGCCAACAATGACGCGCCGGCTGTTGCCTATTCCACTGTTTATCCTCTTACAATGTTTATGCGTGTGATCGCCGCTCAGTTGGTAATCTTGTTTTTTGTATAACAGTAATCTTTTGTTTTAAGAAACAAGCACACATAATAAAGAATGCCGGGAACAAGTTGTTTCCGGCATTCTTTATTATGTGCCTGATGCATATGTGTGTAACCTTATTTCCGTTTGTTCAGAGCCTTGAGCATATTCTCAAGAGTGTTGCGGGTAGCTGACAGCGTGTCTATTATCTTTACTCTGTTGGTTACATTACGGCGGTTGGCTTTCAGTTGCTCTTTGGCAGCATCAATCTTCAGTCCTTTGATTTTTACCAGATAATGGATAATCTTTAGAGTCTCGATATCCTGTGGTTTGTAGTATCTGATGTTCGTTGCGCTTCTGCGAGGACGACACTCAGGGAATTCCTGTTCCCAATATCTTAATGTAGATGCAGATACTCCCAGTAATTCCGAAACATCCTTTATCTTATAATATTTTTTGTCAAATTCTTCCATATAATCAATCCATTACATGTCCTGCATTTTCTGCTAACTGAACCATTTCCGCATATTCCTCCGGAGTCAGATCCATGAAATAATAATTTACAGGATTCTGTGGCTCATCCTTAAATCTCACTTCATAGTGAAGGTGAGATCCTGTTGATTTACCAGTAGAACCGACTTTACCTATCATCTCTCCCCTTTTCACTTCCTGCCCCGGTTTTACAAGTATCTCGCTCAGATGTGCGTATCTTGTCAGATAGTTGTATCCGTGAGAAATATCAATGCAATTGCCATATCCGCTTTGTCTGCCGGCTTCTGTAACTTTACCGTCAGCTGTGGCAAATACTGGCGTGCCTGTCTTTGCTGCGAAGTCAAGACCTGTGTGAAACTTAGAGCTGCCGTAAATCGGGTCGCGTCTCACACCATATCCTGATGACATTGTGAAATCTTTGATGTTTATAGGAATCACAGATGGTATATGTGCAAGCTTGTCTTTCTGTTTTGAAGCAGTCTCCTTCAGCTGATCAAAGGAAAGGGACTGTGCATATAACTGACGCTCAAAAAGATCAAGCCGCTGTGTCAGCAGTCTTACGAGTCCTGCATCCGGAGTGTTCTGCAGTTCACGATATCTCTTTTCATTGTCAAGACCGGCGAGCCTTTGTCCATAACCCACAGGATCCATCTGCATCATGACTCTGTAAAAATTATCATCTCTGTTCTGTATGTTCGCCATGACCTTTAGAGAATTGTCAAGACGCCTGTTGAGTATATTATACTGACTTTTCAGAATTGCGTTTTCTTTGCGGAGATTTTGTTCTGTAGGTGCTTCGAAAGAATAAAAGATTACGAAATATAATCCAATGCCGATAAGCAAAGACAAACATCCTATTCGCAGGAATCCCCAGATTCTACCCTTTATCGAGGGAAACACGCGTTCAAAATTATCTGTCTCAGGATTATATATATAGTATATCGGTCGCTTCATGTAGGTTATTTAATAAACTGCGGAGCTTATATACACAGTGTAAAAAGTTATATTGTCAGTTTATGACACATGGTGAAAAGAACCATAAAAACTTTAACATAAAAATATAATAGTTTAGTAGCCTGTTAAAATTTAATTGTGAGGTTAATTGAGAAGATTTTATCAGTTTTTTTACGAGTTGAGAAGAGAGCATAGCGGACTATATGACCGATGACACCCGGTTAAAACAACCATAAAAGACCTCAGGTAAGCCACAAGAGTCATTATATAAATAATTTCGAATTAAATTTAAACAGTTTCTAAACAACTTGAATTGCAAAAATAGTAAATTATGGTTAAATTTGCAATTCAAAAATATATTAAGACGATGTTGACATCCAAGGAAATCAGAGAATCTTTCAAGAAATTTTTCGAAGAGAAAGGTCATAAGGTAGTGCCTTCTGCCCCGATGGTGATAAAAGATGATCCCACACTTATGTTCACCAATGCCGGTATGAACCAGTTTAAGGATATCATACTCGGGAATCGCCCTGCTGAAGCCAAGAGAGTGACAGACTCTCAGAAATGTTTGCGTGTATCAGGCAAGCATAATGACCTTGAGGAAGTGGGTCATGACACATATCATCACACAATGTTTGAAATGCTCGGAAACTGGAGTTTCGGCGACTATTTCAAGAAAGAGGCGATAGACTGGGCGTGGGAATATCTCACAGAAGTCGTAAAACTTGATCCGAACCGTCTCTATGCCACTGTTTTCGAAGGTTATGCCCCGGAAGGTCTGGAGCGTGACAACGAGGCCGCAGGTATCTGGGAGAAACATCTTCCCGCATCACATATCATCAATGGTAACCGCCATGACAATTTCTGGGAGATGGGTGAGACTGGTCCTTGTGGTCCTTGCTCCGAGATTCATATTGACCTTCGCAGTGATGAGGAACGTAAACTTACAGATGGAGCCACACTTGTGAATAAAGACAATCCACTTGTAATAGAGATCTGGAATCTTGTGTTCATGCAATATAACAGAAAAGCCGACGGTCATCTTGAGCCGCTTCCCGCGAAAGTTATTGATACGGGCATGGGATTCGAGCGTCTCTGTATGGCATTACAGGGTAAAAAGTCAAATTACGATACCGATGTATTTACCCCTCTTATCTATAAGATTTCAGAACTGTCCGGCAAAAAGTATGGCACGGATACGAAAGTTGACATTGCGATGCGTGTAGCTGCCGATCACGTGCGCACGATAGCGTTTTCAATAGCAGATTCACAACTTCCTTCAAATGCAAAGGCAGGTTATGTGATACGTCGGATTTTAAGAAGAGCCGTAAGATACGTATATACATTCCTTGATCAGAAAGAGGCATTCCTTTATAAGCTTGTGGATACTCTTGTCGAGCAGATGGGTGATGCATATCCGGAACTTCCGGCTCAGAAAGAACTTATTAAAAAAGTAATCAAGGAAGAAGAGGATTCATTCCTTCGCACACTTGACAACGGCATACGACTACTTGATTCGTTCATAAAGAAATCAAAAGACGCCGGTAAAGAAAATCTTGCCGGAGAAGACGCGTTTGTGCTGTATGACACCTACGGTTTCCCTCTTGACCTTACAGAACTTATTCTCCGGGAACAGAACATGGGGCTTGAAAGAGATGGTTTTGACAAAGAGATGAAGAAACAGAAGGATCGGGCGCGCAATGCTGCTGCTGTGGAAGCGACAGACTGGGTTGAGGTTTCGCAGGGAGAAGAAGAATTTGTCGGGTATGATCTGACAGAGACTCCCGCCAGAATACTTCGTTACCGTAAGGTCAAACAAAAAGGTAAGGAATATTACCAGATAATGTTGTCAAAGACTCCATTCTATGCAGAGATGGGAGGACAAGTCGGAGACAAGGGTGTGCTTGTTTCTCCATCAGGAGAGATTGTCAACATATTTGATACAAAGAAAGAGAATAACGTAGGTGTTCATCTGTCTTATGAGATTCCTTCCGATCCGACCGAAGTCATGACAGCACGAATTGACAAGGTTGCCCGAGCCGCCACTTCTGCCAACCATTCGGCAACCCATCTTCTCCATGAAGCTTTACGTGAGGTGCTTGGCACACATGTAGAGCAAAAAGGATCATTTGTATCTCCGGAAGTGTTACGTTTTGATTTCTCTCATTTCCAAAAAGTAACACCGGAAGAATTGAGACAGGTCGAGCATCTTGTCAATTCAAGAATACGCATGGCTATGAATCTTGAGGAATGCAGGGAGCTGCCGATTGCCGAAGCCCGTGAAATGGGTGCCATGGCTCTCTTTGGAGAAAAGTACGGAGACAAGGTCAGAGTTGTCAAGTACGGATCTTCTGTTGAGTTATGCGGTGGAACTCATGTGGCAAATACCGGAAACATAGGCATGCTTAGGATCCTGTCGGAGAGTTCGATTGCAGCCGGCATTCGCAGAATAGAGGCTGTGACCGGAACCGGTGTCGAAAACATGATGGATAATCTTCAGGATATGATGAAGGATGTTGCTGGACTCCTTGGTGGCTCTGCCGATATTAAAACCGCTGTAACACGAGCTATCGGTGAGAATGCAGACCTTCGGCATCAGGTCGAGGAGTTTATGGCAGAGCGGATTGCAACGATGAGCAGAGAGGCTATTGCATCGGCAAAAGATATAAATGGTATTAAGCTTGTTTCATTATCAGGCATTCGTCTGCCTGATATCGTGAAGAACGTTGCTTTCACCGTGAGACGCGAATGCACAGATCATACTGCTTTTGTGGGAGTGACGGTTTCCGAAGGTAAGCCACTTCTTACCGTTGCGTTATCGGACGATCTCGTAAAAGCAGGGCTGAATGCAGGCCAGATAGTGCGTGAAGCTGCGAAACTCATTAAGGGTGGCGGCGGCGGTCAGCCTTTCTTCGCGCAGGCAGGAGGCAAAGATGCAGAAGGCGTTTCACTGGCATTAGAAAAGATAATGGAATTGCTCCATCTGAAATGATGTACTTATGAATAGATATCTTGTTACTGCATTTGCAGGGGTTTGTATCGCCATAACAGTTTGCGCCGAGAATCACATTGTTATCGCAAAAGATACAAAGGTTTTCGAGGCACCTGTTGCCAAGGATGAATGTGCGGCTCTCAATAAGAATGATGACCCTGTCATTCTTAAGACCGGCATGGTATTCGCGGTAATAGAGCGTAAAGGCGGCTGGTATGTTGTTGAATATTCCCCCGGTTTGCGTGGAATGGTAATGCAGAATGTGATTGCCATGGAAGATGCTATAAAAGTGCCATCTGCCGGGACTTTCAAGGTTGCCAACAACCCTGATGAATCTGTTGTTATCAACAGAGACGGAGACAAATGGTTACTTGAATCTTCTGCAAAGAAATATGAAGGCAGGGAAAATGACAGGACTGTGATTTTCACTACAACAGATGGAGTAGCGGCATATTCGGTTTCAAACCTTTCCGGTAAGCAGGTTGTCTACAGCCTTGACAATAGTGTGACAGGATTCTTTTAATAATCCTTTAATCGGAGATTGTATAAAAAACAGGTCGCATCGTGTTTTCCGCGATGCGACCTGTTTTGTGTGTAATCTCATTATTTACATAAAAATAAGTATCAGCAGCTGCGCAATAACAACACGAGAGAACATTGCTATGGGGTAAACAGTTGCGTAACTTACAGCTGGATTATCACCCTGTATCGTATCGTTTGCGTAGTTAAGAGCCATCGGATTAGCCATAGCACCACAAAGCATGCCGCATGTCGAACCGAAATCAAGTCCGGATATGCGAAGCGAAATCAGCCCCATCAGAACTACAGGAATAACAGTTACTATGAATCCGAGTGCAATCCACAACAAGCCATCCCCCTTCATGATTGTGTCTATGAAATGAGCGCCTGAATCAAGTCCGAGACAGGCAAGAAACAGGGATAGCCCGATGCCTCTCAGCATTAGGTTCGCACTTCGTGTTGTGTATGTTACCATTTGAAAACGAGGACCAAATCGTCCCATCAAGATACCAACGACAATCGGTCCGCCAGCCAGACCAAGTCTGACAGGTGCCGAAATTCCAGGAATCACAATAGGAATGGAACCTAAAAGCAGACCCAGCACAATGCCGACAAATATAACCGCAAGATTAGGATCTTTAAGTTTGGTTGCGGTATTGCCTACAACTTCCGCTACTCTTTCAATCTGGTTCTCTTTACCCACCACAGTCAGCCTGTCTCCAAGCTGGAGAACAAGACTTGGTGTTGCCAAAAGCCTGACACCGCTTCTGCTGACTCTTGTTATATTAATTCCATAGTTGTTGCGCAGACGCAGGCTGCCGAGCTTCTTACCATTTAATTCCGGTTTACTGATAACCAATATTTTTGAAGTGAGCGAACTGTCGATTTTGTTCCAGTCAATATCACCTGTGTTCCAGTCCCGGCTTTCATGTTCGCCAAACAGAACAGTCAATGCATCGACATCGGCTTCTGTAGTTATCACCATCAATCTGTCGTTTGACGCCACCTTTATATCGGATGTCGGTATACTTACTTCTCCGTCACGCCAAAGACGGGATATGACAAACTTTATTGGAGTGATGGCTGCTATCTCCTTTATACTTTTGTCGAATACGGCTGGATTCTTGACCTGAAATGTCGCTATAAATGTATTGTGATCTTCTTCAGAAGTATTAACAACGATGTCAGAGTCCTTTACAGCAATTTTTCTTACAATGATTATTGCCAGTATCACACCTACGACACCGAGGGGATATGTCACTGCGCAACTCAATGCCGCGCCATTGGCAGATATGCCAAGCTGCTGAAGTGCTTGTTGCGCGGCTCCAAGAGCGGGAGTATTTGTTGTTGCTCCACTTATTATCCCTGTCATATCCGACATCGGCACACTGAACATGTAGCTCAAGCCGATTGCGACACCGGTGCCCAGCATGACAGTGGACAGTCCTAATAGATTAAGTTTAATTCCCCCTTGTCTGAATGAACTGAAGAATCCTGGACCGACTTTAAGTCCTAATTCGTAGATAAACAGAATCAGACCGAAACTCTGTGCGAAATTAAGCATTCCGGAGTCTATGGAGAATCCGAGATAACCGGCGAGAATCCCCGCAAAAAACACCCATGTAACACCTAACGAAATGCCCCAGACATGTATTTTCCCCAGACCAAGACCGATGGCGATGATAATTGAAATCACGATTACTGCCTGGACAGCGGAATGCTCGAATAATATATTTTCTATCCAATACATAATGCAAAATTACAAAAAAGCCTGCATATATTAAAGATCTTCTCGGTAGGTGCGGCAATCTACCGAGCAAGTGACACATTTACTGCGACTCCGTAATTTGAATTGGATGTCGGGTAGGAGGAACTTGATACAAGAGGTGTGTTGACCTGGTGATCAAAGAAAGCTGACAATGTTATGCGTTTGCTTAGAATGTAGCTTGCCATAAAATTAACGGAGAATGTGCGTGTACCGTTGGTTGCTTGCGTAAAAGCTGTCTCAATCCTGCGAATCAGGGATTGGTTATTTGACAATGCAAGGTCAAGATTTACAGAAAGATCGTTGGATACCCCACCCTGCCGACTGCCAATTTTCAATATCTTGTTGAAATCGGCTATCTTGTATCCCGCTCCGACTGATAACTGTTTGCTTGTAGTCTCGACAATCTGACCGGCTGACGTATTTAGATTAAGTGTTCTCGCATCGCGATACTCCGCATTAAACGTAAGATCATTGAAAAGAGTCACTTTTACACCAAATAAAGGAGCGAACTTCTCTGTTATGGCTACTGATGTGATATTGAACGGAGAAGACGGAATCGGCAATCCTGTCTGCTCATTAAGAATGAAGCCTCTGTCCTCTCCAATACTCACCCAATTCATGAAACTTGAATATGATCCTACCGAATATGTACACTGATACGCATGAGTAAGAGTAAAAGCTTTGAACCATTTCTGCAGGTTGCCAAGCTTTATAAGTCCGTCATAGGTTACGCGCCAGTTCGGTCGCATGGCGTTTAGTCCTTCAAAGTGCTTGAGACTGATTTTGTCCGGGCTTATACCGCTATAGGCAGCAAGAAAGGCTGGAATAAGCACATCAGAACTTGTTGCACTCACACCTCCCTGTCCTGCATCATACACTGTTCCGGCAAGAGGTGAATCTTCAAGAAATCCTGATGCAGGATAAACCGATCCGTGATAGGAAGCCTCGACACGCTGTGCTACCTGAGGGATATAAGAAAGGAACCTGTTAAAGCTTTCTGATGCATAACCGTCTTCCGCTTTGTAATTTCTCATTGCAGACATAATCGCCACATGTGTGCGCATGTACGATCCCGAGTATGATGTCGGCATACCTGCATACATGAACTGCATCTGCTCTGTTCTCGAATCTGTAAGGTTCGAGGTAAGAAGTATTTTAAGCCCCTTTATAGGCTCAAGATTCAATTCAAAATTAAACTCCTTGTTGTTAGTCCACAATGCAGGAGAAATCTGATCAGAACCGGTTATAAGCCATCCCCTGTCGAGCGCTTTGTCAACATAGTCCTTATCATAGAAGCCAAAGGCGAAGTCAAGACCGGGAGACATTGGTCCGTGTGACAGTGACTGTCCGAAAACATTACCCACATTTGGAGAAAAAAGAGGTAGATTCAATGAATGACCGCTTCTCCACCTGAATGACAGGGAGCGGGGCATCATCAGGAAACGCAGACTGTATTCAGCCAGTTCTGTCGCGAAATTTTTCTTTTCAACATTGTTTTCCCTAACTGTTATTTTTACCGTCTGAGAGCCTCTGTCAAGAATCTCAACTGTATTCTCGTCAATAATTTTGAAATTTAGTTTTTTAGGCTGTCCGTTGGCAACAGCTGCGAACTTTATCTTTTTAGTTTTAAGATTATGCTTAACCAAAGTGCTTGTATCCGGTGACAGTGTAAATGCCCTCTCGAATTTTTTATCACGCTTTCTTGCCGCTTTGTTTCGGGAATTGCTATTGCGTGCGGAAGTGGATGACGAGAATCTTTTGTTGATTTTCTGAAGATATTTGGATTTGTTGAAAAGAGTCTCGAAATTCAATCTCGCATCTGCATTCCACGTTGTCTGGTTTTGGATAGTGTTGCCTAAATAGAGGTCTTCAACGGTCGCTCCCTTGTCCCATCTATAGACAGAATTATAAGTCACAGAACCTGACAGATAGTCAAGAGCAGGGATGCGGTTAAAGGGTGCGCGATAGGTGCCGGTGAATGTCTGATTGTAATTCCACGGTGTGCCGAGATGTCTGATCGAAGACAACACGGTATCTTTCCACTGTTCGTATTTATCGGCGAAGAGTCGTCTGTTTACCGCACCGAGTGTCTCTTCAATTCTTGCCGTCGTGTTGCTTGAGAATGTTAGACTCAGGGATTTTATCAGATTCCATGTTATACTGAACTGGCGGTCCCAGACAAAGTTCTTACTTACCTGAACAGGCAGCTGGAAGTCCACATCCACTTCGCTTCTTGTCTGCTGCTCATAGTAATACCTGTGCATGCCAGTATAGAATGTAAGGTTATTGAAAAGCCAGTTAATCTCCCACTCTCGGAAATACTTTGCCGTACGGCTTTTACCCTTTATCCACGCAAACGGTTTGAGTGGTTTGATATATGGCGAATACGAATATTGAAAACTGCCGCGATAATCATTCGTATTTTCATATTCTGTCGTAGGATCTATGTTCTTTTGTTTGTTATATGAGAATGACAAAGTGAAATTTGCCGGATCCCAAGGCATCGGATTCTTGCTTTGTACATTAAACTTGAAGTTGGATATCGAGAAGCTTTCCACACTTTTTTTAGTAATGGCGTAGTTTTTTATAGAATCCTTCTCATGTTTTGTCTGAGCCGCATCCAATGCATCTTTCAACAGAATGTCCTGATCAAGGGGATTATATTGCGGTGTTATCGTTTCCTGAGACTTTGAGAAAAAAACAGGGGCCGACAATTTGGCTTTTTCCGGTAAAAATTTACCCAGATCTCCCTGAACAGCTACGTTATACTGTTCGTAATCCTCCATCCTTCGTGATTTAAGCGGTTGGTCAACTCCTCCAAAGCCGGAAGTCTCCTTATGTGCTGAGAAATTAACCATCGCGATGTCACTCATTGCAAGATTTACATTGGCATTTGCCGCCCAGCCGCCGGACTCGTTGAAATCCGTTACTTTCAATTCATTCACCCATACAGTACCGTCTTTGACACTGTTTGACCTGTTGCGAATACCTATAAGCATAACCCGAACATCGCTCAGACTCGGATTGCCAAGCACAGCCACTGTATTCTGCACGTTGTCGGGATCGTGACCGGTATAAAGCACAGTGTATCCCACCCCGTCCACATTTGCGCTCTTATCGCGGTTTCTTGAAGTCTTCAGGGTAGTAAACACATCCAGCGGAATGTTCAGATAGTTTGCCAAAGGCCAGACTCGGGCTCTGTCAGCTGAATTGAAATTGTTATAATTGCCCGGAGGGGTCAGTTCCAATGGAATCTCATACTCATAATAATTATTCTTGACATCTGACCCCAAGCGAATGAATATAGAAAGGTCTCCATTGCGCAGAGATGTAATGTTGTCAATAAGAGCCTCGGCATGCACCCACATCTGAAGACGCTTGTATATCCTCATGTCAAGCTGCGTGTTTTTATATACACCGCGTGCGTCTCCGGGTTGCAGTCCTTTGACTGTAATCGAAAGAGACTGTTCATTTAACTGCGTTGCCTGAGACTGTCCCGGATCCTGAATCCTGTCAACACCGGGAGGCAAGACATAGTTAACAGGTGTTCTTGCTGAATTTTCCTCAATATTGACCACTGTCATATCGATCTCACCCTCTGCTGGCGAATCATTGCGACTATTCAGATTAAAGCTGTAATCTCGCCATTCTCCTCTTACGAGTTCCAGAGTAGCAAACCGCAGATGTGTTGTTTCTTTGAATCCGGTCATAAACATTCGGGCGAATCTGACAGTCGAGAAATCCGTTATGCCACCTACAATTTTCTCCGGCGAACTCAAAGGAATCTTGAACTGATACCAGACTGCCTGTTGCGGACCGGAGGGAGTATTGACGCGCCTTTCTACCTTGTCTGTGACATAATTTTTGCCCACCTCAAGGTCTTCCGGTCTTATCGAGACTTTATACTGAAAATACCTTTCATATTCATTGAGTGTGTTGTCCTGATTTATGTCTTCGACATCCGGAACGGCTCTTGCAGACTGATACAGAGGGTTGTCAGACTGGTCAGGAGAGAGTGAGTTCCCTTCCACTCCGTTGTAGTGTTTGTAGCGTTCAAGAATATCCGACTGTTTTTCGTCATAATATGGAGAACGGAAGAAATGATAATTATCACCCGCCGGATCATTCATCGGAGAAAAAGGATTGTTCTGCATTTCGGCAAGGACTGATGAAGATAGTTTTCCCCGCAACTTGTCAAGATACTCTTTATACGAAGGAAACGAGAATTCCTCATCGTTTTTAAGTCCGTCAAGACCGACATCCTGCATCGGTCTTGCGTTGGCTGCATTCTCAAATGCATATGTCAGCGAATTCTGTCTTGATACTTTTCCCCATACCGTTTCAGCAATGAATTCATTATTGCCGTCAATCGGAAGTCCGTTTTCATAACTCTTCATGCCGTCCTTAAGAATATCTTCGCTTATTTCTCCGAAATTGAAATAAAGGTCTCCGCCCTCAGTATTGGGATTGTCCGAGTCAAGGAATGGATCCATCATCCAGAATTGGATATATTCGACATTCGATGTCTCGAAGTTGGTGTTGTCCATTTTTTTCATTATGCCACCCCACCGCTTTTCGGGCTGCAGCAAATTGCCGTTTTCATCAATGCGGTCGGCATCAAGATTATACGGTCCCCTCTCTCTCGGATAGAACGAAAGGTTAAGAGTCTGTATATAATTTGCCTCTCCATAATTAAGATCCCGGTATGGAAAGATCTCATCTATCTTGACTTCTCTGACATATGGATTAGAGAGCATGCTTGGATCGTTTTTCATATATCCGGGCACCATCGATGAGTTTTTCTGTGTCCATAACCGGTCGATATAATACCATGCCAGCAATGCTCTGTTTTTACCATAATCGATATCGTTGCTTAGCTTGGCTTCCGGGAAAAGTGCGTCAGCCGAATTGTCATAAGGCGTCGAAGCAAGGAACCATGAATATGGAGACCTCAGGTCTATGCCGGTCTGCGTAGCCTCGAAGTCATCGATATAGCTTGATCCTTTGTTCGATCCGCTTTTTTGCTTGTGTGGCACAAGTTGAGCGAATTCCGCACTCACGTTTATTCGAGACGGAGCTGTTGCGCTTACTGTGGGTATTTTATTCAATAAATTGGTGAGCCACATAAAATCCTTGTTATAGCTCACGTTAAGTCCCCACATCGTGTTGTTTATTACCTCATCACCGATGTTTACTTTTTCAGTAAGTGATTTTTCGGAGAAGTGAAGAATGGTTCCCCCCAGAGTAAAGTCCTTGTTAAACCGATATTGAGCGTCCAGTCCGAGCAAAGTCTTCCTTTGCATGGAAAACAAGGACTGATTTTCAAGAGTAACGCTTACATTTGTTCCCGAATCAATTATGCTCTGGTTTGTAATAGTTACAATGCCCATTGAATAATCAACAGTGTAGTCACTGTTTTCAGTCAATACAACACCACCTGCCATCACCACTACGGAACCGCGCGGAACATTCATCGCATTTAATCGAATCTGCGCTCCGTTTGATGCCTGATACTCACCAGACAGAGAAAACTTGTTCTTATCTGCAAACTGTTGCGCTACAACAAGAGTTGAGTCATATAGCTCTTTATACACGTATTGTGAAGCGATTGCCGGATTGCCTATTTTCCGTTCCAGATGAGAACCGAAAGGTTCCGCTACAGGAAATATTATTTTGCCGGTTGACGACTGCACTGTATAGCCCTCGATGTAGTCAAAGAAACCATCGGAATTTGATTCCTGATTCGAATCTATTCTGTCGAGATTCATAACCTGAAGAAGCGGCTGGTTCGATATCTGACCGGCGGGAATATAATTTATCTCTGTACCTGTGGTATCACTTAGAAATTTGATATTGAGCTTAAAATTTTTGCTTTGAAGCTGGTATGCGCCTAACGAATACACATTCTTCATCATAAGCTGCCACATAGGCAGACGAGGGGAGACTGTAGTACTGCGAAGCATCTTCAGATAAAGACAGTCCGACGTGTTCGTGACATCTGAGGAGAACTCCCCTACCTGGTAAACTTTGCCCTGATATGTATATTCATATGCTACGGCAAGAACTTCATCTGTTGTCAAAGCTGATTTAAGAGAAATATAGCCCAAATCGTCATTAAGAGTATATTCGCTTGATTTGAGCAGTCTTGCACTTTCAACCTTCTCAAAGTCCTTTCCCCCTTCTATGCCATATGCTCGCAATGGCTCAAGGGCCTGCGTGACCATATCTATGCTACGCGCCTGTGGATATTCACCCTTTATTATGCTTAGAAGATTATTACTTTGGTTGGAAGGATTGTTGAAGGCTGAATTAGGCTGCCAATAACTGTTTGCAAGTCTTCGGTTTTCACCGAGATCCATGAATCCTACAAAATTGCGCGATTCATTATAATTGCTGTTTTTATTAGTTATCCATACCTCTATTCTCGTAATTTTTATTCCCGAGGAAACATGTGGCAGGCGAGATGCAAACTGATCATAATTCTCATAAAAATACTGTGCGAGGAAAAAGTGTCTGTTAGCATCATAATTGTCTGCCTTGAAGCTGAATTTGGTTGATTGTACGCCACCTGAAGTCGAGACAGTCTTTGATTCGGAATTCTGCTGTGACACAAGACCTGTAAGCGTAAGCTTGCCGAACTGTAGTTTCGTTTTCAATCCGAACAGAGCCGTACCTCCTCTTATAAGGCTTGATCCCGTTGTCATACTGACATTGCCCGCTTCAATACTCTTTATGATTTCATCTTCCTTGCCTTCATAGTTAAGTTTTAAGTTCTTGGAATCGAAATCGAATGTCGCGTCGGTATTATAAGTCATATTGAATTTCAGCTTGTCACCGACAGAGGCATTTATCGTAGCCTGAATTTTCTGATCAAAATCAAAATATGTTTTGCGCCGGTTTTTAAGAGAAAGCGAAGGATTCTCAGTCTTGTTGCTTTTTATTCCCATTGACAGCTGCAGCGATCCCTGCGTAGACAGGCGGACTCCACCCGGTCCGAAAACTTTTTCAAGAGGACCGAGTGAGAAATTCATGTCGAAAATATTGAAAGGCTGCTTGTCTTTCTTTTCATAGCTCTCGGAATTACGCTGTCTGAAATATCCGAACATATCCTGACGCATCATTAGATCGGAATATTCTTTGGGAGTCAGCAAAAAAGGAGTGACTATGTCTTTGTCCCCGAGCCTGGTGTGAACAACAAACATGCCGAGTTCAGGATCATATACAGCTTCAGTGGTAATATTTGAAGGTGTTTTAAGATCTGCCGGATATTCACCTGATTTCAAAGGATTAGTGTCGGAAACCTCAGGCACTGTTTTGCGTACGGTCTTTTGTGAATTTGCCACAAACGACAAAAGCAGTGTCGAAAAAAACACTGCGATAAGAAGATATATCTTTCTTTCATCAATCTGCCTCAACCGCATCAGAGCATAGTAAGAGCCTGCTTGATGGCACGCTCGGTGTTGAGCGTCGGATCTTTCGCAAAAACCTTGGTGAGTACTTTCTGGCTCTGTTGGGCGGAGAATCCGAGCATCACAAGAGCAGCCACGGAATCATCATACGATTCACTTGCCGGCATACTTGTAATAAACGCATCTGACTCGGGTTTTATTTTATCCCTCAAATCCACAATAATGCGTTGGGCTGTCTTTCCTCCTATGCCTTTCACTCCTTTGAGAAGTGAGTCATTCCCTGAAGCTATTGCCGATTCGAGTTGTTCATCGGTAAGGGATGAAAGAATAAGTCTTCCGGTGTTGGGACCCACTCCGCTCACTCCGATGAGGAGTCTGAACAATTCTCTTGTTCTTTTTCTTAGGAATCCGAACAGGACGTGTGCGTCCTCGCGTATCGATTCGTGCACATACAGTTTACATTCCTGATTGCCGCTGATCAGAGGGTAATCCATTAGCGTTATGTTTACTTCATACCCTACACCACAACATTCTATTACGGCATATGTCGGCGTGGCTTCTGCCACAACCCCTTTCAAATAGTCAATCATAATGTAAAATTACAAAATTATTATGATTTTAGCAAATTGGCTGATTTCCAAGATGCTCAGGCGATGTATAGGTATGTCGAGAGGTGTGGCTGTGCACCCCGATGGATGCACAGCGCTTTATCATCAATATTTTTATGATTGATTTTATTTATTGACGGTATCCGAGTTCTGGTTGTATGCCTTGGCAACGCATTTCCATTCGCCGCCGAGTTTGAGCAACAAAAGGAAGTCCGTGAAGTCGATGGTGCCGCCCCACCCTTCTTCAAGAACGCGGACTACCGCAACTGTTTCCTCAACTGCCAGCACGTCTATTCTGGCTTTGAACTCTGTTCCGGCACCGACAGTGTCGACATTGTGGTAGAACTGCTCTATAGAGCCACGCTCTACTGTACCGTTAAGTATGCCGAACAGCACAGCGTCTTCGGTGAACAGAGTCTTTGCATACTCGCTGTTGCCTTCGGCTACACTCTTCACAAACTTTTCGGCGGCTTTAGCCACTTCTTCGTATTCTTTTATTCTATCTCTCATATCGTTAAGTATTTGTTTGATTTCCCGGATTATAGTTGCATGATAATCACAAGTGGACCTGAAGTGCATGTCGGCAAAGACGGAACACGTTTGCTGAATGTTCAGAACCCGGTGCAAAGTTACAATGATGATATATTAAAAACAAGTACCGAAAAATTGTTCATATACCGAAAAATTATTCGGTATATGGAAATTAAACAGTTATTGATTAACTTTGTAACCGGAAAGAAAATTTAAACCGGACAGATGGCATACGAAAAGAAAATACCTGTGGATCTGGATTGCCCGTTACGGCTTACAATGAGTCTTATTGAGTCGAAATGGAAGTCCTGTATCCTTGACGAATTGAGAGACTGTGAGCCGCTGCGGCCAAGCGAGATACACAAGTGTCTGCCGGAAGCAGCTCCAAGAGTGCTTGACATTCAACTCAAAGAGATGGTGAATGACGGTCTTGTAACGAAGACAATCTATCCGGAACTTCCTCCGCGCTCAGAATACAAAATAACGGAACTCGGTCTGTCACTGATACCAATCATCGACCAAATGCTGAAATGGGGCGAGGAACACTTCGATGTTTTCGAACGGAAATATGGTCGTAATCGGGATCTGTCGAATATGGTAAACGAAAGAATGTGATAAGGCAATGAATGTACCGGAGTTGTTGGCAAAACGGATTAATATGCCCGAAATCAGGAGGGTGGCTTTGTGGGCGACAGGCTCACGGGAAAATATAGCCACACTATGGAGCCTTGCCCTGTCTGAATGCCGGATGACGAGTGTGAATGCACTTTGGACAATGACTCATCTGCCGGCAACAGATGCAGAATGTCTTGAATCCATGCGAAATGAAATGATTGATATGCTTTTGTCTGAGACAGACACAGGCAAGAAACGCCTGCTTCTCCAGCTCCTGAGAAATCAGGAATATGATGCAGACGATATACGCACAGACTTCCTCGATTTCTGCATGTCTAAGATCAATTCCGAATGTGAGCCATACGCTATCAGATGCTTCAGCATCTATGCGGCATATAGGATTTGTCAGCATTTCCCGGAACTGATTGCCGAACTTGAAGAACATCTCGATATGATGCAGTGTCAAACCTTATCGCCGGGACTGAAGAGCGCTCTCAGGCAGACAAAAACAAAAATCGCTAAATTGGCTGATTCTCGTGATAAATGCAGGAAAATATGGACATAGAAGAATTTCGCAACTACTGCCTTTCAATGGACAAGGTGACGGAGAAAATGCCTTTTGGAAAGTTCGCGCGCCGATATGATTCCATATTGGTGTTCTATATCCTTGACCACATGTTCTGCTTCGTGGATATTGACGATTTTACATCTGTTACAGTGAAATCCACTCCAGATGAGGTTGATGTGATACGTATGAATCATTCATCGGTGAGCAACCCGTTGAATCAGAGCCTGCGCCATTGGATACAGCTTAATCTGAACGGTGACGTTTCAGACAACGAGATCTACTCGCTTGTGAGACGTGCCTATGATATAATAAAAGCAAAATACACCCCGAGACGAAAGACATAATTACTCATTATTCGTCTAAAATCATTAATTTTGCAATCAAAAGAGAGATTACATCTTGAATATGGAACAAAGTTTCAATTCCCGCCTGTTGGATAATGCAGTTGCCGAGCTTGCCAAACTTCCAGGTATTGGTCAGAAGACAGCCCTGAGGCTTGCGTTACATCTTTTGCGTCAGGAAAAGAATGTAGCGCTTGATCTCGGCAAATCAATCATTGATATGCGGGATAATATACGATATTGTAAATGTTGTCATAACATAAGCGAAAATGAAATATGCCCAGTATGCAATGATCCGCGTAGAGACCATTCGATTATTTGTGTGGTCGAAAACGTAAAGGATGTCATAACGGTTGAGTCCACCCGTGAGCATCGAGGACTCTATCATGTTTTGGGCGGTTTGATTTCGCCTCTTGACGGTGTGAGTCCGGCAGATCTTGAAATTGACAGCCTTGTTGAAAGAGTCGAACAAAACAAGGTCTCGGAAGTTATTCTTGCACTAAGCCCTACAATGGAAGGAGACACAACCAATTTTTATATATACAGGAAACTCGCACACCTGCCGGTAAAGATAACAATGCTTGCACGAGGTTTGAGTATCGGCAATGAGCTTGAATATGCAGATGAACTCACATTAGGCAGGTCTATTCAGAACCGCATGCTGTTTTCCGATACTTTTCACGACAGGCAATAAGAAGCTGCTTAAAAATAACATATATGTTTCTTGAGAATGAAATAATAAAGCTTCGGCCTGTAGAACCGGAGGATGCTGAAACAATGTGGATTGTGGAATCGGATTCAGAACAATGGATGCAAAATGGAATGTCTGCGCCGCTTTCAAGACAGAATCTTACAGATTACGCACTTTCGTATGATGCAGATCCGGTGCGTGCCGGTCAGTTGAGGCTTATAATAGAGTCTAAACCGGAGAAAGGAATAATCGGGATAGCGGATTTGTATGATATTTCTGTGCAACATAGGCACGCTTTTGTGGGAATATACATATTTCCGCACGTAAGAAGGTCTGGACTGGCACTGGCGTCTCTCGATTTATTGGAGAGATATGCCTTCAATCTCTTGAATATACGGCATCTGGTTGCTAAAGTCATGGAAGATAATGCCGCAAGTTCAAATTTATTTGAAAAAGCCGGATATGTGTATCGCGGAGAACTTCCGGAATGGTATCAGACTGGTAATGAATTCAGGTCACTTAAGATACTCTCAAAGATTATAGCCGGATAAACGTGATACAAACTGCATCTGAAACTATAATTTTTAAAATTTCTGCTCATCAATTTGAAAATTCATGTCGATAATTGTTATATATTATAAGCCATAATGATTTGGCATGAAATTTGTTTTCATAATATTGACAGTATGTCCTAAATCTTTTAAATCAAATGTATCTGGACATACATAATAAACAACTTAACATAAATGCATAGTAATCAAGATATACTTAATGTAATAATTGATGCGATACAGGATAAGAAAGGTTCCGGTATCACAGTGGTTGATCTCGAAGCGATTGAAAGTGCTCCGACATCGAAATTTGTAATTTGTCAGGGAAGAAGCACTTCGCAGGTTTCTGCAATTGCGGATTGCGTACGAGAGGAAATCCAAAAATCCATCGGGAGTAAACCATATAATTATGATGGTTATAGAAATTTACAATGGATCGTCATAGACTACGGCAATGTCATGGTTCATGTGTTTTTGCCGGAGTATCGCGAATTCTATAATCTTGAGGAATTATGGAGTGACGCGTGTATAACGAGAATACCGGATCTTGAATGACAGGTTTATGAACCTATTTCGTTAAATTTGAATTTGAAAACCATAAATATATGAATATGTTTCAGCCAAACAAAGGGTCTCGCCCCGGTAATCGTAACAAAAAGCCTCTATTCAACATGTATTGGATGTATGCACTTATAATCCTTTGCATATTGGGGCTGTATTATTTTCAAGACAATACACAGACAAAAGAAGTTGACTGGACAGATTTTGAAAAATACGCGCTTGCCGGCGATGTAGACAAGATATATGTTTTTTCCGAAAACGGCATTGCCGAAGGAGTCCTAACACAACAAGGTGCTAAAAAATTAAAGTTCGACACCTCAAGAATGTCTGAAGGACATATGAAAATCAAAACCACTATTCCCTCTTCAGACAAGATCCAGGAAAAGATTGATTCCTGGAATCAGTCTCTGTCTGCCGAAGGAAAACCCGCCATAAAAATCAATTATGAGAAAGGTAGCGACCTTATGAAACTCTTCTGGTATTTCGGTCCTATAGTTGTCATAGTTTTCTTTATGGTCTACATGTCAAAACGTATGAGTGGTGGTCCCGGAGGCGGAGGAATATTCAATGTCGGCAAATCAAAAGCAATTGTCTTTGACAAGAATAACGGAACTAATGTAACCTTTAAGGATGTTGCAGGACTTGCAGAGGCAAAGGTTGAAATTGAGGAAATTGTAGAATTTCTCAAGAACCCTCAACGTTATACTGAATTGGGAGCCAAGATTCCGAGAGGCGCGTTGCTTGTGGGTCCTCCCGGAACAGGTAAGACTCTGCTTGCAAAGGCTGTAGCCGGAGAGGCAAATGTCCCATTTCTTTCTATGTCCGGCTCTGATTTTGTTGAAATGTTTGTCGGTGTGGGTGCTGCCAGAGTGCGTGACCTTTTCAAACAGGCGAAAGAAAAGGCGCCATGTATCGTATTCATCGATGAGATAGACGCAGTGGGTCGTGCAAGAGGCAAAAATCCCAACATGGGTTCTAATGACGAAAGAGAGAACACCCTGAACCAGATGCTCACAGAGATGGATGGTTTTCAATCTAACAATGGTGTTATATGTCTTGCCGCCACCAACCGTGCGGACATGCTTGACAAGGCACTGCTTCGTCCCGGACGTTTTGACAGACAGATATATGTAGATCTCCCTGAACTTTCAGACAGAGTAGAAATATTCAATGTCCATTTAAGAAATATCAAGGTCAACAGCCGTCTTGATGTTGAGCAGCTCGCCCGACAGACTCAAGGATTCTCCGGTGCCGATATAGCGAACGTCTGCAATGAGGCGGCACTGATAGCCGCTCGTAACAACAAACCGGCTGTAGACTGGAATGATTTTATGGCAGCTATAGACAGAATCGTAGGTGGTCTTGAGAAAAAATCAAGAATTATCACCGATGATGAAAAATTCTCTATTGCCACACACGAAGCTGGTCACGCAACGATTACCTGGATGATACAATATGGAAATCCGCTGGTCAAAGTCACGATTGTTCCGCGTGGCCGTGCACTCGGTGCCGCGTGGTATGCTCCCGAGGAACGACAGATCATTCCTACGCAGGCATTGCTTGACACTATGTGCGGTCTCCTTGCCGGACGTGCGGCGGAAGAGGTATTCACAGGACAGATTGGTACCGGAGCGAGCGACGATCTTGAAAAGTGCACAAAGATAGCACGTTCCCTTGTGCTCGTATACGGCATGAGCGACAAACTCCCGAATCTCAATTACAACGACTCTACAGGTCAGGATATGGGCTTTACAAAACCGTATAGCGATGAGACAGCAAGAATCATAGATGCCGAAGTTATGCGCATTGTTAACGAGCAATATGAAAGGGCAAAGGAAATCCTGCGGAAATATGCGGCTCAGCATAATCAGATAAGAGATCTTCTTATAGAAAAAGAAGTGATATATCATGATGATGTCGAGAAGATTCTTGGCAAGCGTCAATGGAAATCGCGTACAGATGAGATTATGGAGATAAATAAGCAGATTGAAAGTAAAAAGAATGAAACGGGTGAAAATAGCAATGGTTCGTCCGATACTCCGGTCTGTCAGACTCCATCGGAAGATTTCGGGGAAGATTTGGATTCTGAAGATCCAGGCACCCCTCCCCCGTTTAACAAGTAATTGAATAAGAGTACATTCTTTTAAATCCAAAGGTCTTGCGCGATGATAGCGCAAGACCTTTTACATTTTTTAGCAAGCTATATTTGCGTGTATCAAAGAAAAAATCTAATTTTAAGCACTTTTAACAAAGGTGGCTTAAACATATCTACACACAGTTTGTCTAAAAGTCAAAGTAACTAAGGAATAGAAGCTATGAGAAAATTATTCTACTGCCTGACCGCCATCGCATTGGTCTCGCCTTTGGGATTAAGCGCGCAGGAATATGATGACATCTATTACAATCCGAAGAAAGATAAGACAGCTTCCACATCCACCAAGAAGAAAAAGTCTTACTATATAAAGGATTTTGAAAATATTGACGTTGACGAATACAATCGTAGGGGTCAATATTACAATAGTCCTGTTGACACGATCGGCAAACATGCCGAAAACGATGAGGATTTCGTCTATACCCAGCAGATTCAGAAGTTTTACAATCCTACCATTGTCGTAGACAATTCAGACATTCTGCAGGATGTGCTACTGAACAGCTATGGTAATGTGGAGATTGTATTCGATAACGGATTGCCGACGTTTGCCCCGTTCTATGGCTATTCATGGCCATATTATTCCGGTTTCTATTACGGATGGAACGATCCATGGTATTGGGGCTGGGGACCGGCATGGCGTCCTTCGTGGTCATGGGGACCTTCCTGGAGCTGGGGCTGGGGTCCGTCTTGGGGCTGTGGCTGGGGTCCGTCCTGGGGCTGGGGACCATCCTGGAACTGGGGTTGGGGTCCATCCTGGGGCTGGGGCGGAGGAAGACCGCATTATGCAGATTATCGACCCGGAGGAAGACTTCCCAACAGACCTGGTTCAAACTGGGCTTCCAATACCCGTCCCGGCGGAAATATCGGTCATCGTCCTGTTGGTCGTCCCGGTGGATCGAGAGTACCGCAATATGGGAATAATAATGCTTCAGACAGAAATATTTTCGGCGGCAGCTCGAACAACCACCATCGGTCATATGGCACACAGAACTCAAACGGAAGCTACCGTGTGAACTCAAACAGTTCAAATCGGCAGACTAACCGGAGAGGATATACCGTAAACAACAACGGCCACCGCACATATAATTCCAATTCGGGCAATTCGAATTCCAATAACCGCCGAACCTATAACAATTCGAATACCAATACAAACCGTAACAGTTATAACAATAATAACAGTTATAACTCGAATCGCAACAGCTACAATAGCGGAGGAAGTTTCAATTCCGGACGAGGATCAGGCGGATTCGGAGGCGGACACCGTAGCGGAGGAGGAGGCGGAAGTCGCGGACGCCACAGATAAACCTTTTGATTGCAGCGGCAAATTTCATTTGTCGCTGCAATCATTTTATCAACAAATACGTTATATTTATATAAATGCTTTGTGGTCTGATGAAATAGACTCTGAAACTTGTTAATTTTAACCGTTTATTAACGAATTGGATTTAATCAGTTTCTTAGACAACAGTTTTAAGAAAACCAAAACTCATAATTATGAGAAAGCTATACTTCGTTTTATCCATGGGCTGCCTTGCAACCGGTGCTTTTGCACAAAGCGCGATAGATGCATATCGCTTTTCGCAGCCAGATTTGAGAGGGACTGCCCGTTTTATGGGAATGGGCGGTGCTTTCGGTGCTCTTGGCGGTGACCTCTCCACCTTGTCGCAGAATCCAGCCGGTATCGGCGTTTACCGCAGTAACGAACTCGGTTTCACTCTTGACCTTGATGTTCAAAAATCCACTTCCGATGCAAGGGGGTTGAAGACATCCGACAACCAGACCAAATTTTATCTCGACAATATCGGCGGTGTGGCAACTATCAGATTAGGTAGCAGTGTCATACCTAATCTGAATTTTGGATTCACATATAACAAGGCTGTCTCTTTCAACCGTCGTTACAAAGGATCGATAGATAAGTTGCAGACATCGATGTCGAATTATATAGCCGGCATTGCCAACAATCAGGAACTTACAGTCCCTGATGTCGAAACTACTGACACTTATGACCCGTATAATCCTAATGACGGTGGCATTCAGGCTCCATGGCTTGCAATACTGGGTTATGATTCATATTTGATCAATCCCAACGGAAATCCCAATAATCCATCCTGGATGGGTCAGTTCAATGATGGAACATCAGGCAAAGCGAATTTTGATGTGACTGAGAGAGGAAGCGTTGATGAGTACAACATAGCATTCGGCGGAAATATATCTAACGTGGTGTACTGGGGAATGAACTTCGATATAATCAATTTCGATTATAGACTTGATTCCGGTTACGGAGAGGATCTGACGGGTGCCTATGTATATAATCCGACGACGGAGAATGTCGCTGCTACTGATTCCAGATGGCGTATGCGGAATGCATATCGAGCTAATGGCACAGGCTTTAATTATCAGCTGGGAGTCATTGTGAAACCTATACAGGAACTGCGTTTGGGTCTTGCCTTTCATACCCCTACCTGGTACAATATGACAGAGACTTATTCCGCAGGAACATCCATGCAGTATTATGGACAGAATCTCAGCGCGTCAACTAACGATGGCTATCCCGGTAGTCAGGATTATAACTTCAATTCTCCATGGAAGGTTATTGCGAGCGTAGCCGGAGTGATAGGATCCAAATTCATCATCTCTGCCGACTATGAGTGGAATGGCTATAAAACCATGAAATTCTCCGAAGCCAACAATTATTATGGAGGAGACGGATACTGGGATGATCCTTGGGATTACGATTATTATTCCGTGACACCTGCTTCCCTCAACAATGATCCTTACGCTTATGAGAATGAAGACATCAAGAATGTTTATCGCCATACCGACACATTCCGCATCGGTGCGGAATACAGGGTAACGCCCTCTTTCAGTGTCCGTGCCGGTTACAGTCATGTTTCGTCACCGGTAGAGTCAAAGGCAAAAAACAATGATATGACAATCTTTACTGCCGGCACTATCCCGAATTATAGATTTGACAATGATACAAACTACATCACTTGCGGTCTCGGATACCGTCACAAGGGATTCTATATAGATCTTGCCTATGTCTATAAACAGATGAGTTCCGAGTATCATGCGTTCACTCCCGATCCGAAAAGCAGTTATCAGAGTCCTTCTGCAAAACTCACATTCAACAATTCCCGTATTGTGCTCTCGACAGGACTTAAATTCTGAGCGAACCCTTATTATAAAAAACGCGCCTGATGAGATATTCCATCAGGCGCGTTTCTATAATAATAACAAATTAGAAACTGCTTAAAATTTCAGATAGAAATCTTTACATAAAGACACATATTCATCTGAATATGTTCCGTCTGTATTTTCTATGGCAAGGTATTCGACAGTCTCCGGTAACGGTAGTTTGCTGAATTCCATAAACACCCGCTTGGGAGGTAGCCCTGTTCTTCCAGCCATTATCAGAGAACGCACTGTAAACAATCCGTAATTTTCTGCATCGGTTTTTAATTCCTCAATCTGGTCAAAAGGAACCACCATCCCTATTCTGCCGGCAGCCGACAATATTGTTCTCCCCTTTTCAAGAATAACATGGGGTGAGAGAGATCCTTGATGACGTGCTTTCAACCTTATGGATTCCGGCGTTTCAATGCCCGAACTGAAATATGGAGGATTTGAAACTATATAATCAAATTCCGAATGTCCTGCTTTGGTACCACAGAATTCAGTAAAATCTGACAATTCAGCCGACAGTCGGTCACACCAAGGTGATGTCGAAAAATTGGCATTTGATTCATCGACAGACTCTGCATCTATGTCGATTGCAAACACCTTGGCATCTTTATTCCTCTGTGCAGCCATAAGGGAAATCACACCGCATCCGCAACCTGCATCAAGTATGGACGTTGCGTACTGAAAATCCGCCCAGGACCCGAGTATAACGGCATCCACGCCAATTTTCATAGAGCCGCGGTGATGAAACACTTCAAACTGTTTAAACCGGAACGGTCTGTTGTGCCTGCTCATTTGAGGATCTGTTTCTGTCTTTTGAACCGTTTCGCCTTCTGTTATTCCGTTTGTTCTGTGATTGTCCGGAGGCTTTCCGGGAATGTCTCGTCTTGCCGTTTCTAACATTGGATTCGCGGCTCATACGGGGGGCTCCACCTAATTCGTCAGGCACCTCTTCTTTCGGAATATCCTTTTCAAGAAGTCTTTCAATCCTCTTGAGTTTAGAAAATTCCTCTGGTGAGACAAATGTAACCGCTCTACCGTCTCTGTCAGCACGTGCAGTCCTCCCGATCCGGTGCACATAATCTTCCGCCTCTCGGGGCACATCGTAATTCACAACCATTTCGATGTCATCGATATCAATGCCTCGTGCAAGAATATCGGTTGCGACTATGACCTGAATCTTCCCGGCTTTGAAATCAAGAATAACGTCGTCCCGCTTGGATTGGTCAAGGTCGGAATGCATCTCGGCAATCCTTATATTTTTATCTCTTAATTCCCGTGCGAGATTTTTGACCTTTAATTTTGATGATGAGAATACAATTACTCTCTGAGGCGGATTTTCTTCAAATATCTTTTTTAGAATAGGCAATTTCTGAGATTCATTACATATGTATGCAGACTGCTTGATTTTTTCGGCAGGTTTTGAGACTGCAAGTTTGATTTCTGCCGGGTTGTGCAAAATTTTGTTCGCCATCTGCTGTATCTTAGGTGGCATTGTTGCTGAGAATAGCAGAGTCTGCCTTTCTTTCGGGAGCTTCGATACGATCTGCATGATGTCATCGTAAAATCCCATATCAAGCATTCTGTCAGCTTCGTCAAGTATGAAGAATGAGACTTTAGACAAGTCTACATATCCCATGTTCAGGTGTGCCAGCAGTCTGCCCGGAGTTGCTATAACAACATCCGCTCCCATTTTCAGCGATTTTCGCTGCTGATCGTATGTATGCCCGTCTGTACCTCCGTATATCGCCATTCCGCTAACAGGCATAAAATAGGCAAATCCTTGCAACTGTCTGTCAATCTGCTGCGCGAGTTCTCTTGTAGGAGCCATTACCACGCAATTTATCGCATCTTCAGGGTATCCGCCGTCTGCAAGCATATTGATTACCGGCAACAGATATGCTGCTGTCTTACCGGTGCCGGTCTGTGCGCAAGCCAGCAAATCATTTCCTTCCATTATAATAGGAATAGCTTGTTCCTGAATAGGAGTGCATTCGTCAAAATGCATATCCCACAAACCGTCAAGAACATCATCGTTTGTCAGAATTTCGTCGAATCTCATTATTTAAAACTGATTTTTTACAAAGGTAATTATAAATTGATTAATTAACAAAATTTAATACGAACATTAAATTGAGACAACAATACATATGGGATTGATAATAAAACCGATAGGATTGTATGACAGTTATGATGAGTATATTTTTTCAAAAACAGACATTTCCCTGAAACTTTTTTGAAGCTGCCAATGTTATTTATACATCAACAATAATAGAACAACAACAAAATGAAATCTAACGAAACTTTCAAAAATCGTCTAATAGGTCTTCAGGGAAACCTTCTGAACTTTGCTTATCAGCTTACTGCCAATCGTGAGCAAGCGGAAGACCTGCTTCAGGATACAACTCTCAAAGCTCTCGACAACGAAGAGAAATATGTTGACAATGTCAACTTCAAGGGTTGGATTTTCACAATAATGCGCAACATCTTCATTAATAATTATCGTCAGACTGTAAGAAAAGCTACGGTAATTGACCAGACTGAAGATTTGTATCATCTTAACATATCACAAGATTCCGGGCTTGATACTCCGGAAGGTTCATATGCCGTCAAGGAGATAGCATCGGCACTCAACAGCTTTTCCGATGAATATCGCATACCATTCAACATGTTTGTGGCGGGATATAAATATAACGAGATTGCGGAGAAGATGAATCTTCCTTTGGGCACTGTAAAAAGCAGAATATTCTTTGCCAGGAAACGTCTTCGCGAACAATTAAAGGATTATGGAGACTGAATAACGCCTATTGTCTGATACTTATGGTTTATCGGTTATAGTTCTTCTTCTGATTCTTCCTGAAAAGAATTGTTAAGTTTTATTTGTTGATATAGGGATGCCGCATGGCATCTCTTTTTTTGTAAGAATATTTTTATTATTAGAATATTTATAATAAATTTGCATTATAATATACAAATAAATTATTCAAGGCTCTTTGGGAACGGCAATCTCGGAGGCTATAGAGCTCGCACGCACAACACCTAACTGCAAATACACACTTGGCTCTGTTTTAAGCCACGTTACTCTGCAGCGATAAGAAAACAAGGTTCATCGCGGCGGAACCTGCCTCCTGTCCAAAGCTGACGAAAGGCAAATTCCGATATGATTTCGGAGATGAAGCCGGCTACACTCCCCAGCTTCCCATGTTCACGCTCGGTCATAAATTTCGTCCGGCAAACATTCATGCCGGAGGATTACGTTACCACGAAGCGGGCGTGATAGTGTCACAGTTGCTTAAAGACGGTTTTATGGAAGCCATGGATATTACTCAATTGGAATCGTTTGATGCCGGAATTCTGTTCGCACAGACAGAAGGTATCATCCCGGCACCCGAGTCATGCCACGCGATTGCCGCCACAATAAGTGAAGCAAAAAAATGCATTGAGACCGGAGAGGAAAAGGTTATTCTGTTCAACCTGTCGGGGCATGGTCTGATCGACATGGGTTCATATGACAAATACTTTTCAGGTGATTTGCGCAATTATGAGCTGTCTGACGATGAAATAGTTGGAAATCTTCGGGATTCTATTGATGTGGATTCACTTCATTCAGATCCACAAGATTGTTGATCAATGCAAAAATAGTGAGTCCTGCCGCAGAATGGATTCCAAGTTTTGACGATATATTTCTTCGGTGTGTCGCTACTGTATGAACTGAGATAAACAGCTCCTCGGCGATCTCTTTATTGGATTTCCCTTTGGCGACACACCGTATTATATCTTTTTCCCTGTCTCCAAGCGCATATTCAGGAGTTACAGCCTCTTTGCCGGTGTCATCCCTCTTTTCAGTTTCGTTTCTACGCAGTCTCAGATTGCGTTCAAGACGCTCAACAGCAGGAACAAAAAGACTTTTTTCCACTTCAAAGTGCGACATCATGTCTTTTTCGCAAGTAATGATATCATAAAGGGCGGCACTGAGGCGGGTGTTTTCTTTCTGTTTGTAATGATATATGAAAATATCTTTAAGCTCATTCAGCTTTGTTACAGTATGGCTGTGATTTCCTGAGAAGTCATCAATACAGAATTTTTCATCAACGTCACCTTTGAGGAGATTCTCGACATACTTGAATATCACATCATTCTCATAATCCATATGTCGTTTTACTTCAACAACATAATCATCGAAAAATTTAATCAGCAACAAAGACACATCATTACTGTCCGAATAGTTTATTGCCTCAAACAGACGCTGGCGTATCTTGGGAAGCGTGACATCAAGAAATGCAGAATGCGTTCTTCTCAGATAACCCATGATTGACCTCAGTGACAATGTGTCGACAGAATACCGGTATCCGCTGAGAAGGTTGCATACGGCAAGAAATGTATCTGTATCAACGTTGTTCTCCTTGCAGATTTCAGACACAGGGTTGTCTCCAAATCCGAAAGCTATGTCAAATCGGCTTATAGCCATGAGGATAAGATTGTTGTCGCGGATAAGCTCCCTCATATTGTTTGACGGAAGATACCCTCTCTGTTTGTCAATCATGATAATCAATAATCGTTAACTAATTAAAAGAGTCGTTGAAAACCGGTCGGCTCGAAACATCTGTCTTGTATGTCGGAATGACGTTTGACAAATACTCACAAAATTACTAAAAATACAAATATTCGTCAATACCTAATATTGAGTATTCCCAGCTGCAGAACCACTCCGCAGAGCCCTCTGCAACTCTCGTATAAACCCTGTCTGTAGAGAATGTTTGAAATTTAAATTTAAACCCTCACAGATATTTTGTAGTAAAGTATAAGAATATTAACTTTGTAAGAAATTCGGAACAGCAATCATAATATTTCTATTCCATTAAATTGTTTAACAAATTTCTAATTATGGATCTTTCAATATTGAACTGGCAAGGACTTGCAATCGGAGCCTGCACATTTCTCATAATCGGCATATTCCATCCTCTTGTAATTAAGGGTGAATATTATTTAGGACTGAAAGTCAACTATATATTTGCCCTGTTGGGTGTTGTGGCATCGATAGCGGCATTAATGACTGAAGGCGTTTTCCTGTCCGCTGTATTCGCTGTAATCGCGTTCTCATCATTCTGGAGCATATGGGAAGTTTTTGAGCAGAAAGAGCGCGTGCGCAAAGGATGGTTTCCTGCAAACCCCAAACGTACAGGCAACTCCCAGAAATCACGTTTCTGATTCAGCGGTATACTAAGTCCCCGACATCACATGCTTGTACTCCCGAGGCTGCTCCAAGCGCAGCTTCGGGGTTGTCTTCAAATTTCCGATATAATGATTCCCGCATTTCGCTTCTCAGCGCCATGCGGGAATATTTTAATTGACTTACGTGGTTATAATTTCTCAAAAACTTTCGATCTAACTTTCAAACTATGGCAATGGAGCCGTAATTCTTTCAGATTTAAGAGCTCCATTTTTCTGATGCAAAATTAGATATTATTCCACAACACATCAATACTTAAATATAAGTAATTAAATATAGCACCTCTCCCCTGCTGATACCAATAATCAGTGACCGGCAAATAAGAAATCCTGATCTAAAAAAATACGCAATTGCTTAGAAACTGTTTAAATTTAATTGTGAGGTTCATTGAGAGGATTTTATGAGGAGTTTTTACGAGTCGAAGAGGGAGCATCACGGGCTATGTGACCGATGAGACTCGGTGAAAACAACCATAAAAGACCTCAAGGAAGCCACAAGATTCACTATATAAAAAATTTCGAATTAAATTTAAACAGTTTCTTACTTTCTGTTGATTTTTTTAGTAACTTTGTGTGTGAAGCACACTTGTGTCATGACATACAGGTGTCTCCCACAGAAATGGTTGGATCTCGGAGGGTCTTTATTTTTGAAATTAAATTTTTAATCATGGAACGTTCGGTTGTATATTTTTGTCCTCGTATCAACGCAGATAATCTTGTCAGAGTGTATAAGGCTCTCGGACGGGAGGCAAAGGGACGCGTGGCGGCGAAACTCTCTACAGGAGAAGCCGGCAATCCCAATCATCTGAGCACAGATGTAATCAAGAAACTTATTAAACTGACAGATGCTGTAATCGTCGAGTGCAACACCGCATACGAAGGAAAAAGATGTAATGCCGCAGACCATCTTCAGACTGCCGCCGAGCATGGCTTCACTGCGATAGCTGAAGTTGATATAATGGATGCGGATGGAGAAATAGCACTTCCTGTCAGCAATGGTAAGCATCTGAAAGAGAATTATGTCGGTAAGAACTGGAGAAATTACGATTTCACAATGGTTCTCTCCCACTTCAAAGGACATCCGATGGGTGGCTTCGGAGGTGCGTTGAAGAATGTTGCCATAGGTATGGCGTCTTCTGCCGGCAAGGCATGGATCCACACTGCCGGTAAATCAAAAGATGTTCCGGTGGACTGGGAAAACGTTCCTCCTCAGGAAGATTTTCTTGAATCCATGGCAGAAGCATGTGAATCGGTTTTCAATGTTGCCGGCAATAATATCCTTTATATAAATGTTGCAAACAATCTGTCGGTAGATTGTGATTGTGTTGCAGAGCCGGAAACCATCAAGATGGAAGATATCGGAATACTCGCGTCTCTCGACCCTGTCGCCCTTGATCGTGCCTGCGTGGACATGGTCTATAACTCTCCGGATCCGGGGAAATCGCATCTGATCGAGCGTATAGAGTCGCGAAACGGCACCCATCTGCTTGATTATGCGGAAGAACTCGGGCTTGGTTCGCAGAAATATGATCTCATAACACTTGATCCAGAATCGGCTGATGAATAATGATGAAATCGATTCGCGTGTAGTGCTGATGTGCGGCATCAGCGGATCTGGAAAAACATATTATTCCCGGCAGCTTGAGAATCAGGGTTACAGACGGTTGTCAATCGATGAACAAATCTGGGGCCGGTATGGCTCCGGATTTGCCGATTTACCGCCGGAACGCAGAAAAGAGATATTTATGGATGTTACCGCTGAACTGTTTGTACGTCTGGGGGAAATGCTTGAGAATGGGGAGAAAGTGGTGGTTGATTCGACCATGTGCAAAAGGATAAAGCGTGATTATGCCCGCAACATCTGTCGGAAGCATGGTGTGGAACCGGCAATAATATACATGACTGCTCCCCTGCCTGTTCTATGGGAACGACTGTCCGGACGACTTGGCAATGGTCCGGATGATCTGATTGTTTCTCATTCCGACCTCATGTCATATTTTGAGAATTTCGAGGCTCCTATGCCTGATGAGAATTATATGGTTTTTAAACAGACCTGATATGAAAAATATAACCAGTCACCCGCGTATGTACGCTTTTTTCAGAAGCAAAGTCCTCAACTCGCTTATGATACTGATGATTGTATGTCTGTTCATGATGACATATACTGGGTTTATGCTTCTGCCATCTGTCTGCGGTTCGCTTGCATTACTGCTTTTTGCAACATATGCCATATGGTTCTGGGTCAGGAAACCAGAAAGCATTGTCATCAACAGCTGGATCTCTGATATGAATGGCTGGTTTACATTGTATTTTCTTATTATATCGGCAATGAACGCACCCGGTCAGTGGTGGTATATTTTTCCCGTTGTCTCGTCTGTGATACTCTTTTTCATATCATTGATCCGGGATAAGGACGAAGTATATGTTATTCATCAGACATGAATTTTTGTTCCGTTGACCTCAATCTTGATTGTGGTTCCGTCCTTCACACACTGCAATTTCCATACATCCGGCTTATGGGTTACACGAATTCCCGGAACAGTCTTTTCAATTGCGCTCTTCAGTTATGAAGCTAAATTCAAGATCGAAGTGCAACAACTTCGATCTTGAATCTAACGCAGAATTGAAATCTTCACAGATGCCATATCCTGCTGCGATAGGATTTTAGTTCCTCTTCCGGGAACTCGGCTATCGCTTTGTCAAATTCACGGAGTATCGCTGTTTTATCGTCGGGCAATGCTCCGGTGATTGGTACCGTATTGGAAATATGATGTCCGAGCAGGTTGACCCGGATATTCAGTCGGTCTATGAGTGTCCGCATCTCCATCAGCCGTTCAATCTCCGGCTCCTCGGTATATGTACCGTCCAATACCTCCTGATAAAGCTGCGATTCCGGGAAAATTGTTAGTGACACTATATTGATGATACAAGGATGCAGTTTGTTGAGTACATCGGCAGTCGCTATCGCACTGGCTTCGCCGTTTCCCTTGCCTCCGAGTCCGTTAAGATAGAACACGTTGTAACGGATTCCCGCCTCGTCGAGTTTTGTCAGCTGTTCGAGAATGTCGGCAGCATGGTATCCTTTGTTCATCCGATCAAGAGTCGGGTCATGGGCTGTCTCTATGCCGATGTTGATGCTGTCGAGTTTAAGATGATGGAGATTCTTCAGTTCCTCAACCGTCTTGGGTGTTATGTCCGTAACACGGGCGAACATTCCGAAAGAAACCATGTGCGGAAGATATTTTCTCAGCAGCAAAGCGACATCCATGAGTTTGTTGTAACTCAGCGCGAAAGGATTTGCTCCTGTTAGATAGACACGACGTGCTCGCGGCTGCCACTGACGAATGACTTTAAGGTCTTCCTCAATCTCCGAAAGAGGCGACATTCGGAAGGGTGTGCCGTGGTAAAGACTGCAAAACTTGCATTTGTGCCATGTGCAGCCGGAGGTCAGTTGCAGGAGCTGGGAGTCGGCCTCATATGGCGGTCGCCATACCTGCCCCGTGAAATGTAGTTGTGGATATATCATATCTCGATTATTTTTTGTAACTTCGTGGTGCAAAATTAGATGATTATCAGCGTAGAAGCAATGACTTACCCAAGGGTTTGACCCTTACCGAAAAGTTTGTATTGCTCGTAATCAGTCCTTTTGCAACTCCGGTTATGGCTAAAAAACTTGACTATGAATATTGCAAGGCGGCTCCGATGCTCGAATGGCTGGGCAACAAGTGGGCGTTGGTGGTTCTCGTAAATATTTCCGAGAACGAGCCGGTGCGCTTCAACGAACTGTACCGCAACATCCCGTCGGTCTCGGAGAAGGTACTGTCGCAAGTGCTTCGTCAGTTGACGACCGACGGCATCATAAGCCGCGAACTATTTCCGGATGTTCCTCCCCGCACGGAATATTCCGTCACTGACTTCGGAAGAACCCTTTTACCACACATCGAGGCCCTCATCAACTGGGGACGCGAGAACTTCGATACCATAATGTCAAACCGCCAAAAGACTCATAACTAAAGATGCCCTACATATCAATAGAGAGCGGCAAACTGACCGCTGAACAGAAGAAACAGTTGATTGAGCGACTTACTTCAACAGCCTCCGAGATAACCCATATTCCGGAACAGTTCTTTACAGTGACCATTAAGGAATTGCCCGACGAAAACTTCGGTATTGGCGGCAAGTCGATTGACGAGATAAAACGCAATTACAAGCCATGAAGGTAATCGGAATCAACGGAAGTGCCCGCAAAGATGGAAACACAGCACTGATTATCAGCAAGGTCTTTGATGAACTGAATACGGAGGGGATCGAAACAGAACTGATACAGTTAGCGGAATGTGAAATACAGCCATGTCGAGGATGCTTTGCCTGTAAAGGCAGAGGCAACTGTGTGTTTGCAAATGATGGATTTGCTGAGATATTCAGTCGTATGGTCAAGGCAGACGGAATAATTCTCGGCTCGCCGGTTTACTCGGCTGATGTATCAGCAAAGATGAAAGCCTTTCTGGAACGTGGTGGTGTTGTCGTAGCAACCAATCCGGGGCTTCTTCGCCATAAAATTGGAGCCTCGGTTGCCGCAGTGCGTCGCGGTGGCGGCATGACTACCGTTGACACCATGAATCACTTTATGCTCAACAAAGAGATGATTGTCGTTGGCTCCACCTACTGGAATATGGTTTATGGCAAGAATATCGGAGATGTTCTCAATGATGAGGAAGGCATGGCAAATATGCGTAACCTCGGCGAGAATATGGCATGGACGATAAAGAAACTAATTCCCAATGCAAGATAAGCGATTACAGGATATGACGTTGGAGGAACTATGGGAGTTGTTTCCGATAGTTCGGACTCCGCATAACCCTCTATGGTCAATTTGGGGCGAGGAGGAAATACGATGGCTGTCGTCAGCTCTTTCCGAATATAGTCCAATAATCAACCATATCGGCAGTACTGCGATTCCCGACATTCAGGCTAAACCGATAGTGGATATTCTTGTAGAGGTTTCTCCGGGAATCGAATGGCTACCGATAATAGAAATATTGGAACGCAATGGCTATATCTGTATGTCAGAATCTCATACTCGCATCAGTTTCAATAAAGGTTACACACCTGCCGGATATGCCGACAGGGTGTTTCATCTTCACGTGCACAGGACCGGTGATAATGATGAAATCCTATTCCGCGACTATCTGATAGCGCACCCGGAATCTGCCAAAGAGTATGAAACGTTGAAGGTGTCGCTACTACCTGAATACAGGAACAATCGTGATGGATACACTGAAGCAAAAACTGAGTTTGTTAAAAAGATAGTCAGT
>Ga0137308_100319_pt1 | contig 86021 bp, 72 predicted proteins | sample Inofrocosms_June_FD_97181 | JGI IMG/M metagenome (GOLD analysis project Ga0137308, IMG submission 97181) | Mouse cecal microbial communities from Vienna, Austria - N-Acetylneuraminic and N-Acetylglucosamine D2O microcosms_June | ecosystem: Host-associated > Mammals > Digestive system > Large...
CAAAAATTGTTTGGCAAGCATTATTAATTAAAATAAACTGTGAAGATAGGAGAGAATGTATAGAATTGGATAGTTTATTTTGGCTGTTAATAAAATAATTTAGTCTATTGTTTAATGAATTGGCACTTTGGGACATTTCTATGATTTTAGTTATTTGTTTTTGTCTATGGTATAAGAATATAAAAACTAATAACAAAATTAAAACTAATGAAATTATGGATATTAAAACTGTTTTTGTTTTATACTCTGATATTTTTAATTTATCTAAATATTTCTCTGTGTTGTGATATTTAAACAATACCATTAATAAATGTGATGAGATGCGTTTATTAAAGTTTTCGTCACACTTATTATATAGCTTTTCTAAAGCTGTAATTGCTTTGTCTTTATCTCCTAATTTATAGTAAATCTGATAACTAATATAATGTAATGGCATGTCTTCTGCTTTATATTTCATAAGGATTTCTTTACCTTTTGTAATATTGCCTACGCTAATATATGCGAGACCTAAAAAAATGTTGCATTCAGTTATTGTACTATCTGGATGATGATTGCTTTCAAATATTTCGATTGCTTTAAAATAATCTTTCTTGCTTATATAAGCGGTTCCAATAATATCTTTGCAATCATATTCAAGACTTGTATTCCTTGTTTTTTTTACTCTTTTCAGAAGATCTGTAGCAATCATAATACAAGAGTCCGGGTAATTGGCATTATGGTATGCATAGGAAAGATCTAACATTGAATAGTCGAGATAGTCTTCCTTTCCAATTTTATTAAAACAATTCACAGCTATCTTTGCAAATTCGACTTCTTCTTGGGCATTTGCCGAGATATTGAATATTTCGGCAATCCGAGATGCTGCCATTCCTTGCCAGAAATAATCCTTGATTTCTTCACCAAGGTCATATGCCTTCAGGAAAGCTAAAAGTGCGGTGTCAAGTTTTTCACTGTTTAGATTGATCATTCCATAATAATATTCAGATTTCATCCTGTGGTACTTATCGGGTGAATCTTCATAATATTGACGAGCGACGGAAATTATGGAGTCGCTGTTAAGCAGAATTAAATTCTTGTCTAAAGCTTGTGATTTTACAAGGCTATATAATGCCTTTAATTTAGGAGTGTTGTATTTTTCCGGTTGGATTGAATCGATAAGCTCTAATGCCGCCTTTGGATCGCTTTCGTTGAGTTTTTCAATTTTTAGCAATTCATTTATCTCTTTAGAGTCATGTTTGCAGGCAGGCATTATTGTAATGGCAATGATGCTCGTAAGTGTGAGCAGCAATTTTCTGTTAAACGTAAGCATAGTTAGTAGTCACAATTTAGGCAATATTACTTCTGTTGCAAATATACGGATTTTTATTGTAAATAAGTAACAAAAAATTAATTATCCATTAGGTATGACATCGAAATTATTCGAAATTATTTAACCGAAATTATTTAATGCATTAACTAATTTGCGAGTCATACTTATTAGAAGTGATTTATATTGTGAGCGGCAGACTATGCAAGAGTGTAAACTACCGTTGTGCAGATATAATACTTCTGCGAATAAATAACGCAAGAATCTGAGGTGTGATATAACTTGAATGCGGCCGATTTCACAACCAGCCGCATTCAAGTGTTTTCCATAATACTTTTTCGAACTAACCTAACATCATGAAACGATTTTCTTTATATCTATATAACGTTGTTCATGGAAAAAAGGTTTCAGTTTTCGGTTATCAGTTTTTGGATTTGATTATGAAAGTAGGTTTTCATTTATCTGAATTAGATAAGATAACTGAAAACGTGAATGCCCAATAGTTTAAAGAGCCTCTAAGTTGCCAGCTTTGCCTACTGAAAACCGAAAACTATTGTCTTGTCGATTCCTTTGGATTTTAACTAAAACAATCGTATTATTCCTTTGGATTTTGTGTGGAATTTGCTGTTTATTCCTTTGGATTTTTACAAAGCAATGACTATCTTTGTACAGGTCGTATAGGCTCGTTGTTCAAGTAAAAAAAGTTTTCGGTTTTCAGATAGGATAACTGAAACTATCTGGCTACCGAAAACGTGAATGCCCAATAGTTTAAAGAGCCTCTAAGTTGCCGGCTTTGCCTACTGAAAACTGAAAACCGAAAACTGGAAACTTAAAACTAATAATCAAAAATTATTTCGTTCGCGATGTTTGTAGAAGAAATGGCAGGCTATGATTATAACGACCTCAATCACGGAGACTGTAATGAAACGGGTGGTCTCTCCGTTGCGGATTAGTTCCGGACCGAAGAATATTGCCATGCAGATAAAATACAATGCAAGTATGGCAGGCAACCAAACTGATTTCTTTATTTTTTTGCGTTTTTCCATTTTTTTAATGTGTTTCCGGTTCGGGAGCGTCTTTAAGATGACGTGATGTCAAAGGGTTGAATTTACCGGAGTTCAAATGGTTGTATATCCGGATGCATGCCAATGCGTCTAATGCTGCATAGGCTTGCTGGTGTTCTGAAAGTTCATCAGCTTCCCAGTTGGTCAGTCGTTGCCCTTTGGATATACGTTGGTCAAAAAGAATGCCGTATATGCGGGAAAGGCTGTTGTCGACTATCATGTAATCTTTCACATATTGTTGGAGGTCAATGAATCCACATGGTGAAAGTTCACATATCTTGTTGAGATTGTGGAAATCATCGTGGATAGACAATCCTACTTTTATTATGCTGTCATTTTCAAGTAGGTGCCTTATAGGTTCTGTCAGACCTGTGCGGTTAATCCTGAACAGATAGCATGTAGTGTCAGATGCCAATTGAAGGAGGGCTACTTTGTTTGACTGACCTCTTCTGAAGCTTGGTTTAGTTTCTGTGTCAAAGCCGATAATTCTCTCTTTCGACAATGTTTCTATCGCCTTGGATATATCTTCTTCCGAGTCGACCAATATGATATTGCCCTGATATGAGGCAGCCGGAAGAGTGGCAAGCTCCTCTTTTGATATACTGACTATTTTTTTTGTCTCTTCCATGTTGTATTGCAATTGGTAATTCAGAGAGAGGGCATTTCAAGATATAAGGCATCGGGAAAATGCCTGTCAAGCCATTGCCTTATATAATTACGTGTGTCTTCGCAAATTATTTTGTCTTTATCGAAATGTGAGTTATAAATAACGGCAAACAGCCGTATCCCCGCATTGCGTAATGCCGACAATGCCAAGAGGGTATGGTTGATGGAACCGAGTCTGCCGTTTGTCACGAGGATTGCCGGAAGGTTGTGTTCGCGCATGTAGTCAATAGTGAGGTATTCACCCTTGAGCGGCACCATAAGTCCGCCGGCACCTTCTATAAGGACGTTGCCGTATTTCTCTTCAAGAGCATCGGTGGCATTGGAAATGGCATTCAGATCCAGTTCCCTGCCGTCAATTCGGGCTGCGAGATCAGGGGAGGCAGGATATGTGAATATTTCAGGGGCAGTGGTGTGAAGCCTGTCTTCCGGAAGCATACCTGTGCCCATTAGTTTACGGTGTATGTCAATATCCTCACTGAAATCCGTGTTTCCGGTCTGCACGAATTTTTGTGTGATCACATTGATTCCGGCATCAATCATGCCACGGGCAATCCAGCCCGTGGCATAACTTTTGCCTGCATCCGTGTCTATTCCCGTAATGAATATGCGGGAAGGAAATTTTATGTCTTTAAAATTCATTAATTGAGGACTTCTAAACTACCATGCGAACATGGGATAGTCATTCATCATGTCGTTCACTTTCTGACGAACCTCTGTGATGACATTCTCATCATCTGCATTGCAGAGGACGGTGTCTATCAGTTCGGCGATAGTCTCCATCAGCTCCTCTTTGGCACCACGGGTGGTGATTGCTGCCGTGCCGAAGCGTAGACCGCTGGTGAGGAAAGGACTGCGTGAATCGTAAGGCACCATATTCTTGTTTGCCGTGATGTCTGCTTCCACGAGCACGCGTTCCGCCTTCTTGCCGCTCATCTCCGGGAATTTCGGGCGCAGGTCAACGAGCATGCAGTGGTTGTCTGTTCCGTCGGAAATAATCTTGTAGCCACGTTTGATAAGTGCCGCAGCGAGTGCCTGTGCGTTTTTCTTTACCTGAAGGGCGTATTCTTTCCATTCCGGTTGGAGAGCTTCACCGAAAGCCACAGCCTTTGCTGCGATCACATGCTCCAATGGACCGCCTTGCACGCCGGGGAACACGGCGGAATCCAGAAGGGCAGACATCTTTTTGATTTCACCCTTGGGAGTCTTCTTGCCCCATGGATTGTCGAAATCCTTACCCATCAGGATGAGTCCGCCACGGGGACCGCGGAGGGTCTTGTGGGTGGTAGTTGTCACAACATGTGCGTGCTTCACCGGATTTTCAAGTAGTCCGGCGGCAATAAGTCCGGCGGGGTGAGCCATGTCAACCATAAATATCGCGCCGATCTCGTCAGCGATCTTGCGTATGCGGGCATAATCCCATTCGCGGCTATAGGCGCTGGCTCCGGCGATGATGAGTTTAGGACGCTCCGCGCGAGCTTTCTCTTCCATCTCTTCGTAGTTGACTCTGCCGTCTTCAACGCGCACGGTATAGCTGATCGGCTCGAACATAAGTCCTGAGAAGTTTACGGGGCTTCCGTGGCTGAGGTGACCGCCATGGCTGAGGTCCATGCCCATGAATTTGTCGCCAGGCTGAAGACATGCCATGAATACAGCCATGTTTGCCTGCGCTCCACTATGAGGCTGCACGTTTGCCCATTCAGCATCGAAAAGTTTTTTGGCGCGTTCTATTGCGAGGTTTTCAGCCTCGTCAACCACTTGGCAACCTCCGTAATAACGGTGTGCCGGATATCCTTCGGCATATTTATTTGTCAGGCAGGAACCCATTGCGCGCATAACCTCATCGCTTACAAAGTTCTCGCTGGCTATGAGTTCGATTCCACGACGCTGACGCAGATGCTCGCGATCAATGATGTCAAAAATTTCGTTGTCTCTTTTCATGATTAAAATATTAGTATGATGATCCAAGGTTATCCTCCAAAATTGTCATAATGTATGCTTTCTGGTTCGACACCAAGGTTGTAGAGCATGTTGTTCACAGCATTGCTCATGGGGCCGGGACCGCACATATAATACTGTATGTCTTCAGGAGCCTCGTGGTCTTTTAAGTATGTCTCGTACATGACATTATGAACGAAGCCTGGTGTGTATTTAACGCCTGCCGCATCAGCCGCCGGATCGGGTCGGTCAAGTGCAAGGTGGAAGCTGAAGTTGGGGAATTCTTTTTCAAGCTGCAGGAAATCTTCAAGATAGAAGACTTCGTTGAGTGCTCTTGCTCCGTAGAAATAACTCATCTTGCGGTCTGTGGTACGCAGTGTTTTTGTCATCCACATTATCTGTGCGCGAAGAGGTGCCATTCCGGCACCACCTCCTACCCAGATCATTTCCGCCTTGGAATCCACAATAGGGTGGAAATCTCCATAAGGACCGCTCATCATCACTTTGTCGCCAGGTTTTAGCGAGAAGATGTAAGATGACGCTATGCCCGCCGGCACATCCTGAAAGCCGACCTGAGGTTTCGGCTTGAAAGGAGGAGTGGCTATGCGGACGGTGAGCATTATGCGGTCGCCTTCTTCGGGATAATTAGCCATTGAATAAGCACGCACCGTCTCTTCGTCGTTCGCGGCTTTGAGAGAGAACAGTCCGAATTGCTGCCAAGCCGGAATATATTCCTCTCCTATGAGCTTTTTGTCGATGTCTTTGTCGTAATCCATCGTATATTTCGGAATCCGTATCTGTGCATATGATCCGGGAATGAAGTTCATATGCTCACCTTCCGGCAGACGTACGATAAATTCCTTGATGAATGTGGCTACATTCTTGTTTGAGATCACCTCGCATTCCCATTCCTTGACTTCGAGTGCGGCTTCGGAAACTTTTATTTCCATGTCACCCTTTACCTTGACCTGGCATCCGAGTCTCCAGTTGTCTTTGATTTCCCGGCGTGTGAAGTGAACCGCTTCTGTAGGCAGCATGTCGCCGCCGCCTGATGTCACCTGCAGCTTGCATTGACCGCAGCTTCCTTTTCCGCCGCATGCCGACGAGAGATGCACACCGTTTTCTCCAAGTGTGGCAAGAAGGCTTTTGCCCCCTTCGGCGTGAATCATCTTTTTCCCCTCGTTGATGGAAATTGCTACTTCGCCGCTGTTGACAAGCCATCTTTTAGCCACTAAAAGCACGATGACCAGAACCAGCACAATGATGAGGAATATCAACGAAGCTGCCACAACGTTGTTCCATTGAATCATATTGAGTGAATACATTGCCATTTTCTATTACAGTTTGATTCCGAGGAAGCTCATGAATGCTATGCCCATGAGTCCGGTGATGATGAAAGTTATGCCGATGCCGCGCAGCGGGGCGGGGACGTTGCTGTAGTCAAGCCGTTCGCGTATCGCCGCAAGGCAGGTGATGGCAAGGAGCCAGCCTATTCCGGAACCGGCACCATAGACTGTCGCTGTCCATGCGTTGGTGAATTCACGCTGCTGCATGAACAGGACTGCACCGAGTATCGCGCAGTTGACCGCTATAAGAGGAAGGAATATACCCAGCGAATTGTAAAGTCCCGGAGAATACTTCTCAATCACCATCTCCAGAATCTGAACCAATGCGGCGATAACGGCTATGAACATTATCAATCCGAGAAAAGAGAGATCAGCAGTCGCATATTCTTCACCGAGCCAGGTCAGTGCTCCGGGAAGAAGGATATACTGATTGATACACCAGGTTATCGGCAGGGATATCAGCAAAACGAATGTCACCGCAACCCCAAGACCGAAAGCTGTCTTGACATTTTTCGACACTGCGAGGAAAGAGCACATGCCGAGAAAGTAAGCGAAAATCATGTTGTCGATGAATATCGACCGTATGAACAAATTTAGATTTTCCATTTTCTATTCAGGTTTGCGGTTATTCTTGTAAATCTTTGTTTTTTGCGCGGTGCACCCATATTATGCATCCTGCGAGAATAAGAGCCATGGGAGGCAGAATCATCATGCCGTTGTTCATATAACCGGCTTCATACCAACTTTGAGGGAAAATCTGATATCCCATGAGTGTCCCGCTTCCGAAAAGCTCACGGAAGAAAGAGATTATCACAAGAATCACACCATATCCTATTCCGTTGCCAATGCCGTCAAGAAATGACTGCCAGGGACGGTTGTTGAGGGCGAATGCCTCAAGACGCCCCATGATGATACAGTTGGTGATGATGAGTCCGATGAAGACCGACAATGCCTTTGAAACTTCATAGTTCCATGCTTTGAGCACCTGGTCCACGATCACGACAAGGGCGGCAACAACGACAAGCTGCACTATGATGCGGATGGATGTCGGGATGGTGTTTCTAAGCAATGAGATGATTACGTTGGAAAGCGCGAGCACTGCTGTGACAGAAATTGTCATGACAAGAGCAGGTTCCATTTTCGCCGTTACAGCGAGCGCCGAACAGATTCCCAGTACCTGTACGATAACCGGGTTCTCTTTGGAGAGAGGATTGACGAGCGGAAGGAATGTTTTTTTCAGGTTCATTTCTCAACCTCCTTTCCTTGACTAAGTTTTTTAAAGAATGCGGAATATGGTTCGAGAGAATTTTCGAGCATGCGCTGAACTCCCTGACTCGTTATGGTGCCTCCGGAGATTGCGTGCACATATGATCCCTCTGTCGGTTCCTGACCGTTTTTCACTACTTTGACTGATTGGAACATACCCTCTGAATTGAAGATGTCTTTCTCCTGAAACTGGCTGCTGAAAGCCGGTTTCTCGATTTCCGCCCCAAGTCCGGGAGTCTCCCCCTGGTGGGCGAAATATGCTCCGTATATGGTGTCGCCGTCTGAGTTGAATGCAACGTACCCCCATATCGGTCCCCAAAGTCCCGCTCCATATACCGGAACGATGTATTTCACACCGCTCTGTGTGTCGCATACGAACACCGGAAGGATTCTTTCAGCCGCAGGTTTCTTCACCTCAAGGCTGACATTCACTGAGAATGGATCGATATTGGCGTCAACACGCTCACCCTCTGTGTTGACGATGTAGCTGTCGGTAATATGTGTGGAGTATAGTTCTGCGACACTCCGGTTCTCCGAGGGAACAATCAGTGCCGCGGCAAGTATCTGCCGTTTGGTGTCGTTAGCGATATTCTCCTCCTGTTGCGGACGTAACGCCTGATAAACGATAGACAGGACAACACCCACTATCACTACCAGCACAACAGAATATATCACTGTGTATAGATTGCTTTGTCTGTTCATGGTCATGGGTATTATGAATTTTTAATTTCAGAACGGCTAAGACGTCGGCGCACATTGGCGTTGACCACGCAATAGTCGATAAGAGGTGCGAAGCAGTTCATCAGAAGCACCGCAAGCATCGCGCCTTCCGGATAACCTGTGTTATAGCAGCGGATTACTATAGCCATGGCTCCGATGAGGAAGCCGTAGATATATTTACCGGTATTTGTTCGGCATGCTGTTACAGGGTCTGTCGCCATAAACACAATCGCGAACATGAATCCTCCGAGACATAGCTGCTGCAAGGGAGAAAGGAATGTCACCGGATAGAGGTCGGTGGCGAAATGGTTTGCAAGAACACTCATAAGCAATCCGCCAATGAGAGCCGAGCCCATGATTCTCCAGCTTGCGATTCCAGTGAAAAGCAGGATAGCTGCACCGATAAGGATACAGAATGTTGAAGTCTCTCCCCATGAGCCGGAATAAAATCCGAAAAAAATGTCGGAAAAAGAGAGAGGATCGCCAAGCACATTCGTAATGACTGTCCCGGGTTCTGTCGCCGATGCGAGCTGACCAAGGGGAGTGGCTCCAGTGTATGAGTCTGCTGCCTGGGAACCCCCTAAAGAAACGAAAACATTATCACCGCTCATCTTCGAGGGATAACTGAAGAAGAGGAACGCACGCGTCACAAGAGCGATATTGAGAAAATTATAACCTGTTCCGCCAAACACTTCCTTTGCGAAAATAACTGCGAAAGCCACTGCTATAGCAAGCATCCAGCATGGGGTGTCGACCGGACATATCATGGGTATCAATATACCGGATACAAGAAATCCTTCCTGAATTTCATGACCTCGAAGCTGCGCTACTATAAATTCTATTCCCAGTCCTACGATATATGCTGTGAGAATCTGTGGCAGAACGGCGAAGAATCCATAAAAAAACAGTTCAAAGAAACTATGGTCCAACTCTCCGATAGCCCGGTAGTGCTGGAGTCCGATGTTCCACATTCCGAACAGACAGCAGGGGAGAAGCGCCATGACCACTGTGATCATTGTGCGTTTCGAGTCGTTGCCGTCGTGTATGTGCACGCCTGACGAAGATGTCTCGTTGGGGGTGAACAGGAATGTGTAGAAGCCGTCGAATACGGAATGCAGCTTCTCGAATCTGCCCCCTTTTTCAAAGTCGGGCTTGATTCTGTCTATTCGTTGTTTTAATCCTTTCACGGTCTATAATGTTTTTTCTGTTACATTGTCTCTTTGCGAAGATAATCGAGACCTTCGCGCACGATTTTCTGAAGTTCAAGTTTCGAGGTGTCGACAAATTCCGGAAGTGCGAAATCCTCGGGTGCCACTTCATATATTCCACGTTCTTCCATTTTCTCGATATTCCGGGCAATGATCGCTTTTAAAAGATATTCGGGATAGATGTCGAATGGAAATACTTTATCGTATTCGCCGCTCATAATCATAGCGCGGTGTCCCCCTTTTATCCTTGCGTCAAAGCTGAATGGTTTCGACAACCCGCGAAGGAAAGCCGGGAATGCGCGGCTCACGCTGTATTTTTTCGGACTTAGTGATGCCCATCCCATAAATTCATCTGCTGAGTCTCCTTCCTCGATTGCCGTGATCTGACGGTATGGATAACGCAAGAAACCGTCGGTGATGTCAACCCTTGAGCCGGTCAGTACGTTTCCGGATATTGTTCTGACTTTTCCCATGTCGGAGGTAATCTCTCCTTCAAGCAGTGTGGAAAGTTTTGCTCCGATCGTTGTCCGGATCATGCGTGGATTTTTCATGCATGGACCTGTCAAAGCAACGACTGTGTCGTAACTGATGTGTCCGGTCTCGACAAATTCTCCTATGCGTGCGGCAGTCACGGCATCGAGTGTCCATACTGTCTCGCCCTTGTTCACGGGTTTTATCGCTGCGATCTGTGTTCCTGTGTTTCCTGCCGGATGGGGTCCTTTGAATTCAAAAACCTCGGCGGCGTTGGATTTTATTTCCGAACCCGCAGGTACAGAGAGATAAACTTTTCCCTCAGTCAGTGTCGCGAGAGCCTTGAGTCCGCTTTCAAGATATTTGTCATCTATATTGAGTCTAAGGTCCGGAGCAAGAGGAGCGGAGTCGAAAGCTGTAACGAATATATCGCGAGGTGCCGTGTTGCAGTCAGGCACAATGTCGTATGGGCGCTGACGCATCAGTGCGAAAAGTCCCGACTTGCGCAATCCTGAAAGGAGGGTGCCGTCTGATTCGATTTCAGCCTGCGTCTGCTCACCTTCGCGAATCACTGACACAAATTCAATTTTTCTCCGTTCGCCACGGTGAATGTCAGACACGATGCCGCTTACCGGAGAGGTCAGGGTGATGTCTCCGCATTCCTTGGCGTAAAGCAGGGGTGAGCCGCATTTTACCGTATCACCGGGTTTTACGGCAACTTTCCATGTGTATCCGGGATAATCGTCGGGAGTGATGGCAAAGACCTCGGTGCGTGAGTCTTCAGTTGTCTCATCCTTTGCATTTCCCTGCAAAGGAATATCAAGACCTTTTTTGATAGTAATCAGATTTGCCATAGTTGTCATTAATCTTGTGAATGAGGAGGAGGGGAGCCTTGCGGTTATACCTGCTGCAAAAATACAAAAAATGCAAAAGATATCAAAAAAAAGCTTCCATTCATTTCAGAATGGAAGCTTTTTTATCCAATTGACCGATTGTAATCGGAAATACTTTTATTTAAGGCTGTCAACGTATTTACGCACAGCTTCGTTGTCGGGATCAAGAGCAAGGAATTTGTTATAGTATTCCTTAGCCTTTGCTACATCGTCTTTTTTGATGTAGTAGTTGCCGAGATACATGTAGAGAGTCTTGGCATCGCGTGCATATCGTGATGGATCCGGACTCTTCTCAAGAAGAGCAACCGCCTCCTCATATTTGGGTTGCGCGGCGAAAGCTGCCTCGTCCTCGTTGGCTGCGGTCTGTTTTGCCACATCGCCCTGAAGCATCTTGGGTTTATAGTTGTCAGGGAGGATAGAAGCCATTTTGTCGGCGTTGGCAAGAACTTCATCGAAGAATTCTTTCGCTTTTGCCGGGTTGTCCTTATTCTCTACGGCAGCATAGAAAGAGAATGTAGCCTGTTGGTTGTAATCGTTATAACCAGGTTCTTCGATTTTCTTTACGTAGTCGCGGAATGCTTCAGCGGCTTTGGTGATATTGTTCTGGTCAACATATTTCATTGCCAGATCCTTGCTGAATGCCGCGTTGTCGGGCATTTCCTTGATACCTTCTTCAAGAACGGCAACAGCCTCGTCTGCGCGTTTAGCTTTGGAAAGTTCGTCTGCGATCAGGGTAAAGTCGATTGCCGCGAACTTGTTGGCGGCAGGATTTGCCTTGTGCGCAGTGTAGAGTGCCTCTGCCATGGGGAGAAGCTGGCCTTTCATTGATTCGAGCTGAGCGGCGTTCATGAACTGGTAACGCTGTGCAGTGAAGTTTGCCGGATCCTGCTGCATAAGCTGTGTGGCATATTCGTAGCCTTTCTGATAGTCGCCTCCATAGAAAAGAAGGAAAGCGTATCTGTTTTCATCCTGTTTGAAGTGGCTTGGGTTCTGAACGTATTTGCCATATTCGTTAGCCGCATTCTTATAGTCTTTCGCATTATAATATGCGTTTGCAAGCTCACGCTGTCCTAATGCTGAGTTCGGGTTCACTTCAAGAAGCTTCTTGAGCATGTCGATCGCATAGGGGGGATTCACCATTGTGAAGAGGTTGGCGTATTTCACATATGCATATGATGCCTCAGGGTCATAGCTTGTTGCCATTTCGTATTTAGCACCTGCATCACCCCAGTCTTTCTTTTCAGAGGCAAGGTCACCTTCGAAGATATAGTAGTCGGGGTTCTTCATATCCTGTTTGTATGCTTTTTCGACGCGTTTTGTAATCTGCTTCTGGTATGCTACCGGATCAGCCATGTCGTATGCACGTGCTATGGCAATCTGCAGAGACGGGTCTTTCTTTCCTTTGGATTCGCCTTGTTTGAAGAATTGCTCTGCCTCTTTCTGGTTTCCGTTGAGAAGAGCAAGTGTTCCGGCTCCGATGTAATTGTAGCCATATTCAGGATTTGCCTGCATACCCTGTTCGAAATATTTCTGAGCCTCGGAATTTTTCTTCTCGTGAAGCGCTATCATACCAAGGTAGTAGTCGCTCACTGCCTTGTCAGTGCCTGAATTGTTGAGACTGCGGAGCAAGAGCTCTTTCGCATTGTCGAACTGGTCAGCCTTGTAGTATTCGGCTCCTTCGACATGGGTCTGCGCGTTTGCCGAAATCGCGAAGCCGGCAAGGCAGAGGGTCATAATTCCTTTAAATTTCATATTCTATATGATTGTTTGATACTTATTATACTTTGAAGAATTAGATCTTGTATGAAATCATTTTTGTAAAATGAACTCGCTTGTCCCTTTTTATGAGCGTTTCAAGAGAAGAGCGAGTCCAAAATTACTAAAAAAATGCTTTATTTACAAATTATTCATAAGCCGGGAGTATAATATTTGTTAAAATGCGTCATGCTTCGGTGCTTTGCTGTCTTTGACTTTATTTAAGCTCAACTACGCGCGGGTTCATGTGATAGGGGAGTATACCGGTCTTGGATATGATCTTCTGTCCTACAAATCCGGTGACAAAAGTGTAGAAACTATGGAGCACAGTCGAGTTGGAAGCGGTAGAGATCATGTAGACCTTACGAAACAGAGGGTATTCCCCCGAGTTTATGTATACCTGATATGGTTTGTAACCGATAGGGTCGAAATCGTTGGCTTCTGTAGGGTTGCTTACCCGGACCACATTCACTTCCGTAGTGAGATTTGTGGCAATGGTGTCGTTCTGGTTGGCATAGTCCTTGTTGCGCTGTTCCACCGGCACTTTCTTGGCAAGACTGAGGTCATCTCCCAGCCAGCTTACCGATATGATGCCAAGTGCGTCAGGGTCCTTCTGTACCACATCAAACACTTGCGCGTTGTCTTTTTGTGCGTAGGCATGAGGATTGTCTGAAATTTTTGATCCTTCCGGTAGGAATTTCTCGCGCATATAGCTTACCGTGGATGAGCCGGCATTGTCAAACACAAGTTTTATGAATGTAGTGTCGTTTCCCGCAAGCTGACTCCAGCGTGTTATCCTGCCGTTGAGTATGTCTCCGATCTCTTTCATAGACAGTGACGTGACGCGGTTTCCCTTGTTGGTTATAAGAGCCACAGCATCAACGGCGATGCAGTGTGTCTTGACAACTCTTTTGAACTTGCTCTTGATATAATCCTTTTGTTCCTTGGTAAGTTCCTGCGTAACGATTATTGCCTGCGTTCCGTCAGACATCATCGTGTCGATTGCGTCTTGTTCACTTACGAAGAAAGGGATGATGGATGATTCGGGATATGAGAATTCAAATACTTCAATTTCCTCGTTCAGTATATTCCGGAATCCGTCATCGCAGAAAATCGTAGCACTGCCCTTGGCATATTCGCCGCGTTTCACTTTTGTGCATGACACAGCTCCCAGCACTATAAGAGCCGAGAGCATAATTTGGAATGTAGTATTCAATTTCATAAGGGTGCGATTATTCAGTTTATGCCTTTGTAAAGCCGGTATGCGCGGAATATTCCATATACAATAAGAAAAGCCCCGATAATGCAGCTTACAGTATAGCTTATTATGTCGAAGACATTGAATATAAAGAGAAGTCCTACACCTACGTATACAAGCACCATTATAATGCCGAATGCCATTCGTGCTCCCTTGGGGGCGACGTGGCGATCATCGTTATCATAACCTTTCATAGCTATTCTGTTTTATATGTTCTTTAAATTTTTAACAAAATTTGTGGGGTATGGTTTAGAGAGTGTTTGAATTATATGTAAGATTTTCCGGAATTAATTCTTTTCATCCCCGAAGTGTCTTTTTTCATTCACAGCATTGACATTTCATCGGAGTGATGTCTGTCAAAGCATTTAACAAAATTAACAATTTAATTTAACATTTGAAAGAAAGTACAAAAAAATAAGGGAGCGACAGAAGATCGCTCCCTTATATAAGGATTGTATGAAATTACTGATTCTGCAAACGGAACACAACCGGGAGGTTAAAGTAGCTTCGAACGGCAACACCATTGTTTTTACCAGGCTGCCATCTGGGCATCTTCTTCACAACGCGGATTGCTTCGCGGTCGAGATCGCGGTCAACACCTTTCAGGATTTCCGCATGACCGATTGAACCGTCTTTCTCAACAACGAATTTCACGATCACACGTCCCTGGATATCGTTCTGCTGTGCAGACTCCGGATAGCGTACATTATTGCTGAGCCATTTCATCATTGCAGCCGTTCCGCCGGGGAATTCCGCCTGCTGCTCAACCGCTACGAAGATTTCCTCCTCTTTGGGTTTAACTTCGGGCTCCGGTTCCTTAACGATAACCTGCTCCTGAACCGCCTTGAATTTGTCGGCGTCATCGCTACCTTCCTGAGTCACGACACCACGGGCGGTGTTGTCCTCTTTCTGGGCGTCCATGTCCATTACCTCGTTCTTAACCTTATCGGCATCCACGATGGCAATCTGAGTGACCTGAACTGTGGCGAGCACCTCTTCAGGCACTTCTATTTCGGGTTGTTCGAATTTCTGTTCTTCGATTTCAGGCTCTGGCTCCGGTTCGTCATTCTGTTCGGCGAGCTGGGCTGCCATCATCTTTTCACGCTGCTCCTGAAGGGCGATTGCCTGCTGTTCAGCACGATAATCCGACCATCTGCTGAGCGCGATTATAAGGATGAAGATCACAACCAGACCGATCAAGGTGAAAATCGCAGCCAGATTGTGGCGTTTGTCACTCTCTTTGCGAAGCTGATAAGCACCAAATTCCTTGTTTTTATCGGCAAATACGAGATTACGCCAGTCTTGTGAGGTTAGATCTACATTTCTATTAGCCATTTTGTCTTTCTGCTTTAAGTATTAATAAATCTAACTCATCATTTATGGTGACGGTTCTGGAAGTCGATCACCATGAGTGAATCCGCCTTGGTCATGTTGTCGATCTGATATTTTGAAATCGAATTGATCTGCATTTCGTCGAGCACTGACACGAGGCTACCGAAGGAAGCCTGGGGTGTTGACTTGATGATGATCACCGGTTTCTTCAGATTTTCATCTTTTCTGATCTTGGAGGCAGCCTCGTCATAAGCCATCTGAGCTTTTTCGCGGCCATCTTTGGTTTCGAGGCTTCCGAAACCGCCGCTGGCATATTTCTCTTTAAGCTTATTGATCTCGGTCAAGACATCCTTGTTACGCTGCTGGATAATCTCGCGGATGCCGCGGGCCTTTCCTGATTTTTCATCGTTAGCAAGGAATTCGGATTCCTGAATGTTGTTGTTCTCGGAAAGCACTGTTCCGCCGGGGCCTAAAATACCTGCATCACCACCGGGTTTGCCGAAGTAATAATAGATGATAGGCTGAACTTTACCATTCACTGTGTCCACATCGAATGAGCCTGTTTTTCTTTTTGCGTCAAGAATGATTGTCACAGCGTCGTCGGCTGATGCCTGCGACATGTTTTCCTCATTCTGAACTTTCTCATTCGAAGGGAGCGCTATTGTCAAAGTCTGCGATTTGATCATTGTCGTACAGAGCATGAAGAACGTAATAAGCAACATGTTCATGTCGACCATAGGCGTGAAATCCACGCGGATCTGCATTTTTTTCTGGTGGCCTTTACCTTTGCCGCCACCGTCGTTTTGTTGAACTTCTGCCATAATTATTATTCTTCCGCTCCTTTAAGAGCTGTCAATAACGTAAACTTATTCATGTGGATTGTCTGGAGATTGTCCATGACCATATGCACGATGTCGAAAGAAGTGTTCTGGTCCGCCTTGATGGCAACACCTGTACCGTCTTTGATTTTGTCGGCGAGGTTGGAGTTCTCTGTCTGGCGCATTGCCTTCATCCACATCTGGAATTCATTGGGTTTGGCTTCATCGGAATTCCAAGAGATCGGAATACCGGTGACGTGGTTGGGATTTTCGTCCTCGCCTGATAGCCATTGATCCATTTTTGTCTGTCCTTCCTGCTGAGAGGCGAGGTCAAGGAACTCACCCATCTGACTGAGGGGCACACCAAATGAACCTACCTTGCTGAAGGCGTACTTTTGCTCTGGTGTGAAGCTTATTTTTTTCTTATGCGACTCGTTGTAGATTTCACTCACTTTGTCGAGCAGTGCCATCTTCATCTTCTCGTTGCTCCAATTGGATGAAGTGTCATTGTTCATTGTGAGCCAAACTTTGCCTTCCGGGCTCAGAAGCACCTGCACGAAGTTTGTTTCCTGCACCTTTTCAGTAGATACTGAAGGGGGTGTGATAACCGTGGTGGGCTCCTTCTGAAGGAAGGTGGAAGTCAACATGAAGAAGGTAAGCAAAAGCACGGTCACATCACTCATCGCGGTCATGTCGATGAATGTGCTTTTTCTTGCAATTTTTACTCTTCCCATATTAGCTATAAACTTAATTCGGTTTTGTTAAAGTTAGTTGTGTATTCTCTATTAAGAATTACTTGTGAGTAGCAGCGAAAGTAGCTACGATAGAGAAACCGATTTCGTCGATAGCGTAGGTAAGGTTGTCGATCTTGTTGGTGAAGAAGTTGTATGAAATTACAGCGAAAGCACCTGTTGCGATACCGAAAGCGGTGTTCACAAGAGCCTCGGAGATACCTGTAGAAAGCTCGGTTGAGTCAGGAGAACCGGAAGAAGCAAGAGCCTGGAATGATTTGATCATACCCATAACGGTTCCGAGAAGACCGACGAGTGTACCGAGAGTGGTGAGGGTAGCGATGATGGGGAGGTTCTGTGACAGACCCGGCATCTCGAGAGCTGTAGCCTCTTCAACCTCGTTGCGGAGAGTCGTGAGTTTCTGCTCTTTGCTGAGAGTTGTGTTCTCGTCCATCTCTTTGTAGCGAACCAAAGTGTTGTAAACCACAGAAGCTACAGAGCCTTTCTGGTTTTTGCAACGCTGCATTGCCGCGTCGATTTTGTTTGCAGCGAGGTCAGCCTTGATGTCGGCAACGAATTTGGTTGTGTTACCTTTGCCGGAAGCTGATCTGATAGCGATCCAACGTTCGATAGAAAGCACGATAACAGTGAGAAGAAGAGTCATCAGGATAGGCACGATAAAACCACCTTTGTAAACTGTACCTGCGAGGTTCAGAGGATGACCGTCTGTTGTGCCCCCTTCGAAGTTACCGGAGTAGCCCATACCGAAGAGGAAGATGCATACGGCTGCGCCAGCGCAGGCGATAATCACTGCGAATGCGTTGCGGATACCGCGGATGTTGCTGATTTTTTCCTCTTTCTTAACTTTTGCAGAAACAGTTGCTGCTGGCTTGGGTGCCATTGGTTTCTGAGATTCCATAATCGTTCTAAATTTAAATTGTTTTTGTTAAAAGATTAATTATTTCTTTAAGATTTTTTACTTTGTTGTCTGATGTCCGCCCGCCTCATGTCGTGATGTGTGGAGAGTGGCTTAATGCGAGCTTTCATGTAACCTTGTTGTGTCGGTATTGGCACTTTGCGAGCCTATAGTATTGTCGACATTGCAAAGTTACAATATATTTTGAATAAATCATCATTCGATTATAAAAAAAATATAGAGTTTGCGGCTAAATTTGTTTTTATTAAGCAAAGATGCATTAAAAATATGTTTTATAACATAATTTTTGAATTTCATTTCAAAAGTCCGGACACGTAGTATATTGTGTGTAGGGGCATGGACTATTGTGTGCTCGCCATCCGGCTAAAATATAGGCGGTGTGTCAAATTTTATCAATTTTGACACACCGCCGTTTGTGATTATATTGTCAGGGCATATCAGCCTTCGATAGCTGCTACGCCGGGGAGAGTCTTGCCTTCGATAGCCTCGAGGAGTGCGCCGCCGCCTGTGGAAACATACGAAACGCTGTCGGCAAGACCGAATTTGTTGACGCATGCAACGGAGTCGCCGCCACCTACCAATGAGAACGCACCGTTTTTGGTTGCCTCTACAATTGCTTCTGCAATGGCTTTGGAGCCGGTGGTGAAGTTGTCGAACTCAAATACTCCGGCAGGACCGTTCCAAAGGATAGTCTTGGCGGGTACGATCACGCTTCTGAATGCCTTGATTGATTCGGGACCGGCATCAAGACCTTCCCAGCCTTCGGGGATGTCAAGAACAGAGCATATCTGAGTGTTTGCATCATTGCTGAAGGCATCTGCCGCAACGCAGTCTGTGGCGAGAACGAGGTTGACACCCTTCTCCTCTGCCTTTTTCATGATGTCGAGAGCAAGGTCAAGCTTGTCAGACTCACAGATGGATGTTCCGACGTTGCCGCCCTTTGCTTTTGCGAAGGTATATGTCATGCCACCGCAGAGGATGAGATTGTCAACCTTGTCCATGAGGTTCTCGATGATACCGATTTTTGTCGATACTTTGGAACCGCCCATGATAGCAGTGAACGGACGTTTGATGTCTTTAAGGATGTTGTCAACAGCTTTTACCTCTTTCTCCATAAGGAAGCCGAGCATTTTGTCCTGCTGATCGAAATAATCGGCGATTACGGCAGTGGAAGCGTGGCGACGGTGAGCTGTTCCGAATGCGTCGTTTACATAAACGTCCGCATAGCTTGCGAGAGTCTTTGCGAATGTCTGCTGACGCTCTTTCATTTCTTTCTTAGCAGCGTCGAATGCAGGGTCGTTCTTGTCGATTCCAACGGGTTTGCCTTCCTCTTCCGGATAGAAACGGAGGTTTTCGAGAAGAAGAACCTCGCCGGGTTTAAGGTCTTTTGCAGCCTGCTCGGCACCCATGCAGTCGGGAGCGAACTTGACCTCGCAGCCAAGAGCCTTTGCTACCGCTTCGCGAATCTGCGAAAGGCTCAGTTTGGGGTTTACTTTACCTTTTGGCTTGCCCATGTGCGACATGAGAATAAGAGAACCTCCGTCGCTGAGTATCTTTTTAAGGGTGGGGAGGGCACCGCGGATGCGGGTGTCGTCTGTAATGTTGCCGTTTTCATCCAGTGGCACATTGAAATCCACTCTTACGATGGCTTTTTTGCCGTTAAAATTGAAATCTTCGATTTTAGCCATTTTATTGAAATATATTGGGTTATTTAATTCTTACGGTTTATATGCCGAAGGTGAAAGCTTAAGAAATCGTGCGTATTCACCACCTGCAAAATTAATAAAAATAACAAAGTTGAGCAAATAAAATTTTGTCGCAGTATCATTAATAAGGTTAATTTGCTCAACTTTTATTAATTTTGAAGTAAATTAACAACTATTTCATGCAACTTCCAAACAATTGTGAGGAATCTGAATGGCAGACTATGGATAAAGACAAGGATATAGAGATATTGACTGAATTATATCGCGTTTATTGTTGCGCAGGTGTGAATGAAGTGTCACGGTTGCCGGGTGCCGGTTCGGGACGCCGCTATTTCCGGCTTTCCGGCAGCCGGATTGTGAATGGACAGGAGGTTCCTTTCAGTTGTATCGGAGTTGCTGGAGACTCGGAGCGAGACTGTCGCGCGTTCGTAAGTCTGGCGAAAGTGTTCGGAGAAGCGGGTGTCGCGGTGCCGGAAGTATATGTGGCGTCTCCGGATTATATGCATTACATACAGGAGGATCTTGGGGATACGTCATTGTTTTCCGTAATTTCTTCCAATACGGCAGATGGAGATGCCGGAGGGGAGTCGGTGGCGGAGAAGCTTGTCAGGGAGGTAATGACATCGCTCGTAAGAATGCAGACAGTGAAGGCATCTCTATGGGAAGACCATGTTGAATATAATCCCTTCGGAAGACGACAGGCAATGTGGGATCTCAATTATTTCAAGTATGAGTATCTCCGTCCGTCGGGTTTTGATTTTGATGAAGACAGACTTGAGGATGATTTTGAAAGATTCGCAGATGATCTGACTAAGGTGTCGGAAACAAGAGGAGGATTCATGTATCGTGATTTTCAGAGTCGCAATGTGATGTTGTCTCAGGGCAGACCGTATTTTATAGATTTCCAAGGGGGCAGACGGGGTCCTGGCGTTTATGATGCGATTTCTTTTTTGTGGCAGGCTAAGGCGGGTTTTACAAACGGTTTTCGTAATCGTATGATGGATCATTACTTTAATGAGAGGTGCGCCATTAACGGAGAAGCGAGACATCCGGAGACAGAGACGCTCCAGACACAGCTTTTCGCGCTTTTCCGCACATTGCAGGTGCTTGGAGCCTATGGACTCCGGGGGCTTGTAGAGCGTAAGGCATATTTCATAGAAAGCATTCCCGGTGCCTTGTCAAATCTGAAGGATCTTATAAATATCGGAGCGGCTGACCGTTATCCGGAATTAAAACGCGTGTGTGCTGTCATCATCAGTGATGTGAGATTTTTGAATAACAGCCATGACGGATTGCAGATATCTGTTTTCAGCTTTTCTTATAAGAAAGGTTATCCATCGGATTTTACGGGCAACGGAGGAGGCTTCATGTTTGATTGCCGGGGCATGCACAATCCCGGACGTTATATTGAATACCGTAATCTTACAGGGCGCGACAAGCCTGTGGCAGATTTTCTCGAAGAGAGAGGAGAGGTACAGGAGTTTGCCTGTAATGCCTTGCGGATTGTGTCTCCGTCTGTAGAGACCTATCTCAGACGTGGATTTTCGAGTCTGCAGATAGGATTCGGATGTACCGGCGGTCAGCATCGGTCGGTCTATTGTGCCGAGCGTGTGGCACGGGAACTTGCGGAGCGTTATCCGTCGGCATGTGTGCGCCTGATTCACCGGGAGCAGAATATTGATACATTGATAACACCAAAAAAAGAAATAAAGTGAGAGCGATGATATTGGCAGCCGGTTTAGGCACAAGATTGAAACCATGGACGCTTGAACATCCCAAGGCATTGGTGCCGGTAGACGGGATTCCGATGCTTGAGCGGGTAATATTGAAATTGAAGTCGCAGGGATTTGATGAGATTGTGGTTAATGTCCATCATTTCGCAGGTCAGATAACAGACTTTCTTGATTCAAAAGACTTTGGAATAAAAATAAGCATAAGCGATGAGCGCGGGGGGCTGCTTGACACAGGCGGTGGATTGGTCCATGCGAGGCATTTGCTGGAAGGGGAACCGTTTCTTGTGCACAATGTAGACATTCTCAGTAATGCGGATCTGTCTGCCCTCATGCACTTTCATGAATCCGAGGGAAATGACGTAACGCTTCTGACAAGCGACAGAAAGTCTTCAAGGAAATTGCTGTTTGATGAGGATGGCAGTCTGAAGGGATGGCATAATCTTGCTGATGACGAATATCGTCCGGCTGTGCCTGTAGATTCAGACAATGTAACGGAAGAGGCGTTCAGTGGCATCTATATAATAGGGAAACGCGGAATGGAGGAATTGGAGGCGTATGGATGTGAGACAGGCAGGGATTCATTCCCGGTAATGGATTTTTTTCTTGACTGTATGAAAAAAATAAAGATCCGCAGGAAGTGTTCTGCGGATCTCAGACTTATTGATATAGGCAAGCCGGAGACTCTTGTTCTTGCCTCACAGTTTACCGCCGATGATTTATAAACGAGCGGTTTTTAGTGCTGTTGAACTGGAATATGCATCCCAGAATCAGGAATACTAAAGCGATTCCGCCTATCCACCACGTGGTTGCGACAGCTGTAGTGAAACAGGATATAATCAGCAGTATAAATCCTACAATGTAACTGATGATGGAAAGAATTTTCATAAATAGCAGGGTATAAAAGTGTTAATAATCTTTTTTATTATAACACCTTATACCCTGAAAAGATTCTTACGAAATATTTTTTAACAAGCTCTAAAGTTCGGCGGCTTTCAGTTTCTCTGCATTTTCAGCAACAATGAGTGAGTCGATGCATCCCTGAATATCGCCGTCCATGAATGCGCCGAGGTTATATACCGTGTAATTTATGCGGTGGTCTGTGATTCTGCCTTGCGGATAGTTATAAGTGCGTATTTTTGCGGAACGGTCACCCGTGCTTACCATGGTCTTGCGACGGGAGGCTATGTCATCGAGATATTTCTGGTGTTCTTTGTCGTAAATGAACGTGCGCAGGCGCGCGAGAGCTCTTTCTTTGTTTTTAGGCTGATCTCGTGTTTCAGTACATTCGATGAGTATTTCCTCAACCACCCCTGTATTCGGGTTCTTCCAGTTATAACGCAGACGAACACCGGATTCGACTTTATTTACATTCTGTCCTCCGGCACCACCGGAACGGAAAGTATCCCATTTGATTTCGCCTTCATGTATCTCTACGTCAAACTCTTGCGCTTCAGGAAGCACCGCCACTGTTGCTGCAGAAGTGTGTACGCGTCCTTGCGTCTCAGTGGCAGGTACCCTCTGCACACGATGCACACCGCTTTCATATTTCATGGTTCCGTAAACATCAGACCCGGTCAGGTTGAACACAATCTCTTTGTATCCGCCTGCCGCTCCTTCGGATACTGAAGATACGGTAAGCTGCCAGCCTTTTGTCTCGGCATATTTCTGGTACATGCGGAAAAGGTCGCCGGCGAAAAGAGCCGCCTCGTCACCACCGGTTCCCCCCCGTATCTCCACAACGGCGTTTTTCGCATCATCAGGATCTGCCGGTATCAGAAGAAGTTTTATTTTTTCCTCCAGTTCCGGGATAGCGGCGGATGCACTGTCAAGTTCTTCTCTTGCAAGTGCTTTCATTTCATCGTCGTCTTCCATGGATAGGATCTCCTTGGATTCCGCGATTGCGTCAAGTTTCGATTTATATTCATTTTTTGCCTTGATTATTACCTCAAGGTCATGATATTCCTTAGAAAGACGCACATATCTTTTCTGGTCTGCAATCACAGACGGGTCAGTGATCAGTGTCGAGACTTCTTCGAAACGAGCGTCAAGACCGTCAAGGCGGTCAAGGAGTGTTATTTCTGCCATGATAATTGCTTTTACAATGCAAAATTACAAAATAAAATGGAAAAAACTTTGTGGATTGTGTAAATAGCGTTAACTTTGCAGCTGGAAATGAGAAATCATCTCCGGAATTAATTAACCAATCAATAAACCGGCAAGTTTATGGCAACAAAAATCAGATTACAGCGTCACGGCCGCAAAGGCTACGCTTTTTATCCAATTGTAGTAGCCGATAGCAGGGCACCACGAGATGGTAGATTTATTGAAAGGATAGGTTCTTATAATCCGAACACTAATCCTGCTACAATAAGTTTAGACTTCGACCGTGCTTTGTATTGGGTAGAGGTAGGTGCACAGCCCACCGATACAGTTCGTTCAATCCTCTCCAAAGAGGGAGTAATGCTTATGAAGCATCTCCGTGGCGGTGTCAAGAAAGGCGCTTTCACAGCAGAGGAGGCACAGCGTCGTTTCGATGCGTGGAAAGCAGAGCGTACTAAAGTTGAGGATGCAGCAAAGGCAAAGGATGCAGCTAAAGTCGCTGAAGAGGCTAAAGCTAAGTTCGAGGCTGAAGTTGAGAAAAATCGTCTGAAAGGTGAGGCAGTAGCCAAGAAGAAAGCTGAGAAGCTTGCAGCAGAAGAGGCTGCAGCTAAGGAGGCTCTCGAGGCTGAAACTGCAGAAGCTCCCGCAGAGGCTGCTGAGTAATAGACACCATCCAAATCAAAATAAAATCCGCGAGTCATTGACTCGCGGATTTTATTTTGTGATGTTTTTTACTTATTTCGAGTGCAAGAAAAGTCTCGGCTATCGGCGGTTAGTAGATTTTGGGGAAGTTCTGAAATATCGCACAACTCCCAATTTATCGATTGTCTCAACTTCGTAACCGCCAGCCGTAAGGTTGCCGGCTCATCGAGTGGCGAAAACACCTCGGAAATATCTCGCTGATGTTAAGAAAAAATAAGTCAAGATGAATTCAGTTTCTTATTGATAACGTGCGTAGATTTCCACTCCTTTCTTCTTCGCTTTGGCAATGTCATCGGGATCGGAGGGATTTACTCCATATTTTGACAGAGGGGGAACAATAACCTTTGTGCCGGGACGTATGCGATCCGGGTGACCAAGGATAGCTTTGTTCTCTTCGTATATATACGGCCACAGATTGTAGTTGCCGTAGTGCTCTTTAGCCATTGTGGTTAGATAACGGGTTTTTGTGATGGTATCATATACCGGTTCGTCAGACGGGCGGGTTGGCACTTCCGCCGTCTGTTCCGTTTTTGCCATCTGTTCATTCTTCGAGTCTGCGTCAGAAGCTTCAATTAAATCTTTCTTGTCGCTGTCTGATACGTCAGGTTCCGGAACTTGTCTGACATCAGCATCTGTCAATTGTCCGGAAGTTTCTGCTTGTGCAGAAACTTCTGTGTTTTTCTCTTCAGAGACAGTGGCTACCCACTTCTCAAAGAAAAACAGATATGCGCATAGGCATATCACAGCCGCACATGCCACACCGCATGCAAATCCCAATAAAAATCTATAGTTTCTTCGAGTTTCGTTGTGCTCTTTGTTCAGTTGAGACACGATTGGAAATGAATCAAGTCCGGATTCATTTTCAAGCTCGAATTCCTGTTCGTTTTCATCCGAATCCTCATCGGGTTCTGGGTACCCTGCGGCTTGCGCCGCAGACACAGTCTGGTCTGAGATTGCGGAGGAGGGGAGAGGGCCTTCTTCGGCTTGCGCCGCAGACACAGTCTGGTCTGAGATTGCGGAGGAGGGGAGAGGGTCTTCTTCGGCTTGCGCCTCAGATTCAGACGGGTCTGAGATTGCGGAGGAGAGGAGAGGGTCTTCTTCGGCTTGCGCCGCAGATTCAGATTCAGAGGAGAGAAGAGGGTCTTCCAGTGCGTTGTCGGGGATTTCTATGGATTCGAACATGGCGAAGGGGGCGTTGACCTCTTCGGCGAGCTCTTTTGCCGGTACGAAGACAATTTTGTTGTGTCCCGGAATTTCCATCTGTTCGCCAGTGTTGACGTTAACACTCTTCCGAGGTTCAACGGCTACTACCTTGAATGTTCCGAGAGATTTAATACGCACATTCTCACCTGCCTCCATCGCATCGACCAGGGTGTTGAAGAATTCGCGAAGGAAATCTTCGCATTGCTTTTTTTGTTTTCCTGTCTTGTCAGCCAGCAGACTGACAAGAGTCGGGAGTGTTATCTTTTCGTTCATCAGCGTATCTTTTGTTTGAGAAGTGATGACGGTTTGAAGTTTATTGTCAATTTAGGGGGGATAAGCATCTTTTTACCGGATGACGGGTGAATAGTTATCCTTTCCGCTCTAAGCTTTGGTTCGAAAGTGCCGACAGAAGGAATCGCTACTATGTCACCGTCCTTTATCGCTTCGGCAACAATGACTCCGAGAGATTCTGTAAGATCGGAGATCTCTTCTCTGGATCTGTCTGTTCTTTCGGCAATTTTATCTATGAAAGTTCTGTTGTCCATTGGTGTGGTTCATTTCTTACAAAATTAACAAAAAAAACGGTTCTGATGAAATTTATTTGTTTTTACTGCGTCTTATATATAACTCTTAGAAACTGAACTCGTCTTGACTCCTCTCATCACCGCCAGCCGTAAGGTTGCCGGCTCATCAAGTGGCGAAAACACCTCGGAAATATTTCTCAAAATTCTCTGAAAATAAATTTAAACCGTTTCTTGGAAAGTATGGATTTAGAAGCTGTTTAAAAATAAAAGTTAAATTTGGGGCGGCTATCTTCGAGTTAAAATTCATTTAAGGCAAAGGAGCATAGCGGGCTATGTGACTGAGCCGAGAATGAATTTTAACCGGAGATAGCCGGACAAAGGTAAATTTTATTTATCGAAAGGCTTCATATGTTAAAAATTTAATCAGTGCTGTTTTTCAAGTTACTTGAAGTCTCGCAAGCTTGGGCAGATTTCTCCTTTCGGCTCAGTCACATAGCCCGCTATGCTCCTTCTCCTCAAGAAGAAATCTGCACCAAGCCTGCGACCCCAAATTAACTTTTATTTTTAAACAGCTTCTTAAATTTCATTCACAAGAAGGGGGATTTTCAAGGGAATTTTACTCTCAACAGGCAGGCATTCTGAATATATAGTCTTGCTTATTGAGTCATTGAGTCATTCTCAATATACATTCATATTGAATAAAAACAATTTTAAACAGAATAATAATGAAAAGAAGAATTACAGCATTATTGTCATTAGCAGTGCTATTCTGCATTTCGACATCTGCCCAGATTTTCTATAAGGTAGAGGGCAACGGACTTAAAAATCCATCGTATATTTTCGGAACTCATCATCTTGCACCATTATCCGTCATAGATGAAGTGCCCGGATGTCGTGATGCATATAAATCTGCAAGTCAGGTTGTCGGAGAGATAGACATGACTGTGAATCAGATGGAACTTGCTTCAAAGATTCAGCGTTATATGATTGCTCCGGCGGACAGCACTCTTTCCCGTGTCATTTCGCGGGAAGATTTCGGACGTATATCGGAGGAATTCAAGAAATGGGCACCCATGCCCGGGATGGAACTGCAGATGTTGGAGGGTATGAAGCCTATGGTGATTACGGCTATGGTATCTGTAGAGATGGTGAAGCAGAAACTTCCCGGATATAATCAGACTGAGCAGCTTGACACGTATTTCCAACTTCAGGGTAAAGCGACAGGAAAGGAAGTTATAGGACTCGAAACGCCTGAATATCAGGCAGAACTTCTGTATTGTTCTGAGCCGATCTCGAAACAGGCAGAGGCATTGGTGGAACTTCTTGACAATCCGGTTGAAAACGTGGAGAAATCGCAGAAACTCAACGATGCCTATCTTGCGCAGGATATAGACGGGTTGTTCGAGCTTACAAAAGATGAGAATAAGGATTCATACGCGTTTATGGAACTGCTAATTAACAAGCGTAATGCAGACTGGATATCAAAGCTTCCGGAAATTTTTAATGCTGCGCCAACATTTGTGGCTGTCGGAGCTTTGCATCTTCCCGGAGAAAAAGGAGTGATCGAGGGGTTGCGCAAGGCAGGATATACAGTGACAGCAATCAAAAACAAATAGGAATAGGCAGATCTCCATGGCATCTGCATTGACATTGTTCATTGTAATGGAGAGGAACGAAAGTACTTCGGAAGTATCTCGCCGGTGTTAAGAAAAATAAGTCAAAACGAGTTCTTGCATATAATATTTAGGGCATAAATATTAGATTGAGTTAAATATTATAGTATTAAAATATACATTGTTTATCCCGTATCGAATTTTAAAGGAATTTTTCTTTGAAAATTGATGCGGGATGCTTAATTTTATCGAATAAACGTAAATCTAATTACACATGGAACTACCTTTTGCAGAATCTTGGAAAATAAAAATGGTTGAGCCGATACGTAAGAGCACGCGTGAAGAGCGTGAACGTTGGCTCAAGGAAGCTGATTACAATGTGTTCATGTTGCGGGCAGATCAGGTTTACATAGACTGCCTGACCGATTCAGGCACCGGCGCAATGAGTGACCGTCAGTGGGCGGCAATGATGACTGGTGATGAGTCTTATGCCGGAGCGCGTTCATTCTATGAACTTAAGGATACAATAACCCGTATCACCGGGTTTGAGTATGTGATTCCCACTCATCAGGGTCGTGCTGCAGAAAACGTGCTTTTCTCGCATCTTGTCAAGAATGGTGATATTGTCCCTGGTAATTCTCATTTTGATACCACTAAGGGACATATAGAAAGTCGTAAGGCTTTTGCTGTGGATTGCACGGTTGATGAGGCAAAAAACACACAGCTTGAGATTCCGTTCAAGGGAAATGTGGATTTGAACAAGCTTGAGAATGTTCTTGCCAAAGACAGTGAAAAAATACCGTTTATAATTGTAACGATTACAAACAACACAGCTGGAGGGCAGCCTGTGCCATGGAAAATCTCCGTGGGGTTCGTAAGCTCGCTGACAAATATGGTAAAAGAGTGGTTTTTGATTCGGCAAGATTTGCCGAGAACGCCTATTTTATCAAAACGCGGGAACCGGAGTTCAAGGATGCCACAATAAAAGAGATATGCAGGGAAATGTTCAGCCTTGCCGATATCATGACAATGTCATCGAAGAAAGACGGGCTTGTGAACATGGGCGGATTTATTGCGACCCGCTGGGAGGATATATATGAGGGAGCCAAGCGTTTCGTGATTCCTTTTGAAGGGTTCCTTACCTATGGCGGAATGAACGGTCGCGATATGGCGGCACTCGCTGTCGGTCTTGACGAAAATACCGAATTCGAAATGCTTGAGACCCGTATCAAACAGGTTGAGTATCTCGCCGCCAAACTTGATGAATACGGGATACCGTATCAGCGTCCTGTAGGAGGACATGCGCTTTTTATCGATGCCGACAAGGTGCTTGACAGAGTACCTAAAGAGGAGTTCCCGGCTCAGCGTCTCACTATCGAACTGTATAGGGAAGCAGGTGTCAGAGGGTGTGAGATCGGGTATCTGCTTGCGGACCGGGATCCGGTAACACGTGAGAACCGTTTTGATGGCAATGATTTTCTGCGTCTCTGCATATGCCGGCGCACTTACACTGACAATCATATGAATGTCATTGCAGCGGCATTGAAGAATGTATATGACCGTAGGCATGAAGTCACTCGGGGTGTCAGAATCAAATGGGAGGCGGAGCTGATGCGACACTTCACAGTCAAACTCGAACCTCTCGGATAATAAAAAAGCCTTGCTCATTTCTGAGCAGGGCTTTCTTTTTTGGCTGAAGCCGGGGGAACCGGTCCGCAATACAGGTTCGGACCCGGATAAAGACCGGCTGGTGGCACGCCGGGTTTTCCCGGATGTCCGCTGCCGTTGAAGAAAGGATAGGGGAGTCCCCATAAATATTCCGGATCTTTTCCCGGACTTAGGTAGCCGTCAATGATAGTGTCGCGTCCGGTCGGATTCTCGAAGGTGTAGAGATGGAATCGATATAGCATTACCGCTATATGCTCGAATACCGTTGATTGTATGCCTTCGTAAGGAATCCATGATGAAGTGGATGTGAAACAGTATACCTGGAATGGAATTCCGGTGGCTGTCTGAGCGAGTGTATTGACAAAACAATCATCAGCGTGGCTGATGTTCGGATTGGCGTCAAGATAAAGTTTGACATATGCCCTGAGTATTCCAAGGTTGGTGTCAATGGATCCGTCTACGAGTCCTGCGCTATTGTTGACATCCTCGACTTTTCCGGCAGCGCGTTGTTCGAGCTTCTTTGCTATCCATTCCTTCAGCAACGGAATTTCAGCAAATTCCGCAAGCATATTGTCATCGGTCGCCACGATGCTGTCTGCATCTATCATGTAGCTTCTCTGTATGCGGCGTGTATGGCTGAGCTGCATGTTTCTGTAGCTCTTGAAACCTTTGCTTATAAGGTCGTAAGGGGGGATTGTGGATATTGTCTTGTCCCAGTTCTCGATCTTAATTGCCGTGAGTCCGACTTCTGTCACAGTGCCGTTTGCATCAGAGCCGTTCGGTACAATCCAGTCTCCTTCGTGGAGAGAGTCGTTTTCTGCCAGCTGAACACCAGCTACAACACCTAATATGTTGTCTTTGAATACAAGCATAAGAACCGCAGAGAACGCTCCGAGTCCAGCAAGCATGGATGCCGGAGATCTGTTGAACAGGATTCCGAACACGATGATGACTCCGATAATCCATAAAATGAGTTTTACAAGCTGAACAACACCGTTCAAAGGAAGGTGACGTTTGTTGGCTCGGTTATTCACGTGAGTCCAGACTACATCTGCAAGAGTGGTGAAAGTTCGGCATAGGATGAATACGATATATATCCATGTGATTCGGGTCAGCCACAGGGCAAGAGACTCTCTCCCGTTAAGAGTGAACTGAATAAGGATAAGAAATATGATAGGAGGGATGATGCGGCATATCTTTGTGAAGAAATGATGCCCGACAAGGTAACTGTAAAAATCGTTCTTTACATGAGGTCCGATTTTATTGAGGGTGTATACCATAATCCATTTTACCATCATTCCCACACACCATGCCACGAGAAAGACCAGTGTGGCATATAGCAGTAGAAACAAAGTTGAATGGTGTTCGAGACCGAAGATGTCAAGAAACCAGTTCACGCATTTCATAAGGATTCTAGCGATGAAATATGAACTTTCTTCAGTAGTGTCAGACAGATGGAACCCCACATTTGTGTCTATGGGGGCTGCAGGTATGCTGTCTGTGTGGGAAACAATTAGTGGAATCATTTGTGTCAAATGCTGTGATTATGCATTTAATACAAAGGATAAGCTCTAAATGTTCAAGTCCGGTGATAAGGTATTCTGTTGCAAGCAGGGCAATCGGGCAGTGTATGGCAATTATTATTGGGTTGGAAAAGAATCCGGGGCGACAATCACTTGCCACCCCGGATTCTTTATTATGCAAAATTAATGTAAAACACTATTATGAAACAATTATTTCAGTTTTAAAACCTGTCCTGCCTTGATTTTGTCGGAACTTGCAAGGCTGTTGAGTTTTCTCAGTGTAGTTGCCGACATGCCATATGAGCGGGCTATTGCTGAAAGCGTGTCGCCTTTCTTGACAGTATAGGTTGTTTTTTTGCCGTTGCCTTTCTTATAAGGATTCTCTTTTTCACTTTTTGCGAGATTCTTTGAGGGTGCAAAGTTTCTCGGTTTTGTATATGTGGATTTTGAGAATGTATAAGTATCGGTATGTGTTGTATGGTTTGCGAAATCAAATATTGCAGAGGGATTTATTGCATATCCCATGAAGCGTGTCTCGAAATGGAGGTGAGGACCTGTGCTTCTGCCGGTGCTGCCGCCTAAACCGATTGGTTCACCGGCTTTTACCGTCTGATCAGGTTTTACGAGATGTTTGTTAAGGTGTCCGTATACTGTTTCAAGTCCGTTGGGGTGGCGTATGATGACATAGTTTCCATACCCTCTTGCCTCATAGGCTGTGAGTCTTACTTTACCGTCAAAAGCAGCGTAAATAGTGTCGTTGCTTCGTATGGCGAGGTCAATTCCCTTGTGCATTCTTCCGAATCGCGCCCTGTATCCGTAGTTGGATGTGACTCTTCCCGGCACCGGCATAAAGTAGCCTGTAACGTCTATTACCTTTGAATCAGGCACCTCCGATTGCCTGAAAGGGTTCACGGCTTTGCTGTTCCAACCTTCGGTATAGATGTCAAGTTCAGGTTCGATGTCATCAATAAGGTCGATAAAAGTATTTTTTTCCACAAGACGAATCTGGTCTTTGCTTTTCGCCTGATTGGCAAGAAGCTGCTTGTGCATGTCGGAATGAGCTGCTTTTGATACTATTTGCTGTGCCGATACGCTTGATGCGGCAAATGCCATAAGTATCGCGGCTCCGAATATTTTTCTAAGTCTAATCATTTCTTTCGTTGAAATTCGAGGAGATGTTCTTCGAAAAGAGAGGTTATAGGTTAAAATTATCAGGTTGTTTTATATCATAACTCATCCTCGGCGTAGAGGAATTTGAAGTATGCAGGAGTGTAGTCGAAAATCTCTTCAGGTTTAAAGAAGCGTGCGAGTTCGATTTTAGCGTTCTCAACGCTGTCGCTTGCGTGAACGATGTTCATCTGTCCGCTTACGCAAAGGTCTCCTCTAAGTGTTCCCGGGGCAGCTTTGCGTCCGTTGGTCGCACCTGTCATTTCGCGGAATACCTTTACAGCATCAATACCTTTGAGACACATTACAATGACCGGAGAAGCCACCATAGAAGCAACAATCAATGGAAAGAAGGGCTTGTCGGCAAGGTGGGCGTAGTGTTCTCGAAGTATAGCTTCATCGAGTTGAATCATTTTAATGCCGCAAATTATCAATCCCCGTTTTTCAATCCGGCCGATTACCTCGCCTATAAGATTGCGCTCAATTGCAGAAGGCTTGAGGATTACAAGTGTCTGTTCCATTTCTTGCAGTTTTACAATTTTTAAGATTTTCAACTTCTTACGATTCAAAGATAATCAAAAGTGTTCCTATATCCCAATATTTTAACAACTTTTTTCCTTTCAGTTACGGCGTTTAATCCGAATCATGGTTCTAACTTGATACTATATTAGATTTTAGGGCGGTTTTATGTTTTACAACATGCTTTTAAACAATTTGCACACACCCGAGAGGTGTGTGCAAATTTTGAGTGTATTTGTTGTTAAAATATGTTAATGCAAAGAAATGCCCATGTCATTTAATGATTTAGCATTTTCAGTTTGGATCAGGGCATCTCGTTAGCCGGAAGTTCATTGTAGTTTCCTTTTCTGATCATTTCAAGAAGCAGATGAAGTTTTCCCACTTCCTCCGGATGTTCCTGAGCCACATTTGTCTCTTCATATGTCTTGCTCATGTCGAAGAGCTGTTGCACTGGTGCGCAACCGGTCTCGACATAGGCTCCGCGTGGTTTCATTTTGGGGAAAGTGCTTGCTTCAACGTATTTCCAGTCCGGCACGCGGATTGCAAGGGTATGGTCATATCCCTGCTGTATAACCCAGGGACGGCTTGTCATGTCGCGTCCGAGCCAGTTGTCCATGCGGTTGAAAGAGTCTTGAGCACTTCCTTTCGGCATGCTGACACCAAGAAATCCTGCAAACGATGCAACGAGGTCAATCTGAGAAAGGACAGTCTTGTTTTCGCCTTTGTTGAGTTTTCCCTGTGGCCAGTGTACTATTACCGGAACGCGAGTTCCACCCTCATACAGGCTGTATTTGGAACCTCTGAGTTCGCCTGTGGGGGAATGTCCGTTTAGTAGTTCCTGTGCGTGGTCGTCATATCCGTCGTTCAGTACAGGTCCGTTGTCGCTTGATATAATAATGATTGTGTTGTCAAGAATCTTCATGTCCTCAAGAGTCTTGACAAGCTGCCCGACGCACCAGTCGAACTGTGCAATGGCGTCACCCCTGAGTCCCATCTTGTTTTTTCCCCTGAATCGGTCGTGAGGGAAACGTGGCACATGGACATCGTTTGTGGCAAAATACATGAAGAAAGGTTCGTTGCCCTTCTCTTTTATGAAATCGATTGCATGTGCCGTGATGGAATCGGCAATGTTTTCATCTTTCCAGAGAGCTTTGCCTCCGCCTTTCATATATCCGATACGTGAAATTCCGTTTACAATCGACATGTCGTGCCCGAATGTGGGTTTCAGATTGTAAAGCAGTTCAGGGTTATCCTTTCCGGTCGGTTCTTCGGGGAAGTTCTCTTTATAGCTGACTTCGATCGGAGCGGAAGGGTCATAGTTCGCTACATGGCCGTTTTCAATGAACACACAAGGCACGCGGTCGGCTGTTGCAGCCATGATATATGAATAATCGAAACCGAGGTCACCGAGAGCTGCCGGCAACTGGGCGTTCCAGTCCTGTGTTCCTGTTTTGTCGCCAAGACCGAGATGCCATTTGCCAATAGCGCATGTGGCGTATCCTGCAGATTTGAACATGTCCGCCATCGTATACTGTTCCGGTCTGATGATCATGCCTGCATCGCCTGGTGCTATGTCCGTGTCAGGACGTCTCCAGCTGTAGTGACCGGTAAGCATAGAATAGCGTGATGGTGTGCTGGTGGCTGCTGTGGCATAAGCATGCGTAAAACGGATTCCGTTGTCAGCAAGACGGTTGACATTGGGAGTCTCTACATTTTTTGCACCGTAGCATTGCAGGTCTCCGTATCCGAGGTCATCAGCGTAGATTATCAAGACATTGGGTCTTGAAGGGTCGGATGTGCGTTTTTCTTTCTTCGGAGCTTCCGAAGCATTGGCAGAGGCAATCATGCCAAGCGACATGACTGCCAGTGCGCTTTTCATCGTTTTCATTTGTCAGGTTATTTGGTTAGTGTTATTCTTGTGTCTTATTTCAGAAGATGCCGTAAAGGCGCTATATTAAGGTTTGCGGTGTTGTTTGTATAGAGGTTATACAGATTCTGGTAGCCGAGGCTGACAGCCTTGTCTATCATTTCTTTGCCGGTTGCAAGGTCTCCGGTCTGCGCGTAATATACAGCTGCGAGGTAATAATCGTCTTTGGTTTTATTCTCCTTTTCGCGTATCGCGCGTTTCATTGTTTCATCGGCATCCAGTTTTTTCCCTGCCAGACATTGGGCAAGAGCTTTATAGGTAACATCGCGGAATGTCTCGGGATCCAGAGTGTTGCCGATTCTACCGTATTCTATGATTGCCTCTTTGGCATTGTCCGGTGTATTGGAATTGACATATGCACGTATCATTCTTGCATATAGATTTGCCGGGTCTGTCATCGCAGCTTCATTGAGGCTCTGGATGGCGGCTTTTGTATCTTTAAGAGCGATATTCGCCAATGCAGATTGCACGAGAGCTTCGGTGGAGTTGGCATCTATGCTCAATGCCTTTGTTGCAGCGAGCAGTGCTGCCGAAGGATTGTTTGCGGCAAGTTCTGTTTCGGCTTTTACAAGTAAGGTGGAGACACTGTTTTCCTTAATCACAGCGAGATCCGCGTTTGTGGTAGCCTCGGATATTTTGTCAAGAGCCAAGCAGCATCGAGCCATATTTGCATAAACAGAAGCTATTTGTCCTTCGCGTGACTGCAGAAGACGGGTGAAACCATCATATGCCTGGCGAAAGTTGCCACTGTTGAATGCTATGCTTGCCTGAAGGAAATATAGAGCATCTGTGTTTGAAGTGCGCGAAATGGCGTATTGAATGGCTGCTTCCACAGCAGGATAGTTCTTGTCAGCCAGACGTATGAGCGATTCTAGAGGGCGGCTTGATTTATTGTCGGCGAGACTGAAAGCACTCAGATAGTTGGCGGCGGCGTTCTCATCTTCTCGCATGTCTTCATATAGCTCTCCTATGCGGCAATAGGTTAGGTAATTGCTCGGATCCGCGTTTTCGGCTTGTTTTATAAGTTCTTTCGCATCTTCTTTTTTATCCATCATTATGTCTGCCCTTGCCATTCCGAAGAATGCCTCCTGACTGCGACTCTTAAGACGTTGCATTGCGGCAAAAGACTCGTAGGCGTCTTCCGGACGATTCAGATAGAGGGCGACATTACCTTTTTTGTAAAGCAGTGCATAGTCTTTGGGCGACAGCGCAAGTGCATTGTTGACTGCGGAGAGGGCTTTGTCATATTCTTTTGTCTGGATATATATGTCAGTCAGCATCGAATACTCATCTATTCGCAACTCTTTCTCTTTTTCAGGGGTATAGTCGAGTGCTTTGATGATATCGACCAGTGCCTCGTCATACATCGACAGATTGTAATATTGAGTGGCACGCTGATAAAGAGTAATATAGTCTTTCGGGTTCTCATTGAGAATTTCCTGATAACCGCGAAGCACGGCTTTTGTAATCGGGTTTATCTGCTGGGCATTGGCACCAGTGCAGGCAAGAAGAGTAACTGCTAAAAAAAATGCTTTTATTTTCATTTAGTTAGAAATATTATAAGTTTATTTCATTAATGGCACTCCTGAGAGTGGTAAGATTCTTGAGAAGAAAAGCCGCTTCCGAAAGGGGGAGCATATTTGCTCCGTCGCTTTTGGCTATTGCCGGATTCCGGTGTGTCTCCATGAATATACCGTCGGCTCCTGCCGCCAGTCCGGATTTTGCAATAGTCGAGATGAGTCCGGGAAGTCCGCCGCTTACGCCATCTGCGCCATTCGGCTGCTGTAGCGAATGAGTGATATCCATTATAACGGGACATTCACATTCTTTTTTCATTATCGGAATGCCTCGCATGTCAACGACAAGATCTCCGTATCCGAAGAAAGAGCCTCGTTCGGTCACAGCCAGTCTGTTATTGCCTGATTCCCTGACCTTGAGGCAGGCGAATTTCATTGAGGCAGGCGATAGGAACTGTCCTTTTTTTATGTTTATCATTTTTCCTGTTTTTGCAGCAGCCACCAGTAGGTCGGTCTGACGGCATAGAAATGCCGGAATCTGGAGGATGTCGACATATTCAGCCGCCATTTCCGCTTCATCGGCTGTGTGAATGTCTGTTACGACAGGAATATGGAATGTTTCCTTTACCTTTCTTAATATTTTAAGAGCTTTTTCATCACCTATTCCGGTGAATGAATCAAGTCTGCTTCTGTTGGCTTTTCTGTAGCTCCCTTTGAAAACATACGGTATGTCTAACGCAGATGTGATTTCAAGCAGTTCAGCGGCAATGTCGAGTGCCATTTCCTCTCCTTCAATCACACAGGGACCGGCAAGGAGAAAGAAGTTGCCGGAAGCACTTGAATTTATATATTCGATGATATTGTCAGTCATTTTTTCAAATCATTAATTACGTGTATTGCAGAGACTGCATAAAGTGCGGCTGTCTCGGTGCGGAGCCGGGTGTTGCCGAATGTGGCAGGTGTGAAACCGGCTTTTACCGACATTTCGACCTCTTCAGGCGTGAAATCTCCTTCCGGACCGATGAGGATTGTCACGTCTTTTCCTGCAGTGTATACATCCGCAAGCTCTTTTCTTGGAAATTCAGATGAACAGTATCCCATGATTCTTATTTCTTCTTCATTTCCGCAGTCTAATCCTTTTATGAATTTTTTGAAATCAATCATTCCTGCGAAGTCGGGAATACGGGATTTCATACTTTGTTTCATGGCAGAAACAAGTATTTTGAGCAACCTTTCGGATTTTACATCTTTCCTTTCGCTTCTCGTGCATTTCAGGAAAACGATGTTGTCTATGCCTATTTCCGTGGCTTTCTCAAGCAACCACTCCATACGGTCTATATTCTTTGTCGGAGAGACCGCCAGAGAGACGCGTGGCTGCCAGTGCTTTGGTTCGGTATGTGCGGAAAGGATGTCGACTTCTGTTTTTTTAGGATTCGCATTCGTAATGACACATTCGAACGCGTTTCCTTTGCCGTCGACAGCATGCAGGATGTCTCCCTCTTTCATTCTCAGGACACGACAACAATGTCCTGACTCCGTTTCAGGGAGGGAAAAATCAGTTTCTATATCCGGTGCGTAAAAACGAATCACTTTCAGAAAGATTGATTATTGCGCCATACCTTCAGGATCTCCTCCGTCAATATCTTCAGCCTTCGCGAGACTGATATTTTCAGAGGTTTTGGGCGCTTTGAAGATGAAAATAAACAAAATGCTTATAATTAAAGCATATGCTGCGAAGATAAACCAGGAATGCTGCCATCCTGAAAGGTTTTCGGCGGCAGATGTCATTCCAGACATGTCAACGTGTTTGTTGACTACAAGAGTTCCGGCAAGGAACGTTCCCACGCTCGCTCCGATGCCATTCGTCATTATCATGAACAGTCCTTGTGCGCTTGAGCGAAGCTTCTTGTCTGTCTGCTGGTCAACGAAAAGACCTCCCGCCACATTGAAGAAATCGAATGCAACGCCATAAACCACGCATGAAAGGATTATCCACACAAGCCCTGAACCTGTATTTCCGATACCGAAGAATCCGAAACGGAACACCCATGCCATCATGGCGGTGAGCATGACTCCCTTGATTCCGAATTTCTTAAGACAGAATGGTATGAGGAGGATACATAATGCTTCGCTTGCCTGAGAAATGGCGGTAAGCGCTGTGGCGTTTCTTGCTCCCCAGGTCTGTGCGTATTCAGCTATGTTCTGGAATGAGTCAATAAACATGGTTCCATAACTGTTGGTGATCTGAAGGCATACACCAAGAAGCATGGAGAACATAAAGAATACCGCCATTGTGCGGCGTTTGAACAATTTGAAAGCCGACAATCCGAGAGTTTCGGAGATTGAAGAACCGGAGGATGGGTTTACGGGACAGTTGGGCATTGTCAGTGCATAGATCATGAGAATGAGACTGACAACGCCTGATGAGATGAACTGTGCGTATGTCGACTGGAAGTTTGTGAAGTTTACAAACAATTCCGCGCAGATAAATCCGATTGTTCCGAAAATACGGATAGGTGGAAATGCAGTCACGGTGTCAAGTCCTGCCTTGTTGAGCGCATTGAACGCCACTGAGTTGGCAAGGCCTATTGTAGGCATGAAGAACGCAATGGAAAGAGTGTAGAATGTGAACAGCGTTCCAAAGTCAACGTTGCCGTCGCTTTGCCAGCAATACCAGCCGGCAAGGAGCATGAAAATACCGGCAATACCGTGACATAGACTGAGCATTTTCTGAGCGGGAATCCATTTGTCTGCGATTATGCCTATCAGCGCGGGCATAAAAAGCGATACAAGCCCTTGTCCGGTATAGAACCAGAATATATGGTCGCCAAGGTTCACTGAGCCGAGGTATATTCCCATAGAAACGAGATAGCAGCCCCATACTGCGAACTCAAGGAAGTTCATTACGATGAGGCGAGTCTTCATTGCGGTATTTGATGCCATATAGTAGATTTCTTTCTTATTTAACGCACAAAGATAACCAATATATTGCGAATGTCAAAAAAAAGTGTGTGAAACCGGCTTTGGACAGAGTCTGCAGTTTTCATCCTGCAGTTTTCATTGCAGGCTTCATTCCGTTTTTCAATCGATGATTTCTGAAAGAGATATGACAATGAATCCAACGGGGGTTCTTCTTATTATCCCGGTGTTTTCAAGACATATCATTTCCCTATATAATGTTTCGGTGTCCATATTGCAGAATTTTGCAAAACTGTTCATGTCAAACGAGAGGGATATCTCTTGCGAGTTTTTTGAACAATACGCTTTGATAAGACGGGAGCATATCGCTTTCAGTCCGCCTTCGGGATATGTTTCAAATATGGAATAGCGGATTTGTGCGCGGTATGACAGGAAATTCAGGTAATTCAATAGGTATATGGAACCGGAAGACAGCAGACCCATATATTGTTCCTTGCTGAATTCCATAGTGCTCACATTCCCGACAGCATATGCCTCGAATCCGCAGGTGGTATCCATGCCGAATAGCCGGTCTGCGCCAAGCACATTGTTATTGTGTTGCAGCTCTGTTATTTTCAGAGTGTTGTCTTTGCCGATGCGGTGTGCTACGCGAATCTTGCCCGAAATTACGCATCTTACCACATCCGCACGGTCTTCTGCGGAAACAATCTTTTCATTGTCTGAGTATTTTGAGAATGTGATGTGTGTCTTTTCAAGAAATGCAGAAACCTGCTCATGGCTCAATCCTTTGAAGAGCGGCAGATTCATGATTGTCTCGTACATTGTTGCCATAGCGATAACCGGTATGTTAAAAATTAAGATTAATGGAGAATATGCGGTTCTTTCCGATACACCCCATTTGTTAAATTAACAATCGAATCGGATTAAAGTTAAAAGGCGAGCTTTGAAAAAGCTCGCCTTTGCAGTAGCGGGATCGAGAATTGAACTCGAGACCTCCGGGTTATGAATCCGACGCTCTAACCAACTGAGCTATCCCGCCGTTTTAGCAGTCTGGAAACCGTTGTTTCCGTTTTGCGAGTGCAAAGGTATATATATTTTTTGATATGACAAAGATTTCCTCAAAAATTTTCACTAATTTTGAAAGAATTTTTTACAATCTTAAGGGATGACTAAATATACATATATATTATATTGTGTGGTATTTTGTTGTGTGGCAATGAGTTGTCATACAGGTATAGAGAGCACCAAGACAATTAAACTTTCCAGGAGCGAGCGCAGGCAGATCGAAGTTTCGCCTGAAGAAAAACTTATGGAAGTTCTGAAGGTGCCAAAACTTGGCGAATGGGAACCCGGCAAGCGGTTTCTTGTATCAGACAATCGCGCTTCGCTTGTGTTTGATCCCAATTCTGTAAATCCGGAAGAGGCGAAACTCGGAGGAAAAACGATTGAATATGCAGGGGTAACCATGAAAACGACTCCGGGAGGTTCTGATGAAGCTGTTATAGTGTTCAGAAACGGATCTAATACATTGCAGTATTCCACAGGGAAGAGTCTTGATTATGCAGGCAAGGCAATTTCGAGTATGGATGTGCCTATGCTTATAGATCTGGAACTTGTTGACAGTGTCCGAGATCTGCTTGTCGGCAGGAAAGTCTGGACCAGATCACAGTTATGGTATGACTTTGACGGAACCCGGATAGACGGACGCAAATTCGTGCCGGTAGAGATCTCAGACGTGCGTCCCGGCACGATGGTATTTCCTCTCTGTATAAATATAACTGATGAAAAGGGCGCACCTGCCATGTTGTATATGAATGTAGGAACAGCCGGTATGGAAAGCCGGACTTTCCAGAATATATTCAGCCTTTCCGATCCAAAGGAGCGTTATCCCGGCATTGACAAAGAGGTGTGGTCGCTGATTCAACAGGGAAAAGTAAGGCTCGGTATGACAAAAGAGGAATGCAAGCTTTCTCTTGGTAATCCGACCGATGTCAATTCCGGTCATGACTGGAATTCCACAATTGATTTCTGGCAATATCCGAATGGCTCATATCTGAGGTTTCAGGACGGGTTGCTTGTGTCGTTCAGGAATTAAAAAATTGATTTAACAGTTTTCTGGGCGTTTCTGAAAAAATACGATCAGAAAAATAGATAAAAGTATGGTGGAAATCATAGAAAACAAAGATATAACATCCTTCACAACCTTCGGTATTCCGGTGAAGGCAAGATATTTTGCCGAGTACTCATCAGAGAGAGAGCTTCTGGCATTGTCAAGAAAAGAGGAATTTCTGAACAACGAGGTCCTTCATATCGGAGGAGGCAGCAATCTACTTTTTCTTGAAGACTTCGGCGGTCTTGTGCTGCATTCGGCAATAAAGGGCATTAAGGAATATCGCAAAGATGACGAAACTGTGTATGCCATAGCCGGTGCCGGAGAAAAATGGACTGACTTTGTGGATTGGTGTCTTGAACGGAATCTTGCGGGAGTGGAGAATCTTGCGCACATCCCCGGAGAGGTGGGCGCTTCGGCGATTCAGAATGTAGGAGCTTACGGCGTTGAGGCAAAGGATGTGATACATGCGGTGGAATGTTTTGACACCCAGACAAGAAAGACAGTCCGTTTTTCCAATGAAGAATGCCGTTTCGGATATCGTGACAGCATGTTTAAGAAAGACGATGTGCGTGGACGGTATTACGTACTTAGGGTTTCTTTCCGGCTTCGACCTGGCGGGATTCCGATGAGTCTTGATTACGGTCCATTGAAATCACTTAAGGAGAGACTTGGAAAATATCCGACAATTCAGGAAGTTGCAAGGGAAGTGACAAATATAAGGAAATCAAAACTTCCCGAACCGTCGGAAACCGGTAGTGCCGGAAGTTTCTTTAAAAATCCCGTTGTTCCGGTTCATTTTTACAAAAAAATAAAAAATGGCGGGTTTGGTGATGTTCCGGCTTATCCAGCCGGAGAGGGTATGGTTAAACTATCTGCGGCGTGGCTTATCGACAAAGCCGGTATGAAGGGTGTGCGATTCGGAGGAGCTATGGTTTATGACCGCCAGCCGCTGGTGATTGTAAATGCTGGTGGGGCAAGCGGGCGTGATGTCAAGGAACTTTCGGACGAGATAATACGTCGTGTCCGAACAAAATTCTATATAACACTGAAGCCTGAAGTCAATTTTATAGATACGGGAATAAAAATAACCGTATTGGGCACCGGAGGATCCAAGGGAACACCGGAGCTGGGATGCGAGTGTCATGTATGTACCTCAGACGATATACGTGACAAGCGGTTGCGTTCCTCTGTCCTTGTCGAGACAGCCGGTCTGAGGTTGCTGATTGATCCTTCCCCGGATTTTCGCCAGCAAGCCTTGAATCTGCGTCTTGCCGATATTGATGCGGTCCTTGTCACACACAGTCATTACGACCATGTCGGAGGTTTTGATGATCTTCGTCCGTTTTGCGGCAATGAGGATATGCCGATATATCTGAGGGCAGATGTCAATGCGGATCTTCACCGCCGTCTTGATTACTGCTTTCGAGAGCATCCGTATCCCGGAGTCCCGACATTTAAAATGAATATTATAGATAACAACCCATTCTATATCAACGGTCTTAAGATTGTTCCGGTGGAAGTGATGCACGGAAAATTGCCTATATACGGGTATCGAATAGGCAAATTCGCCTATATTACAGATGCGAGTCATATCAGTGAGGAGGAGAAAGAGAAACTTGAGAATCTTGACGTGCTTATAATCAATTCGTTAAGAGATAAGCCCCATTTCGCTCATTTCTCATTTGATCAGGCTATGGATATGATCCGGGATCTTTCACCAAAGCGAGCCTATCTTACCCATTTATGTCATGAGGCAGGCTGTCACACCGAACTTGAGTCACGGGTGCCGGCGGGAGTCTCGCCTGCCTATGACGGACAGATTGTCTTATCGACTCGATAGATAAGACTTACAGCGCGCTCCTTGCAGTGCATCTTATTTGAGTATTGCACTGTCTATTCCGCCTGACTGCTGCAATTCTCCGTTTCTATTGACCTTTTTGCCGTAGGGTATAGTATAGGTCAGTGTAAGTCTGATGTTGCGCGACAGGTCTGCATTCCAGGATTCGGAGATTTGTAACGGGGCGAATGAAATATGGAGTTTACATATCCGTTTCGGTTAAACCAGTTGCGGAACTGCAATCCAGCCTTGAAATCACCGATGCTGTAATTCAGAAAAAATCCGTATGTGCATTTATAACTTGACCGTTCGCCATTTGACCATACGTTAAGAATCTTTTGAGGAGACTGATAGTAGAGCATGGCAGACCAGTTGTTGCGGGCGTACTGCGCATATATGCTTGCTTCCTCGAAAATACGCCGCCCCTGCGTTCGCATTTTTTGTTGGAAGCGGTCTAAGCCGAAATAAAACGGATTGAATGATTTTTACAATCAATCTTGTCATAAATGTACATGTCGCTGTCTATCTGTGTTATACCGTAAATGTCGGTTATGCCTTCCGTGAGTATCTGGCGCAGGATGGTTCCTCGAAGTCTCTTTAATTTTCCTGCATCAGGCGTTTTTTCTTTGCCTTCCTTTAAAACCACAAAATCAATTTTCCATACGTCTGTTCCTTTTGGAAGCGATTTCCAGTCTATGCATTTCGAAGCATCAGCCGGCATAAGATTCAATATCTCATGGCAACCTGATTGGGTCATGCAGTTGCAAAGAGCCTCTGTCACATTCTTTCTCCAAAATGCCTGCAATGACTTTCCACAGGGGGCGGTTTTACCTTTGAATTCGAGTCTGTACGGTTTTATGATGTCATCAGTGCGTAGCCATCCGTAAAGGGAAGAAATGATTCTAAGATTCTTGCGTGCTGCCTCAAGCGCATCTGGTGATAAGGATGATGGAGACAGGCTTTTGAAAACAACTCCGGTAAATGCTTTAAGTGATACTTCTCCGGTTGTTTTATTCGGAAACTCGAATATCTTTTTCTTCATTGATTGAGCCAGTGTCGCGCTTATGCCGATGCGCTCAGCCAGTTCTCCTGTATCGAATCCATTGAGATACTCCATTATGCGATCGGCTTCCCGCTCGAAAAGGGGAGTATGATTCATGTATGACTGTCGGGCAACAATGGAACTGCAATCGGTCATTGTTTTGGATTCTGCGATAAGAATAATCATTTGTCTGCTTCTTGCTTGTCTGAATGAAACTGCGGCTGTCGATCATCGCCGGAATCTTATCTTGCACCAATCCACGTGAGACGTTTCCATGTACCTTCCATCGGTCCATGGCTGAAACGTTTCATCCATATTCTGCAGAATGAGAGCTGGGCAAGGAAAATAACAATGCCAACAAGAAAACTTGCGGTTATTCCCAGTCTGTCGTGTAGTCCGAGTCCCCAGTTGTAATATATGAATGAGCCTATTATGCTCTGGCTTACGTAATTAGACATGCTCATGCGTCCGTATGGAATGAGCCTGCACAGCATTTCCTTTGTTCCGGTTGTATTATAGAAGAGGAATAAAACACCTGCAACAATCAGAATCATGAAACAAAGGTTGTAAAGCGAACTGAGCAGAAGATGCGCCTGACCCAGCATATCCTTGTTCAAGATATAGTCAGGAAGCATAAGGTCAAGTCCGCGAAGAGCGCAGAAAAGAGGAAGTGCCCAGCATGCGGCGATTCCCCATCCTTTCTGATATTCCTTTAGCATCCAACCTTGTCTGCCTATTACCATTCCCAATATAAAGAGTGCCGCGGTCTGGAAAATCCTGCCGTGATCCCATGCCCATGCAAGACTTGCGAGCTGTCCTTCCCAAAGATTGACAACGGCTGTCTGCATGAATGATCCTCCCGACTGCATGGCGAATGTAGCGCCCCATAGTTCAGATGTAGGCACTTTCATCACTTCGAAATCAGAATTCAGCAATATAGCGCCTATATTGAACAGAGCCATCGGCTGCAAAAGAAATATAGAAGCGAGAATTAAGAGAGTCCTGGTCGTCAGACGGCACGTGGCTACAAGAACTATGCCGACAAGAGAATACATAACAAGAATCTCGGCAGTGAAGAAAACCGCATCGATACAACCAATTACAAACAGAAGCAAGAGTCTCCAGCAGAAACGGGCACGGAAGTCATTGCCTTTCATTTTCTGGTTGTCATCCTGAATGAAGAAACTGAAACCGAATAGCAATGCAAAGATTGCATAAGCCTTACCTCCGAAAGCGAAAAAGAGAGAGTCCCAGATTGCTTTGTCGGTAAAATTCAGCCACGCCGGCTGCAGGGCTTTGTCAGGGAAAGAGTAAAAATTAAAATGTTCGATATTGTGTAGTAACACAATACCCATTACAGCTACACCGCGCAGAACGTCTGCTACGACTACGCGTTTATGGCGTCTGATTTCATTACTGACTGCAGTTGCCTCTTCTTTCATGATTTGTCTGGTATAGTTAAGTGTTATGATTGCAAGTGGCTGAGAATAAAAAGAAAAGGACTATCGAAAGATAGTCCTTTAGTAGTCGATCCGGGACTCGAACCCGAGTCTCCACCGTGAGAGGGTGGCGTGCTAACCGCTACACTAATCGACCATGTTTTTCGGTTTTGCAATGCAAAGTTAGCATGTTTTTTTATTCTGTGCAAATTTTTCGGCGTTATTTTTTTAATAAAAATATGCCTTGTGTGGTAATGTGCATATTATCAACGTTATATAAATTAAAGTTTTTTATGCCTCACTCTCTGTGAAAATATTTAGAGCTTGTTTAAAAATAAAAGTGAAATTTGGGGCGGCTCACTTCGGGATAAAATCCATTTATTTTTAAACAAGCTCTTATATTAAACGATAGCGGAATCTGTTCAAGATATTGTAATCATGCTTTGTGTGGATTCTCCTTCTCTGATTACGTTTATTTGTGTCGGGATTCTCTCGCGCAATTCATCAACGTGGCTTATTATTCCTACCTTGCGTCCGGATCTGGAGTGTAAGAGCCGGAGAGTAGAGACTGCCATTTGCAGGGCATCACCGCTTAAAGATCCGAATCCTTCATCAATGAAAAGGATGTCGACGGAGAAGTCACTGCCGATATCGCTCAGCGCAAGCGCGAGAGACAACGAAACAAGAAAACTCTCTCCTCCTGATATGGTCGAAGCACTGCGGAGGGTATAACCTTGCCATGAGTCTTCGACCAATATTACAAAAGTTCCCGGTTCTATGCGGAGCCTGTATCTGTCCGATAGGTTCTTCATATAATGGTTTGCTGCGTCTATCAGTTCGGCAAGTATGTAGCTTTGAGCGATTTTTCGGAATTTTTTTCCTTCACTGTCGCCAAATATTTCGTAAAGTATTTTCCATTTTTCAAGAACCTTGTTCTGTTCTTCATATTCCTTTATCAGAGAATCAAGTTTCTTTGACTGTTCGCTGTTTGATTTCAACAATGAATTGACTGCTCCGTATTTTATGTCATTGTCGCGTATCTGTTGCTCCAGTTTGAGGATATTGGCTTCAATGTCATCCGGGATAGCGTCATCATAACCTGCGGCAGAGAGGAGTCTGGCGTATTCGGCGGTAATTGCAACCAGCCTTGCCTTTGCATCATCAATCTGTTGGGTTGTGGAAGAGATTGTCATCAGCAGATCTGTGGCGTATTTATGAATGTCCCCCTGTTTGACAGTAACTGAAATGCTGTCTTCCGAGAGTCCTTGAAGTTTTATTTTGATCGATGTTATTATTCTGTCAAGGTTCTCAAGATCATTCTTTCTGATGCACACAGTATTCCGAAGATTGACAATTCGTTTTAAAAGTTCCGAATAACTCCCGTGATCATACTTGAGTCGCTCGATGAAGACACTGATATCTTGTTTGAAAAAATCCACATACCTGCTTCCTTCAATCTCGGCAATAATCTGAATTGCCATATCATCTGCTGTTTTGCAGTTTTTGTTGATCCGGTTTCGGGAAACAGTCTCTTGTGTTTTAATATTCTGAATGTCTATCTCGATTTTGTTCAGACTGTCTTTTTTCTTCTGATATTCCTCCCACAGGGATTTAAGCGACTTGTTTCGTGAATGAATTTCATTTTCAACTTTCTCTCCGGCTCTGAGCGTCTTGTCTGTCCTGTCAATCATAGCTATTGTGTCCGACACCTTTCTTTCAATAAGCGCGTCAGTAACTTTTTCTGTTCCGTCAATCCCGAGTTCCTTACACTTGGAATCCGCCTTTTGTCTTGAATCTGTCACAGACGAGTCTTTTTTCAACTTATTTTCCAGAGTGTTGATGTAGTCTGCAAGAGACTTTATCTTAGCGTCAAGTCCGGCTATCTCATCACGAATACTGTTTCTTTCAGCCGCAGCCTTGTCAAGGTTCTCTTTGTGTTCGCCTATTATTGATTTTATATCATCTTCAGAGGGCAAGGCTTTAGTGATTATCTGCCTGCACACAGGGCAGGTGTCACCCTCGTTCAACGCACCGCGTATGCTACTCAGAATTTTTTCACTTGAAGCAAACAGTTTGTCGTAAGCTTCAGAATAAAGAGCAAGTTTCTTTTCGGCAATCTCCAAAGGAACTTTAATCCGCTCTTTATTTTCGACAGTTGTATTCAGATCATCTTTTTTATCCTGTAACTCTTTTTTGCTGATTTCGTGTTTTTTTACACACTCACGATAATTCTGAATCATAATAGCAAGATTCTGAAATTCGATTCTGCGGGAAATCAGTTGCTCTTTTTGTTTCCGTAATCCGGCAAGATCCATTGACAGAAGGTCGGAAGTAAGTTTTTTTATCGCATCGTCAGTATTACCGATTCTGTCAGACAAAACCGTTATTTCTTGCAGAGCCGCTTTTTTAAGTGGAAATATTGTTTCCTCCAGTTTTTTGTTTCCTAATATAATGGAATTCTTTTCAGTCTCGGTTTCCTTGCGTAGTTTTAGAATGCTTTCAGCATTTCCGATCAGGCGAGGAGCGTCTTCAAGCAGCGCAGTTGCATTGTCATATTTTTCAAGTTCGGCTTCCAATGCCGTCAGCTCTCCTTCAACTGCGGTATTTTCAGCGGCTATCATATCGCGTGTTACAATCAGCGATTTGACCTCGGTCTCAAGTTTGTGTATCTTAACAGTCAACAGTGAGATTTCCCGCTCTGTCGTATACTTCTGTTTCCGGCAATCCAACAGTTCCGATTCGATTCTGATGCGTTTCTGAAGTGTGCTGTTGGCATTGGATATTGCGGAGAGTTCGAGATTTTTCTCATTTATTTCTTCATCACTGAGCAATGTTATGCCGTCTGTCTTTATTTTAAGAGTATTCAAAGTGCTTTCCTCAGCCTTGAAGCGTTCGAAAATCCTGATTCCGATTCTTGAATATATGTCGGTGCCGGTTATTTTGCTAAGAATCTCACTTTTATCACTGTCATTGCTGTTTAGAAAACGCGTGAATTCCCCTTGGGCAAGCATGACAGTGCGGCAGAACTGATTGAAATCAAGTCCGATTGCCGCAGCTATCTCCTGTTGTATCTCCGCGTCTTTTGTCAGAGTGATTTTTTTGTCGGTGTTTTCAAGTGTCCAATTTTTTTTCTGCAATTTGCCGTTGATTTTTTTGCGGGCACGCTGCACACTCCACCGGGCAATATAGTTGACATCGTTGTTCCCCCTGAATTCAAGCAGTGTGAAACCCTCACCCGTGTTCCTGCGTAAAATCTGTCTGGGATCATTTACGTTTATCTGTTCATTGGCAGAATTGTCGGATGCGGCACCATTGATTCTTGTATTCCTGAATCTTGGAGCAGATGCGAAAAGAGCCAGACAGATGCAGTCAAGTATAGTGGATTTTCCGGCTCCGGTTTTTCCGGAGATAAGAAAAACTTCACTGTCTGCAAGAGGTTTTGCAGAAAAGTCGATTATGGCATCACCGATAGAAGCCATATTGTGTATTGTCAGTCTTATCAGTTTCATTTTCTCTCCTCTTCGATTACAGAGACATATGTTTCTTTAAGAAGCTGTTTCAGTTCCGAGTCCATGAATATCCCTTTCTCTGTGGTGAATCGTTCAGCCACTTCGAGCGGCGTAAGTCTTTTGAATTCACCTATAGACATGCGGGATGCAGATGCTGAGCCGGTATCGCTGTTTGTTCTTGTAATATTTATATGGCAGAACCGGCATTTTTTCGTTGCTGATGCGGCTATTGCTTCTTCGCGTGCGAGATGCGGCAGAAACTCTTGTATTTCAACATTAAGTCTTATATAGGCATCTATATCATCAGGAAAACTTTCAAGCATGAGCAAGACCTTATCGAATGGGGCTGAACCGTCAGAAGGAAGCGTTACAAGCGGCAGCGGATTGTCGATAATAATTTCCCGGATTGTCGGGTCACAGCCATTTCCTTCTATTTCCACTATAGTGATACTGTGAGCGTAATCTTCATCGAAGGAAACGGGGAGTGGAGTCCCCGAGTATCTTGCGAGTCCTTTACTTCCGCCAAGAGTCTGCGGGCGGTGTATGTGACCGAGTGCAAGATAATCGTATCCATCTCCGAACTCGTCAATGTCCATAGTGTCTATTCCCCCTATGGTTGTCTCGCCTTCCGGGTCATGTCCTTTGAAATCGCAGCCGGAGACTGAGGTATGCGCACACATGATTACAGGAAGGTTCTGGCAGTTAAGCTGCTTCGTTCTTTCAAGGAGATTCTTGAAAAGGTGTTCCGGCATATTCCGCTCGTGGCAGTATGGCACAGCTATTACAAAACATTTTTCATCGGCTTTGTGTATCATCGAATCGGGCATGTCAGTGTTGACGCTGCCTGCGGTAGTGACGTTGAGCGCCCGCCAGGGAGTGGTGAATATATCATGTTTCGATGCGCTGTCATGATTGCCGGCGATGACGAATATATTCATTTCCGGGCATGCTTCATGGATTGCCGACATTGTGTCGGCAAACATGCGTTGCACAGCTGCAGAGGGTTGGGCGGTGTGATATACATCGCCGCATAATAGAAAAATATCAGGATGCTCAGACCTCACTATGTCGACAATCTGATTAAGCATGCATTGCTGTTCGTATTGGCGGTCATAGTTGTAAAGAGTATGACCGAGATGCCAGTCGGAAGTATGGAGGAGTTTCATTTATCGGAGTTTACTATAATGCAAATGTAGTGATAATTTATGAGAAATTTTGTATTTTTGCGTTATGATTGAATCTGAAAAAGAAATATTCGAGAGGGAGTGGAATAAGATGCTTTCCGGAGAGGTTTACGATGCAGTAAACCCGAGGTTTATTGAAATGCTTATGACTACGCGCGATAAGTTATGGGAATTCAATAATCTGCGTCCGTATGAAATGGATAAGATGAAGGATATCTTACGCGGATTGTTGGGTAGTCATGGCAAAAATTTCCATGTGAATCAACCCTTCAGATGCGACTACGGGTGCAATATTCATATCGGAGAGAATTTTTTCGCTAATTTTAATCTTACAATACTTGACGAGGCGGAAGTCAGGATAGGAGACAATTGTTTCATCGGACCGAATGTTAGTATTTTTACGGCGTGTCATCCGCTTGATGCCGCATCACGTGACACCGGAGTGGAGTGGGCGGAACCGGTGACAATCGGCGATAGCGTGTGGATTGGTGGCAATGCGACTATTCTGCCGGGTGTGACAATCGGTGACAATGTAGTGATTGGAGCGGGGTCGGTAGTGACCAGGAATATTCCTTCCGGAGTTGTGGTCGGCGGCAATCCGGCGAGAATCATAAAAAAGGTGTGACAAATCTGAAATAAATACCCGGAATGGAAAAGACCATCACATATTGGCTGACAAACGTCGGAGGAGAGGAGTTTTCAGGAAAATTCGGTTTTTCCATAACATTGCTTGCAGTTGTGTTTGTGGCGTGGATAGCTTATGAAGTATTCCGGCGTATTGTTTCTCCTATGATTATCTATCTCGCCGACAAGACACATACGGAATGGGACGACGATCTTCTGACACCGGAAGTGTTGCGGGCGTTCAGTCAGATGATACCTGCCATTGTCGTGGCATGGCTTTTACCTAATATGTTTGTAAGTCATGAGACTCTCTATATATGGATAAAGAAGCTGACCTTGTTTTATATAGTATGGTCTTGTGTCCATTTGGTAAACAAGGTGGTGGAAGCCATATTTCAGGCATTCGACAAAAGGGATTACGGCAAGGTGCATTCCCTGAAAGGGACATTCCAGATGTTGAAGCTTATAGTCATCGGAGTGGGAGTCATCACAGGTGCCGGTATTCTGTTTGACCGTTCTCCTATTGCGATTCTTACTGCGTTCGGGGCATCCGCGGCAGTGTTGATGCTCGTGTTCAAGGATACGATACTCGGACTTGTAGCCGGAGTGCAGCTTACAGCCAACAAGATGCTGCAGAAAGGAGACTGGATTATCTGCCAGAAAGCAGGTGCCAACGGTGAGGTTATCGATATATCGCTCACAACGGTGAAGGTGCGGAACTGGGATAATTCAGTGATAACGATTCCTCCCTATAATCTCATAAGTGACTCATTTCAGAACTATCAGCCAATGAGAGCATCGGGAGGAAGAAGAGTTTCCAGATTCGTATATATAGATGTGAATAGTGTGAGATTTCTCGGCAGGGAAGAACTTGAAAGTCTTGCAGGTGAAAACATGATATTCGTTGATGAGATATCATGTGGCGAACAGGTTGTCAATCTCGGTCTTTTCAGAAGACACATGGAAAAATGGCTCAGAAGCCGGGAGGAGATAATCGTAAAAAAGGGGAGAACGATGTTTGTTATGGTCAGACAACTGCAATCAACCCCGCAGGGCATACCGTTGGAACTTTATTTTTTTACCAACAAAACCGGCTGGGCGGATTATGAGGAGATACAAAGTGAGATATTCGATTATGTGTACGCGATAATCGGGAAGTTCGGTCTGAAGATATATCAGGCACCTTCAGGTCTTGATTTGTGTCGGCTGGATCCGGGTGGAAATTTGAAAACTTTTTAAACAGCTTCCAGGAAGCTTCTAATTATGGCAAAGCAGGAATATATACAGAAAAATCGTGAATGGCTGTCGGCAAAAGCCAAAGAACCCGGGGTGATGTCACTTGACAAGGGGATATACTATAAAGTGATAAAGAAAGGAAACCCGAAAGGGGCTATGCCGAACAGAGGAAGCGTTGTGACTGCGCATTATGTCGGTAAAACCATTAATGGAAAGACATTCGACAGCAGTCGCGGAGGAGTCGCTCCCGCTTTCAGATTGCGTGAGCTGATTCCCGGATGGGTCATTGCCTTGCAGCAAATGCATGTCGGGGATAAATGGGAACTGTATATTCCTGCCGAACAGGCTTATGGTTCCCGTAATATCCCCGGCATACCGGGCGGTTCCACTCTTGTTTTTGAAATAGAACTGCTTGGTGTGGCATAGTCAGACCGATTATATCATGGAGAGACTTATCCGTCGGCGCATGGAGTCGATTTCGATTACAGAGACTTCGACATGCTGCCAGAGTCGCAGAACATCTCCTACGGAATTGATGCGTCGTGTGGATATTCTGGAAATGTGAAGCAATCCGTTTTCCTTTATTCCCAGATCAATGAAGGCACCGAATGCTGTTATGTTGCTTACAATTCCAGGAAGTTTCTGACCGACACGCAGTTCTTCAAACGATTCGACACCGGGGGTGAAAGCTGTTTCGGCATTGTCAGTGCGAGGGTCACGCCCGGGCTTTCTGAGTTCCTCGACAATGTCCGCGATAGTCTCAAGTCCCCCTAATCCTTTTGCAGAGAGTTCCGCCGGATCAATACTGTCGAGTATAGATGTATTTCCCGGAAGATCTTTGACCTTCACTCCCGCCAGTCTTGCCATTTCCTTGACTATTGCGTAGCTTTCCGGATGTATACCGGTATTGTCAAGTGGTTCGGATCCGGAAATTATGCGTAGGAATCCTGCCGCCTGTTCGAAAGCTTTGGCACCAAGTCTCGGCACTTTCTTAAGATCATTGCGCGTTGCGAAAGAACCGTTCTCAGTCCTGTATTTCACAATGTTGGCGGCTAACGCCGGACCAATGCCGGAAACATACGCCAGAAGGCTCGCGGATGCAGTGTTTACATCGACACCCACAGCGTTCACACAGCTCATCACTGTATAGTCAAGCGCGTTCTTAAGTTTTGACTGATCCACATCATGTTGATACTGTCCGACACCGATTGATTTGGGGTCTATTTTAACAAGTTCCGCAAGAGGGTCTAAGAGTCTTCGTCCTATGGAGACAGCACCTCTTACAGTCACGTCCTTGTCAGGAAATTCGAGCCGGGCTGTTTCAGACGCGGAATATACTGAAGCGCCATCCTCGCTTACCACGAATATCATGTCGGAAACCATCAGACCTGAGTTTCTGATAAAGCGTTCAGTCTCTCGGGAAGCGGTTCCGTTTCCAATAGCGACTGCGTTAAGCCCGAAGCGGTCGATCATCCGTTTCAGAGTCTTGTGTGCGCCTTCGATGTCGTTTCGCGGAGGAGTCGGGTAAATAACAGCGTCATCAAGCAGATCGCCCTTCTCGTCAATGGCAACTGTCTTGCATCCTGTTCTGTATCCGGGATCTAAAGCAAGTATGCGTCGTCCCTTTAACGGGGATGCGAGAAGCAGTTGACGGAGGTTCTGTGAGAAAATATCGATGGCAACGCGGTCAGCTTCTTCTTTGAGTTCAGCGGAGACTTCATTCTCTACCGATGGTCTTATAAGACGTCTGGAGGCATCCGTCACAGCTTCGGAGACGATTTTGCGACATTCCTGCGATCCCAGACGAGAGGCATATGCTTCAGACAATGCATCTTCAAGTTTACCCCGGGAATCATCAAGGCTGTATTTTACCTTAATCATCCCTTCCGATTCTGCTCTTCGCAAAGCGAGATACTGATGAGAGGTGATTCTTCTTACAGAATTGGAGAATGCTGCGTATGCGGCATAGGGAGATGCTTTGAGTTCTTCATCCTTCTCCTTGGCGGCAGTGCATACTATAGCTCCTTGCCGTCGGTATGTGTTGCGGGTCATGTTGCGGAGACGGGTTGATTCGGAAGCCCATTCTGCAATAATGTCGCGCGCTCCAGCCAAAGCATCTTCCGCACTGCATATGCCCTTGTTGCCGGTGAATCTTTCTGCCGAGCGGAGAGGATACGGCGCGTTGCCTGCCATAATGATTCTGGCAAGCGGTTCAAGTCCACGTTCGCGGGCGATTGTTGCGCGAGTCCTTTTTTTCGGTTTAAAAGGTGCGTATATATCTTCGACCTCGGTCATCGAGCGTGCATTGCGCAGAGATTCTTCCAGTTTAGCGGTCATGGCTCCTGCGGCAGTTATGGCATCTGCTACAAACTCCTTTCGGGTATATAGTTCCCGCACGCTTTTGAGTGTTGTCTCTATAGAGCGCACAGCAACTTCATCGAGTGCTCCTGTCGCCTCCTTTCTGTAACGGCTGATGAAAGGGACAGTCGCTCCTTCATCCAGAAGTTTTATCACGGCAGACACCCCTTTTTCATTCAATGAAAGGCGCGCAGCCACATCGTGTATTATGTTATCCATTGTCATTTGTTAAGAAGCTGTTGAAAATACTTCCTTATGCAAATTTACACATAATCATCCAAAAAGCCAAAGGGGGAAATTTCTTCATTGCAGAACGTTTGCACAACCGTAACAGTTTCTTAACACAACCATAATAGTTTCTTAAAGGGTAATGACTGAAAGCAACTCCGGGAAGCGGGACGTTCTAATAAATAAGCGTTAGCGAACCGTCAGGAAGGTGTGTTTTTTCGTTTAAAGCGGTTGTCACATCAAAATTAATGTGTAACTTTACTTACAGATTATATGAAAAATGAGGTAAATCAACTTGGTTTAAGCAGTTGCGAGATTGAATATGAGGATTTTAATGGTTGAATAAAGCGGGTAAAAAAGAGGTGAGATGAATGTAAAATACGGTTTCTTTAAGAAAACTGCCGTTGCGCACGATTCTGCTTATTCTTGCCGGAGTGATAGCAGGCGCGAATGCGTTTGCCGCGCTCTCTCCGGGATTTTTCAGTCTTCTTGTAGCCAGATTTATAGCAGGTTTGCCACATGGTGCGTTTTTCGGTGCCGGTGCCATAGTCTGCACGCGACTGGCGGCAAAGGGAGAAGGGGCGGCAGCTGTGGCGGTGATGATAGGAGGAATGACGGTCGCCAATGTGATAGGCGTTCCGGCGGCTACGTTTGTAAGCAATCTGCTGGTATGGAGATATCTGTTTGCAATAGTGGCTCTTTTCGGTTTGCTTGCGTTTGTTGCGAGTGCCTGCCTGTTTGGAGTCGGAGGTCCTCCACAATATCTGATAGTAGGTTTTTCAAAAGGGGGGAGATGCTCGGAGCTGCTGGAATCCAGATTGCGTTCAATGTCTCTAACGCCACTTCGGCGGCAATAGGAGGACTGGTTATCAACAGAGGATACGGAGTGGAGTCAACCGCATTGACCGGTATTCCATTCGCATTGACAGGAATGGTATGTTTTCTGCTTCTTTACCGTAAGTTCCGGACTCAGGGAGCATAGATGTCGCGATATAATATACATGCGCCGCGTGCGTTTAGATTGGTAGGGGATAAAGATAACTGATCACATGTTGAAAATTCGCGCATTTATAATAACTGTAATATCAATTATATCTTCATTGTCATTGTTTTCCGAGAATGTGAAGATTTCAGGAAAGATTGTAGACAATGAAGACAAGCCTGTCGAGTTTGCCACAATACGGGTGGCTGGAACAGCTATTGGCACCAATTCGGATCTTAAAGGACAGTATAGCCTCTCTGTGGCACGCAAAGACACATTGGAACTTATCTATAGTTGCATAGGTTTCAAAACCGTCAATCATAAGCTGATAAATCCCAAAGGCGACCTGACGCTGAATGTACGTATGTATCCCAACGATGTTGAACTCAAGGAACTTGAAGTGCTTGGATTCAAGAATAATATCAACGGGATGCAGAGTTTCAACACTGAAAGCTTCAAACTTTCTCCTGATGTGTCAGGAGGAAGTGTGGAGGCAATGATTTCCACTATGCCCGGTGTGAACTCATCGAATGAACTGAGTTCGCAATATTCGGTAAGAGGCGGGTCGTTTGACGAAAATTCCGTATATATCAACGGAATAGAGATCTATCGTCCGCAGCTTGTACGTGCGGGTCAGCAGGAAGGACTCAGTATTATTAACCCGGACATGGTGGGAAACCTCAAATTCTCATCGGGAGGTTTTCCGGCGCGTTACGATGATAAAATGTCGTCGGCACTCGATATAACTTATCGAGAGCCTGAAGCGTTCGAGGGAGCGGTTTCAGCAAGTCTTATGGGAGCATCCCTCACAATCGGTCAAAATTCAGGTAAATTCTCGCAATTACATGGACTGAGATTCAAGAAAAACAATTCTTTACTATCCTCAATGGATACCAAAGGGGAGTATGACCCCACTTATTTCGATTATCAGACCAATCTCAATCTCAAACCGAATGAGCGATGGACTTTTAATTTTCTTGGGAACATATCGCTCAATCATTATAATTTTACGCCTCATGACCGTGAAACAACGTTCGGAACAGCTCAGGATGTAAAGCATTTCAAAGTATATTTCGATGGCAGGGAACGCGACAAGTTTGAGACATTCTTAGGTTCAGTGTCCGCATTGTACCGCCATAACCGCGCCACGAGTTTCATGATCGGCGCGTCTGGCTTTCTTACAAACGAACTGGTTTCGTACGACATATCGGGAGAATACTGGCTTAATCAGGCTGGTACTTCCGGCAGCGAGGGAATCGGCGGAGAACTCGGTGTCGGAAAATATATGGAGCATTCGCGCAACAGATTGAAAGCCTCTGTATTCCGGTTGTTTATAAAAGGAGAGACGCGCATAAAGGGGAACCATATCTCATATGGCGTGGATTACAGACGAGAGAGTTTCCGCGACCGCACAAAAGAATGGGAATGGCGTGATTCGGCAGGATATTCATTGCCGACATTACCTGATGGCGTGCATCTTGTCTATAACCTTTATTCCAATCATAACCTTGCCGCCAATAGAGTTTCCGCCTACGCTGAAGACGCATATTATATCGATACCGACAAAGCCTATATGACAATTAACGGAGGTGTAAGATTATCATATTGGGATTTCAACAAAGAATTCTTAGTCTCTCCCCGCGTGAATTTCTCAATGACGCCAACGGGCAGCAGCTTCAATTTCCGCGCCGCAGCCGGACTCTATTACCAGTCTCCGTTTTATAAGGAATTCAGAAAGAGCGTTACGGATTCAGAGGGGAACCATGCGATAGAACTGAACAGCGACATAAAGTCACCGAGAAGTCTTCATTTCATTGTCGGAACCGATTATACATTCCGGGCGATGAACCGACCCTTCAAACTCACCGGAGAGGTGTATTATAAAAACATGTCGAACCTGATATCATATGAATATGACAATCTGAAAGTAAATTATTCAGGAGTCAATGATTCCAAAGGGTTTGTCACGGGACTCGACCTTAAACTTTTCGGTCAGTTTGTGGAAGGCTCGGATTCCTGGCTCAGTTTCTCTCTGATGAAGACACAGCAGACTCTTGATGGAAAGAAAGTGCCGCTTCCGAGCGACCAACGGTATTCGGTGAGTCTGTATTTTACTGATTATTTCCCTAAATTTCCGAAACTTAAATTCAGTCTGCGAGGCATTTTTGCTGACGGACTCACAATGACCGCACCCCACAGGAGTCGCGCTGAGTCTTATTTTCGCGCTCCCGCCTACAAACGACTGGACATAGGTGTCAGCTATCAGCTTGTAGGTGCACCGACAAATGGGGTGCGCCCCTATAACATATGGCGCCATTTTCGCAGCGTCGTTTTGGGTCTTGACTGTTTCAACTTACTTGACATAAGCAATGTCAGCAGCTATTATTGGGTCACTGATGTAAACAATATACAGTATGCCGTCCCGAACTATTTGACACGTCGCCAGTTCAATGTCCGCCTGTCGGTTGAATTCTAATTTTGTTTAGACAAGTTTTCATTGATTGTGGTGAGACTTGTTCTCGCACAATCATATTGAGGTAATCGAGGTATTGATGGATCTTGGGTTGCAGTGGGTCTGGAAGAGGTCGAGGGTCAGTTTTCTTAAAGCCTCAATGTCTTCGGTTTTATCGTATACGTTTATCAGCATCAGGAGGTGACTGGTTTCGGGAGTTAGCTTCGTGCGCTCTTCATCGCTTGTGGGCGTTCCGATACCTCCGATTGCATCCCGGTATACCGGCAAGTTTTCGATATTGAGCAGACCACGTCCGATGGCATGAAACTCCTCTTCGTGATGTCCTGAATCAAGTGTAAGGACTTCACCAACAATCTTGTCCGCATCAAAGCCGCCGATGCTGTGTCCTGTTTTCATGGATAGCAGATTTATGAAATCTATAAGGGTTGTGAGGCGGTATAACCCTTTGCCGTTTACTGCCCGTCGGCATAGAGCCTCAGCCGAAGGACGGTATCTGTTTGGTTCTTTACCCAATTTTTTATATGCGGCACGGGTTGCAGCGATGGCAGGACGTTTGTTGACCGACTCTAACGGCCAGTTATTCCTGATTGTCTCATTTTCTTTTTCTATGTCGAGCCATAGTGAATCCGGTGTAGGAGGATTTTCAACGGCAGCTTCTATTGCAAGCACCCTTAGTCCTGGCGCGGCATTCCTTATCTTCTCTGAAAATTTGATATGATACATATATGAAAACCAATAAACGTAAATTTGACGGATTGTTATGCAAAATTAATATTTATGTTTTAAAAATGTCAAGAACTTTTTGTAAATTCGCGTAAATATTCAAACAGCTAATAAACCGCGATAAAATGGCTCAGAAACCCAGCATTCCCAAAGGAACCCGCGACTTCTCTCCGATTGAGATGGCGCGTCGCAACTATATCTTCGATACAATCAAGCAGGCTTTCAAACTTTTTGGCTACAAGCAGATTGAGACCCCAGCCATGGAAAACCTGTCAACATTGATGGGTAAATATGGAGAGGAAGGAGATAAACTTCTATTTAAAATCCTTAATTCAGGAGATTGCCTGAAGTCTATCTCAAATGAGGAAATAGAGGAACGCAACGTTCCACATCTTGCCAGCAAAATGTGCGAGAAGGGACTTCGCTATGACCTTACTGTGCCGTTCGCGCGTTTTGTGGTTCAGCACCGCAATGACCTTCAGATGCCGTTCAAACGATTTCAGATTCAGCCTGTATGGCGGGCTGACCGTCCGCAGAAAGGGCGTTACCGTGAGTTTTACCAATGTGACGCAGATGTTGTAGGTTCGGATTCTCTAAATAATGAAATTGAATTGCTGTCGCTTATTGATACTGTGTTCGCCAATCTTGGGATAAATATAGCAATCAAGGTAAACAACCGCAAGATACTGAGCGGTATAGCCGAGACGCTCGGTGCATCGGACAAGATTGTGGATATAACCGTAGCAATCGACAAAATTGACAAAATAGGCATCGACAATGTGAATGCCGAGCTTCGCGAGAAGGGTCTGACGGAAGAAGCCATAGAGAAGTTGCGTCCGATTCTTGAAATGAATGGCAGCAATGACGATAAACTCGCAGTGATGGCTGATATTCTGAAAAATTCAGAAGAGGGTATCAAAGGTGTGGATGAGATGCGTCAGGTTCTCGCCGGAATCGAAGCGTTAGGTCACAAGTGTGTGGTAGAAGCAGATCTGTCGCTTGCGCGCGGTCTCAACTATTACACCGGAACGATAATAGAAGTCAAGGCTCTTGATGTTGCCATAGGCAGCATAACAGGAGGCGGACGTTACGACAATCTCACCGGTGTGTTCGGAATGCCCGGACTGTCGGGTGTCGGCATATCGTTTGGCGCAGACAGAATCTATGATGTTATGAATCAGCTGGACCTGTATCCAGATGAGATTTCGGAATCGGTGAAGGTGATGTTTGTGAATTTCGGTGAGGCAGAAGCCTTGCAGTCTATGAAATATGTAAAAGAACTGCGTGATGCCGGAATTGCGGCTCAACTTTATCCTGATGCGGCGAAGTTGAAGAAGCAGATGGCGCTTGCCGATGCCGAGAAGATACCGTTTGTAGCCATAGTCGGAGAAAGCGAACTTGAAGATGGTTCCATCATGCTTAAAAATATGGTCTCCGGCACCCAGGAAAAGATGACGGTTTCCGATGTCATATCCATTTTCAAATGAAAGGAATGGAAACGCTGGATATAAGGGATTTTATGTTCAGGCAACCGGACTTCCCCCGACAGTCGCCGACTGACAGGTTTTATTTTGATGTTGCCTGCTGTCTGCTTGAAAAATATAATGATTCAGTTATAGGGCAGGAGTTGCCGGAAGGCACAGGCAAGCGTTTTGCGATGTGTCTGTCTGGTTATTTTCAGGATATCATAGCCGATGCGGGCATCTGGCGTTCGTTTGTAGATGCCAACAGACGTATGTACGGATATTCGGTTCCGTTTCAAGACGACACTGACGAATATGTCGATTATGAACTGAATGCCGAGGATGTCAGATTCCTGACGTGGTATGTAATAGCAATGTCTTGCGAGGAGAAACGGCAGATTTATCCTCATGACGAAAAAATAATGGAACTCGCCTCATGTGCGTTCGACTACCTTGAATCGATATATGAGGAGGCTCCTGAACCGGAAGGGTACAATCTCGCGAGAGGACTGGAATTGAATGACCCCGAGGACAAGGAAGCCATATATCATTTCGGGTCATGGCTTTTTCTGCATTGTTATCTTATGACTCCGGCATTCGGGCTTACATTGACTGAGATAATGTCAGATCCGGAACTGATGCAAAGCGATGATGTGACAAAGCTCCACAATCGCATGGAGAGATCGATGATGGAAGACCCGACAGGTCCGCTCGCTTTTTTTATACCCGAGTGGCTCCAGCTTATTCTGGAGGGAAAACTTCCGTCTGAAAGAGTGTCAGACAAGGGTGTTCATCCCTATTATGAGAAATTTATCGCAGCTACAGGAGGCAAGCGGATTCAGTACTTCAAAGACTATGAAGAGATGAACCGGTTCTTTATCGACAGCATGGGCTGGGATAAAAATCAGGAACACCTTCCGGTATTGAAAAATGATTGTGATTTTGTTGTTCTTGTGAATCCCCGGCGAGGAATGCTTGTTGCCCGTAATGCCGCGAGATGCATAGCTGATCCGGACAATCCTTTATATGACCGCGGCTATGCGAGGAGAAACGCATTTGATTTTCTGACTGTCAGAGGGAGATGTCCTGCGGATCTTGTGAAATTCGCGTTTGAAAACCATTGGCTGCCTGATGCGGTATTTCCGGGAACCGACGATAACTCTCTCGTGGAGAGGAATCATGATTTCATTGCAAGATGCTATCTTCAGCAGTATTACAGGGATTAGATATCCGCTCGGCAAATTCATAATCATAGTATATAATCATAATGGTATAAAAAGCAAAAGCTTCCGTATCAGCGGAAGCTTTTGCTTTTGAATATGCTGCCAAGTTTCAGTTGTATCACTCCAAATACGGCTTCTCCAAAGATTGAAGAATTCATTTTTGACGTGCCCAGCTGCCTGTTGACAAATACGATGGGCACTTCTACAATTTTGAATTTCTTGAAATGAGTCTTGAACTTCATTTCTATCTGGAAAGCATACCCCTTGAACTTGATTCTGTCAAGGTTTATTTCTTCAAGCACACGCCGGCGATAACAAACGAATCCTGCCGTGGCATCGCGGAGTTTCATGCCCGTTATCATCCTAACGTAGACTGAGGCGAAATAAGACATAAGAACACGTCCCATGGGCCAGTTCACAACGTTCACCCCCGACACATATCGCGAGCCTATCGCCATATCGGCGCCATTGTCTTTGCAGGCGTGATACAGTCTGGGAAGGTCATCGGGATTGTGTGAGAAATCGGCATCCATCTCAATCATATACTGATAGCCACGGGATAATGCCCATTTGAAACCATGTATGTATGCTGTGCCGAGTCCGAGTTTGCCGGTGCGACATTCCATATTTACCCTGCCGGGATATTGCTCTATCTTCTTTCTGACCGCATTCTGTGTGCCATCGGGCGATGCATCGTCAATCACGAGAATATCGAATCCATCGGGCAATGCAAGCACCGCGTCTATGATATTTGAGATATTCTCTATTTCGTTATATGTTGGAATAATTACAAGAACGTCGCTCATGTTTTAAAGGAAATTGTTCTTTGCAAAATTAATAAAATCATGCTATTCTCAAAAGAGAATTTTCATTTAAAACAGAGATATTTTCAATGCGCTTGTTTATATACAGTGCGGGATGATAGGATTCCTTGCTGTATCTCAGGCTTTCATCACCCATGTCTTCTTCACGGTTGAGGAAAATCACGTCAGGATGATTTTTATTTATCTCACGGCTCATGAAAGATGCAAGAGCCTGATACACCCCGCGATATGTTATGTCGCCCTTCTCTACATGGCAGAAAAACGTGTCTCCGATTTTCTCGCCGAAAGTGTATCCGATGATTTTGCCACCGATTTTCAGGACGATTCCTTCAAAGGGGTATGAATGGAAATCTTCAAGAACCTCTAATGTCTGACAGTTTTCATACAGACATAATTCAGAATCGTCATGCTCCGACATGAATTTCTTAGTAAAATCGGAAACCTCCCGCAGATTTGCTTCGGAAAGAGACTCTATTGAGAGATTATCATAATTATTAATAAAATAGTTGAGGTGATTTCTCTTTTTTTCCATTTTCTTTCCCGAGAAATGCAGGAATCGTTCAATCGGATAGAGATATTCCCGGAGGCTCATATCAAAGGAATCTGTCGTTTCCTCATCAATACTCGTTTCAGACTCTACGGGAATCAGCGCGCAGGAGTCGGGAGAGTTCCGGCAATCCTCACGTATAAGTCTCATCCATATTTCCTGAGGAAGGCATCCTGATGGTTGGTAATATATGTTTCTTCCGGCAATAGGATCGTATCCTTTGATAAACAGAGTGTCGCCGCAGACAGCATATCTGTAACCATAGAAATCCGACCACATCAGCGTGCCGCCTATCGAGAAATCGCACGAGCGGGATGGAAATCTTGTGAAATACTTCATTAATAACGGTATATCAGCTTTTGTGACAGGCTTGAAATCCAGCCTGTCATGATCTGTATCTATGTCCAAAGTGTTTTTCATCTGTAGTGGAATTTTTTTTAAGTTAAACACCGTGGCGGCAAAATAGGTTCTGTTTGCATTTTTTTTTGTATTTTTGCAATATATGTTTATCCGCAGTGCCGGATAGGTCATAAACGTTAGATGATTTTTAGATGTTGAAAGTATTGAAATTTGGTGGCACATCTGTTGGTACTGTCGAAAGTCTCCGCAATGTGAAAGCCATAGTCGAAGGGCTTGAGATCCCTGCGATAGTGGTCGTTTCGGCACTTGGTGGCTTGACCGACAGGCTTATAGCTACTGCCAAATCAGCCTCGGAAGGTAAGGAGGACTATACGGATGAAATGAAAGTGATCCGTAAGCGTCATTATGATATAATATCCGCTTTGGTTCCGGAAGAGAGGAAAGCGGAGGTTATTGCGAAAGTCGATGAATTGCTTGACCAGCTCGAAGAGCGTTACAAGGGGCTGACACTGATACGGCTTTTGCCGGAACGCACTCTGGCTGAGGTCGTGAGTTTCGGAGAGCGGATGTCTTCAGTGATAGTAGCCGCAATGCTTGAAAATGCAAGTCATCACAATTCACTTGATTTCATCAAGACAGAAAAGTGGTTCAACCGCAACATAGCTGACCGGGGATTGACGGAGAAATTGATAAAAGAAGAATTCGCGCTGCCGTTAGAGCGACATGCTGTTGCAGGCGGGTTTATTTCGACTGACCGCAACACCGGAGAAATCACGAACCTCGGCAGGGGGGGGAGTGATTACACCGCTGCTCTGATAGCCGCCGCTCTTGATGCAGATCTTCTGGAGATCTGGACAGATGTGGATGGTTTTATGACTTCCGACCCAAGGATAATAAAAGAGGCGGCAATCATACCGAGCATGTCGTTTGTCGAAAGTATGGAATTATGTTCTTTCGGAGCCAAAGTCATATATCCACCGACGATATATCCCGTGTTTCACAAGAATATACCTATAAAGATACTTAACACGTTCAATCCTACAGCACCGGGAACACTCATTTCTGACAACGCACCCGGAAAAGGGAAGGCGAGAGGGGTGTCGTCGCTCAACAGCACATCAATGATATCCATGTCAGGTCCGTTGGCATCTAATGTTGCTGAGATAAACTCCCGTGCCTACAATGCGATGGCAAGGAACGGAATCAGTGTGTTTCTGGTCGCTCAGCCATCGGAAGAAAAAACATTCTCGATTGCTATGCCGCAGTCGGATGGTGAGAAAGCACTGGAGCAGCTGAAACTTGAGTTCTCTCCTGAAATTCAGTCGGGAGAGCTTCTTTCGATTGAAAAGACCGACGATCTGTCTGTCATTGCGGTTGTAGGCGAAGGCATAAAAACAGCAAAGGGACTCGGAGCGCGTATCGTCGAGACGCTGCGCGGTGCGGATGTCGATGTAAAAGCGATCTCGGAAGGTGCGTCAGACACGACAGTAGCCGTAGTGCTTGAGAGTGCTAAAGTTCGTGAAGGACTGAACCTTATCCATTCACTCTGTTTTGTATCTTGATATATTTATTAAAATCGTATGGTTATGGAAATAAAGAATATCAAATATGAGATAAGCAACGAGAATCCGCACAAATGTCCTGCGACAGATGTGCCGGAATATGCTTTTATAGGAAGATCCAATGTTGGCAAATCGTCTCTTATCAATATGCTCGGCAGAAGCAAAAGTCTTGCCAAAACCTCGCAGAAACCGGGAAAAACGTTGCTTATCAATCATTTCAAGGTTGATAACGGTGAATGGTATCTTGTTGACCTTCCCGGATACGGCTATGCAGCCAGAGGAAAAGAGCAGAGGGAGAAACTTTCAAAAATTATCAAAGGTTATATACTTGAGCGCGCGCAGCTGACATCCCTTTTTGTGCTAATTGACATCAGACATGAGCCACAGAAAGTCGACATTGAGTTTCTTGACTGGCTCGGGGATAATGGAGTTCCATTTTCGATCATATTCACAAAGGCAGACAAGCTCGGTTCTGTGGCTGGTCAGCGAAATGTGGAGGCATATAAAAAAGAGCTTCTGAAAAGATGGGAAGAACTGCCGCCTGTGTTTGTGACATCTTCCGAAAAGGGGACAGGACGGCAGGAGTTGCTTGATTATATATATTCAATAAATCAGGAAATAAGTAAAACGGAATAAAATTTCGGTATTATGTCTAACCTGTTAATGAACAAAGATCAGATTTTAAGAAGTAATGACAAAAAGGCGGAGCTGATACGTTTTATTGCAGTAGGCGGTTTTGCGACAGTGCTTCAATATGGGATGTACATAGTGTTTCTCATGGCTGTCGGAACAACAGCCGTTGTTTCCACACTGATCAGTTATGCGATAAGTTTCATTGCGAATTTCTTTCTTTCAAGCTATTTCACGTTCAGGAGCAATCCGAATGCGAAGAAGGGTCTTGCATTCACCCTGAGTCATCTTATAAATATGGGAATGCAGACCGGATTGGTTGCCATATTCAAAGGTGTCGTAGGTCCGACACTGGCGTTGTTGCCGGCATTGGCAATATGCGTGCCCGTGAATTTCATCCTTGTAAGATATGCGTTTACCGCTAAAATATTTCAAGGAAGTATAAAAAAGAAAAAAGTGTAATCTTTTTCTTTGAGTATCTTGTATAAATAGTTGAACATAGTTAAGTAAACCAAGTCAAAATATGGAAAAAGTGGCATTTGCAAGTGATCACGCAGGCTATGAACTTAAAGAAGTGATCAAGAAATATATGGAGGGAAAAGGGTATGAGGTCGTTGATTTCGGCACGGACAGTGAGGAATCATGCGATTATGCCGATTATGCCCATCCCGCCGCGTCCGCAGTGGAGAAAGGTGAATGTTCGTTCGGAATCGCCATGTGTGGTTCGGGCAACGGAATAGGGATGACGTTAAACAAGCACCAGGGCATTCGCGCCGCACTCGCCTGGATGGAAGATCTGGCAGATCTTGCCAAGCGTCATAACAATGCCAATTTTCTTGTCTTGCCAGCCCGATTCATATCGGAGTTTCTCGCAAAGAGTATAGTCGATGCGTATCTCGCTGCTCCATTTGAGGGTGGTCGTCATCAGCGTAGAATAGACAAAATGCCTCTTTGACATATGGATTGCAGCAATGTGTTTCGCATCTGTCTTAGCGGTCTGAGGTTTAATTCCCGGATAGGGGTTTATGAGCAGGAGCGAAAGGTAGGAAACGAATATGTAGTTGATGTTACAGTAAGCTACGATGCCGCGTTATTCAAAGAGGAGGATTTGTCAACATCTGTTTCGTATGCCGACATATATGAAGAGATAAAAATGGAGATGCATAGAGAACGCAGATTGCTTGAGTCTGTAGCGTTGTCTATATCTCAAAGAATATCAGGTCGTTGGAGTTTTGTAGATGAAATAATTGTAAGGATTGTTAAGACAGCTCCTCCAATCAACGGCATTGTGGGTGATTGCGGAATAGAATATTTTTGGAAAAAAAGTTAAGAAATATTTGGCGGAATCATGAAAAAGTATTAATTTTGCAATCGCAAATCGGAAATAATCCGCACGCGGAATGGTTCGTTAGCTCAATTGAATAGAGCATCTGACTACGGATCAGAAGGTTGCAGGTTTGAATCCTGCACGAATCACAGAATGGCTCCTTAGCTCAATTGAATAGAGCATCTGACTACGGATCAGAAGGTTGCAGGTTTGAATCCTGCAGGAGTCACAAAAGGAGGTGTTATCACCTCCTTTTTTTATTGTTTACATCTCCTGTATGCCATAAGACTATTCAGATGGATTTTTCTCCGCTACGATACGTCTTCCCGGTGTGGTGTTGATGATGAGCGGTACAGTTTCGGCTGTCACCATACTTGTATCAAGACCGAAAGCTTCCTGATCGGTAATGCCGATGCGGCGAAGATACTGGTGCATTCGCATGATAAACGCTGCAGTGCGGGGACAACTGCTCGAAGGAGAGAAGATGCGTCGTATTATGATGAATCTGAAGTCTCCGGCAATTCCTCTTTCTCTCAGTGAGGTATAACCGCTCCTGAGATCTACTTTCCCCTCTTTTACAAGGTCCTCTATGACCTGTCTTAGATATACGTTTATCTTGGGTTGTACTCTGAAGCCAAGATACATGTCGATTCGGTATATAGTCTCCGGCACAATCACTTTTGCGGAATATTCAAGAGTTTCGGGTTCGTCAACATGTGTCACATGAACGAACCAGTAATGGTCTGCCCGTTTCGGCTGTTTGTTGATTATCGAATATATAACTTTACTTTCTATATTTTTGTCATCGGATGTCTGGACCAGATAAACGAGATTCGAAGCGAATTTCGGAATCTCATGGTCATTCTTTATGTCGACTATTATCTCTTTTGCCTTGCCTATGTCGTAATACTGGACATATGAGGTTCTAAGCCTTATCGCTTTGTTCCATATAATCATGACTGTAGCCACAATGCCGGCAATCAGGATGCTGAACCATCCGCCATGTGTGAATTTGAAAATATTGGCGATAAAGAATACACCCTCTATGATACCGAAGAAAATAATGAAAGCCGAACATATCACAATATTTACATTCAGGCTGTGCAGATAGAAGGTCAGGAGCACAGTCGTCATTAGCATGGTGATAGTTATCGCAAGACCATATGCCGCCTCCATGTGGCTTGAATCACGGAAAATAAGTACTGTCAGCAGACATCCCGCCAGCAGAGCCCAGTTGACAGCCGGAATATATAATTGTCCCTTTTCACGAGATGGGTACTTAATCTTGAGTTTGGGCCATAATACGAGGTTCATTGCTTCCGAGAAAATCGTGAACGACCCGCTCAGCAATGCCTGACTGGCAATAATGGCGGCACCTGTAGACATTATCACCCCGATAAAGGTAAACCATTCGGGCATAATTCCGTAGAACGGGTTGATTCCTGCGTCTTTTGGGGATGAAAGGAGCCATGCTCCCTGTCCGAGATAATTGAGAATCAGCATTATTTTTACGAATATCCAGCTGACGGATATATTCTTGCGCCCGCAATGTCCGAGATCGGAGTATAATGCTTCAGCTCCTGTCGTGCACAGGAATACCGCGCCAAGAATAAGAAACCATTCGGGGTTGGTGCACAATAACTTGATTGCCCACCAGGGGTTGAATGCCTTGAATATTCCCGGGCACAGGTGTATGTTGAGAGAACCTAATGTGCCAAGCATCAGAAACCATAATAACATGAACGGTCCGAAAAACTTGCCGATTTTACCGGTTCCCATCTGCTGCATTATGAAAATGAATAGAATGATCAATGTCACAATAGGGATTATAGGGACATGAGGCATTACGATTTCAAGACCTTCTATTGCGGAGGTGACGGTCACAGCCGGTGTTATTACACCGTCGGCAACCAGTGCGGCTGCACCGATGGCGGCTACTATCCATAGCTTCTTTCCGTATTTTTTTCTAAGCAATGCGAATAATGCGAGAATGCCGCCCTCTCCTTTATTGTCGGCTCTTAAGGCAAGCAATACGTATTTTATTGTAGTCTGCAATGTCAGAGTCCAGATAACGCAGGATACAGCTCCGATGATATATTCGGGAGAGTAGTCAGGTGTCACGCTCTCAATTGCCTTCATGACATAAAGGGGGGACGTGCCTATGTCTCCGAACACGATGCCCAGAGTCACAAGAAGTCCCGCCATGCTGAGGCGCTTTAACGAAGATTTGTCATTTATAGTCGAATTCATGTTTATATAACAATCAAAACAACCAAATTATTGCAAAATATTTTTTTAATCCGGCATGTGCCGTTTTCTGATATATTTTCGTATATTTGCGTTCGTATCTCCGTGATTCATCAAATTGTTCTTATAAACATATTTCCTTATTCCGGTTTTTCCCTATGCCTTATATGTCATATCGTTTTTCATTAATGTCCGCGATATTTCTTATTATATGCGTTATCCCCTTCACGGGAATATGCGCTGCGGATAACTCTGTCGAAGTGCGTGCCATACTGGCAGAAGCGTCTTCTGTTCTCGAAAGCGATCCCAAGAGGGCATCCGGACTTGCCAACAGAGCGTTGAAACTATGTGATACCGCTCATCCTGATTCTGCTACGATAGCGGCTACTGTAATGTATGGAGAGGCAGAGCAGCTTCTCGGCAATTTTGATCTCAGCATACACATTCTTTATGATGCGGAAGGTCTCATTAAAGATGGGGACACGCAATGGAAGGCAAGGCTATATAAGCTACAGGGGAGAGTTTTCAGCAAATTGGGTGATTATCAGAAATCCGCGGAACTCAATGACCGTGCCACTTCCATGTTCAGGGCATCTGGGGATTCTGCACTTGTGGCAGACTGTTACAATGAGCGCGGAGTCATGTTGCTCAATCTTCATGAATATGTGATTGCAGAGCATTTCTTCCGCAGGGCACTTGAAATAAACAGAAAGCTCAAGAATCTTAAAGGTATCGCAAAGAATCTCAACAGCATGTGTCTGTATTCCGGAGACTCCAATGAGAAACTCGGAATGATTGAAGAGGCGATAGCAATCAATAAACATCTCGGCAACAACTGGGCTCTTGGCGAAAATTTCAACAATAAGGGAAAACAGCTTTATTATGCCAGAAGACCGGATGATGCAAAAACTGCGCTTGCTCAGGCAAAAGTTTACATAGACAGTATCGAAGCCAAAGAACTTCTTTGTGACAATTATGAGTATCTTTCGATGGTATATGCGATGAAAGGGGATTACCGCAAGGCATACGAATATCTCGGAATGATGTCGGATCTTTCCACTCAATTGCAGAAAAACAATCGCCTCCGGAACACAGAACTTGATCTGTCGCGGAAAAAATTCGAAGACCAGAGGATTGCCATAGACAAGCAGGAGCAGGAATACAAGATAGAGTTGCTGACAAGAAACATCATTCTGCTTGTAACATTTATAGTTCTCTGTGCGGTGTGTCTTTTGCTTTATTATATCAAGAACCGCCATAAAAAGAATCTTCAGCTTATAGAAACCCGCCATAAACTTGAGATGTCGGCAAAGGAGGTTGATTCTCTTAAAGTGCGTCAACAGCAGCTTGAACTTGAGAACGCCCAGACCCTCCTTGAGTCAAACCGCAGGGAACTTACCGGATTCGCAGCTTTCCTCAAAAGTCGAAACGAGATAATGGATAAGATAAAGGAGATGATAAAGGAAGGTTATAAGATGGATTCCTCATTGATAGGAGCGCACCTTAAGAAAATAAATGCCTTTATCACGACTAACTGTACGAATGATAAAAACGGTACGACATTTCTGTTGAATGTAGAAGAGAGAAACAAAGACTTTCTGATGCGACTTATTGAAAAACACCCTTCGCTTACCAAGGGAGAACGCAATCTCGCATTGCTTATCAGAGGAAAATTGTCGACAAAAGAAATCTCTCTTCTGCTCGGTCTTGAGCCGCGTACTGTAAATATGAACCGCTATCGACTTAGAAAATCCTTGGCGCTGAATCAGGAAGACAGCCTTGAAGAATATCTTAGAAACGTTTGAAAACGAGATGTCGCCGGATTTGTGTAAAATAGGTGCCCTGTATACATTGGTTTCTATATAAAGTCCTGATAATAAAAGGTGAACTAATTCTGATTGTAGACAAACATAACTGCTTGTTTTTAGAATTGTAGATAGTTTTTAGATTGAATTTTTTTTATTATGCCATGAAGTGGAAATAAATTAGCGACATAAAATTTGTCCACTAACCTTATATTATCATGGCAAACAAAACTCAGTTAAAAGGAAGGGTTCTACAGAGGCTCCTTCTCTTATGCCTGACATTACCTTTTCAGGCATGGGCTCAAAAACAATCTGTGACAGGTGTGATAACTGAAGAAAATGGAGATCCTGTAATTGGAGCCACAGTCTTAGAAAAGGGGACAACCAACGGAGTCTCTACAGATCTTGACGGAAAATTCACGCTTAATGTCAATCCTAAAGGCACGCTTGTTGTTTCTTATGTCGGTTTCGCGACTCAGGAGATTGCAGTCAAGGGACGCAGTGTCATTAATTTGACGCTTAAAGAAGACACTCAGTTTCTTGATGAACTCGTTGTTGTCGGTTACGGCATGATGAAGAAGAGTGACATGACAGGTGCTATCTCAAGTGTGAACGGAGATGATCTTGCAAAGAGGACCACAACGAATCCGGCAGAGGCTCTTCAGGGAAAGATAGCCGGTGTCAACATCATGAAGGCTGGAGGCAACGCCGGAGCCGGAATCCAGGTCAAAATAAGAGGTGTCAAGACCTTTGGAGACAATGAGCCTCTTTATATAATAGACGGATTCCCGGGTGACATCAACTCAGTCAATCCGCAGGACATAGATTCTATGGAAGTGCTGAAAGATGGTGCGGCAGCAGCCATTTATGGGTCGGTAGCAGCCAACGGCGTTATAATAATTACTACGAAAAATGGAAAGAAAGGCGAGGTAAAAGTAGACTTCTCGGCATATGTAAGCTTTACCAGAATTGCCAATAAATTCAAGATGCTCAATGCCGATGAATACAAGCAGGTTCACGGTCAGATGTATGACAACTGGAACGAGCATGTGGCTCTTCATCCGGAAATGTATGATGCTTCTTCAATGCTCTCTTCACCGGCTTACATAACGGCTGACACAGGTGTGAATACCGACTGGCAGGACGCAATGACACGCTCCGGTCTCACTCAGAACTATATGCTCAGTGTGCGCGGTGGTGGAGATCTTGGAAAATATTCTGTAAGCTATAATCATTCAGATGAGAAAGGAATTTTCCTCGGCAACGATTACACAATGGACAATGCGCGTGTCAAGCTTAACGCGACAAAATACATTTTCGATTTTGAAGCAAACATGGCGTTTAAATATACAAAAAGCCGTCAGCCTCAATATCAGATCAAGGAAATGTATGGCATTTCACCTCTTGTGCCTGTGTATGATGCTGAAAACGAATATGGATATGGACTTACTGATTTCAACGGCTTGCCCAACAACCGCAACGTCATGGCTGACAATAATTTCAGACAGGCAGACTCGAGGTATTACCACACCACAGCCAACGCAGCCATAACAGCGCGTTTCACCCCTTGGCTTAGTTTCAAGACAAGCTACGCATATCGTGGTGAACATGAGCGTGATAAATATCACACGGCTCCATATGTGGCGGATATCCGCTCCAAACAGGAATATCCCGAGAGCAGCGAGACAACTGCCTATTGGGAAGAGCATGTGTGGGAGAATGTTCTTTCTTTCAACAAAGAATTTGGCAAGCATTCTGTGAATGCAGTTGCAGGAACCTCAACAATGGCGCGGAGATATACCTGGAATTATGTGGGAGTAATCGGAAAGACAATTACCTATAAGGTAGAAGACGGTCAGCTCGTTACAGGAGAACAGCCCGGAGGCTTCCTTGATCCTGATTTCTCCACAATCGGCGCAGGCACAGGCGGCACATATGACGGTGACGGCTCGCGCTGGGATTACAGACGATTCTCTGTTTTCGGACGCGTCAACTATAACTTTGACAACCGTTATCTGTTTCAGGCTACAGTCCGCCATGACGGGTCAAGCAAATTCGGTAAAGACAAGCGTTGGGGTACGTTCCCGTCAGTAGCCGTAGGATGGAGAATATCAGAGGAGTCGTTCTTCCCGAAAACAACGGCATTCAACAATCTGAAGCTGCGTGCGAGCTGGGGACGACTCGGCAATGAGAACGCACTCGGCTATTATGACTTCCTCTCGCTTATCAGCACCTACAACAGCAAGAATCAAGGATATGTGCAGGGCAACGGAGACAATGCCTGGGCAGGAAGCATCGCGAGAGGACTTGAAAACCGCAATCTCCAGTGGGAGACAACCGACACAAAGAATATCGGTATAGATTATGGCTTCTTCAACAATCGTCTCAACGGATCTTTCAATTACTATTACAACAAGACTGAAGATCTTCTGATAACCAAGGTTCTTCCTCCATCTGCCGGACTCTCGAACCCGATTCTCAATGTAGGCAAGATGCGTAACACCGGTATTGAGTTCGAAATCAATTATCAGGATTCAAAAGCAGGATGGGATTGGAATATAGGGATGAATCTTTCCACAACAAGCAACAAGGTACTTGAACTTTCCGATGAGAATCAGATAATATACGGAGAGGGTCTGAAATTCGGAACAGAGCATTTCCCTACTCAGACAATGGTAGGCAAACCTATAGGCTCATTCTATCTTTTTCGTACCGACGGAATATTCCAGAGCAACGAGGAGGCGGCAAATTATGTAAACAGCAAGGGTGAGAAACTTCAGCCGTATGCGGATGCCGGAGATATTCGTTTTGTGGATGTTAACGGAGACGGAGTGATAGATGAAAACGACAAGGAGTATTGTGGCTCGGGAATACCCAAGCTGGAGGTGAATCTCAATCTGAATGTCGCCTGGAAAGGATTCGATCTTATGGCTGTGTTGGGAAGTGCGTTCAATTATAAGATTTATAACGGCAACCGCTATCTGTATGAAAGCATGAATGCCGGTTCTAACTTCCTTGCAACAACACTTGATGCGTGGACTCCGGAAAACAGAAACACCACAATGCCCCGGGCTATCTTCAATGATCCCAACGGCAACCTTAAAGAATCAGACCGTTTCCTTGAAAACGGGAGTTTTCTGCGTCTGCGTCAACTGCAGTTGGGTTATACGGTCCCGTCATCCATTACACGCAAGGCATACATAGAGAATTTGCGTTTTTATGTAAGTGCAGAGAACCTTTTCACTATAACAGGCTACAAGGGTGTGGATCCTGAATTCTCCCGTGCCAACGTTCTCAACACAGGTATAGACCGACTTATCTATCCTTTCACCCGCAGCTTCACCATCGGTGCCCAGCTCACATTCTAACAATTAAACAGCAATCAACATGAAAAAACATATATTGTTTCCTGCAGCAATGCTTCTGGCTGCATCAACTCTGACATCATGTGAGGATTATCTCACAGTGGAGTCTCCCGATCAATTGACATCAGGCAACTTCTGGCGCAATGAAGCGGATGCGCAAGCCGGAATAGCCGCCGCATATTCACAACTTGAATATTATATCGACACCTGGGAGTTCGCCGAAGTGAAATGGCCGGTGGAGGCTTTTCGCGAGGATGTGGTGACAATCGGTTCCGATGTCCCGAATTATCCCAACTGGATGGAACTCTATAATTTCTCATTCACCAATGGAAACTCGCAGTTCACAAGTTACTGGAGCAATAACTATACAGGTATAAGTTTTGCGAATCAGGTCATAGAGAAAGTGGCTGAGATTCCTGACGGAGCCATTGATCCTTCTGTACGTTCTCAGATTGTGAAAGAGGCGAGATTCCTGCGTGCGTATTATCATCTTAAACTGATACTTAACTGGAAGGAAATAATTGTAAGAGACCATTATATCACCGACCCGGATGATCTGAACCGTGGATTGTCATCCAGAACGGATACCTGGGATTTCATAATGCAGGATCTGACAGATGCGACTTCTCTTCCTGCCGGATATGGCTCAGATAATCTTGGCCGTGCCACATGCGGGGCAGCTTACGCCTATCTTGGTTTTGCCAACCTCACGCGTGCATATGAGGAGCCGGCGCGCAAGGACGAGTTCCTTAAAGCTGCGGTGACTGCCCTTGACAAAGTTACAGGTTATAGTCTTGAGAAGAATTACGCTTCTATGTTCGATGCATCGAATAAAAACTGCAAGGAGTCGGTTTTCGAACTTCAGACATCGATGAGCACTGCAAACGGTGCCAATTACCGTACACAGATGCATCGCTGGATTGGGTGCAGCGAACTCTGGGGTTGGGATGAGATTCTTCCATCCGCCGTTCTTATGAATGAGTTCCGCAAAGAGGGAATGACAGCCACTACGGGACGTTATGATTCCCGCATGTATGCAACCATCTTCTTTAAATGCGATTATTATAACGACGGCAGCGGAAGGGTGTATGGACATGACTACGATGACTGGTTCAATGGCGCGGACAAGCCTGCATTCCGTAAATTCATGCCTGCGGATATGGCGGGACTTGAAACAAATTATTGTGCGATAAATGTTCCCTTAATGCGTTATTCAAATGTATTGCTCATGAAGGCGGAGGCTTTGAACGAGCAGGGACATCCAGAACTCGCGGTTCCGCTGATTAATGAAATCAGGGATGTGCATGGAGACATGCCTCCGATGCAGGGCACGACGCAGGATGCGGTGCGTGCGCAGATAGAACATGAACGTATGATAGAGTTTCCTCTTGAAAACTGGCGTTGGTATGACCTCCGCCGCTGGGGAAAGACAGCAGAGGCTCTGAAGGATGCCGGTCGTCCCGGTTTTGACGAGTCGAAGGCTTTCTATCCTGTTCCTCTTACTGAAATAAATTCCAATTCAGCATTATAACTAATCGAATAAAAGGTATCCATGTTTAAGATTATTCTTATAATGGCATCCGGTATTTTAGCCGGATGGCTTCTGAGGAGACGGAATCTCCGTCTCCTCGGAAGAATAATCTCAGTGCTCATATGGCTGTTGCTTTTCCTGTTGGGTGTCGAAGCCGGAGGTGATGAAAGAATAGTAAAGGGAATTGCTTCCTTAGGAATGGAGGCTCTGGTTATCACGTCTGGAGGCGTTGCCGGGTCATCAATTCTCGCGTATGCATTATGGCGGGTTGCGGTGCGCAGGAAAACACGTGAATCCGGGAAAGGGGGTGAAGTGCGATGAAAGGAAGTCTTATAATAGTAGGTTTCTTTATTCTCGGCATTATCGCCGGCATGACCGGACTGCTGCATATCGATGATTTCGGTTTTGATGTCAGCTTTACAGCTCTTGCAATGCTGATGTTTTGCGTAGGTATCGGTGTGGGCAGTGATTTCTCAGCCTTGAAAAGTCTGCGCACCCAAAGCGGTGTGATGTTGCTGCTTCCGTTGATAACAATCATCGGAACATTGGCGGGATGCTCGGCGATCTCTTTGTTATTCCCCGACAGAAGTGTCTCGGATATGCTTGCTGTAGGATCCGGCTTCGGATATTATTCTCTGTCAAGCATATTCATTACAGAATACAGGGGTGCGGAACTCGGAACCATAGCGCTGCTTGCGAATATATGTCGTGAGATCATAACGCTTCTCGGTGCTCCGCTGATATACAGATGGTTCGGACCTCTTGCTCCGATTTCTTCGGGTGGAGCCACGAGCATGGATACTACTTTGCCGATAATTACTAACGTCTCCGGCAAGGAATTTGTGGTGCTTTCCATCTATCACGGATTTGTGGTGGATTTCAGCGTACCGTTTCTTGTTACATTTTTCTGTAGCTTTTAAACAGCTTCTAAGACTTACCATGAAACATATATCAAATCTATGTATATCTGTGGCGGTTCTGTCTTGTGCATTGTCCGCAGGTGCGGGTGTGCCTTGGCAGGATCCGACAGTCAATTCAATCAACAGGGAGGAAATGACGGCACATTTTATACCGTTTATCAATGAAAAGTTTGCTCTCGAATCCAGAAATCTTCCTGCTGACACAAGATATGATGTGAATCCTGCGGCAGAGCGACGGATATCGCTTGACGGCAAGTGGAAATTCCGCTATTTCAGGAATGATTCCCTTTGTCCGGATGATATTCATCTTTCAGGATTAAAAAACGCACGGGACATAGAAGTCCCGGGAAGCTGGGAATTGCAGGGATTCGATTCTCCGATTTATACAGATACGCGTTATCCCTTTCCTGCCGATCCCCCATTTGTGCCGTCCGATTATAATCCGGTAGGAGTTTATTTCAGAAATTTCTCAGTGCCGTCCTCATGGAAAGGAAATGATGTATTCATCGATTTCGAAGGGGTGGAGTCTGCCTATTATGTATGGGTTAACGGAAAATTTGTGGGATATGCCGAAGACAGTCGTCTTCCGTCTCGCTTCAGAATTAACGATTATCTCAAGTCGGGGAACAACAGGCTGACCGTTAAAGTGTTCAGATACAGTGACGGGTCATATCTTGAAGGTCAGGACTATTGGAAATACAGCGGCATAGAACGAAGCGTATATCTTTGTGCGCGACCCAAGAGCCGGGTGAAGGATTTCCGTATTGAAGCCCCGCTCGTGAATGGCTATAAGGACGGACAACTGTCGCTTGACATACGGATGACCGCGCCTGAAAAAGGACAGCGTATTTCTGTTAAAGTGCTTGACCGTGACAACGAGATTTATAAGTCGGAATATTCATTGCGTTCTGTTTCGGACACCTTGGTTCGATTCGACAAATATGTGGCGAATGTCAGACCCTGGAATGCTGAAACGCCGAATATCTACACGCTTGTTGTGACGCATCTTGACGCATCAGACATTCAGCTTGAATCATTCACCCATCCCTTCGGTTTCCGCACTGTGGAGATGAATAACGGTCGTCAGCTAATCAACGGAAAAGCTGTTCTTTTCAAGGGAGTGAACCGTCATGAACATGACGCGCACAAGGGGCGTACGGTGTCGGTATCCTCTATGCTTGAAGATATTCGGCTGATGAAACTCAACAATATCAATGGCGTCAGAAACTGTCATTATCCCAACAATTACGCGTGGTATGAATTATGTACCGAATATGGACTGTATCTTGTTGATGAGGCGAACATAGAGAGTCATGGGATGCAGGATCATCCGGACGGCACGCTTGCAAACTATCCTGAATGGGAGGGCGCGTTTATCGAACGTTTCAGCCGTATGATGGCACGTGACCGTAATTTTACATCTGTGGTGACATGGTCAATGGGTAATGAGTCCGGATATGGCAGGCATTTTGAAACGCTTTATGATTATTCCCACGCCAATGACAGCACTCGTCCCGTGCAGTATGAAGGTGGAGGATACAATGCGAAAAGTGATATCTATTGTCCTATGTATCCGAGAGTATGGTCACTGCGCCGTCATGTAAATCAACTCGATGATCGCCCTTTGATAATGTGTGAATACGCCCATGCAATGGGCAACAGTGTCGGCAATCTTCATGATTACTGGGATCTTATTTATAAATATGACCAACTTCAAGGTGGGTTCATATGGGACTGGGTGGATCAGACTTTTGAAAAACGAGATGAAAGAGGGCGGAAAATATGGGCATTCGGCGGAGATATGGGCTTTGCAGGCGTTGTGAATGACTCCAATTTCTGCGCCAACGGACTTGTTGATGCCTCGCGTGTGCCACATCCTCATCTTGCAGAGGTAAAGAGGGTGCTCCAGTATGTTGAATTCAGTCCCGTGCCATTCAGTAAGACGGGAATAGAGGTGGAGAATCGGCATGATTTCATTTCTTTGAATGATTATCGACTTGTTTGGCGGCTTGACGGAGACGGAATCATGGTCAAAGAAGGAGAATTGGATCTTCCGTTTATAGCCCCTGGTGACAAAAGAGTAGTGAATATACCATTGGAACAGTTGCCTTCGGATGGCAAGGAGTATTTCCTTACATTGTGGGCAGTTACAAAGAAGGATTCTCCAATGGTACCTGCTGGTGAAAAGATGGCAAGCGGTCAGTGGATTGTGCGTCCTGGATCCACGGAAATCGGGCAGAACACAACAGGTGGCAAACTCACGGTTGACAGAAAAGATGGGAATATATTTGTTTCCGGTGCGGCAACTTCTATTTCGTTCAGCGAATCAGACGGCTTCATGTATTCATGGATTTCCGGAGAACAGGAAATGATAAAGTCTCCGCTTGTTCCCAATTTCTGGCGTCCCCTCACGGACAATGACATCCCTAACGGTCATCTTGAACGTTGCGGGGTCTGGAGAACCGCTCTTGATTCATTGAGACTTGTGAAGTTTGCATGTGATGAGACCGAATCCGGTGCTGTTCGTGTCAGAGCGTCATATGAAATCCGTCATCTTGATGTGACTGTTGATCTTGAATACAAAGTGGCTTCCGACAATTCGGTAAAAGTAGACATGCGTTTTGTGCCGGGATGCAGACCATTGCCCGAATTGCCGAGACTTGGCATGACAATGGCTCTTCAAGGTGATTATGACAACATGAAGTGGTATGGCAGAGGACCTCACGAAAGCTATCCGGACCGCAAGTCTTCCGCTCTTATAGGGCTGTACGAGTCAAAGGTATGGGAACAATATCATCCTTATGTTCGTGCCCAGGAAACGGGGAACCATTGTGATGTGCGCCATATGTCGCTTGTTGACAATAGCGGTTGTGGAATTTCCGTCGCAGCCGAGATTCCTTTCAATGCAGGTGCATTCAAGTTTCCTATGGCGGATCTTGAATATGTGCCTGCGATGATCGAACGCCGACATGGAGGCAGTATTGCGGAAAAGGATATTGTCACACTTAACATAGACCATCTTATGATGGGTGTGGGGGGGGACAACACCTGGGGTGCCCGAGTTCATCCTGAATACTCGATAATGCCCCTTGAACGCTCGTTCAGCTTTGTTTTACGACCAGTAATATCAGATAGTCATGTTACGAAATAAGCATAACATATTTACAATAACGGCGATGGTTCTTGTCGCCGTTATCTCTCAGTCCTGTTCAAAGGCATCCGCTTCCTCTGAACGTCGGTATGACTTCCCGAACATATTCGATATATCCTATACTCCGGACACTCTGCATCGTCACTACGGTCTGTTCACAGATGCGGGTTCATGGATAGGTTTCACCCCTCCTGAGAAAGATAAATGGATAAATGGGTTCTGCGGTCCTTACAGTATTGACATGAACAGGCGAGAATGGCTGGCGAAGTGTGCCGTTACTGTATCCGGCATGGATTCGGGCATCAGTCTCAAGGATTCGGTGTGTTATTATCCGGGTGAGCTTGTCATTTCTTCGGAATATAAGAATGGCGCGATCACCCAGCGGTTAAATTTCATTGATGCCAACACGATGTTGCTTACTATAGATAATTCTCTTCCCGGAGGTCTCGCATTTACAGGAGATGGATGGGCTGCGGAGATGAAACTTAGCCAGACCGGTAACTCTGTTATCAGTGTGCATCCTACTGGAGAAACGGTTGTAATTACCTTTCCCCAGAATGTAAAGCTGAACGTGGATAATGGAAATTATCAGGCGAACGCACCGCATCAGAACCGTAGCTATGTAAGTGTCGCTTTCTTTTGTTCTCCGGAAGAAGCATACGCAGGGTTGAACAAGAGTGTGGATGTTCTTGAAAATCCTTTGTCGGCACTTGAATCCAACAAGCTTCGTTGGGAAGGGTATCTCACATCTACGCTTCGTGATGACATGCCTGCCGAATATGACCGCATAGCCGTTAAAGCGATGACCACGCTTGCTTCCAACCACCGTGCCGCGAGGGGAGGACTGCTGCATGACGGAATAATTCCAAGTCATGCGGTAGGATATTTCGTTGGGCTGTGGGCGTGGGACAGCTGGCGCTTTTGTGCCGGTGCGGCGAGCTTTGACCCTGAACTCGCAAAAAACAATATCCGGGCGATGTTCGATTATCAGCAGCCCGATGGCATGATAATCGACTGCATCTATACCGATCCTGCCGAAAACAATGCCCGTGACAGCAAGCCGCCGCTGGTGTGCTGGGCGGTTGATAAAATTTATGAGGCTACCGGTGACAAGGAGTTTCTGGCTGAAATGTATCCTCAGCTTATGTCATACTACAAATGGTGGTATGCCAAGCGTGACCATGACCGAAACGGGATGTGCGAATATGGATCTACCGATGGAACCCTTGAAGCTGCGGCATGGGAAAGCGGCATGGATAACGCAATACGTTTCGATGATGTGGAAATGCTTGCGAATGATGGTTATGACGATGCATGGAGCATGAATCAGGAAAGTGTTGACCTTAATGCCTATCTTGCTCATGAGTGCGGTTTCCTAAAAAAGTTCGCAGGAATACTTGGTGAGAAGTTCGATGCCCCGGACTATGGCGATAAGGTTGCGGATTATTTCTTTGATAGCCGTCGCAATTTCTTCTTTGACCGCAAGATAAAAGACAGTACATTTGTCGGTGATCCCGGTTGTGAGGCATATACTATGCTATGGACAGGCATCGCAACACCGGAACAGGTTGCAAAAATGATGCCTCTTCTCACGGATACAGCCAAATTCTCAACATATATCCCGTTTCCTACAGTTGCTGCCGATAACCCCAAATATAATCCCCGCGGTTACTGGCGCGGACCGATATGGCTTGACCAGACATATTTTGCGATAAGCGGTTTGCGTAATTACGGTTATGACGACCTTGCCGATGCTTATACACGTCAGGTGTTTGACCGTCTGGAGGGATTGAAAGAGGGATTGCCTATACATGAAAACTACGACACACATACCGGCAAGCCTCTCAAAGCTCCTCATTTCAGCTGGAGTGCCTCACATCTGATAATGCTTTATAAGGAATATACAGGTAAATAGGGTAGTATCTGAACAATAGATTCAGGTTAACGCATTGACATTTTAAATGCTTATGGGAGAGCCGAAAGATTTCAGACAAATCTTTCGGTTCCCTTATAAATCACTTCATGGATTAGTTCTGCATTCTTGGGACTTTAATGAGAAATCAGTCATTTATACAAAATAGCTAATTTACATTTATAGCATCAGGTCTGATTCTAAAATCCCGAACTTTTTAAAAGAAATCTTATGTCTGATATGTTATATAGTTAGACATTGCATGCGTAAGGCGCAAAAGCTCATAAGTATGTAATTTTCATCAGAAGGTAAAATATTTATCATGGATTTAGAATCAATCATATATAAGGACCCGACAATCGTAAATCCGCAGAAGGGAGATCTGCTGATTGCAGAGCCATTGCTTGACGAACCGTATTTCAAACGCAGTGTAATTCTCCTTCTTGATGAGGATAATAATCAAGGTCACATAGGTCTTGCTTTAAACAAAATAACTCCAGTGTCTCTTCAGGATCTTTTCCCCGACTGGAAAGCGGGTGCCGAAGTGCCTGTTTACAGCGGCGGTCCGGTTGAGGCAGACAGGCTTTTTATGTTGCACACTATGGGTGACAGATTCGAAGGTTCCATGGAAGTGTCGCCTGGTCTTTATGTGGGTGCTAAACTTGACGACATAATCGACTATATCAACAATAACAGATATGCAGATGGTAATATCAGGTTTTTTCTTGGATATAGCGGTTGGAGCCGAGGACAACTGACTTCGGAAATATTGAAAAACACATGGGCATTAAATCCAAACCCCGGTCATACGGATGTATTGACCGGGGCTGAAGACTTATATTGGAGAAGGGAAGTCAGACGGCTTGGAGAGAAATATCGGAGCTGGCTTCTTGTGCCTTCAAATCCTGCATTCAACTGATATCAGGTGTCTGAACTCGTCTTAAATTTTATGCAGCTTCTTATTTTTCTGTTAGATAGAGAACGCGGCTTGACCAGTCAGTCTCGTTCTTCTTGGCAAGCTTGTGGTTCACCGGAATCTCAAGACCATTTTCCATGAGGAATTTTCCGGAAAATGATTTGCCTTCGAATGAAAGCGGTTTAGTGTCGATCCTGTTCAGTTCATGAACCACGTATTCTTTTTCCGGATCAAGACCTTTCATGGTTATGCGCGGAAGAATCTCGTTGCGGAAAGCGCGTGTTTTCCACCAGTAGAATACTGCCTTGTCTTTTTCCGGAGCAACATACATCAGAGATGCCGCACCTTTTTCATCGTAGGGCGAAAGAAGCCTATAAATATCACCGAACTGCACGACAGGTCTGATTTGTTTGTATTCGGCTATAGCGCGTTTTGTCTGCTCTTTCTCTTCTGCCGTCATATCATCCGGTTGGATTTCCATCCCAAGTCTGCCGCTCATCGCAACGTCTGTCCTGTATTTAATAGGTATAATGCGGTGGGTCTGATGGTTTGGCGAAGCACTGATATGCGATCCCATTGCTATAGCCGGGAAGAAATAGGAGGTTCCCCACTGCATGTATATTCTTTGCAGCGCATCGGTGTTGTCTGATGTCCAGAATTCATCGAACCAGGGGAGAATGCCGTAATTCACGCGTCCGCCGCCTGAAGCGCAAGCCTGAATGGTCACATCAGGATATTTTGCGCGAATTCTCTGCAGTGTGTTCTGGAGTCCTTTCTGATATCCGATGTAGAGATGCCCCTGCTTGTCGGCAGGAAGATACTGTGAGCCATGATTCTCGATGTCCATGTTTGCATCCCATTTTATATAGTCTATTTCAGGATATTTGGTCATGAGAGTGTCGACAATGTTAAATACGATGTCCTGCACTTTCGGATTCGACATGTCAAGAATCAACTGTGTCTTGCCGCGCCCGAATTTTGCTTTGCGGTTAGCAGGTTTGATAATGTATTCGGGATGCTTTTCAAAGAGTTCGCTCTTTGAATTGACCATTTCCGGTTCTATCCATATGCCGAACTTGATACCGTTCTTTTTTGCCTCGTCGACGAGTCCCTGTATCCCGCCGGGAAGTTTGCGAGTGTCGACTGTCCAGTCTCCCAACCCTGCGGAATCATTGTTGCGCGGATACTTGACACCGAACCAGCCATCGTCCATGACGAACAATTCGCCCCCCATGGCAGCTATATTTTTCATCATGTCTGCCATTCCCTTCTCATTGATGTCAAAATACACACCTTCCCATGAATTGAGGAGTACTTTGCGCGGAGTGTCTCCATGAGCCAGACGGTGGTTGCGCCCCCATTTGTGGAAACTGCGGCTGACACCGCTGAGTCCTTCGTCGCTCCATGTCAGGGCAAGGGGAGGGGTTACAAACGTTTCGCCTTTGCCGAGCTTATAGTGTGAATCCTCTTCATTGATACCGGCAAAGAAGTGGTGGCTGTCTGTTTCATCGGTATCTATACGCAGTTTGTAGTTGCCACCGTAGCATAGTGCCGCTCCTATTGTTCTGCCGGTGTTCTCCTGAGGTTTGCCGTCAAGAGAAAACATTACCTCAGAATGGTCAAAACGCGAGTTGCGGACTCCTTCATGGCTTTTGATAACTTTCATTCCGCGCGTGAGAGGTTCTTCTGTCAGCCTTGTCTCATTTCCCCAGGCTCCATGAAGTGACGACAGCCATACGTTGCCGCTTCTGATGGGGAGATATCCTGAAGCAAAGCGCGTGAGGGTGACAGGTGATTTTTCATTGTTTGTGATTTCAGACCAGGTCTCCATCACGTTCTCGTCTTTCCAGGTCTTGTAGTTGACTTTTACTACTACCGGATAATGTGTGTCTTTAAGTGTCACGGTCGTGATGTCGGCACCGTTGTCGTGAGTGGAAGATATTCCGTCGACAACAAGGTCGAGAGTCATGTCACCATCGCTGTGAATCATCGCTATCGCCGTCTCGGGCATAGTGATCATTCCATAATCGGGATATGCTGAATAAATTTTTCCGCTTGCAGAGCGCAAAGCCGCCGCATCGTTTTCAGAAATTTTTCCGCCGTAATAGAGATGACGCAGTTTTTTACCTTTCTCCGCTTCAAGAACAAGAGACGTGTTTTGCGTGTCTATCTTTACATTTTTTGCAGATATCTCAGTAACAGTGATACTTGATACTATTGTTGCAAATAGTAAAGTTATGGATTTCCAATTCATAAATGATGATGATAACTATTAAAACTATTAAAACTAATGAAAATTATGAGAGGTAAATTATTTTGATTCTGATTTTTCAATAGAGACAATTGAACCGCATGATTCAGATTACTCTTTGCGTGCCTCTTTAAGCAACTCACAGAACTCCGCTATGCTTTCGGCAGTTATGTCCGGTTGCGGGTCTGATTTCATCGCTGTCTCAAGAGTTGTCTCTCCGGAAAGCACCAGCACACCGAGTGAGCCTGCGTTGCGTGCCGTGGCAACATCGGTATATATTCTGTCACCGCACATCGCCACCTCTTCCGGCTTCAATCCCTCGCGGAAGCAAATTCCTGAAAGCATATCTGGATTGGGTTTGCCGATCACAGCATCCGGTCTGCGTCCTGTGGCATGCTCGATACATGCGCATAACGAGCCGCAGTCAACAAGAACAGTCTTCAGGTCTGTAGGACACACCCTGTCAGGATTGGTCGCGATGTAAGGAATCCCCTCGGCTGCAAGCCATGAGGCATGACAGAGCTTCGGGTATGTCAGTGTCGTGTCAAACGCGACAACGAGGCAGTCCGGTTTCTGTCCGGGATCGTCCGGCATGAGTTCGAATCCGGCATTACGGAATTCTTCTTCCATACTCGGGGTGCCGACAACATAGAGTTTCCTGGCTTCGGGCATCTTGTCGCGCAGGTAATCAATCGCAGCAACAGATGAGGTATACATCTCCTCAGGTGTGGCTTTGATGCCAAGCTTTTCAATTTTCAGAAGATAATCGGCAACGCTCTTCGTCGGATTATTTGTAAGGAAAGAGTATTTTATCCCCATATCCTCAAGATCTTTCAGAAAACCCAAGGTGAATGGAAACAATTTTGAACCTAAATATATTGTTCCGTCCATGTCAAGAGCCACATGCTTTATCTTACGGCATTTTGCCATAAGTTCTTCATGTCCGAACGGAGAATGATATCTGTTAAATTCCATTTTCTTGATGCAGGTTATTTTTAATTGCTTTCTTTAAACAATACTTCGGTTATTTTTTGTGAGTTTGTTAACGGCTCCGAGGAGCCAAGTGTTTAATCCGTTAAAAATCTGATGCTTAGCATGAAAATTTAACACTAAAAATTTGGTCAAGTCGCTGAATTTCAGTAACTTTATAGTTATTCGACGACTCTAAAGTTATGCTGATTTTCGAACTACTTGACCAATATGAGGGCATCAGCCGGAGAGCATTCTTCGGTTGCGCTACAAAGTTAAACAAAACTTTCAAGACAAACATCATAGAGATACTGATTTTAATCATGTGCATACCGCGAAAGATAAATTTTCTTCAGCTTGGGCGCTACGGAAGACGTGGCGAACAACGCTATCGTCAGACTTTCCGTAGGGATTTCGACTGGCTGTGCTTCAACATGAACCTGGCCGCCGACCGTTTCCAGTATGGCATGAAACGACTGGCTATCGCCATAGATCCAAGTTATGTCTCCAAAGCTGGGAAGAAGACAGCCCATATCGGTCGGTTCTGGTCAGGCTGTGCCTCGGCTGTGAAGCATGGTCTTGAGATACTCGGTATCGCCGTAATCGATGCAGACATCAAGGATGCGATGATGCTCCGTGCCGTGCAGACTCTCAATTCGACAGAACTTGAAGGAAAGAAAATTACTCTCAATCAGTGGTATCTGTCGGTATTGAAGACGTACAGAACAGATTTGCTGAAAATC